>Ga0307477_10000546_pt1 | contig 40824 bp, 41 predicted proteins | sample atmos_gasesECM2C_FD_203316 | JGI IMG/M metagenome (GOLD analysis project Ga0307477, IMG submission 203316) | Hardwood forest soil microbial communities from Morgan-Monroe State Forest, Indiana, United States - atmos_gasesECM2C_515 | ecosystem: Environmental > Terrestrial > Soil > Temperate... | reverse complement strand
TTTGTGCCCTCCCTGTTATGCTGCCACCTGGGAGGGCACGAACTTGCCGCGAAGAAGCCCGTACAATATAGTCCTCACCAGGCAAGAACAAGAAGAGTTGGAGCGACGCGCCAATAAATATACGTTATCATATTTTATTGTGACGCGGGCCAAGATGATCCTCCTCGCTGCGCAGGGCCTTTCGAATCACGAGATCGCCAACAGCCTCAGTACGCGCCGCGAGATCGTCAGCCGCTGGCGAAAACGATTCTTCGAAAAACGACTGGGAGGCCTGGAAGACTTTCCCCGCCCCGGCCGACCCCGGGTTTTTCCCCCCAGAGCTGGTCGTGCGCGTTAAAGCCATCGCCTGTGAATTCCCCGCTCACGTGGGTGAGCCGCTTTCTCGCTGGAGTGTGGCCGAACTCGGCTCCCATGTCCGTGCTTGTGGGTTGACGGCCTCCCTCAGTGACACCACCATCTGGCGATGGCTGAACGAGGACGCCATCCGTCCTTGGCAGCATCGCTGCTGGATCTTTCCGCGAGACCCGGATTTTGAAACCAAGGCCGGACGCATCCTGGATTTGTACCAACGCCTCTGGAAGGGCCGTAAACTCGCTACGGACGAGTTCGTTCTCTCGGCCGACGAGAAAACCAGTATTCAGGCGCGCTGCCGAAAGGCGGCCTCTTTGCCATACGTAACTTAGGTTCGCGCGTTGAAGTCCGTATAGGGGAGCGAAAAGCAGGTCGTACGAGATATGTGCGGTTATGGCCGGATGAGGCCCGCTCCCTGGGATGCTGCCTCATCGCCACTTCGGACAAGATCAAGCCCGGTGAGCGCACGATTACGCCACGAGGCGGCTTCCGGTGAGTCTCGCCGGGGACGACTATAATAACGACCGGATTCCTCGTTCCACACACGTAACCAGGTTGAATGCGCTCGCTCAAACTTGATGCGCTTTGAGGCATCCTCGACGCACTTTCGGTGCTCGTGGCGCCTGGCTTCTTCTCGCGCTCCGTTCTGGTCCTGCTGACGCAGTAAATCGCGATATTCTTGGTTGGTCCGACTCCTCCTTTTTTCGAGCGTGATTTCCACTTGAAAAAAAGAAGCAAATGCCCTTCGTGGCGGGGAAAGGCGACTGTCCGCCCGCGCCGTCAAAGCCGCGGGGTTGGCGTTCATCGAAGCGAAGCGAAGAGCCTTGACAGAACAAGCGGGCGGATCAGGCGCAGGGTTTAGCCAGGAAGGGTATAGAGATGAGGAGTGTTCTTAAGAGGAACCTATCCGAGCGGATGGTTTACCGAAGCCGCGAAGCTGCCGGGCGCGGGAATTCGCCCGAAGCCGCGCCCAAGAAAATGTGCGGCAGAAAAAGGTTATGTACTGAATTTAGTGAGAATCGAGGAGGGGAGCAGCAGGGGCTCCTGGAGAGAGTCATCCAGGTTAAGAAACGAAACGAGCCGCGCCGTCACTACTCCGTGGGATGAATGCAGGTTAACGCTGGAGATCCAGCTTTCGGGGCCGAAATGCACGACAAACAGCGACATTTTGCGACTCCATGGTCGTTTCGCTTCTCGTCGCTTGCGCTCTGCACGCAAGCCACCTACGGTATCTACGTTTCACTGATGAGCTTGTGAGGGCTCTCGATGCCATTTCAGCGACTTTGGATCAACCAGTTCTCAGGCTCTCCTCGAGACGCGCTGGCTAATGCCAAGGGGGCGCTACAGCAGGTGTTGGACCAGTTCGGTGAGGTCGGCGAGGTCGTGACGATTGACCAGACGCTAGCAGCTGATCCCACTAATACGAAAGTGCCTAACGCGATTCTCGTTTTCACAGTTCTGGTGTACCGAGTACCAACGGCTGACACAACCTTCGACTTCGAAGGTTGAGGCCCACACGGTTGCTCAGGCGGTTTGGAGGTTAAGCCATGGACGAACTCTTTCGAATGCTGTCAGTGCGGGCCCCTCAGGTCACCACTGATCCGAATATCGTCACGATCACCCCAAAGGAATTTCGGACACCGCCACCCCCGATTGTCGACCAATACAAGTCATTTCTCACAGCGAACCAGTATGACGACATTTCTCTCGTTGATTTTTCCAGAGCAGGGGCTCTCTTCCCCGCGCTCAAGAACATCGTCGTCCAGACCGCCTCTGAGGACTCCGCGAATCTCGACCCAGTCACCTTCAACACGAGCATTCAGACTGCCTTTGGAAAGACGGCCACCGACCTCAGCGGGTCGGCGGACTTTCTCGCACTTCAGAGCCCCATTGCTGACAATATCGTCGCGCTGCTGATTGGCGCGAAACAGAAAGCCGGCGTAAATGTTTCACCGGCCATTTCGCGCAAGATTGTCGAGGGCATCTCCTACGCTAGGATGATTAGCCTCATTCTGCGGATTGGTTCGAACAAACCCGATGATACGTTCCAAGTTGTCGCCGATATTCAACGAGCCCTTCAAGCTCCCGTGCTTCTGCCGGCTTTGATCTTTCCGCTGATCAATTTACAGGACCTGAGCATCCAGGCTCTAGGCTACGGCGACCTTCTTGTTGTTAAAGAACACATTATCGGCTACGAGCTTGGAGAGATTGCTCGTATCGAAAACGTTCTGAGTGGCGAGAACAGCCAGCACCAATATGAACACGATTTGACCACGACGAACACCACGGTCACTACGACGACCACCACGACTGAGGATGTTACGGAACTCGACCAGACTGAACACCTCGCGCTGCACAACGAAACGACGAACACGATTCAGGAGGACCTGAGCGCCAAGGGCGATGTACACCTCAGCTACTCTGGGGTGGTAAACTTTAGTGCCAACGCCGAAGTCGCCTGGAGCCAATCTAAGAACACGGCGACCAAATCCTCTTCCGACTACGCCAAAGACGTTACTACACGGGCTTCGAACAAAGTAACCAGACAGTTTAGCCAGCAGGTCACCCAGCAAATCACGGAGATGCTCAAGGATCTGGAAACTCACGGCTTGAGTAACACCACGCCCAACCATGTCCGTGGCGTCTATCAATGGGTTACTGCGGTCTACGAGGCGCAGATCTTCAGTTACGGGAACCGCATCCTTCTCGACATGTTGGTACCAGAACCAGGGGCCTTTCTTCGATCCGGGGCAGTTCAGCAGTCCGCAGCGTCTGCTCCCATCCCCCCGATGCAGTTGAGCTTCAGCCCCGACCAGATTCTCGACAAGCGTCCAGATCCCAATGACACCAACCTGGATGGAACTAAGAAGTATCCGCAAGGCAGTGACGACCCCGTTTTCAAGGCGGATGACCTTAGGTTCTACGGGAATCTCGCTACGGCCTGGGGGTTGACGGATTTCGAAGCTCCGCCCGAAGAAAATCTCGTACTCACAAAACTCATCAGCGGAGCTGGCGACAAAGCGCCGGGAGGTGCGGCCGCCGCGCCCCAGACCGTGGAAATCAAGATCAAGCCGGGATTTCGAGCGGCGAGGGGGCGTCTCAGCGCTCTGCTCACCCACGATGACTCGACTGATGCGGGCCTCTGGGCGGCGATAGGAGCCCTCGAGGAATCCTCTTGGTCTGCCACCGCCGGGAGAAGCGTCCCAGTTCAAGAAGTATTTCAGGGTACGCGGGGATATATTGGAGATCCCGGCGCAGACAAGGTCAACCGGATCATGGGCATCAGCAACGGACTCGTCTTCGTAAAATACATCCGGCAAGCGGCGATCGATCGATATGGCAACCTAAAAGACCCAAAACCCCCGGATCCCGGAGACCCACTCAAGGAGACAGTTACGACTGGAACCGTTACGTTCGATCTTGGGTACGACGACTACGTCCCAAAGTATCAGGCATCGTCCCAGTCTCAGGTACCGACCGTGGCTAGCGGGGCTCTTTCCGGGCCGGCGTTTAAGGCCGGAACATTTTTTCAAGAGACGGACTCGATTGCCGTTAGCGTGGTCACCGACAGCGCCATAGCCTTCAGTGTACACTTGGAAATTCATTGCGAACGATCGCCCAAGGCTCTCGCGGACTGGCAAGCGAAAATCTTCGCCAAGATTCAAACGGTCTACCAAAAGCAGAAACAAGATTACGACGACAAGATTGCTGCGCTGGCCTTCCAAGCTGGTGCATCCAAGCAGTTCACCCTCGGCGCCAGCCCCGACGAGAATCGCAAAGTGGAGCGAACCGAGCTCAAGAAGGCTTGCATTCAGTTTCTCCTCGGACCGAGCTCAGAGCTGGACTTCAACGGCATCATCAACTCAGGGCCCCCGGCAAGCAGGAATATCTTCTCGGGAGGGGGTGAGGCGCCTCAGATCGTTTCACCAAAGAACGGCTTCGATACCACCAACACCGAGTTGTTCATTTGGGGCTGGGGTGTAATTGGAGCAGTGGTTACAATCACTGACGGAGGTTCAACGCTTGGGTCCTTTCCCGTTCAGGACGATGGTCATGGTGTCGGCCAATGGCAAGGAGTAGTCAACCTCGGCATCGGTTCACACGTTCTGATCGCAACCCAGAGATTCTCCGTCGACCCAATCACGGGCGACGCTGTAACAGGGGTCGAAAGCACACCGAGCTACGTTTCGGGTGTTGTCAGGCCTGCTGCAACACCCCTGGGGGCGGAACTTCCGTATCCGCAACCGACCCGGCCGCTTGACCCGAACTTTGCACGCGCCGTTCGATTTTTCGAGCAGGCTTTCGAGTGGGAAAACATCTCTTCTTTTCTCTATCCCTACTACTGGGGCCGGAGGGAGAATTGGTACGACCTGGCCAAGTTCACGTCGGACGACCCGTTGCACCAACAGTTCCTTCGCGCGGGCGCCGCACGCGTCGTCCTCGCTGTACGCCCGACGTTCAACGCCGACGTTATTTTCTTCCTAATCACCGGCAAGCTCTTCATCACGGGAGACGTTCCCCAACTCGGCGAGCCTGATTATTTCCCAATTACTGATGAAGTCCGCGCTGAGTCTGACGCCCTTTATGACCCTGTGCCCGTTCCCGACCAGTCGCCCTGGGAGATCCGCATTCCGACCAAGTTCCTCTGGCTGCGGAAAGACGACAAGAAACCTGCTTGGCAACCTCGAGGGGCCGTAAACTGGACACCACCGGAGAGCCCCACTTGGAGTTGGGAGAACAATCCGAATGATCCTTTCGACGACGGCGAGTAACCGCGATCTGAACTTGCATCGCCCGTCTGACCAAATCGTAGAGGCGGTTCCGCCTGGCTATGTAACTGAGGTCATGTCGTTGAGGCATAGCAATCAGCAAGAAGGGCCAAAACCCAAAGATCGCTTTGACGACGGTGAATGAGGGGCCGTGTGAGCACGCATGGGTAATGTTAACGTGCATGCCGAGATCGGTAAGGATGTGCTCCAACGGCTCCAGCGGGTCCGCTCGGGAGAAGAATACCGCTACATGATGCTCGGCAACTTTCTCACCGATCTGTCTCAGTTTCGCGATCCATATAGTTTTCAGACGGCAAAATGGACGGCGCGCAACCAAGTGCGCCACATGTTCCCCGTACCTATCATCAGTCAAATCCCAGTAGCGGTCGTGAATTCATGGCTCAATGAACTCCTGGGAGTTCCGCACGGACCGGACAGCGCATTGAGCAAGTTCTTTATCCGGCTTGCCAGGGCGATGACATTCTGGATCAATAAGGCGCACTCCGAGAATCCGCTCTTCCCCATGGAGGAGCTGTCCCGTATCCTTAACGAGAAATCAAACATACTGACTCAGTACTATCCGCACGAGCATCTCGACTGGCCTCCGTACTCCGAGGGACCCGACGCGCAATCAAATCCACTTTATCAGCTCCGCAGAGGCGCGCTCGTAGGTTGGTTGGAAGAGCAGATACAGTACCTCTCGGAAGAGCTCACGAAGCTGGAACTGAAATGGATGCAGGCCGCTTCCAGAACCCTTTACAGTCAGGAACGACACGACGTTCTCATAAGACTCGGGCACCTGCTCCACACGATCGAAGATTTCTTTTTCCATTCCAACTTCATCGAGACCGATTGGCGGCTCAACAAGGGGGATTCGCTGCCCGCGACTCCGAGCGGGGGAGCATTTTCTGAAGCGCGATTGAGGCGGAAGGCGCATCGTCGTCTCCGATACCCGATATTCTTGCGCCGCCCGGAATTCAAAGCTGTGGCGAATGAGTTCGTTCCTTCTCGGACGCGGTCTCTCGACTGCCTCGATACTGTAATCACCGGCGGATTCGGCGCCACTGACATGATGTTTACTATTGAGATGGCACTCGAAGGGTTGGAGCGAGTAGCGAGCTCCTCGCGTAACTATGATCCCAGAGCTGTCCAGGCTCTCGTGCCACAACTACCACCTGACCTCTTCTCTCTGTTGAATAACCTGGGCCGCCTCGCGGAGGTGCTGGCCGGTCTGCGCGACAGCAACCTCGTGCTGGTCCAACTGACCTTCGATGAAGTGGCCCGCAGAAGACTGACCGGCACGGCGGGAGTTGGCGCGCTTGAGCGCGCGCTGAATACGCATCGGTCTCAGATATCGAGGGATAGCAAGACGAGGGGAGTTAGCGTCTATGAGAGAGAGATCGACAACGCGAGGAGAGCGGGTAAGATTCCGGATGAAGTAGCGAACGAGTTGACCCGAGCATTCGAAGTCGATTGGGAGCTGGAGCGCAAGCATCACCCCAAGCTCCACGGAGTGGGTGGATTTCTGATTCGGCTCCTCAAGGATGCACAAGAAGAGGTCGATCGAAGCGATACCGTGTCCAGGCAGCTCGACGGCGCACCGGGTGCATCGCAAGACGCAAGTTATAATGGAGCTTCTGACGAGAACATCGGGAGCCATTCTCTACTCTCGAAGGACGGGAAATCAAAGCAACCGTTCTATAACGAAGCAAAGGCCTTGGCTACACATGCCTCCTCATCTGTGGCTGTGATTCTCGCGAAACGCATCAATGAGGATCAAGACGTGCGGAACGGACTCGATTGGGATAGCATTCTTCGACACTTTCTGAGATATCCAAAGCGCGACCGCGTCTCTTGGGAGAATGTCGTACTCGACGCCATTCAGAGAGGGGAGCCGCTTCCTGAACTGGAGGAGGTGCAGGATCGACCTCAGTTCCGGAAGCTTGAGCTTGAATCGAAGTCTGAGGCAAGCAAGCTCTACCAGCGACGAAGTGGGACTAAGCGTGTAGACCTTGAGAATCGGTATAAAGACCTGGAGAGCTACGCAGACAACCCCCGTCGACCGCGTGAGGTCGTTCCAACCGCCGACGATCCGACATAAAACGCGTTCCAGCCACAAGCTCATACGTGCCCGCTTTCTCATCGGGCAGCGGACGCACGAGAATCGGTTGGAGCACGCCGTGTTGTCTGATGTTGTCCGCGAGTTCTGCCAGCTTCGCTTCATCAAAGAAGCGCCGCGGGTTGGTCTTGGACTCGCGGATTTTCGCTAAAGGAATGTCCTGAATCGAGGAAATCGCAGGCGGTACTGCTTTCACTTCACTTGCTACCATCGTTGTGCTCATTTCTTTTTCTTCTCCTTTTCTCGAAATCGCTCGGATTAATATTCTTCGGGCAACAAGAGTGTGGTCACAGAGCGGTCCGACTCGGTGATAATCCACAACTTGTCGCCAGCGTGTGTGCGGTAGGCGCTCAAGAGCCGGAACCCGTGCTCTAGGCTGTAGTCGTTTTCTTTGCGGTCCTCGTCGGACAAATCTCCCCACCCGCGGTTGACATGGCGCGTGAGAAACTCGCCCGGCTGTTGTCCTGCCTTCTTAAGCGCGGCCAAAGCGCCCGGTGTCGCGACGATCTGGCCTAGCTCGAAAGCAGGTTGTTTGCTGAGTTGTTGCATTACAAAAACTCCTTTCGTTGGTTTCGTTTTTTGCTTCTTAGAGGCACCGCAGAGAGCGGTGCATTAAAAGCAAATGCCCTTCCTGGCGGGGCGAGGCGCCTGGCTGTCCGCGCTGTCAAGGGCGCGCCGTTTGCGTTTATCGGAGCGAAGCGGGAGACCCTTGACAGGAGGAGCGGACGGTCCAGGCGCAGGTTTTCAGCAGGAAGGGCGAAAAAGGGGTGAGTGTTCGTAGATTGTTGGAGGTGCTCTCAGAAGATTGGTTTAGTGAAGTGAATAGGAGCGACGGGAAATTGCAAGGCTATAAGCCGCACTTGCTAACCCACGGACTACTTGTCCGGGCTACGCGCGAGCCTTGCACTTACCTGAGCCTTTGCTCTAATCGCTTCAACAAGGATCGTGTGGTCAACAAGACTAGGTGCAGTCGGAAGGTGGAATCTTCCTCGTCGGACAGGCCAGGATGTGCGCCTTGCGGGTGAAGTCGCCGAAAAAAACCTTCCAGAAACCCGGTCCCTTGGCCAGTCCATTCGTTTAACTCTGGTAAGTAGAAGGAAGGATTCAACTGCGCAAGCCAGATTCGGCGTTGGTTCCCCGGCGCAGGAACTGCGACGGCAAGATGAGCAGCTAGGTTCTCGGCAATACCGTCGAACAATCCCTCAACGAAAGATCTGAGCTGTCCATTAGCTGCTGCCCATTCCCCCCGGGCGTGCGCCGCAATGGCTTGATTCAAATGCCCGAGTGGAACATCGAGATTGTATTGGCCCAAAAGGGCGTGTACCTCATCGTCCGCCTTCGGAAGTTCTAGTGCCTGCGGAAGAGTTCTGCGAAGCTGGCCATCCGCGACGGTGAACCCGTCCCTTGCCAATGCACGGTTCAGGGCGCCGTACGATCGGGAGAACGCTTCGTAATCAAATTGATCGTCGTAACGCACAAAGCGGCGAATTGCGCCATTCACCAGTTCTTCAACGACTGCGTCGGTAAGATTCTCGCCTTCTTCGTTGAGTCGTTCAGAGTCTTCGAGCAGGTGCCGAGCCAAGGCGCTGGCTCGGTCTCGCATGGATCCGCCAGCGACCTGATTCTCCAGTCCGTGCTCCAGCAGGAATCTTGTAATTCGGGCATGCCCTGCATCCTCCAGCAGGTCCGTGGCGGCGAGCACCGTCTTTCTGGAGTATTCGGTCATAGCGGAAAAAGAGTTACGGCTTTGCCTTGTGTACCGCAAGCAGGTATCCAGCCACGATACCGATGACCTGAATGGCTGCCCGTGCTTCAATATCAGCCACTGTTGGGAGCCATGGTCGTCCGTGCCCGGTTCCTTGCTTGTTGCGTAGCGCACTTATGGAGCAGCCGGCTTCGTAGAGAGCGCGCTCCAGCCGACGTTGTGGCGGTTCTCCCTGTTGTGGAGAGCCTGTCGGCGTGGCGAGCCCCAAAACGGCGAAGGCCTGGCCTAAGAGGGTAGGAAAATTCGCTTGCTGAGAGTAAGAGCCGTACCTCTCAGAGAGTATGTGGGCAGCGGTAGCCTCAAGAAGATCTTTGCTTGTACCCACAAGTAGTGCGGCGTCTTCACTGCCACGTAGTGCGCGCCGGACATAAGCTTCGAGAGCGGCGGCGAGGGCGGTACCGGCAAGAGTGTCGATATTCGCGGCGCAAAGTTCACCATCTGCTGAGAGGACAAAGCCCTCACTGCGAAAGCCATCCGTTGCGCCGGCGATGGCGTCCTCGCCAGCGAAATTGGCTGAGCTAGGGCGAAAACCACCGTTTCCGCGGATGAGCGCTATAAGCGCCGCAATGAAAACCTCTACTTCGTTGGGTGCATGCTCAAGTCCCCAGCTCAATGTTGACCGAACGCGCTTCGCTTTCCCCACCGTGTAACCCTGTGCGATGGGGTCTCCGGAAGTGAGACCCGCGCGTTTGATCTCGAATTCGATGTCGGAGTGACTAGGGTCGCGCCTCTCGGATTGGGCATCGTCAACCAAGCGAGCGACGGCAGCAATGATGGCATCGTTTACTGGCGCTCGTGGCTTATCGCGTTTAGGAATCGTCGTCATTGTTAATCACCTAGTTTCGAGTGGAAATGCCGGGTAGTGGTGTCATTTGAATTCGAAGGTTGGCGGCGGCCTAGCCAGAGTGGGCCGACAGCTCATCAATTGCTTTTACCTGCGGCCAAACTATTTTCATCCAATATTTGGGAAAGAGGTTCATTTTTCGTGACTGACGGAATTGAGATGAAAAGGTCATACTGTAATTGCCCTTTCCCAAACATCTGTTCCATCTTCAATTTTAGCTCGTCCATGTTATGGCAAGTCCTCGCGATCCCGACGAGCATCCAAATATGCTCAATCAGCTTGCGAAGCCCAAACTGGCTTGTAAGCCACTGATGATAGTTCTGTCCCTTCTGCGGCTTGGGAGCGTTATCCTTGAGCCACTTTGCAACATCCGGATCAATGTATTCATACACAAGAGCCATCACTAATTGACCCCAATACTTTGGTCTGTGCGTGACGCTGCCGTGCCATTTTGTGAGCCTTCCAAATTCGAGCCACAGTTCATCAGGAAACGTCTTCTCCCATTTCCGCATTTCCTTTTCAAGATAAGCGCGCAGCTTGACCTGTAAAGCATCTTCCTCGCGTTGGTATTGGTATCCTGTCGCCTCATCAATTAGGGCGTCCAAGCCAACTTTTGCGCAAGCCGCTAAAAACATGCTAGCCTTAACTGCCATTGCGATTTGTCTAGGACTAAGTTTGACTTCGGGCGGAGTTCTTTGGCTCGCTTCTAACGCTGCGACTAATCCCTTGCAAATATCAATAAGAAGATCAGCGGGGAGTCCTTTCACTTCGCGGCCCAATTGCTCAACTTCAGGCAATCGAAAAGAGACCATCTTCGCGACTACCAAGTCCTTGTCAACATACGGCTTAAGGTTTTGAGAACGCAAGTATCCTTCTAGGTCTCCTTGACCCTTAAAACCACTGAGCATTTCTGTCGTTGCGGTTCTTCCAATTACGCGCAGTCTGTTATCCAAAACGTAGCAGGGGATTTCCATGTCGAAAAGGTTCAAAAAACCCTTGTATTTTGCGGTCGGCAGATTGTCCTTCGTCGTTAGGGATCCTGCTTCCTCGGGAACTAAGACGATAGATGGATACCCTTTGACCTTAGCCCATCTTGCTTGAACGGCCCTTCGGGCGATTTCTCTACGCTGTTCACCGGTCAGGCTTGCGGCCCTCGCATCCCCCCCTTTTGAGGAGCCCAATTTCGCGAGCGTCTTGCCTGCTTTTGTGGTCTTGCTATCTTCGCTCACACTGTCCTCCAGCCAGGTCATGCTACAGGACGGTGGGGGCAATGTCAATACTTGCCCGTGCAAAGATTTATCTTGACTACTTGCCCGCCAATGTATAATATCCGCCTGTAAACAAAAAGCCCCACTTCAGCGTGAACTGAGAACGGGCCAAAGCTCGGCCGAGGCCTGGTCGACCGGGGGCGAGCAACTAATTCCCCGGTCCGGGGTTTGATTTGGCAAAGTAATGGCGAACAGTAGCCAGAAGGGGTGCATGGCCACACCGAAGTGGGGCTGCAAGAGGTGACAAGATGGACTTGCGCTGCCCGAAGTGCAATAGCACGGATCTCAAAAAAGTCTCGTTGGTCCACGAGGAAGGCTTCTTCCGAAGTGAAGGCCGGACGCGGCTACGCGCTGTCGTAGCTGGCGGAGGCGGACCGGACCTGGTTGTAGGCAGAGCGACCACGCGAGGGACGGGGCAGTCTGCCCTTTCCAAGAAACTGACCCCGCCTGTGAAATGGTCGTATCTGAAGGTCATCGGATGGTCCGTTCTGGTATTTCTGAGTGCGGGCTGGCTCGGGTTTTACGTCAACACCGTCACGACGAAGGCCACAACGCTCTCGTCGGCTCCGTTAGCAGCCTTCGGTTTAATCACTGGCATGGCCCTTGTTCTCCTGATGTTTCTCGTTTGGAGGCACAATCACGCTACCTACCGGCAACGCTTCGCGGAATGGGATCGCTCCTTCATTTGCCAGCGCTGCGGATCCGTTAGTGAAAACGGAATTGGAGAACGCGTTATCTGATGTGGACAGGCGGGCTGGAAATCCGACCGGAGTATTCAACACAGACCAGGAATGACTAGCGGCAAGGGCTCACAATAAATCGAAAGGTGTCAGAATACCGAGAAGTTCCTTTTTGTCTGGGGAGAGTACCAATGTCGGTAGTCCGTCTGATGTCTGCAATACTGCTTCAATCCTATCCTGTGGCCAACAGGTTCTTGCTGCATGCAATTTGATTTGTCCAGATTCTACGGCATCTTGAAGTCTCTGGATAAGCCCGTCTTTGGCAACTCTCCCATTCTTCCGCAAGCACTGACCAAGCCGGAAATCGGAGATTAATCGCCAATCTATGTCTCTGCCCTCCTCAACAGGGACAGGAAGATACGAAAACGAGCTTACTAACATGGTTTGTCTGATGAAGCTGAGGGGCTGCCACAGGAAGGCACATACAGGATTGCGAACCATGAAATCGCTGACCTGATGAAGCTCGCTCACAATCGCCTCCTCCAGCACAAGGGAGAGTTCTATGGCATTTACCGTCAGATGCCGAGCCAAAGCTCCCTCATGAAGTGCCGAGTTCCTTGCTTCGCGAACGATGCCATACTTCACTTCGAATTGTTGGTGGAAATCAGGGAGCTCCCTCGGTACTTCGACCGCCATGGGAGAGCCAGCAGCTTGATCCTTGATTTTGGTGAGATAGTTTCCTAAATTTGTTCTATCGTTTGACAGATAGGCGCCCAATCTTTCCAAAACAAAAACGATTTCTTGGAAAGCCTCGGCATCACGAAGCGCAGCTGCCCTAGCGTATGCGTCAGAGGAACGCACCTAGCGCCCGAGAAGCAAGCGTGATGAAGTGAGGGAATGAGAGAAAAACACACGCTTGGGAGAGTTCAGCAGCGGCGGAGCCGTGCAGAAGTGGAGCAACTGGTCGACGCATTTGAGTCCAGCGGGTTGCGGCGGCGAGAATTTTGCCAGAAGCATGACGTAGCAGTGGGGACGCTGGATTTCTGGCGGAAGAGGCGGCGGCAGAAACGGGGAGAGGTCGCAAGCCATCAACTGGTCGCGCGCAAAGTGCATGTCGGGGCAGAGGTGGCGAGCAGCGGCAGGCTTGTGGCGGTGGAATTAGCGGGAACGGCGACAAGCGGCAGGTTGGCAGTGGTCCTGCCGCGAGGGCGGCGAGTGGAAGTCTCGGAGGGGTTTGATGCCGCGACGCTGGAGCGCTTGCTGGCCGTGTTGGAACAGGCGTAAGCGGTGTTTGGACTAGGAGCGGCGACGCGGATTTATCTGGCGGTGGGTCGAACGGACATGCGTAAGGGATTCAACGGATTGTTTGGATTGGTGCGCGACCGCTTGCAGTGCGAGCCGCTGAGCGGGCATGTGTTTCTATTCTGCAATGGACAGCGCAATCGGCTGAAGTTGGTGTTCTGGGATGGCAGTGGGTTGTGGGTGTGCGCGAAAAGATTAGAGGAGGGAAAATTTCGTTGGCCGGAAGTTAGCGGCGATCAGAACAAAGTACAGCTGAGCCACGAGGAGTTGGCGCTGCTGTTGGGCGGGATCGATCTGCGGCAGGCGAAACGGCGGCGGTGGTACCGACGAGGAGTCGCAGAAGAGCCCGCGGCGTAAGGATGTTACAGAAATTTTACAGCGAAGGGCAAGAATGTGATTGCATAATGGTAATCGTCATGTTATTTAGTAAGTTATCGTGAGTCCGAACCCTTCCGAGCCTCCCTTCGACGAACTTCTCGAACAACTGAAGACCCAACTGCCCGAGCCGCTGTTTGCCACGGTGAGCAAAAAGTTCCTGGCGCTGCAATATGCAGAACGAAAGATCCAGGTACTGGAAGAGCGGCTGCGGTTGAAGCGCATCCAGATGTATGGTCCGGGCAGCGAGAAACTGACCAACGAGCAGCTGGAGTTACTGGAGTTGGAACCGGGAGTGAGCACCGCCGAAGTGCAAGCGGAGAGTGCCCGCGAGCCGGTGCCTGGGCGACCAGCGGAGAAAAGGGTTCGCCAGCATCCGGGCCGCCAGGCGCTGCCGGCGGAACTGCCGCGGGTCGAGCGGGTGATTGCCTGCACGGCTGAGCAGTGCGTGTGCGGCGGTTGCGGCCGTGAAACCACGGTGATCGGCTACGAAGAGAGCGAGCAGTTGGATGTCGAGCCGGCGAAGTATTTCGTGGTGGTGACCAAGCGCGAGAAACGCGCTTGCAAGAGTTGCGAGGAGCGTGGCGTGCAGGCGGCGCCGCTGCCACCGCGTATTATCGAGAAGCGTTTGGTAAGCGACTGCTTGGTGATCGACGCGGTCGTCAGCAAATATGCAGATCACTGTCCGTTGTACCGGCAGAGCGCCATGCTCGAGCGCGACAGCGGCGTGGAACTGAGCCGCCAGACGCTGGATGGCTGGGTCATGCGCGTGGGCGAATTCCTGGTGCCTCTCGCCGAGGCGCTGCGGCAGGAGTTACTCCGCGGGAGTTACCTGCAAGCGGATGAAACGCCGGTCGGCGTACAGATGCACGATGGGAATGGCAGCAACCATCTGGTATCTGTGGCAATACGGGCGGCCGCACGGGGCGGTGGTGTTCGACTTCCGTATGGGGCGTGGGCGCGAAGGCCCGAAACATTTTCTAGGGAATTTCGATGGTCTTTTGCAAAGCGATGGATATGCCGTTTACGATTCCGTGGGCGGGCCGAAGATGGTGCACGCGTGCTGTTGGTCGCACTCGAGACGAAAATTCGTGGAAGCGGTGAAGTTGAATCCTCAAGATGCCCAGGCGGTTCGCATTGTCAGGCTTATCGATGAGCTGTTTGCCATCGATGCCGAAGCGCGCGCGGCGAATCTGGACCACGCCGCGCGCCACGTCCTGCGCAGCAAAAAAGCTCCCGCATTGCTCGAGGAGATCAAGACCGCGGTTACCGCAGCACGTGCTGCGTCATTGCCCGCTAGCGCCCTGGCCAAAGCCGCGAACTACACGCTGGCGCTTTGGCCGAAACTCACGCGCTTCCTGGAATACCCGGAACTTGAGCTCAGCAACAACCTGGCCGAAAACTCCATGCGCCCGGTGGCGCTCGGTCGGAAAAACTGGAGCCACATCGGCAGCCAGCAGGCCGGACCCAAAGTCGCCGCCATCCTCTCTGTCGTCGAAACCTGCCGACGGATGAACATCCCCGTGCGTGAATACTTGGCCGCGGTCCTCCCCGGTCTCGCCGAAACTCCCATCCATCGCCTGCCCCAACTCACCCCGATCGCCTGGGCTTCACAAAACCGCTAACCTCCACTCTCGTTGTCAACCATGGCTTTGCCCTGACGCATACTATTAAACTATGAGGAGTTTACGGGGCAAGGCAAACCCCAAGTGTCGGTCGGTTGGATCGTATAGAGGTCGGTCTCCACCTTTGTTACCGCCGCCCGCCTCTAACGGAGCCGTGGAAGCGTTCCTTCGCAGCAGCTAAAAACTCTTGCTGATCGCGATGAATATCGAGATTGCGCTTGAACGTCCCAGTACCATGGCTGCATGTTGTTCAATCTGTTGCGGAGTCAGGCGGTCCAAGGTTGCTCGATCTTTCTTCGAAAGCCGGTACCCACGGACAGCACTCGCACGATCCTTAGACAGAACCGCGCGAAACTCCTTGTCTGTCAGCGCTCGACCTATCAACTCACTAAGTCCTTTGCTTGGTTTGACAATGTTAAGGGTGAGTGTTTTAGTTTCGCTCCCAGATCCTTTCGCGGTTTGTTTTTTGCCAGGTTTTGCTTTGGTGGGCATGGTCGAAATCCTCCATCAATACATTGGGTTTGTTCGAAGGAAACTTTTCTAAGTGCCAAGCGGGCATCGGCAGCCTTGACATCGGCTCTGCCATGGAACGCAGCATCTGTGAGTTCATCGAGCACGGCAGCGCTCACGATTCCCAGTAGTTCACGCCGCAAGCGGATAGAGGTTCGATCTGCGAAGAATATTTGCTGCGCCGCACGGAGGATCCGGCGTACCGCCGAGGAATCTAATTGCCCTCGCCTCAGTAGCCTTTCGGCCGAGTAACGTATATTCACTAAGGCTACGGTCAGAGGCCTAAAATCAAATGGTGAGTACATGACGGCAACTTCATCGTCGCGAATGATTTGTCCGGAGCGATATGCCTCGAACACCCATCCGAAACCTTCCATGCCGCAAGAATGAAGTTCGGCTGCTCTCAACGCACCCATACTGGAGGCGCCTATGACCCGAGTACCCTGATCCAGCAGGCGCAAGATCTCTTTTGGAGATACGGGCAGGTTCTGTCCGAACTCTCCGTCGATGATAACGATGGTGCGATCAGCGCCATGTGCGGTCAGGTCACCTCGGCGGATTGGCGGGCGGTAATCGCCTATTAGTAACTGCTGTGCTTCCAGGCGAGGAAGACTCGGACCTAAATAGATTATCGGCTCGGTCGTCATAGTGAACTTGTCTCGGCCGTTTCTGCGCGCTCCCGAACGATTCGAGGTCCTCGAGTGCCCTCGAACGGCAGTGCACCAGGATTATCCCTTCTTCGAACACGCCGGAAGAAGCCCAGGGCGAGCCCAACTCCGATCCGATCGGCCACATGGTGCTCAGCGGCGAGCAATTTGCGCTCCACGGGTCGACAGTCCTCTCGCAACAGCCGTGCAGCAGCAGAATCGAATAGTGTGCGACCAACGGTCCGGTTGAGTGCGCGCATGGCACGCTCCAAAAGTTTCCGTTTCTTCCTTTTTGCCGGCGTTTGAAAAGTATAAAACCCCGGATAAATGTCAGGAGCGTCGCGAATTAGGTCGCGAATCACTGAAGATCGCTCATCAAGTAAGAGAGCAGGCAATAACAACCATTGACGATCCTCCGGTTCAGGCTCCAATAACAGCTGCGGATACTGCCGATAAATCGGAGAAAGCGGTAAAGGACTCAACATGTGCATCTGCACACTTACAATGGGAGCAAGGGTTGAAGCTTGGCCCGCGAGTTCAAGCGTTTTTTGAAAATCTCTCAGACTCTCGAAGGGATAACCCCAAATGAAAGATGCTTCAATCCTGTCAAAGCAAGACGCCGAAAACCGGAGTACTGGCATGATATGTTCAGCACGAACTTTCTTTAACGTACGGTCAAGAACATTCTGCGAGCCGGAATCGATACCGTAGAAGATGCCGCGACAACCCGCCTTCGCCATCAGTTCGACGAGATCTGGCGTCATGAGGTTAATGCGCCCAAAACATCCCCATGCGATGCTAGAGCGGCGTTCCAGTAACATTCGGCAAAACTGCCGCACGCGTTCGCGATTTAAGACAAACGTATCATCTACTATTCCCACGCACGATTTTCCGTAACGATCACGGAGCATCTCCATTTCGGTGATGGTGGCATCAAGGCTGCGGTACACGCTGCGATTCCCCCAAAGCTGGGTAACGTCGCAGAAAGAACAACGATAGCTGCACCCACGCGTAGTGATAATCCGGGCCTGCGTATATTGCGACCAGTCGATTAGCTCGTAGGCAGGAAGGGGCAGGCTGTCCAACGCAAGATTGCGACTGCGCTCTCCCCCATCATATATCTTCCCCTGATCCCAATAGCACATGCCGGGAATGGGACCGCCAACTTGGCCTCGCAGAAATCCAATCCACTGGCTAACGGTTTCTTCACCTTCCCCTCTCACGACCCCATGTATCCATGGATACTTCTCGAGGATGCGGCGCGCGCTTGCAGTCGGACCCGGGCCACCCAGCAAGAAAACGGTCTCGGGCCGCTGGCGATGAAGCATTCGCGTTGCATCGATGACGGCCGGAAGCATGTCGACAAAGCAAGAGATCGCAACTACCGCGTGGTGATCCGCAAGGAAAGCTGCCAATGCGTCCCCGGACAACCCGTGAGCGGCAGGTTGCAACTGGAAATCACGAAAGTCCACTTCCAGTCCCAGCCTCTCCACAACAGCTGCTATGTACAGAGGCCCTAGAGGGGGTTCAGTTTTTCCGTCTTCGCCCAAAGTCGCGCTGCAAAGCGTGATACTTCTGATGGACCTCGGGCGACCCACGAAAACGTGTGAGAACACACCAAGCTGGTTCCTGCAAGACACTTCGCCAGTTGAGGAATCGCTCATCTAGTCCTCCGACGCAGAGAGAACACTGGCAATACGACCTCCGAAGATCCCCCGGCCGGTGTGAAGGTGGAAGACCGTCCAAGTTTCGGCTCGAGGAACGATGACTCGGACAACCGGGACTCCCAGTTCCGGTCTTGTGAGATTTACGGCAATTACCTGGCCGAATCCCGCGGCTTTCAGCCGCTGTAGCAAGAAATGAATGTCCTCATCAACCCTTTCATACTCGTGCGAAGCAATTGAGGAAAAACTGCAGCGCTCACTAGAGCCGAAAATTCGGTCTGGGTCGAATACATCTGAACGCGGCTTAATTTCGGGAAGATCTTCACGACCACCCTGTATCCAGGCTACTCGGCTTTGCGCTGCTTCGGTCAAAGCACGAACCAACGCCACCCTCGCGTCGGGATGAGTACCGGCTCCGCTATGCGCCAAGTGACCGCCATTTAAACGATCCTCCACGATAGTGCAGTCGAAGGTTGGTATTCTCGCAGTCGAGGTGATGTTCCTTAGATACACGTGCAACTTGGTCTTGAGCAGCTTCTCGGATATCTGAGCCGCGGGATGAGGCAATCGTTCCAAGGAAACCAGTGGAAAGCTTTTGCAACTGTGACCAAACAGAGCGGACTTATGTCCTAAAGCGTGAAGGAGGGATTGCACAGCGGGCCGAAGTCGTAGCGCGGTTAAGGAGATCGCGAGCGCATCGCGTTCAATAACCTCACACAAAGCGTGGCAGAGAGCCTCCTCCATAGTGTTGCCGGAGGCTAGTCCGTTTGTGCTCGCGTAATAAAGCGCGCAATCGCGAAGTGGAGCATAAGGGCATACCACAGCGTTCAAAGGCACGAACGTCGACTCGTGTGACAGCAAGTCAAAGCCTTCAACCCATTCGAGTTTCAGCTTGGATTCAAACTCTCGAACCGTCGGAACAATCAGTTCACGAGGGTTCACGGTCGGAGCGCGTTGCCGCATGGCGTCATAAGTGCAATATGACACAGGCAGATCGCAACGTTCGCCGCTGTACCGCTCAATTGCTTCCATCATAGCGCCGGCCTTGGCCGCCGCTCGAGTAGTTCCCTTCCCGTTATAATAGGAAATACCGGGCCCTAGGTCCCGCGGGCGAACCGCAACGAAATTCGGAACGCCCACTCGGTCTAGCTGCGTGACCTCCGCAATTCGAGTCACCCCAATCGTACGCATAAGTGGCGCCACGCGGCGGATCGTTGACGAAGGAGGAACAGAACGCACAACGCCCGAGGAGCTAAACTTTGGGGTATAGTTCAACTGCCACTCGTGTGCACATCGACTTCGCACTCCCGCGTGCAGCATCCCGTCGAGCGGCGAAGGCTTATTTGCAGCCAAGCGAGCCATGTCGATCCCTAGGATTGACGCCATACAAGCCTATGCAATCTAGACACCGTGGGCGACCTTGCCGAGCCCATCGAAACGGGTGTTGGCCAGCGGTCACTGCCCACCCCAGCGAAGGACGATGCCAAACTTGATCTGGACGTTGTTCTGATTCGAGCTATTGAACCGAGTTAGAAGGTAGTCGACCTCTAGCACACGAATGGCAAACGAGCAGCGTCGGAAGGGTCTGAAGTCAAGACCACCGCCGGCCGACATCGCGAAAGCGTTAGTCGCGCCTGATGTGGAGCCAAATGTAGCACCACTTCCGCGTACCCCGCCGGCCAAAACCTGCGCATAAGGTGTAAGTCGACACCATCGATACGCGACCTTCGGACCGAATAGATAGGTGAATGCACTGGTGGCACTGGACCCGCTCGGTAAGCCAGTAACATTGCAACGACTAGCATCACCAACTGCGCCTATCCACTTGTTGAAATTCAAGGCAACCGATCCATAGCCTCCATGGCAATCTGCGCTTCCACCGGCGCCCCCGGCATTGACGCGAAGGTACATGTATCCCGCCGACGTTTCAATCTTCGGGTAAGCTTGGGCCGATGCTGAGCCGGAGAAGAGCAGGAATAGTCCGGGTAGAGCTACAAACTTGCGCATCCTTGTCTCTCCTCCCACTAAGCGTTTAAACGCTCAGGTAACAGTCCGCCCAGGTTTCATGAGTTGCTCGAAGCGCATTCTTTCCCACTCTAATCAGGCTTCATACCAAGTAAATGTCACCTGGTCGCGGTCCTTCAGGCACGCCATGCCTCCAAGCGGAGTAGGGAATACTACCGGACCAATACCTTCTATGGCGAACTGTAAATAAGCACTTGAACCGATTTGGTTTGACAACGCACCGGCTTCGACCAAACTCCCGGGATCTCCATTCCTTAATTTCCACAACAATGTGCCTGTTTTATCGTGGAACTCAATGATCTTCGGTTTTTGCGAAGCATTCGAAGCGATGGCTAGTCGAAACATAATCCAGCCAGGCTCCATGGCCCCGTGCTTAATCGACCATTGAATGCTGTTCGGTGGAACCTGTGTACCAAGAGTACCGCCGTCCGATAACGCCCACGATTTGTCAAGAAACGTGGCTCCGACGTGCCGATCGCTCGCTGAGTCCTCAATACCCGGAGGGAGGTTTCCGGGTGGGTCGGTAGTCGCGCTGGCAACGGCAAGGATTGCCCACGAATAAGCAGTGGGCGCATTCTCTGGGACCCACGGGACTGGCAATTGAACCAATTGCTCGCAGCTTCTTTGAGTTTTGTCGCCCAGGTTCAAGTACATTCCTCCGACTAGCTGAGGTTTGCGATACTTGCGGTTTGACCAGGGTGAATTGTCGTCACTCCAAGTGCTGTAGACCCTCAATGTGACCGGAAATGCACCTAGTGACCCGACATTCCACACTCGTACGTATATAGTGCACGGCGAGCGCGAATTACAGAGAAATATATTTTCGAAACTGGGCGGCGGGGCGGGAAAGCCTTCCGCCACGAGAACGTCCGGGCTGGAGAATCTCCGCACCGAAGGTCGTGCACCAAAATCGCCGGGGAAGGAACGGATAACCAGGTACGGCCACATGCCGTCTTGACGTGCTGGCTTGGGGCGGTTCGACCAGTCAGTCAAAATTTGGTTGACAACGTTCGGGTCGACCGGCCATGGTGGGACCTTAAACGGAGTGATGTTTGGCGGATCGACGCCCCTGGGAGGGGTGATGGGAGGCGGACACGGTTGACACCACCACGAGCGAGGGTGACGAGCACAGCAGCCACCAAGCGTTAGCATCGCCCCACAGATTGCGCATTGTCCTAGGAAATCCCTTCGAGTAACTTGCATAGCACAAGCCCAACTTTCCGTTAGCTCCCGAAAACAGATCGCTAGAGATTCTGTAGCACCGCACTCATCCAATTGGCGGTGGCGCTGGCTTGCATACCTTGTTCGGTCCCTTTTCTTCAAAGTGAATATCCAAGTTCCTTGTCGAATCGTAAGGCGGGGCACCGGTTACGCAATACCCCTCAGGCACAGTACACGGCCTGAGATTCGTGAAATCAACGGCGGGACTACAACCACTGAAGCCTAGCGGTTTATCGGGTGGATGTGTGGGGTCCAGGGGGATCCGATCCCAGTCCCAAGTGTGGTATGCATAACCACGGTCCGAATCAAGGTTGAAGTCCGGAAGTGGGCAATTTGGATCTGAGTTTGCAAGCTTACCCATGAGGTAAACGCTGTAATCAACCGGATCGCCCAGATGTTCTCCGGTAGGAAAGTGCGTATCAGCAGCTGTCTCGCTAGCCTCGGGACTCTGCGCTTGCTCGAACTCTTTGCGGGCTGCGGAGTTACCGGGTGAAGTGTTCATTAGAACCTCTGCTGACTGGCCCTGGAACCATGGGCCCGGATGAGTCCCCCCGCCTCCGGCCAGCACCTCCCCCATTGATCCTTCTACGCCATTATGCACTCCGGCACGGTTGGCGTCAGGATAGCCCCACGGCTTCAAGAACTCGCTTGGCTGAGTCGGTCCATTACAGTAAGGATGAATTATATGGTCAAGTGCTGTCGCAATTAGACTCACCTTGTCCAGAATTGTAGCCCGTGGGTACTCAACATCGACTTCGTAAGCTGATGGCGTATCACTTGTGGCTTGTCGGCCGGAAGGCTCGCTCGTTAGAATCGGCGGTGGCCATTTAGCGGTTGGCGATTCGAGCGCCTTGGCAAGGTCGGAGGCCGATATGTTGGGAGGAACACCCAGCTGAAATAGTCCTGGCGAGATTTCGTCGTGTTTGGGATACAAGAATCCGCCCATAACGAGTGGCTTGCGCGCCGCCAGGTACAGGCTGTACAAGGGGTTCACCGCAAGCTCGTAGAGCAGTAGTCGAGGACCATAGGTCAAAAGATCTGCCATTACTGATGCAGGAAGTGTGAATAACCAGACTCCGAGTTCCACCAACCAAACGAAAACCGCGAAGATTGCAAAAAGCAAATCCAGAAAGTCCTGAAATGCATCGTGGTGCGGGTCGGAACCACGTGCCTTGTCGTCAAAGATGTTCGGAAACGAGGGCGGGCTATGGTCATTAAACACAGGCGGAGGGGATGGCGGCGCGGGTGAATACCCGGAAGTGCTTGTGAACTTCAAATAGGCGTACAAGACCTGGAATGTGTTTATCAAGGCCTCGGGACTGGGGCGGCCGCTGTCTTTGTCGTGAAATTCGCTATTGGTGCACCTAAGGATTTGCGGGGCTTCGAGACCCTGTCCATTCGGGGCGGGATCTGGGTAAACATCATTTATTGTTTTAATCAGGAAATCACAAAGATTGGCGCTTAGCTGGCCAGGAAGTCCACTACCCGGATCACCGCTGTCCAGATCGAAAAAACTCGAGCGACTGATATCAGCGGTCGCACTGTCACCAGTATCGTAAGGCGGGAATCCAGCGAAATAATCGTATGCCGGAGCATCATCGTGGCCCTGACCGTCGGGCGTCGCGTAATCACCATCGTTGCGATGCCTGAATGCCAGTCGGAAATGCAGGCATGATGTATCCAACTCGCCATACGGTTCCAAACCGTTGTGCTGTGTGTCATAAACTCTCGCATCCATATGATTTTCGACTAAATGATGGCGTTGCCAATGCAGCCGCCACGGCCCGCCTACCTTCTCATTTACGAACGGGTGACCCGTCACGTCTGTTGCACAATGTGTTATCCAACCTAGGGCAAACGCCTTTTGCTGCTCAGTCTGCGCATTACTAAACAATTTATGTGCAAACTGGTATGTCTTCCGGTAATGAAACATGTCTGACCAATAGAAGGCTTTCTCGGAAAAACCTTGCGGAACGCCGCTGCCAAATACACCAAACCAATCGTATAAATTCGCGACAAGCCCCACTAACCACAGCATCATGGCGTTCCCTAGGTTTTGGAATGCTTGCCCCATTTCCTGAATGAGCCCACCGTCCACCTGGCCTAGAATAGCGCCCAGTCCGCTGATGGCCGGTTGTGCGTACTTCTCCCACGCTTTTTCGAAATCAGCCCACGGTTGTTGATTCTGATCGGCGAAGTACTGAGTCACAATTATCATGATTACGTTGCCCAAAGGAGGCTTGAAGTCTGGAAGCAAGTAGAAGAAATCTGGACCTATCGACCCCAAAGCCAGATAATTGCGCCATTTGTGCGCAATGCGACCTAGCTCTTTTGCCGCGTCTGGTCCACCTGGAAAGTCCGCTGGGACGTCACCTTTTTGCAGTCGGTCGATGGCCTGTTTCGCCGCCTCCATATGTATGTACCACCCTGGCATATTTGCACCTCATTTCTAACTAGGTCAGCTCAATCGGGTCGCCTGCCTTCGCGTTCGGTGCTACCTGTCAGCTTGAACGGTCACGGATAACCCTCTCTCCGGTCTCGTACCTCCCTTGTAAGTGCCGATGGACACTACCACGATGTTTCTTCCTGGATCGGGGCGTTCTGGCACGGGGGGAGGAAGATTGTTTACCGCATTCTGGAATGCTTCAGTGAAATTGAATGTTGCGGAATATCCAGTAGCCTCAGGCCTATTCTTCGCCATACTCCCTCCGTTCGATGAAACACAGTCTAGAACCAAGGGGTGTTTGCCGGAGTCGATAATATTCCCTGGAATGGGGATAGACGGGAACGCTCAACCCGCCAAAAGTGGTCTGGCTCTGGCCTTGCTAATCTCGTTGTTTAGCTCAAACACGTTGCCATCCATATTCTGTTCTCCTTCCGTGAGTTTCCTTGGCCTAAGCGCTTACGCGTCGGATATCTTTGCCGGCCAGAGAATTCGCACTCAATCACGACCCTGGTTCCGAGTGCTGCTGCATTGCCGCGCAGCCAACATGCAAGGCCCTATTCTTCCGAGAAGGTTAACTAGGTTTTTTCAATCTTGCTAATTAGCCGCATACACGGGAATTACTACCAACCGGAATTGACGATCCAAATTTCGCGGATGATGACTAGGCTTAATGGAGAAGTCAAGTAACAATCTATCGATAGTACTTGCTATTTCTAGAGGCTGTGTTCCTATTCTGCGGCGAGTGTTCCTAGATTTAATGATGCTGGGGAACAACTGGGGATCGAATTACCGAATCCTCAAAACCCCAGTCCATCGCAAGAGCAGTGATTTTCGACCCTCTGTAAAACCAAAAAACGTCAGACTAGCTCGAGGAGACCGGCTGATGCCACCTCAGTTCTACCCACAACCCACGCTGTTATCTCCTTATCCTGTAATGCTGTAGCTTCCGCAGATGGGCAATAAGAGCTAAAGGAAATGCCGGAAGTTCTATAAGTCATGCACTATCACGTAGATATGGCGGAAGCGTGCGGGAGTCGAACCCAACCTCTAGACTCCCAACTCACGGCGAATGATGACGTTGCAGCTTCCGCCAAGTTCCAATTGGAGTCAATTGGAGTCAGAACGGTTCACTTTCCGAAAATTTTGTTTCCTCTACTGCGGATTACTTTGGGCCTCATTTCTCGGACTGCGGATTGTTGACCTGTGTCGGCTCCCAGCGCAACTTCCCCAGATTTCGGACGTGGGTTCTCGGGTTCCCTAGGTTGAAGAGATTTGCTATCGTGCGCAGATGACCTGGCGTGACAAAGAGGCAGAATGGCTCGTCAGAATCCTATTCGGAATTGGTGGCATTGCTGCCACGATCATCGGCTCATGGATTGTAAGCGCGATCCGTGTTTACCACGATAACCGCAAGGCACATCTCGATGAGAAACAAAAGGTGCTAGTCCCTCTAGCAGAAGCCACAGGAGAGGGCTTCCAGCGTTTAGTCTCACATGACTCTCCCGTGATCGGTGAGCAGTGGGGTGAACGCGGCATCAGGACGAATGCCCGTGTTACAGAGGCCGACGTTGAAGAGGGTTCCGGCCTGACGGGCGACGCACATCTCTCTCAAAAAATTCTTTTTTCTCCCTTAAGCCCGCGGAACCGAGTTACAGCCGAGAGAACGGTTTATTGGGCAACCCTGTTAGCCTTCGCCAAATGCAAGCGACGGGCTGCAAGAAGCGGAAGACCCCCTGAACACTGGGAACTGGGACCGTTGCTCGCTTCTAATACATGCAGACTGCGCGTAGTAGAATCGCTGTTGCACACGTTTGCACTCAAGCCAGCGGTTATGGGGTCCATACAATTGAGCCATGAAGCGACTCTTGTCTGGAACGCGGTTCAGATTTGGAATAGTATCCTCGGCTAATGGCAACGGCCGCTCCGCTACCGACAATCCGTGCCATCTCCCCGCTTAAAGAGATGGGAGCATACGAGGCTCTCTGGGCCGAAAGAGAAACGACTTTCAAGTCGCTGGCTAAGAAGTTTCGCGAGTTCCCCGACCGACTCCCGTCCGATTTCGTCGAAGAATTCAAGGCTGACTTTTTTGCGCGGCACGTCTTGGGAATGCTGCGTGAGTCCGGAATCACTCAGTTCGGGATTCGAGTTCACAGGGCTGGTGAGTATCCAAAAAAAATTCGCGACGCCGAGGACCCCGTCGAGCTCTTGTACTACCGCGGCTGGTGGGACCTAGTCGAGACGCCGTCGGTCGCGGTCGTCGGCACAAGGGAGCCGTCGCCCCAAGCTGTCGAGAACACATCCCGCATCGTGAAGCTCCTTGTGAGTGACGGATATACGATCGCTTCGGGACTCGCGAAGGGGATCGACTCAGCGGCGCACAAGGCTGCCATCGAGAGCGGAGGAAAGACGATCGCAGTGATCGGTACCCCGGTCAATCGCGTGTATCCAAAGGAAAACGCTCTTCTTCAAGAGAGGATTGCACAAGATTTTCTCGTCATTTCTCAGGTTCCGGTGTATCGGTACTCGCAGCAAGACTACACTCGCAACCGTACCTTTTTCCCCGAACGCAACAAGACGATGTCAGCGCTAACGGAGGCGACGATCATCGTCGAGGCGGGACGCACGTCGGGTACTTTAATCCAGGCCCGCGCCGCTCTTTTGCAGCGGCGGAAGCTGTTCATCTTGGAGAGTTCCTTCCGCAATCCTGACTTGACCTGGCCCCAAGAGTTTGAGTCCCTGGGCGCAATCAGGGTCCGTACCTACGAGGACATTCGAAAGACCCTAGGCCCCAATGCTGACCCGAATCGATGAACTCCACTTATCCGATCACTATCATCTCGATCGGGATGATGAGTGCTACTTCATCGGGGAATATACGGCGGGACGAGGATTCTCCCACAGCACAACAAACCAACTCATTTACAATCTGAAAAAAAGTGTCGACAGGCGCGGAGCGCCGGAGTATTGGCACAAGGAGGAAGCAATCCGTCGCGCTGCGAGAGCCCTAGGTCAGTTTCTTAATCCGGAATTTGTACAGCGTGGCACATTTGTACCCGTGCCCCCCTCCAGAACTCCAGGCGATCCGCTTTATGATGATCGGATTATTCAGGTTATTCGACAGCTCGATCCAAACGTAGATGGGAGAGAAATCATTCGTCAAATTGTCAGCACGCCTGGCGCACACCTTCGTCAAGATAGACCCGGACCGCGAGAGCTTTACGACAACTACGAAATCGAGGAAGCGTTGGTCGAGCCGCTTCCGTCGACCATCGCAGTCGTCGACGACGTTCTCACGACGGGCGCCCACTTCAAAGCGATGAAGAGAATTTTGCAGGAGACGTTTCCCGGCGTTAAAGTCAGCGGTTTATTTTTGGCGAGGAGAGTTCCCAACACGGAATAGCAGCACTTCCACCGCGGCGCTCAGAGGGTCGACAGTCGCGTGCATCTTAGAGCTCAAACCGTTCTATGTTATGCGGCCCGGTCTCCCGGTGGACGGTGAATGCTTTTGGGGTCAATTGGCCGGCCCTTAATCGAGCGAAACAGAGCACGCTCGACTAATCTCTGCGCGCCTCGTGAACGCAGGTCAACCGGCAGAAGCACGCGCCTCGTTCATTAGTACCTCGACGATACGAGCGAGTGCGAGCGTGTCTTGTCCACAGTATTGCAGGAGTGCCCGCTTGAGCTGGGTCTTCTCCTCTGCACCTGTTGTAGCATCAACCGACCGGCCCCACACGCTCCCCGCCTGGATGCCATCGGGCACGCCGAGGCCGTCATAGTTCATGTAAGGTAGGATGGCCACTGCAACTTTTTTCAGCGAAAAAGAGCCGCCGAAAGCCGGATGGTAGACATTTCGCCGTATCACGGCGAGGAGATCCCATAGCTTGGCTTTGATTTCACCAATCTCAGATCGATGCTCCGGCAGCCATCGCGCAAGATCATCTAGGCGGGATGCTTCGAATCCCTGGTTGTACACTACGATGCTGCCGGCCGCTTTGACCGCCTGGCACAGCGATTCTAGAAATGGGATTCGTGGATCGGAAGCGCTCTCCGCCAAAAAATCGTACCGCTTCATTGACGCGTCAGTTCGCTCTTGCCGGTGGACAGACCATTGAAAGGGGACATGATCATATGGTCGCATCCCTGCAAATCTCGGGAGCGCCGGAAATATCGTTTCGAAGTCCATGAAACAAATTGGGTAGCGCAAAGTGGAGAGTTCGCCAGCTAATTCGGGGCTGATCCACATCTTTCCGCTCTTCACCGCATCGACGGCTCTGCGTTGTGTCTCCGACAGCGGGAATTCGTCAGGTATTTGCTGGACGGATATGATGCCCGAAGCAATTAGATCGTCCACTTTTTCTGTACGCATTCTGGGTAAGAAACTGACATGATGGGCAGGCAGGTCAGGATTGCAGTGATCATAGAATTCACAGAGCACTGGCTCGGTACACTGTCTCCCGGGTTCCACGTCAGGCGGCGCAGGCTGCCCCAAAACTCGCAGTTGGTTTTCCACGCGGCTCGAGATCTCTGCGTCGCCGATGGTTTGTTCATGAGGGACTTCCGCGATGACGAATAAGCGTGAAACGTCATACTCTTGCCCATCGAAAACGTAATCGCGGTTCAAGTGCATCAGGCGCGTTCCTTCGAGATTGACCCCAGCGCCTGAAAGCACATGTTTCTGAATCCCAATATCGTATGCGTAGTGCGGTTTCAGGCCGGTCGCAGATTTGACTTCGATCAGCCGATAACCTGTCCGGCTGCGACGCTCCAGAACGTCTGTTCGAACGAGCACCCCACCGTATTCGAACGTTGCTTCGAAAATCGCTGGCACCTCTGCATTTCCGACCAACTCGTGGGTGATGCGCTTGCTGACGACCAGTTCCCGGACGTCCACTTCGCCATTTGCTAGACGGTCTTCATAATTGGCAAAGACACCGCGCGCGAGCTCAAGTTTTTGCAAATACGAGTCGTAATCGTGAGCTTCCGCGAGGATGGCGAGCACTTCGTGCTGCATTCGAGCAAGGAGTGGAGGAGTGTCATGGCGCCGGCATTCAAGCCCACGGATTTTTGGTTCGCCGTCTTCCGCGACCGCAAAGAAACGATTCGGCACAGGCACGTCGGCGTATTGCTTGGAAGGGAGAAAGACGACATAGCGGTAGATGGACTCAATCGCAAGGGGAAGGCGTGTTTTATCCTCGATCTGCTGGGAGAGGCGCTCGTAGTCCTCGCGCGTTGCTCCGTCTTTCCAAACATATAAAGAGTCCACCAAGGCGTGTATCAGTTCGAATCCATCGGCCTCCGCAATTTCTTTGGCAACGAGAAGCGTTTCGCGCGCGACGGCGTTGATGGCTTCATCGGCTCTATTTTTCCGAAGCGTGCATTCTTATAGCCGGTATAACCGAAGCAGCAGACAAGCAGCCACTTCATCGAATCTGAGAAGCCCTAAAGCTCGAATCGCGATCTCGTTCGAGGATTTACTCCGGCGAAGGTCGCGATCTCAATAATCTCGAAGTCTGCGAAGGCCATTTCGCACCTATCGGTCACAATGCCCACCACTGAGGCCACCCATGTCGGTGCCAGCGGCAGGAAGAGGGCCATCAAAAGTAATCAAGTCTCTGCGCTCAATCGCACATTTGAGTTTTGCCTCACCTGCAAGCGTCACCCGAAATATCCCAGAGTAGGGACCCGAGCCGATCCAGCCCGGCGCGAGGGCCTCTTCTCGCAGCGACTTTGGATATCCACCAACCAAAACGAGTTGTCCCACTTCCGGAACGGGAGGCGGCCACGCCGGGGGCTCGGAAATGATGCATGATCCGATGTTGCGCACCTCTTCATCGCTAATCTGTATGAGCACGATATCTTGCTCGTCATCCCGCCAGACGATACGAGTGATCGGGTCGAACGGCGGAAGGTTGCCCACTTGCCAGTTCAGAAGCTCGCCTGTTCGCAGGCGAGCCTCGTACCCGCGCAGGACGTGCGATGCGGTCGCGACGAATGTGCCGGTAGTGAGGCGGATCACACATCCAGTCGCACCATTGATTTTGCCTCCAATGCTGAGCGGGGGGGCGAAGATGATAGGGACGGCGTGGTCCCGGGCGAGCCGGACCATCTGCCGATTAATGGCAAGGTAGCGGGCCTGTTGTTCCACGGAAAGCCGCTGAAACTGTTCAGCGCCAGAGATTGCTCATACCGAAATTGTATAACTTCTCCGCTCGCAACGTGAATTACGTGGGAGCTACGTCTATTCGAGCCATCCGTAGTCAAAGTAGTCGTCGTCTTCCTCCTCGTCGTAAGCCAGCGAAACCTTCCCCCCGTCTACATAAAGGCGTCGCTCCTTATGTTTGTATTGAATAGTTTTCGTCCTGAAGAGTTTGAAGCTCCCGTCGACATACTTGAGTGGAAAACAAGGCCGGTCAGGATCCCCCTTACCACGCTCGCGAAATAGGACGATATTTACGCCGCCAGCCCGCTGGACCGATTTGAACAAAATACCGTCGAACGGGTCTTCGTGTGCCAAATATTCTGCGAGAGTTTGAGTGATCAGGTAGTCTGACTCGTGCCCAGGGACCACAGGTTGAGAGATGAGCCGATGCAAGCGTCTGAGAAATGCAAGCCTCTCAACTTCCGAATTGAAATTCGGCTGGAAGTAGCTGAGCCCTTCGCCGTGGGATTTCTGGAGGCGCGTGAAGTCCAGGACTCTCAACGCTTTTGTAGTTTGTAATTCGATTACTACTGTATCGCCACCCAAAGCTGGGCGCATCTCAGCGAGGCACGTATCGGCATCTCTACCTCCATAGAAAACCGTCACGCCCTCGACATTCATCCTGCCGGCTCTGGCCTGCGCCGGCGGAGGCGGTCCAACATTTTTCATCGGATGAGCATGGAACTCATTCAGACGCGATGAAGACTCACAGGTTCTAGCGCGGTACAGTTTTGAACCTTCAGGCAACGTCCAGACCACTGTTTCATCCTTATTGTTCTCCCCGAAACTCTTCATCGTCTCGATTCCGTCGAACAGCTCGTCGAACAGAGTTTTCGCAGAGGAACTGAAGAAGCGTCTGCTGTGCTTTAACTCATCGAGAACGAACTCCCATTGAGAATAGTATGCGTGAAGTGAGGTGGGTATCGATTCGTAGCTGGCCGCGCTATCAAAAAAGCGTATCTCGCCATCCGCCTCGTCCACATGTTCGGAGTCAACGACGGCATCCACAATTTCTTCGTTGAAGTTGAAGTACTGGCCAAGGATCTCTTGTACCCAATGCGATAGAGGGTCGCCCTGCTGCTCGTAGTAGGTGTGGTCACTTTCGTCAATTTTTGGTACGTCCTCACCCTCCTTAATCTGTCCGCGCAGTATTGGCCGGAGCACCTCACCGAGCTCCTCGACACTAAAGCTCTTTCGTTTCTTGCCGCACACCGAGCATTTGAGCGGCTCCCCTTCTTTTTTGATTCTCTTGCTTAGATACACATCTTCTACGCACTTCCAGCACACCGCGCTCATGGTTACTCCCAGGGAACGTTCTTAAGGGGGATTGTGCCACAAATTAGCGAACACGAGAGGTTACGCCGAAACCAACTGTTCAATCCTGCGGTACCCAGATGCGTACAAGATTGACCCACTTGTTTTGCCACTTCAGAATCTCGCGAACTTTCCGCTCCCGCCTATCAATGATTCGCTCGAATTGCTCTTAATTGGCCTTCACCGTTACCGACCCGTTACCAATATACGCTGGCCCGGCCAAATCGGGTCCGTACCATTGGATCGGAGTTCGAGGCAAGCCGCCGGTTCTTGTCCAGGACGCGAAAATGAACTTTGATGAGATGTGGCAGGTAAGGGGCTTGCCGCTCTCTTGGCAAAGCTATTGATCGAAAGGAACGGAGACGATAGTTCCTTCCTCAGGAGTCCGGTTGTCACTCGTGCCGCTCAGAATTCTTGCACGAACCGGATTCATCGAGGTTATTTGCCCCCTTTTGCCCCCTCGCGTTTTTGCTAAGTTCCTACCAAGGATGGTTGGTAGGGGCGGTGGGGATCGAACACGACCCCATATTTCCAAGTCCCGCGATTTCACGGCGTTGCAACCGCCTACCAAGTCCAATTGCTGATTCTGCTGACTGGCCGTCTTGAGCTTGCGCTAGTGATTTCCAAGATGACCTATGTCATACAGCACGCGGTCGCATTTCTCGGCAGCTTCCTTCGCCGCGCGAATCGCCGTCTCGTGACCTGGTTCTTTACTCTCCCAGTATTTGATTAACTGTTGGGCGAGCGGCTGTATGTCTGCATCACGTTCGCCGTCCGCCCGAGATTTAGCATCTTTGAAGATTTGCATAACCTCAGGTCGCGCATCTCGGCAAGATTTTGCGACATACATCCTGTCACTCACCGTCTTCGAGGCGTCGTTTATATCTTTCTCTAAATTCCCTTGTCTTCGCTCAAGTTCGTACAACTTGTCATCGATTTCCTTTATCTTGTTGTCGCAGTCTCGCTTTTCGTTGTCATCGGTGGCCGAGGATTTTTTTCGTTCAAGGTCCGCCCTGTTAGACTTCAACGTGTCTCTTTCTGTCTTTAGCTGTTCGAGTTGGCTTTGCAGCCTCTTTGGATCAACGTCGTCACAATTCCAGGGTCCACTTTCCTTACACCACCGGTTGACCGTGGCTTGTTTGCGCTGGCACTGGTCCTGTAGATCGGAATAGGGAATGCTAAGACATCCCTTGTCGTCTTGCATGGATTTGATCGCATTTTGGAAGGTTTTTACTCGTTCCTCGTGATCGTCAGGTTTGGCACCTAGAACAAACGCTGGCGATACGATGCAAAGAACTGCCACACTTCGGCACAGTAGATTCATCGTTTTCACCCTTTTCTGCTATCTGCGGGGCCACCGGGCTGTCGGAGTTGCCTGCTCTTATATAGTGCGAATAATGAGTCGAGCGTTTCATGGACATTTTCCTGATTCTGGCAAACGGAACCACAACCTGTAAAGGTCGGCTCAGTGATAGCTTTCGGTTTGCCAAGCCTTTTCGCTACCGATCTTTGCCTGCTGTTTCATCGAAGATAGCCCGGCCTGATTCATCCGTCTTTTCGATGCGCACGGTTGCCGCTGGCATCGCGGCGCGGGCACCATCGGTTTTATAATACTTCTCGATGTTTGGAGCACCACCACATGGCTGATTCCAAGATAGTGAAATCATGGCCGGATTCGCTTATGCCAGACCTTCGTTTGCCCGACATTCAGATGCCGAAGATCGGGCCAAATCCTCTCGTTGTTTCTGTTGAAGCGAACTATGCCAGTGAGTTTCACAAGCGGCTCGTGAAATGGATCAACGACTTCGATGCCACTCTCGATCAGCAACATGAAGTCGGCGTTCGCTTGGTCAGCTTCGGACAAACGGTCGTCTTCCACCTGAATGATATCGGATATTGGAATCCTTCACTGATACGTTTTGAGGGAGTCATGGAAGATGGAAGCCCGGTGGAGCTAATCCAGCATGTTTCTCAGATTAGCGTGCTACTTATGAAACTTCCAAGGAACGATCCATCAAAGGCCAAACGAAAGATCGGCTTCATTACTGAAGAGGAAAAAACAAAAGGCGACAGCTAAATTCCTGCGGACAAGAAGGAGACCTTGACCACAGGCGTAGCCTTGCCAAAGGATGAGGTTCATTTATGCAATTCTTGGCGGTTAGGTCAGATCGTCCCGTTCCACCAGAACTCCAGGATAAATATATGCACAAACTGGATGTAGAGTGGTACAAGGGCAACCGGATTACCTATCAGCTTGATGGAAGCGGAGGATCAACAAGTGCAAGCTCAAGGCGAGTGGCTCATCTGCCAAACGTTTGCCCCGATCATCCTGATTGGTTTCTCACTCCAGATCGTCCAGATTGAACGCAGATGAAATTCCTATAGGAATCTGGGAATCACTTTCCCAATCCAACCTTCACTGTATCTCGCTGAAATATCTTTCAACAAATGGGCGCAACTCCGGCGTTATTTCGTAGCTCAATTCGTATCCAGGTTGCCTACTCGGCGCTTGACCCGGCACAGTTCGTATGAGTCCGGTTTGGTTTTGAAGCCCCGGAAAGACACTAGCCAAGCTATTCTGGCGTGCCAGTTGGCCTAGTTTTTGGAGCGCGGTGTAGTCCGTCAAAGAAGCGTATTCCAAAAGAAGCCTCAATGCCTCTTGGTTGTATTCCGGCAATTTCGATATGTCGTCTCGAACGCGGTTCCACCGTCTTTCCGCTATAGGATCATCGAGCTTCCAAGTGGGAAGAATCCCGCTCAGGCTTTCAATCACCTGCGAATCTTTCGAGAAAGTGACCGCACCCAAAAGCAATTGGTCCCGCATCCCTTCACGCCGAATGTCCTTATGGATGTACGCGGCCATACGGATTTGGTGATGGAGGATTTGTGCCATGAAAGCGGCGATAGCTATTTCTTGCTCGACCCAAACGGAGCCACGAGTCTCCTCTTTGCCATCGTGGAGCTTGACGATCCCGCGAGGGTGCATGATTGCAATGAATCCGATGGCCTTGTTTAGATTGCCCAAGATGTTGTGCGTGAACCCTTCAAGCGTGGTTTGGTTTTCAGCAAAGTAAGGACGATATGAGGTAAGGTCACTAATCAGTCTGGATACGTCTGCGCCGAGCTGTCTTTCCTCGGATGTGACCTGCCCACATGAAACAAAAACCAAGCCTTTGCCTGAAGTCTCCGCCATAGCTCATCTCCACTTCTTGACTCTGAAGCACATTCTGCGAGTCTGGCGCTAGTACAAAGAACTCCGATCAATCGACGCGATGGACCTTGGAATATCCTCAAGCGCGCGTTTCCGCAAGTCTCGAAATTGCTTCAGCGCATCGTTCCTCGCGGCCTCTTCCCACCGGTCTACAAGGAATTTTTCAACAGAGCGGTCAAGTAATTTGAAACGTCCCGGTGTCATAAAAGCGTTCCAAAGGCGCAACACGTCTCCATCTCGCAGACCATCGAGCGGAGTAACGGGGGCATCTCCCGTAAGGAAGTTCCACCATTTGACCTCAACGATGTGATGCTCCTTTGAGGCTACCTGGTAGTCAGTGATGTCCGCGTATCGCTTATCCCATTCTCCGGCCAGCCTGCCGATTTCCTCGTTTAGCTGCTGCCAAGCCTTGTCGTAGCTCGGAAGCGTGCGTTCATAAAGGGACGCCAACTCTAACGTCAGTGACGGCTTGAGTTTTCTCGTGATGCCGGAGGAGCACGCTACCTTCCACATTTCGCTATTGATTGAGAACGCGCGCTGATGGTTCTGAATTGCTTGCGATGCTTCTGTGAGTTGTCGTCGGACGGGCAGGTAAAGTTCTGCCGTTAGCTTCTTTCTGAGTTCCCGACGTTCATCCCGCCTCTTCAAAAAGTACAGAAATCCCGCCGTCAAGCTGGAACCAACAACACCGGAAAGCACGTAAGGCCAGAGCCTAGACCATAGTGATGACAGATCGGAAATGAACTTATGCCACATATCGGCGGGTTCGTCTTGTTTCTCGGCCTTGTTCTCTTAGCATTTCAGGATTGAGGATCGTTATCCTCCATTCCCAATCTCTCACTGGATTCCCTATTGGCACAGACTCCAGCCGCATTTTGATAGGCCCGGCCGCCTTTGGCGTGTCTTGCGAGCTTAATTGTTCATACCAATTGGGCCTTTGGGCCATTTGGAGACTATTGGCAATCACTTCGCATTTGCGATGCATCGCTTGGGGAAATCCTCGGGCAAACCTCCGTTTCCGCATTTCCTCGTAACAATGGATTCTTTGGGGTTCGTCGAGCTTCGCCATCAAGCCTAATTCGCGCTTCCGCAAAGCTAAAAGCCTGCGGATTTGTTGAACGGTCTGATTGTGAAATTTGCACAGAAAAGTCGTGCGTTCATCTTTTCCATAAATCAAGTGTTCCGTCTGGAGCGGCCCTTTGCAGTCGGGGCCAGCATGAGAACACTTCCACATCAGAGTATTTGTGGGAAGTGGAAGTTGCATCTACAAAAAATCCCCGAGATGCTCATTATACGCTCACCTGATTCCCATACGTCGCCTTGAATCGCGCAGCACGCAGAATGAAAACTTGTTGTTGCCATTTGACTCGTACCATACGGTTCAGGTTTTGGATCACGCGGAGAAACAGAACCGTTGAAATGCCGGAGTTTCAGGAGCGCGGAGGATTTTTGTTTTAACTCGCAAAGAACATAAGAGTCTAATGCATCCTATTTGAATCGTGGCGGTTGGTCTTGGTCTTAGGCCGAATCGGCGACGCGACGAGTTCGGCACCACGCTCACCAGTCGGTCACTTTTTGCTGACGAGCTAACAATGGTTAACATTCTGTTGACCGTCACCACGTTACGAGTCGTTTTAAGTATCGCTTCCGTTGAGGGACCACAACCAGAGGTATGGTACAAGGTCGTCGCAGGAATCATTGCAATTCTGGCCTCCCGACCACACAACTTCAGAGGGCGCTTCTCCTCGTCGTGCGATTTGCAGTTCTAGAACTCACTCTTCGCCTTTGGAGGTTGTGGTCAGCGTTGTCTTATCAAAAATTGAGGCGACCAGTCAGTCAAGCCGCAGGAATGAAAGACTTGTCGGAATTTGTCGAGGATCCGCATATGATTGACCACAAATGACTCGCGACTTGTGCCCCGATCCTATTGAGGATAGCGATGAATACATTTGGTGGGGTTTTTATTGCTCTGACAGCAGTTTGGTTTTGGGGTTGCACCAGCCAGCTGTCAGTCGCGGGCCACGTTGACAACCGCCCGGTCTCTATACCGGACGCATCGATTCAACCTCCTGCTCCCCTGGCTTCCACCACTGGCGGCTTCGACGGCTCGCGAGCGTTTGAACATGTTCGTCATTTAGTCGGACTCGGTCCACGCCCACCAGGATCGGATGCGATTCACCAAGCGCAGTCCTACATCGCTGCACAGCTCAAGAGTTATGGATGTCAAGTCGAGGAGCACGATTTCCACGCCTCAACACCGATTGGCGATCTGCAGATGAAGAATATCGTCGCCAAAATTCCGGGTACGGAACCCGGCATCGTCCTCTTCGCCACCCACTACGACACTGTGCGTCTGCCAAACTTCGTGGGCGCGGACGACGGAGGCTCGGGCACCGGCACGATGCTCGAACTCGCGCGAGTGCTTTGTTCTCGGGAGGGCAAACTCAACACTTGGATTGTCTTTTTCGATGGCGAGGAGACCCAGGGGCAGTGGACTGACAAGAACAGTATTCAGTGGACAAAGACGAACAACACTTTTGGCAGCCGTGAGATGGCCGCGAGTATGGCACTCTCTGCAGAACTTAAGAATGTCAAAGCTATGGTTCTGGCGGACATGATTAGCCCGTCCGATCTGAGGATCAAGCGCGACACAGGGTCAACCCGTTGGCTTGTCGACCTCATCTGGGCTACTGCTGCGCGACTCGGCTATGCCAATGTGTTTGTCAATGAAGATTATCCAGTGGGCGGCGACGACCATTTTTCGTTCATTCGGCGAGGTATCGCTGCGTGCGATATCATCGACTTCGATGTTCAGACTACTTATTGGCACACACCACAGGACACTTTGGACAAAGTTGACCCGCGCAGTCTCGCCATCGTCGGCCATGTTTTCAATGAGACATTACCCGCGCTGGAGAAGAAGTTTCCATAACGACGGCAGTGACACTCGCTTAGCAGTTCGTTGAAAAAGTAATCCCACGCTAGTTCCCCCCCCCGGCCGACCGAGTGTGAAGGGCAGGAAGAGCAGCTTCTGATCCCGCTGGATCTGCAACGCCACTGGCGCCCCCGCCGGCAGCTGCTTTCAGCCAATTAAGTGACTCCGAAATGAACTTAATAGTTTTTGAATATCGCATTAGGATCATTGACTTTTAATAGAAAAGCGTTTAGTTTGTCGCAGGAAGCGGGACGCGCCGCACGGTGAACACGAACTCTCCCCTGGCAATCCGAGCCGCTTGAAACCCGGAGACCCGGATGCATGCTGGGATTCTTCCTCTACGGTGTTCCTGTCCCGCAATTCCCCACAAGGAGGTCATATGATCCGATTCTCCAGAACGATTTTATCTGTGTTGGTGTTTGCGGCCATTGCGCAATCACTGCGAGCTTCACCGCAAACTCCTCGACCGATTGGAGCGGTAGTCCAAACCTGGCATTACGACGCTGCAACCAACACTGTCACCGTCCGAGTCGCGAATACGTCACAGAAAAACATCACTGCTTTTAACATGTCAATAATCGAGACGTTCGCAGACCGGAGCGTGGGAAAGCACGAAGTCTTGGTTGACATGATCGATGCGGTCGCGTTGGTCCAATGGACAAAGGGAACACCTGATGAAGACCGTATGCGAGGGGAATTAGGAGACGGAACGCTACCTGCCAAGCAAAGCCGAGATGAAGTGTTTCACTACCGTCCCGGAAAAGTTGTTACGAATTTTGAAGGCACAGTAGACGTGGTGGCATATGCTGACAACACAGCGGAGGCCACGAACGCAGCGGCGTTAGCCAGAATCAAAGAGCACCGGAACGCCGTCCTCCGGTCTCACCAAAAAGCGAACGAAGTTCTCAAGGGTGTTCTCGTAGACTCCACAATCGCAAACCCCAGTGACGAAGCGGCTGCCCGGCTAGAAAAGGCCCTGACGGTCTGGAATGCGCAAAATCATGTCCAATTGGATTTGGACACGGGCACTATTGAGGGGGTCATGAAGGATTTGAAGAATGCACCTCGGGCTGCGGCGGGGCAACACCTAAGTGAGACGGAGTTCTTGCAGCGATACGCGGCGCAAAAGGATCAGCACATATTGCTGCTTGCAGGTCACAGCCAACTTAAAACGGGGGGTGCGCAATGAAGGCGCCGAAAACAACGGCGCTCTTGGTTCTGTTTCTTTTCGCCGGTCGTGGAAACGCGCAGCAGTGCGGCACGCCGGATGCGCGATTGACTTACGCCCTCGATCATAGTGATTCTTGTCCACTAAGCAACGGTCAGCCGTACACAATCGCAGGCTCGGTCAAAATCCGCGACTACAACTTCACATGCACAGCGGACAGTAACGTTTCGCCTCCGCCGAATCCGGGCACAGTCTACTGGACGGGTAACCCCTCGAGCGCGACTGGATACGGGCAAACGTACTGTAATTATTCCTCTCCATATTCGAGTTACGACTGTCCGGCATTTATGTATCTGAAGGTCACGCGAGCATCCAGTCCCACGGACTACAATCGGTTCTATAACCAGGCTTATAGCTATAAGGCAGTCAGTGGAAGCTGTCCGCAGTCAAATTTCGTTCAGGATTTCCAGCAGTGTAATGGGTTGACATGCCAACCGCCCCCACCGCCGCCACCACCCACATGCCCCAAGAATTATTATTGCGATCCCAATACAGAAGCTCCTTGTGGCGATGCAAACGCCGATCCATGCTGCTGCATCAGCCCGATTATTCTGGATGTCACCGGCAATGGATTCCAGCTCACGAGCGCTGCTAAAGGTGTATTGTTTGACATTCGTGGCACAGGCGATCCAATTCAAATGGCGTGGATTGCTTCTGGCGTAGATAATGCCTTTCTGTGTCTGCCCGACCCTGACGGAAAATGTGATGACGGGAAAGACCTTTTTGGTAATTTCACACCCCAGCCGCAGTCTGCCAACCCGAACGGCTTTGCCGCGTTAGCCGTGTATGACGACCCGAAAAACGGTGGAAATGGAGACGGCATCATTGACTCCCGCGACGCGATCTTCTTTTCGTTGCGCCTGTGGATAGATTCGAACCACGACGGCATCAGCCAGCCGGAAGAAATTCACACTCTCCCCTCGCTCGGCGTGAACGCCATCAGCCTGGCGTATGAGTCCAGCAAGAGAACGGACCAGTATGGCAACGTGTTCCGTTATCGTGCTAAGGTCAATCCGGACGATCCTGGCACCTCCCATGTTGGCCGTGTAGCGTATGATGTATTCTTCGTCTTGCTATCACGGGCCAACGCTAACAATTTAGCCGCTCGGCGCGCAGCCCCGGGCGACGCTCCTGGATGTAAAGTCCCTGCTTTGACAAAAGGAGGGATGCTGTCACCGATTGGCAGGTTTTAGAAACTACTCCGAGAATATTGCAGAAAAGCGGCGGCGAATCTTTGGCAAGCAGGAAACCTCAAGGCTAAGACGCCCTTGATTCACCGGTTGATCACAAGCGGTGCGGGGTCTGACTCGTCCGAATGGTATGCGCCCGCCCTATGAAGTGTTCTATGCTCTAATGGGGCCCCCTAATCTAATTCCGAATTTGCAAGTAGGGTTTTGAGACTTTGACGATGATGTCCCGATAGTCCTCGAACGAAGTTACAAACGAACCGTAGACGCGATCTGGCAGAGCGACCGGCTTGAACTCAACGTCAACTCTGAACTGTGGACAGTCCCGACTGATGAATGTGCCTCGCAGTCCTGTTGGTGGTCCGTCGTCCGTCTTGAAAACCTTCAGGAGGTCCACTCGCGTCATGCCCGGTTTAATGTTCTCCATTCTCTCCAAAACATGTCTCAACCAGACTTCGCGGTCTTGCGTGCACGGTTCCGGGCTCGCCGACTGCGTTGGCTGAAAGGAAGCAGTACCTCCGATAGCGATGATAGAAAGCAATACGGGCACGAGAAGTCGTCGAATCATTGATTGGTCTCCTGTTTGCAGATAACCCCGCGTCTCGGATTAGCGGTTCACATTTGCTCATTTGCTTCATGGATTTGGGGCAAGAGCCTTTGAAAGCTGACCCAAAGAATCATAATCTCGATTGCCGTCGAAAAAGGGCTTTCCGCTTACGAACAGTTACTCGCAAAGCTGGCTGACGTACCAACGCCAGAAGGACCGACTTCTCGGCAACTCGGCTGACAACACCTAGTCCAATTGGTTGGTGAACAGCCGACACGATCCAACCCTCGGTAGGTCCTTCGCGGCTTTTGGCGGTAACCTTAAAAGTTTCGATCACTTCTGTGGAGTCGAGGTGTGGCGCGGTGGTTTAGGTACGGCCTATCGGTTGCCGGCCCTTTCGTCCGAGTAGAGGAAAGCACGACGGGCTGTAGGTGGTCCTTGGCTGTTTCCGCCGTTTCCAGCTTCGTGATTGCATAACAATGTCGGCTCCTCGACCCGAGTAGACTGTGGTTTATTGACGACCGCAGGCTCGGGAGAAAGGAGCCGAACATGATGATTATAGGGGTAGATTATCACCCGAGCTTTCAGACGA
>Ga0307477_10000544_pt1 | contig 40972 bp, 38 predicted proteins | sample atmos_gasesECM2C_FD_203316 | JGI IMG/M metagenome (GOLD analysis project Ga0307477, IMG submission 203316) | Hardwood forest soil microbial communities from Morgan-Monroe State Forest, Indiana, United States - atmos_gasesECM2C_515 | ecosystem: Environmental > Terrestrial > Soil > Temperate... | reverse complement strand
CGGCGACGGTACTGTCGCGGGCGACGACGTGGTGCGCCATTATGTTCATGGTCTGCGCGATGGCGTTGGTGCTGCACACGGACAAAGGTGTTGGGCAGGGCGGCTCGGTGCTGGAGAAATTTTCGAAGCCGGCGCCGGTAAAGCCCGCTGCACCAAAGACACTGCCGCCGCAGTCCAGTACGCCGCAGACAACGCCAAACACTACTCCCGCTCCGACAACCCAGCCACCGGCGCAACAGGCTCCGTCTAGTTCGCAGCCGGCACCGACGCAACCCAAAAAGCCGTAGCCTTCATTTAGCTCGTGTGCTTTAGCAGCCGCCCAGAACCTCGCAATTCGCGCTGCGCTCCTTTATAATCAGCAAGTCTGTGAAATGCGGTAGTGGCGGAACTGGCAGACGCACCAGCTTGAGGGGCTGGCGGTAGCAATACCGTGGAGGTTCGAGTCCTCTCTACCGCACCATTTCCACGTATTGAACGGTCATTTGGAGAACTGCCGCGTTACGGAAGTGCGTTCCTTCTCGTTGCGAATCTCGGCGAGCCATTTTTCCAGGGTAGCTTGATCCTTCTCTTCGATTTTGGTGAACGCCACGCCCATGCTGTTCTTGCCCACGTTCACGATGTGACCCAGCGCCGCGAAGAATGCGCCGCGGTGAATAATGCGCAGCCTCACCCTGGTGCCAACCGAGAAAGGCTTTTGCGCAGTTACCTGGCATCCAAAGACACTGAGGTTGGTGGTTTGTTCGCGGGTCTCGCGTTCCGATTCCATTTCGACCAGTTCGATGCTGGCCGCAAAGGGATATCGGCGGGCTCGAGGTCTCTCGATCACGATATTCTCCCGATTCAGTGCCGTGGAAACCTGGCGTTTTTATGAGAGGGACAGTAGCACGAGACCGGGGCCGTGAGTGTTCAAAGTGGAGCAGTGCCTTTCGCAGATGCCACTGGTGTTGAATTCCGAGTGAGAGAGCGATCTGTTCCAATGATTCCTGGTTCGCTTGCTTTCATCGTTCGCGCTCGGAGCGGTACGATATTGGAGGCAAGCGCGCTAGTTTGAGAGAAGTTCATGCCCGGGACCACAGACACCCAGGATACTCGGCCGATCGTCACCGACCTTGGAGGGGGAGGCAGCGGAAGCAGGCCTCCTTCGAGAGGAGGTGGCGGCGGAGGAGGGGATAGAGGCGGGCGGCACTGGAAGCCGCCGCAGCGCCGCTTTTCGACCGCGATTACGTTGGGCATGGTGTCCATTTCGGTATTTTTCCTGGTGCCGTGCGCAGCGTTTATCGTTCTCGCGCACACCAGCAAGGCCTGGGTGCCGCTTCATTTGCCAAAGATTCTGTGGCTCAACACAGCAATCTTGGTAGCGAGCAGCTACACGCTGGAGCAGGCGCGCCGGCGATTATTGGCTCCGGATGTTTCACGATTTCGAAAACTATGGCGCGTTTCCACCGTCCTGGGCATCGCGTTTCTGGTGGGGCAGATGGTTGCGTGGCTGCAACTGACGGCTTCCGGCCTGTATATCGCAAGCAATCAAGCGGCCAGCTTTTTCTACATTTTTACGGTGGCCCATGCGGTGCACCTGATGGGCGGGATTGCGGGATTGCTGTTCGTGGCGGTGCGCGATTTTGACAAAGGCAATATCTCGCAGGTGAGCGCAGTGAAAATTACGTCGTATTACTGGCATTTCATGGACGGCTTGTGGATTTTTTTGTTGCTACTGCTCTATCTAGGGTGATGAGCAGAGATTAATGGCGAACGAACTCGCTAACCGCTTCCGCCACGCGGGTCAATTGCGCCGGGCGCAACTCGGGAAACATGGGCAAGGACAGCACTTCCTGGGCGGCATGCTCGGCATGCGGAAAATCTCCGGCTTTGTATCCGAGAGAAGCGTAGAGCGGCTGAAGGTGCAGGGGCACGGGATAATATATCGCGCTGCCGATCTTTTTCTCTGACAAAACGCGCTGCAGCTTGTCGCGCTCTTCCACGCGAATGGTGTACTGGTGGAAGACGTGCTCGAAAGCTCCGGGGACCAATGGCGGCATGATGCCGGGAATTTGCGCGAGATGCCGCGTGTATTCCGCTGCGTGCGCTTGCCGGGCGCGCTGCCATTCCGTTAGATGACGGAGCTTTACGCGAAGGATGGCGGCTTGTATTTCATCCAGCCGGCCGTTCCAGCCGGGCTCGCTACTGACATATCTCTCGGCTTGTCCGTGGTTGCGCAGAATCCGCAAACGCTCGGCGCGCTTTGCGGAGTTGGTTACGATCATGCCGGCATCGCCGCAGGCGCCTAGATTTTTGGTTGGATAAAAACTGAAGCAGCCCACTTCGGCGAGCGAACCGGTGCGCCGGCCCTGGTATCCCGCGCCGATGGCTTGGGCGGCGTCTTCCACGACCGGCAGATTCTTTCTGCGCGCGAAATCCATAATGGGATCCATGTCGGCGGCCAGGCCATAGAGGTGAACGACTACGATGGCGCGGGTGCGAGACGTAACGCGCCGTTCGATTTGAGACGGGTCGATGTTGTAGGTGTTGGGTTGAATGTCCGCGAAAACCGGCTTGGCGCCAAGCGCGCTCACGGCACTGCCGGTGGCCACGAAGGTGAACGGCGGCAGAATGACTTCGTCGCCTGCCGCGACGTCACAGGAGCGCAAGGCCAGAACGAGAGCATCGGTGCCAGAGCCCACGCCGACGGCGTGCGCGACTCCGCAAAGGCGCGCGATCTCATCTTCCAGCGCAGCGCCTTCCGGCCCCAGGATAAATTGGTGGGAGGATAGGACGCGGTCGACGGCCTCGCGAATTTCGCCGCCAATGACGGCGAACTGCGCGGCCAAATCGAATTGAGGTACGGGATTGTAAGATGCCGCGAGTGGATTGGAACTCATTCGGAAAGTGATCCGCGCCGGCGGCTCGGAAACGATGCGGCCAGCCGCGAAATATTATTTTTTCGGAAGCTTGGTGCAAACGGCGACGGCATTGTTGGGATTGATGGCACTGGCTTCTTCTTCGACCGACTGGATCATGCCCTTCTTGTCGACGACGAAAGTAGTGCGCTGAGCCCAATCATATTCTTCTTTCTGGACGTTGTACATCTTGAGGATGCCGTACTCTTTGAGCACTTTGCGATTCATGTCGCTAAGCAAAGGAAATGTTACGCCGATTTTCTCCGCAAACGCGTTATTGGCGGCAGGGCTATCGATGCTGATTCCAAAGACGACCGCGTCTGACGCGTCGAGCTTGGCCATATCAGACTGATAGGCCTGAAGTTCTTTTGTTCAACCTTCGGTGAAGGCCAAAACGTAGAAGGCGAGGACGACGTTTTTCTTGCCGCGATAATCACTGAGGTGGATCTGCTTCCAATGATTGTCGAGCAGCGTGAAATCAGGAGCCATGTCGCCGGCCTTCAGCGAGGTGTGATTGACCTTGACGTCTTCCTGAGGGCGAGTGGCGCCCGCGACCATGCAGCCAGCCAAAACTGCCGCCGCGATGATGCTCAGTGAACGGACGTGACCCATGTTATGCCTCCCGCGAGTTCCCGTGAATTACGCAAGTATACGCCTGAAGCGTGCTCGGAATCGAAAGGATATGCCGGCGAACAGCAGAATTTACAAATTTTTCAAATGCGCCAGCCGGAAGGGCGAGCCAAGATTTTCTCGCAATTCGAGCCAGTGCTCTTCGGGAATCGACATGAAGACTTCGACCACTCTAGGATCGAACTGAGTGCCGGAGCAGCGCTTGATCTCACCGCGGGCGTGAGAAAGCGGCAAAGCTTTGCGATAAGGGCGGTCACTGATCATGGCATCGAGCGAATCGGCAATCGTAAAGATGCGCGCGCCCAGAGGAATGTCGTCGTTTTTCAAGCCCCGCGGGTAGCCCGACCCGTCAAAGAATTCCTGGTGGGCCAGGACGATCTCAGCAGCGTCGCGCAGAAAAGGGATGCGGATAAGCATGTTGTAGCCGATTTCGCAGTGCTTGCGCATGATCTGCTTTTCGTCTTCGGTGAGCGGTCCCGGCTTACGCAGGATGCCGTCCGGGATGGCCATTTTGCCGATATCGTGAAGGAAGGCCGCGCGCGCAAGAATGGCAAGATAGGCGTCGGGGACTGGCATGGCCTTGGCGATAGAGATGCAGAACGCCGTGACGCGTTGGCAATGGCCTTCTGTCTCGGCGTCCTTCAAGTCCAGCGCGCTGCCCAAGGCTTCGAGAGTATCGTCGTAGGATTGTTCGAGTTGCGCGATCGCTCCGGTCAATTGCGCGGTGCGCTCTTCCACTAATTGCTCCAGATTGCGCTGATAGGTGCGGTTTTCCATGATCAAGCGGCGATGTTGCAAAGCGCGCCCGACACCGAGGAAAAGCTGGTCTTTCTCGAAGGGCTTCAAAATGTAGTCATAAGCGCCTCGACGAATGGCCTCTAAGGCGGTGGAGATGTCGTGGATGGCGGTGACCATGATCACGGGAACTTCGGGGTCGTACTGGCGAAGCCACTCGAGGAGTTTGATGCCGTCCATTTCCGGCATGATCATGTCGCTGAGCACCAGGTCGGGAGTGGTGCGTTTAACCTGGTCCTGCGCAGCGCGGCCGTTGCTTACTGCAGTGCAGCGATAGCCTTTGGACTCCAGCATGGTGGAAACGACTTCGCGGATGGCTTCCTCGTCATCGACGACAAGTATGTTTTCGATTTCCACGGTTGGTCGGCTCCCCTAGGTCGGATCGTCCCGGAAGCCATTATACGGGACAGCACATCAGGCGGTTGGGGCCATTGCCCATTCAGCAAACAGCATGTAGCTTCACAGATAAGTATTTCCTGAGATTTGAGGCCTTCGTTCGAGCATGTAGCCGTGTGTCTGGGATCGTGAGACGGATCCGCCGGGAGGCGGCACAAGGTGTTGGTGAATCAGGGCCCGCTGGCCATCGCTTTCTTCGAAGTGACGGCGCTCATCGTCCTGCTAGTGCTGTTTCTGCTCTTACGTCGGGATCACGCGGACAGCTATCTTCGCTTATGGCTGATGGGCTGGGTGAGCCTAACGGTCTCATCCGTTTTTGAGCTGGCGCTGATCTTGCGAGACGGACCGGAACTGCGGTTGCTGGCGCTCACCACGCAAATAATAGCGCTGCTTCTGTTTCTCTCCTCTGTAATGCAACTTACAGTGGGCGGCGGAAAACGCAATTGGCCGGTGCTGCCGGTGGCGACCGCTATTCTCGCCGGGGTGTATTACGTGGAGCGTGGAACGTCGGCACCGTACTTCGCCAAAATCCATTGGGAAAGCGCCGGAGTTGAGTCTGCGATCTATTTTTGGGCAGGTTGGCTCTTGTGGCGAGCGCGGGCTAAATACAAAGGGCACGGCGGGCGGCTGCTTGCGGGGGCCTTACTGGTCAGCGGCCTTCACAACATCGATCGATACCAGTGGCTGGCGCATCCCCTGTTCTTGCTGCGGCTGGCCTTCGATCACCTGTTGAGTGTTTCTCTCGGCATTGCAATGGCTGTTCTGGTTCTGGAGAGTGCGCGAGTGCGCAGCGATGAGTTAAACGACAAAATGCGCAGGCTCTCGTTGCTCACGGCAGCCAGCACACAGACGCTCTCGGTACGCGAGGTGCTCGAGCAGGTACTCGGCCACCTGGTGGAGAGCCTGGGCGCGACGCACGGAATCGTCCGTTTGCTGGAAGGGGAGGGAAATAGCGCGCAACTGGTCGCACGAGCATCCGTTGGCTTTCAGCAGGCGTATCTGGAAAAGCACGAACGTGTGGCGGTCGCGGAGCCCTGGGTGCAGCGAGTTCTGCAGAAAGATTGTCTTTTTGTGCGCCTGGACGATGGGGTGGATAAGAAAGAGCGCATCAGGATGGAAGAGAGCGGCGTAAGCGAGAGCATATCGCTGGTGCTGCCCGGGAAGGACGGACCTGTAGGGATCATTTCGGTGGGGTCGTTTCATAATGTTCGCTTTCAAAACGACGAGATCTCTTACCTGGTCAATATCGCCAATCTGCTGGGTCTGACGCTGCAGAACGTCAAGCTATTTGAGCAAGTAGCCACGGTTCAACAGCAATGGGCGTATACGTTTGATTCGATCGGCGATCCGATTTTTGTTCACGACCCGGAGTTCCGGATTTTGCGGATGAATCAGCGGCTTGGGAATCTTCTGGGACGCGACGCCGCGGCAGTAATAGGACGAACGGTCACGGATCTGCTGCCACGTAAGGGCACCAATTATAAGAGTTGTCCCTATTGCGAGGGTCTGGCCGGCGAGGGCGACGACCCGGATCCCTGGCTCACAGGATATTTTTTGGCTTCGAATTCGACGTTCACGGATCCGCACGGCCGCCAGCTTGGGACCGTACACGCTCTGAAGGACATTTCGGAGCGCAAGCGCGCGGAAGAAAAGTACCGAACGTTGGTCTCGAACGTTCAGGAGGGAGTGTTCATTTCGAATCCGCAAGGGCGATTCCTGGATTTCAACGACGCGTTGATGCGGATTCTGGGATTCGAAGAGCGCAATGAGTTGCTGAACGCCGACATTCCGGCGATGTTTGTGAATCCCGCGGATCGCGACCGGCTCAAGAGGCTGCTGCAGGACCATGGGGGCGTGGCCGATTTTGAGTACGAAGTTCGCCGCAAAGATGGAGAAGTGCGGTCGATGTTGGAATCCTCCATTGCCATACGCGACGCCGCGGGCAATCTGACGGCATTACAAGGATTCCTGCTGGACATCACCGACCGCAAACGGGCGGAGCAAGAAATCCGTCGCCGCAATCGCGAACTGATGGTGCTGAACTCTATTGGGCAAACCCTGACCGAGTCTCTGGACCTGAACGACTCGCTGCACCGCACGCTGCGTCAAATGACCGAGCTGTTTAGCTTGGACGCTTCGTCCCTTTACATGTTGGATGAAGCTGCATTGTCTTTGCGGCGCATCGCGGCGGTTGGACATCGCACTGACCATGCGCGTCATATTCCGCCGGTCACGGTGCAACCGGAACTGTTGCAACACATCAAAGCGGTGCATGCAACGTTTCTTTCGGCGCAAGGCCTGCCCATCCCCATGGTCCTGCGAGAAGCGCAGCGCAAGGAAGGGCTGCAATCTGCGTTTGTGGTTATCCTGTGGTCCAAGGATCGCGTGCTGGGCGGGTTAGTAGTTGGCAGCCGAGCTGCCCGGGAGTTCTCGCCGGCGGATATCAATCTGCTGATTGCGGTGGGCAGCCAAATTTCCAATGCCATCGATCGGTCTGTGCTGTACGAGGAGACCCGGCTAGCTTACGAAAATCTGCGGCGCACGCAAGAACAGCTACTGCACAGCGAAAAGATGGCCGCCGTGGGCCAATTGATTTCGGGTGTTGCACATGAACTAAACAATCCGCTCACCGCAATCCTGGGCTACAGCCAATTGCTGCTATCGAGCGGGCAAATGCCGGCTCAAGGCATGGAATACTCGGACAAGCTCTATAAGCAAGCGCAGCGGACCCATCGAATCGTCCAGAACCTGCTAAGTTTTGCTCGCCAACACAAGCCCGAGCGTGTGGCCGTGCAACTCAACCAGATATTACAAGACACGCTGGCCTTGCGCGATTACGACCTGCGCCTGAACAACATTCGCGTTCATTACGACCTGGCACCGGATCTGCCCATGACCGCTGCGGATCCACACCAGCTTCAGCAAGTATTTCTAAATCTTGTGAACAACGCAGTCGATGCAATGCTGGAGCACTCCAATGATGGCGATCTGTGGGTCAGCACGAAGGCACGAGAAGAGCGGCTGGTGGTGGAGTTTAAGGACAGTGGTCCAGGGGTGAAGGATGCTTCCCGTGTGTTCGATCCCTTCTACACTACTAAGCCGGTGGGGAAGGGAACCGGACTAGGCCTGAGCATATGTTATGGAATCGTCAGCGAACATGGCGGCACCATCCGGGTGAGCAATCTACAGCCCTCGGGGGCGTGTTTCACGATTGAGTTGCCGCACCAGCGCGCCATGGCCGCGGAAGATGCGATGCCGGACGGCGGGGCACTGGCCGCCCGAGGTGCGCGAATCCTGCTTGTCGATCATGACGTTTCGGTACTGGAGGCGGTGGAAGCCATCCTGCGCGACAGGAATCACGAAGTGCGGTCAGCAGCCAGCCTGCCCGAAGCACAGCGGCTGCTCGGTGAGCACGAATTCGACGCGGTAGTTGCGGACGCGGAAGTACGGGCGAGCAATGGACCGGAAAATCTGCAAGATTGGTTGACCGTCAACAACCCCGAGTTGGCGCGGCGGCTCGTTTGGATGAGAGCTTCCGCAATGCCGCCCTCGACGGAGAATCATAACGGAGATGGAGTGTTTGTTCTGCAAAAGCCCTTTGAGGCCACGGATTTGGTGAGTGCCGTCGAGATGGCCTTAGGCCGCATCCAGCCCACTCCGATTCAGGGTTGACGCCAGCTCGGCGGCGGCTGTGGCTCGCTCGCCGAGTTCCTGCATAGCGGACTCCAACTGGAGAGCAAGTTCGCTTACGATCTGGCTCAGACCACTGAGCTGGGGCATTAACAAATGCCCGGTGTAAAGCGCCAGGAGGACAATCCGATATCGCCAGGAGAAGCGGATGCTGAGCCGCAAGCGTTCAAACTCGTGGGAGGCGGCAATATCCGGCGAGAGCACCGCGATCACCCGAGCCAACCGCAGTAACCTTTGGAAATCTACCCGCAAATTCTCCAGATAAAGGAGAGCAATCCGCTGGCGTTCCTTATGTGTGCGGTAAACCAAACGGGTGGGGCCGTGCGCGGCAAGAAACTCGAAGTCTTCCTCCGACATCGCTTGGCGTATCAAGCCAAAATAGGTTGTGTGTTGGCGAGCAGACTCCTCCACGGACTCCAGCTGGGGGGCGTCCCCGCGACTATGGTTTCGCGGAGTGCGCAACGCCCACAGCAGCAGTGCCATCAGCAGGCCCACCGCACCGGAAACAAGGATTAGGCTCACGACCGTGAAGACCCTTGAGGCCAGAACTTTAATAGTTGCTCATCAAGCGAGCGCAACTGCCAATTTACTGCCGGAATAGTGCTCATATATACGGTGCCGTCCGAAAACATTGGATTGGCCAACGTTTGCGGAGCGGCGCGTCGAAACGCCCAAGTCCATAAAAGCAGGCAGCCCAGGAAAGAGGCCATCCCAAGAGGATTCCACAGGGAGATATACTGGCTGAACCAACGTTGCAGAATCGCATCGTTCAGTACGGAGACGCACGAATACAAACAAAGCCCGGCCGCCAGCAAGCGCAGCGGAGGAGCAACGATAACATCGTAGTAGCGGGCGAAAAGCAACAGCGTGACGATCACAGCGCCTGCCGCAAGCTCCAATCCCAGCTCTGCAGTATTCAATAGGAGTCGCCATTGATGGTTAGCGGCGATTAACGCATAGAGGAGGACTGCTGCGCCACAACTAAGTAAGATCCAGCGGGCCAGAAGCCAGACGCCGCGGAAACGTCCAAGCACAAGCCGGCAGAGTTCAGCGACAGCAAAAGCGCGCGCGCCCATCACCAGGCATTGGGTGGCCAAACCGATGCGCCAAGCAATCGGAGACGAAAGTCCCGACTTCCGGATGGCCAGGAAGAGAAGGCCGCTTTGCGCAAGAGTCATAAAGATATAGACGCTGAACGCTGGATAAACGTTCGCGTTCTTTCTGGCAACCAGAAGGCTGAGGAGCAGGGCCTGCACGATGGCGGTGATCGCCCAAAGCCACTTGGTGAAGAGTCCCAGATCCTCCATCGCGGGGCCATCGTAGCATAAACGTAAAAAGATAGTACATAGTGCTGATGAGCCGCCGCAGGTAGGTATCAGGTACTGGAACTGGTGGCGTTACGAAATTGCGGAACTCGCTTCACCGTTGACGTGACTCGGGCTTAGGCATGCCTTCAGCAGAGTCTCAGGCTCGAGTCACGTCGCAGGGTCCGGCATTCCGGCCAGTTAGGCAGATTGACCAGGCGGCACAGGCGGCCGCGGGCTGCCATCGGCGACGAGTAGTGGCGGCACAGGTGGCCGCGGGCTGCCATCGGCAATAAATACTCCGACAACATTTCGCTCGACACTGGAATTACTTGAGCTATAGTTGCCGGAGCTAGCTATAGAGGCTACGACGATCGCAGTGAACAGGAACAACCCGAACATCACAACTATTCTCTTCATGGGTGACCCTCCTGACAGGGACCATGATGGAAAACAGGGGGAATGGGGTTGTTCGTTGTAAATGGTTCTGTTTTCAGAACAGGGCAGTGGTAAGCAAATGGATACACTGACGCAACTTCAGCAGAATAGGCGAATCATTCACGACCTGACCGTCTCCACGTTGGCCAGGATTTGCAGCTCTTTCTCGCGACTGGCATATGTAGCGTCGCTCCGCGACATTTCCACGAATGTGTACGAGCACGCCGGCCTCACTGCGGTCTACCCACGGGCCGCTGTGCAGCAAGCGCTGGAGCAGTGCCATCAGGAGCTCTTTGAGCGAATTCTGGAGACACCCTTGGTAGCGCAGGAAGAGGACTTGCGCGCGCACCTTGACGGCCTGCCAAACGGCTCGCGCGCGGCTGCTACGCTGTGGCGGAGACTGGAAGCCTATCGCGCGCTGCTACCCGCTGACTCCCCGGAATACCTCAAGGAGCTTTTTTGCTCAAATGTTCGCGCGATTCTGGAGATTCTGGAGAAAGAGCCTTCAACGGAACAGGCAGCCGGGTAACCATCCCCACGACTCTTCCAACAACCTCGGCATCGTCAGGAGTCCTCCAGGATTCAGGCATGCACCGCGAGAGCGGATGCGGTTGCATGGCCAGGCGGGCGCCTTCCTGCTGAAACCAACCGCATCGGTAACCGTCATGCAATTCAACAAAATAGATGGGCCGGTCGTATTCGTTGGACCAACTGCTTACCTGCAGGCGCCGCACGGACACGTCCACGAGAACCAAGCTTCCTGGCCTGAGGATCGGTTCCATGCGGCGATCGCGGAGGCCGATGCAACCATATCGGTGATGCCCGTTTTGATTGCGTAGCAAGCTATCGATGGCATCGGAGTTGGCAGCTCTTAGAAGCTCCGTGCCGTCCGGAAGGAACGGTGATTCGATTTTTTCAGGGCTGGACAACGAACCAGACGAGGCCATCAGATGCGTTCGCGGGGCCGAGAACGAAACCGCATCGCGCAGGGAGCGATCCAGCGGGATCTCGTACCAACTTGATATTTCCAAAGGGTTTAGATGGTAGATCACGGCAAGCGCATAAAGCTTGTGCAGGCTGGGTACGACACCGGTATTCTCTATGTCGGCTAAACGACTGATATGAACGGTGAACTGGGGGCGTGCATAAAGGCGTGAGAGGGACAGGCTGGCTCGCTCGACGTCCCGGTATGTCAACCCAAGACGCTCGCGAATTTGGCGGAAACGAAATCCCGGATTCATGTGAGATGGTCAACGTAACTTACCATGACGTTAATTATCCGGAACGGGTTTGTCTGAGGAAAACTGTGCATTTCTTGTATCCCTCGGGTACCGCTTCTTGAGAGCAGCGAGAGGATTAGCTTGCTTACCGTGCTGAGGTGTTCCAGTTTGAGCCGTTTCTCCCTTCCTACTAATGGTTTCCAAGCCGGCCTAGCGGCGGGCTTACGGGGAATCTGCTATTCTGAAAATGCCATGAACTTGTCGCCGATTTCGCGCGCTCGCTGGGCTGCCTCGCTTTTCATTGTCACGATTCTCGGCGTGGCCGCTACCTTCGCGTCCCGCGCCTTTGCGCAGCAGGCGGCCGCGCCCGCAGCCGCGCCGAGTCAAACGGACAAGGCCAATGCCGCTGATTTCGCCGCGGCTTCCGACGAAGTGCTCGCGCAGATGAGCGAGATCACCGGTCTGGCCTTGCGCAGCCCGCTCAAGAAAAGTCTGCGCTCCAGGGAACAGATCCGCGCACACATCATTCAGGAAATGAATGATGACAAGGACGCGGCGGAGCGATATGCAGGAGCGCGAAGCGCCGAGGCGTTCGGGCTGCTCCCAAAAAGGTTTGACCTTGATTCCTTCATGATCGATTTGCTCACCGAGCAAATCGCTGGGCTGTACGACCCCAAGGCACACGAATTCTACGTTGCGGACTGGATTCAGATCGAAGATCAGCGCATGGTCATGGCCCATGAGCTGACCCATGCGCTTGAAGACCAACATTTCCAGATAGAGGGCTGGGTCAAGGCCGCGCGGCCCAACGATGATAGCGAACTCGCACGCGAATCTGTTCTGGAAGGCAGTGCGATGGTCGCCATGGTGGAATATCTTCTGCAAGGGAGCGGGCGCACTTTGCAGGACCTGCCCGATATAGACCCGGCGATGCTGATCGGCGACATGGCCGAAACACCTTTGTTGAAAAAAGCTCCGCCGTTTCTGAAGGATGCCCTGATTTTCCCTTATATAGACGGCCTGACATTTTCGGCTGCGATCCTCAGACCGGCAGGTTGGCCGGCTCTCGCTGGTATTTTCACGAAGCCGCCGGTCTCTACGCAGCAAATCTTGCATCCGGCACTGTATACCTCGGGTAAAGTGCCGGCGTCGATTTCGCTACCGTCCCTGGAGAAGGCCTTGGGTTCAGATTGGACTAAACTCGAAGAGAATGTCATGGGCGAATTCGGGTGGAAGGAAGTACTGAAGCAGTTCCTCGACGAGCCACGTGGGAAGAGTTTGTCCGCCGCATGGGATGGCGACCGTTACGCTCTCTATGAGCAAAAGCCGAGCAAACGTCTTGTGCTGATCACTCGAGAGCGTCTGGCTAGCCAGGTATTTGCCGCGCGATTTTTCGGCCAATACTCCGAGGCCCTGGAAACAAAGTACGAAAAGCGCAGCAACCTCTTCCGCAAGCCAGACTTCTTTTCGTTTGACACTCCGGATGGCGGAGTCTTCCTACGTTGTTTTGAAAACGAATGTGTGACCATGGAAGGAGCCGATCGCGCGCTTTTCCTCCGGCTCAACAAAGAGCTACAGTGGCCACCGGTGCCAGAGCAACCCAAGGTATTGGAAAAGACTGCCAGAGAAATTGCGAAACGCGGCCAGCTCGCCGGGTCAAACGAGCTGAGCTGGGAGCATTGGCCGCTCGATGATCTCGCCTCCGCAGTTACGCCACCCGCCGAAGGACGAGCAGACTGAGGTCGTCCGTACGTTTCGTCCCGGCTGAAAAGTTCTGCAAGTCTGAGAGACATCCGGCAATCAAGCGCTCAGGTGTGGCCGCGTAATGACGCTGTGCAGCCTCCTTTACACGGTTAACGCCATACTCCTCGGAGACGGCGTTGCAGGATTCAGTGAGTCCGTCGGTGTAGATCAGCAAAGCTTCACCCGAGCTCAGTGAGAGTTGATGCACCGGAAAATGCGCGTTGCTGAACATGCCGAGAGGCACTCCAGTTGCGCCTTCCGATTTGGCCCCGTCGCGCCCAAGATGAAGAACGGGCAGATGCCCCGCGCTGACGAATTCGACGGAGCCATTATCCGCCGCGCGGCCGACAACGAGGGTTGCATATTGGCCGGAAAGCATGCTCTCTGAAAAAATTCGGTTTGCGGCTTCGACCATTCGTTGCAGCGGAAGGTTGGCTCTAGCCAAGCTGCGAAATGTCGCGTGCAAATGGCTCATTAGCATGGAAGCGGCGACGCCTTTTCCGGAGACATCGCCAAAGAGGAAGAGCAATCCGCCGCCGGATTCCAGCACGTCGCAATAATCGCCGCTGACCGGCCCCGCAGGTTCGTAGTGATAGCAGACTTGCCATCCCGCCGCGGACAGTTCGGGCGGCGGCAGCAGACCTTTCTGAATGCTCGCGGCAAGTGCGAGATCGGATTCCAGAGCGCGCTGTTCCTCTGATGTGAGATGGTCGAGGCAAAAACGGACAAGAGGATCGCTTAGCAGACGCTCTTTTTCCACGGGTTCGTGACATGTCTCGCAAATCCCATAAGTGCCCTGGTCTATTCGAGCCAGGGCGGCGTCCACTTCGCTAAGCAGATTAGAAAGGGAGGCATCCGTCGATGAATGCAACGCCGAGAGAAGGCGTTCGCGGCGTTGCTCTAGTTGGGGGCGAAAATAGGCTTGTTGCGCTGTGGCCATGGAACCTCCTGCTCTAAGTTGTGGCTTTGCTGCTGAAGTTTCCACCCGATTTACTCCTTTGAATTGAGGAGCAGTGAAACGATTAGCTGGTGAATCTACCTGCATTGAGGCTGATGTTTCGCGATGCCTGCTCCATCGGCAAAGCAGGCGACACACGACTCAATCGCATTCGATGCTCCAGCCGGGCGATGCGACTCAGGATTGTTTGCTCCACGCGCCAGTTGCGTGCCGGTCTTGCCCGGTCGATCGGATTCGTTCTGAGGCGGCGAACCTTGGCGAGCGCGAGGCGGGCGAATTCCAGCGCAGTTTCCAAGCGCTTCGCACGCCGTTCGTAATAAATTGCAAGTTGCACGCAAGCGTGAATTCCTGCCGATTGATCCGAGGCGAGTTCGTGCCAGAGTTTGGCGGCTTGCTCGTGCTCACCACGCCGTTTTGCCAGCAGCGCGAGCTCGTGGCGCGCTTGCCGGTCGTATTCTTTGGGAAGGCCGAGATCAATGGCTTGTGTACAGGTCGAGTGTGCGCGTTGCGGTTCGCCGCGGCGTTGCAGGTATCGAGACAGGCCGAACAAGTCCAAGCTCTCCATGTCCGCGCCATTGGAGGACAACAGCGCATCGATTTTGCCAACCAGCGCGGCCAATCCGCGCAAGTCCATTTGATTGTGGCGCACCACGGCGGCCAGCGGTTCCGCGGGGCCGCCGCGCAGGTAATCGAAATAGTGTTCCGGAATCAGCGCGGCCAGCACATCCTCTTCACGGTGCCAGCCCAGCCGCGCCGCGTCAAGGACGTGCCGCTCCAGCTCCACCAAACGCACCGAGCCGAGCCGCAACTTCCACAACGCACGCGCCGGATGCAACAGATCGAGATGCGCCGCCAGCCGCGGGACGGCAATCGAGCGCGTCATGGTGAAACGGTTTTCCAGCAGCGGCCAGTCGAAGGACTTGCCGTTGAAGGTGACCAGCACCGGCCGCTCGGCGAGGCGCGCGGCAACTTCGTGCAAAATGGCGTGCTCTTCGCCGAAATCGCGCATGAAGAGCTGTTCGACTTGCAGGGCACCGGCGTCCCACCAGGCCAATCCGATCAAGAATGCGTAGGTGCCTGTGCCGCCTGCCAAGCCGGTGGTTTCGGTATCGAGGAAAAGCCATCTTGATGGATCGGCCAGCGCCGCTCGAGTGCACTTGGAAAGTGCTTCGTCGCGGCTGCGCGAAAGCAATTCGAGGCTTACTTCGGAGATATCGGAATATTCCGGCGAGGAAAACCAATTGCGTACCAGAACGTGTTGCCCGTAGCGGTTGGTCGCGATTCCCGCGCCCAGCAAACGCGACAACGAATCCTCGGCGTGCGGCGCGCGCAGTAACTCGGCGCCGGACGGCCTCGGCCGGGTCGGCTTCAACGCGGAAATTCTGGCGAATCGATCGGTGAACGCCGCCATCACGCACACAGCCGATCGAGTATGGCCAGCGAGGCTTCTTTGGCGCGGGGCACCAAATCCCCGGCTGGGCCGACGCACGAGGGGCACCCTTGCTGGCATCCGCAAGCAGCGATGAGTTCGCGCGTTTTGTGCACCAGCAAGTCATGCGCGCGGAAAAGTGGTTCCGAGAAGCCGATGCCGCCCGGGTAGGCATCGAAGAGATATAGGTTAGGCGCGAAGAATTCCTTCGCGTTCACCCTGATCAGGTCCTCCATGCGCGTTGCGGAAAAGTGCTCGGCCGCCGTCGCGTCAGGCGGTCGCTCGCCAATCGCCGTCCCCAGGTCGCGCCGATCGCACATCAGCAGCAGCGTGGCCACCGATTCCAAGGCGTGCAGCAAACCGAACATGCCGCTCTGCCGTTCGCTTACGGTAAACGGGAGAGATTCGAGGAGAGCCCGCTCCAGCGTGATCCAGTAAGAAGTCGTGTGCATCTCGTTTTCGGGCAGCTCCAGCTTTCCCGCGCCCACGTTTTCGTTCGTGAAAAATTTGATCTTCTTGAAGCCGACCACCTGCGAGCGCACCAGTACATCTCCATGGGAATGAGAATCCGACCGAAGCGAGCCTCCTCGTTGGGGCGCAGCCTGCTGCGCCGCGTCTACCGAGCCGTCAGAATTCGCGGCGATCTCGAGAACACGCACCTGCGTATACCGAATGGCGTCCGTGTAATAATCCACATCCACGCGCTTCACGTACGCCTTCCGCTCTTTGAAATCCAAATGCTCCACGTGATATTGCTCGCCGCCGTGCAGATAGATGGCCTTCTCATGAACGGTGGTCAGGGCGCTGGAGAAGTCGACTTGGCCGATGACGTTTGGTTCGCCGGCGATATCGACAATCACGAAATTGTCGCTGGTGACCGACCGCAAGCTGACCGTGTCGGCAGGATATGCCTCATGCGTCCAGTGATAGTTGCCACCGGCCCGATGCAGGAAGCCGGCTTCCGCGAGCCGCGCGCAAAGGTCCGGGACGTCCACGTCGCCGAAGCGCTCTTCAGGTGCGATCGGCAGCTCAAATGCCGCGCACTTCAAATGGTTCACCAGAATCTCAAGATTATCGGGCTGGATAAACGCGTGCTCCGGCGTGCTGCCGAAAAAATAATCCGGATTGCGCACCATGAATTGGTCGAGCGGCGCCGACGAAGCCACCATCACCGCGCAGGAGCCTCCGCTGCGTCGCCCTGCGCGCCCTACCCGCTGCCACGTTCCGGCAATGGTTCCGGGATAGCCGGCCATCACTACGGAGTCCAGCGAGCCGACATCGATGCCCAACTCGAGCGCGCTGGTCGACACCACGCCGCGAATCCGCGCGTCGCGCAGGCCGCGCTCGATTTCGCGGCGCTCGTTCGGCAAATAGCCCCCGCGGTAGCCACGAATTGTTTCCGGCTTGCCTGGCGCGTGCGGATTGGCCTGCTGCAAGTAGGTCAAAAGCAGCTCGGTGTGCAGGCGCGAATTCGCAAAGACGATGGTTTGCAGTTCGTACTTCAGAAATTCCTGTGCCACCCGCGCCGATTCGTTGATATAGCTGCGGCGGATGCCCAACGCGCGGTTCACTACCGGAGGATTGTAGAAGACAAATGTCTTCTCAGCGGCCGGCGCGCCGTTGGCGTCGAGCACTTCCACTTCGGCTTCCAACAGCCGCGACGCCAGATCCCCTGGATTGGCAATCGTTGCCGAAGAGCAGACGAATTGCAGTTCGCGTCCGTAAAAGCGGGCGATGCGTCGCAGCCTGCGCAGCACGTTGCACAAATGGCTGCCGAAGACTCCGCGATAGGTGTGCAGTTCGTCGACTACGATGTAGCGCAAGTTCTCGAAGAGGCGCGTCCACCGAGTGTGGTGCGGCAGAATTCCGGTGTGCAGCATGTCCGGATTGGTAAGGACGATGTGACCTTTTTCGCGGATGGCCTTGCGCGCGTCGTTCGGCGTATCGCCGTCGTAAGTGAAGACGCCAAACCGATTGTCGAGCCGCTCGTTCAAATGGTGCAGTTCTGCGAGTTGATCCTGCGCCAGCGCCTTGGTGGGAAACAGATACAGCGCGCGGCTGTCCGCGTTTTCCAGAATGGCGCTCAGGATTGGCAGGTTATAGCAAAGCGTTTTGCCAGAGGCAGTCGGTGTCACCACCACCACGTTCTTGCCGGCGTGAACCGTGTCCGCGGCGGCAGCCTGGTGAGTGTAGAGATGTCGAATGCCTTTGCTTGCGTAGGCCGCCTTCAGATCGGGATTTGTCCAGGCAGGGAAATCGGCCCACTGTGCTTCGCGGGCCGGATAGTGGCGGATCGCAGTAAGGGTTTCGCCGTGAACATCGCGCGCGGCGAGAACATCCAGCACTTGATGCACGCGAGTGATCGCGGTCGAACTTGGCGCCTGGGCAGAAGCTTCGCACATTGCCTCGCTGGAACTGCCAACGCTGCGAACTGCCCACGATTCCGGCATATCGACGCTCCTCCAGGCGCTTCGCCTTTTGTTCGCCACAGGCTAGCACGCGGTTTTTGCATGCGCAACAGGGTTGTGGGTTAATTTTTCTATGGGGCGAACTTCAGATTGACGGGTTCAGTTCCGGCTATTTCTTGGCCGCGCGATACAGAATCACGCGCACCTTCTCCAAGGTGATCAGGCCGCCCTCCACCATCTCATCAAGCCGCGGGAGAATCTGCTCAATGCGCTCAGTAAATTCAACAACTTCCAGAATGATTGGTAAATCCTGCGAAAGCCGCAGTATTTTGTCGGTGTGATAAACGCTGGACCCGCCGTAGCCGGCCACTCCGCGCAGCACGGTGACCCCGGAAAAGCCTTCCTTGCGCAGCATCTCCACAATCGCTTGATACAGCAGCTTTCCGTGCCACTTGTCTGATTCCCCGATGTGAATGCGCATCAGGGTGCGTTCGCCCTCAAATTTTTCGTGCGGCATAGAGCCTCCGATAGCGATGCGTTCGGGATAGCGGCGTTAAAGCGGCGGCAAGTCCGCCGCACTCCATAAATCGTGTCGAATCAGAATCGATTGGCCAGCCGAATTCCGGCCACAGATAAGAGCAACCCAATCACGACGCTAGCCGCGACATACGTCGTCGCCGGAAGCCATTCGCCATCTTCCAGCATTTTTGCGGTCTCCCAGCCAAAACTGGAAAATGTGGTGTAGCCGCCGAAAAAACCAACAGCGATTGCTACGCGCCAGTCCGGGGAGATCACCAGCCGATTTAACGTCAGTTGCCCGATCAGCCCAAGCAAAAAGCATCCGCTCAAATTAATAAGCAACGTGCCGTAGGGAAAAGTTCCTCCCGTGCGTACCTGCACGACGCCCTGCAGCCCGTAGCGGGCTAGCGTGCCCACCGCGCCGAAGACCGCAATCAAGATCAACCGCAACGTCACTCCAATCCGCCGCTCGGACGAAACAAAAAACTCCTGGCGGCGCCGGGCAGCCAGGAGTCATCAGCCCCAGCATGCACGCTGAGGCGGTTATGGCGAACTCCATCGCCTTAAGTTTTTCTTACAACGCCGATAGTGTATCCGCGGCAGGCCGACCGCACAACAGGTTTGACACAAAGGCTATTTCTGGCTCTCATTATTCCGGATGGTCAGTAGTGAAACCGGTAGCGAACTTGGACGAAGATTTCCCGCGGATTTAGGTAGTGCGTGCCGCCGAAAGTGAAACTGTTATCGAGCAGCACGCGACGGTTGGCGAGATTGGTTGCACTTAGCGAAGCCGAGAATTGTTCGCCGAATTCCTTACCGAATGACAGGTCCAGAGTCGTGTGGGGTTGAAGGTGATCTCCGGGAATGGCTGGATTGCTATTGGAAAAGCCCGAGGCGTAATAAACATCCGTGGAGGCGTAGGCGCGCCATGGCAGCGTGTACTGGCCGCCGAGATGCAAAGTGTTGCGCTGGTCATGGTCGAGCAGAAAAAAGCCCGGGGGAGGCGTTGTGCACGAACCGATCAGGCCGCCGACGACGCAGCCGAAGCCAAGCGCCAACTGGTTGGAATAAGTGAGATAGAGTTGTGCGCGGTTTTGGATGCGCGGGGAACGCAGCGTAAGCTCCCAGCCATTGATGCGGGCGCCTTGTACGTCGACCGGGAAGAATACGTTCGAATTATTCAAACTGTTATGGTCGAAGAAGTTGTTCGCGCGAGTCAAAAAATTGTCGGCGTCGAGCGTCCAACCCTTGAAGGGAATGGTGACGCCAAACTGGTGCTCTTCGTCCCGCTCCCCTCGCAAGGGCACGAAATCAAGCTGCTGCTGCGTCTGGATAGCGTTCAACGCTGGGCCAAACAGTGTGCCGAGTGGCGGCGCCTGATAGAAGTGGCCGTAGAAGCCACGGAATACCCAGTTCAATTTGGGGATTCGCACGGAGGCGCCAACGCGCGGGCTGGTGGCATTTTCCACTACGGCGCCGGAAAAGTGCGTTTGGCGCAGGCCGCCGTTGAGGGTTAGCCAGGAGTTGACTTTGATTTGATCCTCAACGTAGACAGCGATCAGGCTGCCATCTGGATTTTGTGACAGCGGCGCGATCGTGGCGCTCCCATCGTTGTAAACCACTTGGAAAAATTGGTTGTCCTGCTGAGCGAAACTGTAGAAGCCGGCCCGCGCGTTATTGGGTCCCGCAATCCAGGAGACGGTTCCTTGGCCACCTTCATACTTCGAGGAGCGGTTCTGCGTGGACGCGCTCGGGAAATCGTTTGGATTGCTTGCGTAGTCGGCACTGTTGTAATGAAAGAACGGTGAGATCGTCAGCACCAGACCCGGGTTGAGCGTGCGCACCCACGAGAAAGCGGCAAAGGAATCGTTTTCGCGATTAGCATCTCGAAGGATCTCACCTTGCGTATCGGGATTGTTCGGGTCGAATGGAACTTGATAATAATCCCGCCTCGCCTGCGCCACGAAGCGAAACTGGTCTTGCGAATCCGCGTTGTAAATCAGCGAGACAAATCCCCCGAAACCGTTCGCGGCATCGTGAATCACCGCGGATGTTGGAGTCTGCAAGCCCAGATTTGTGCGGTTGCCGTTCGCGCTGGCGTAATACGCAAGCCGGCTGGTATGCCCACCGAAATTGATCTGATCGTCGCTCTGATAGAAATTTCCGGCGCTGAGCACGAGCTCCGCTTCACTGTTTCGCTCAAAGCCGGTACGCGGCAGAACATCGAAGACACCATAGGTGCGGTCGCCGAAATCCGCCGAATAACTGCCACGTTGCATCTCGACCGCGTCGATGTCTTTCGGGTCTACCTGCGGTCCAAGGTTGCTGGCGATATTAGTGTTGGGAATCGCGACCCCGTCTATCAGCCAACTCACCTGATGCCCGCCGCGGACATGCAGCTGATCGTGGGTAAAATAGGAGCCGGGAACGTAGTCCGTAATCATCGCCAAGCTGTTGCTGCGCGTCGCCCCTGGGGTCTGCCGGATCTCCAGGCGATCTATCAAGCTGGTAGGCGTGACAGATTCCGCTTGCGCTGGCGACGACTCTGCTGACACCGTCACGGATTGTGCCTGCGTTGGCAGTCGCAACTCAAAGTGCAAGACGGGCGCCGTGCCGGATAGCACGGTGACGGCTTGGTCCTGCATGACAAATCCTGCATGCGAGACCGTCACGCTGTACTCACCCAGCGCCACTGCGTCAAAATGAAATCCACCTTCCGCATCGGTCTGCCTAGTTTGCGTGTAATCCGATGTTTTTGCCTTCAGTGTGACCGTGGCATCCGCGATGGGCCGGTGCTGCGGGTCGTGCACAATGCCGCGCACGGTTCCGAAAACTGTGGCCAGTGCGGGCACACTTAGAAAAAGCAGTGCAGCAAATGACTTCAAAACGCCTCGCATAAGTCTTCTCCAAAGTATCAATCGCGCGACGCAAGGGTCGCGGCAGGAGCCGATCGGATTGGTTGGGAGACAGCGGTTCTTACAACGCGTGTGCGAATCGAGGCGGAGGAGGAAGAGGTTTGGCGGACCGGAGAATCTCGATGGATTGCAAATTCTCAGAAGCGTTTGCAACCGACACGGGCACCGAAGCGAAGGCCAGATCCGGCAGCACGAACGCCACAGCGGTGACCAGCGGTTGCTCAGGATTCTGGCAACAGGACATCGAGCAGTTCATCATCTCGCTCATGTCGTGTTCGCAATCCATGCGCGAATTCTGCGGCGCCGGTGTCTTCGCATGATGATGGTGCGCAGTGATCGGGCAATGATCCGCGGTGCAGCAGGCCATGGTGTGCGCCGACCAGCTCGCCGCGACCAGCGGGGCGTACAGGAACACCGCGGTAAGCATGCACACCCATCCGGCTAGTATTCTCTTTCGATCTTGGCTCGAGGCTGACACGGTCCCTTCTTCTCTATGACGTAGGATACGGCAAAACGGCGTTTCTGCCCATCCAATATGTCTCGCGCCGACGTACTTAAGCCTCACCTCGCCGGCTGCCGCGCCTTGACTTCCCGGCGCTTCGCATCGCAGACTTCCGTCATGGCGCAAACCTATTTGGTGTTCGATCTCGGGTCGGATGAAGAAAAAGTCCAGCAGGCCCGACACAAATTAGAAAGCTGGAAGCAAGCCTTCCGTCTCGACAAGAAACTGCAGTACAAGCTGGAGCGGGAACAAACCGTCGCAGACGTGGAATCTGCTACGAATGTGGAACCTGCCAAGACCGAAAAATCCAAGTCCGCCAAGGCGAAATCGAAGTCCAAGTCTAAATCCGCGAAATCAGAGGCCGACGAGGAGAATGAGAACAGCGGCCCGGTAAAACTCTTTGTCCGCCTCTATTTTTCCGGCCACGAAAAACTCTCCGAGCAGCGCTGGCTGGACCGCATCCCAGCCGAAGAGCCGTTCAAGAGCGCTTCACCCAAAATCATTCGTGAAAACGAGCCCAACTTTGACGACGTACTCAAGCAATTCGATACCCTGGAATGAGGTCCAATCGCATTTCTACGCAACAATATGCCCGTGAATCCAGTGAAATCCCCGAACCCTTTCCGGCGCATCCAGCATCTTTTCGATATAATAGAGCTTCCTCCGGCGAGTATCTCCATCCCATCGAAAGGATCAACTGAATGGCGGTACAAACGCGGGTAAAGATAGCCAAGCTCGATGCCGCCAAGTATCACGGGCTCGATCGCGAAACTCTGATCCGCATTTATCGTGTGATGTTTCTTTCCCGCCGCCTGGACGACCGCGAGATTCAACTCAAGCGCCAAAATAAAATCTACTTCCAGATTTCCAGCGCTGGCCATGAAGCCGTTACCGCCGCGATGGGCTTGCTTCTTCGTCCCGGCGTCGACTGGCTCTACCCTTACTATCGCGACCGCGCTTTGTGCCTGATGGTCGGCGTCACGCCCCTTGAAACACTTCTCCAAGCCGTTGGCGCGGCGGACGACCCGGCGTCCGGCGGGCGCCAGATGCCTTCGCACTGGGGACATCCCAAATGGAACATCGTGTCCAAGTCTTCCTGCACTGGAACGCAGTTCGTGCAGGCCGTGGGTGCCGCGGAAGCCACTCTCTACTACCAAAATCGCCCCAAAGCCCTGACGCAAGCCAGGAAAGCTCCACTGGGCAAATATGTCCATCACGAATCCGATGAAATTGTGTACGTCTCGGCCGGCGACGGCGCCACCAGCGAAGGAGAATTCTGGGAATCGCTCAATGCCGCCTGCGCCAAGAAATTACCGTTACTCTATCTTATCGAAGACAACGGCTACGCCATCTCGGTCCCCGTGGAAGTGCAAACCGCCGGTGGCAACATCTCGAAATTGGTGCGCAGTTTTCCCGGCATCCACGTCGCCGAATTCGATGGCACTGACCCTCTCGAGAGTTACTCCGTCGGCAAAGAAGCCGTCGACTACGTTCGGCAGCGCCACGGCCCGGCGCTCATTCATGCCCACGTCATTCGCCCCTACTCGCACTCCCTGTCCGACGACGAAAAGCTCTACAAGACCGCCGAGGAACGCGAAGAAGAAGCCCATCGCGACCCGCTCTCCAAATTCGCTCTATTTCTGGTTCGTGAAGGCCTGCTGGACCAAAAAGAAATCGAAGCCCTGGAGACCGACGTCGACCGCGAAGTCCGCGAAGCTGGCGATCAGGCTCTTGCCGCCGATCCTCCCTCTATCGATTCCATTCACGTGAACGTTTATTCGCCCGATATCGATCCCACCTCGTCATCCTTCGTGGCTCAACCGCAATCTCACGGGGCTCCCAAGACTATGGTCGAAATGGTCGCCGCGACGCTGTCCGACGAGATGGCCCGCGACGAGCGAATCACCGTCTTCGGCGAAGATGTCGCCGACGCCAGCCGCGACGAAAATCTCAAGCACGTTAAAGGGAAGGGCGGCGTCTTCAAAGCCACCTCCGGACTGCAGAGAAAATACGGCGCCGACCGCGTCTTTAACACACCGCTTGCCGAGGCCAGCATCGTCGGCCGCGCCATCGGAATGGCCACCCGCGGGCTCAAGCCCGTCGCCGAAATCCAATTTTTCGATTACATCTGGCCGGCCATGATGCAAATTCGCGACGAGCTGTGCGTCCTGCGCTGGCGCTCCAATGGCAATTTCAAATGTCCCACGGTTTTGCGCGTTGCGATTGGCGGTTACCTGACGGGCGGCGGCATTTATCACAGCCAAAGTGGCGAATCCATTTTCACGCACTGCCCGGGCCTCCGCGTGGTCATGCCGTCCACCGCGCTGGATGTCGCCGGACTTCTGCGCACCTCAGTCCGCTGCGACGACCCCGTCATGTTCCTTGAGCATAAGCACCTCTATCGCCAGCCTTACAATCGCTCCGAATATCCCGGCCCGGACTACACGGTTCCGTTCGGCAGGGCGCGCTTGGTGAAGGAAGGCTGCGATGTCAGCATCATCACGTTCGGGGCCATCGTGCATCGCGCCGAAGTCGCCGCCGCGCAACTCGAGCGCGAAGGCGTCTCTGTCGAAATCATCGACCTCCGCTCCCTCTCGCCCTATGATTGGGAAGCGATTGCCGCCACCGTGCGCAAGAACCACCGCGTGATCGTCGCCTACGAAGACATGCTGAGTTGGGGATTCGGCGCGGAAATCGCCGCCCGCATCGCTGACGAACTTTTCGAAGAGCTGGACGCCCCGGTAAAACGGGTCGCCGCTATGGACACTTTCTGCGCCTATCAGCCAAAATTAGAAGACGTAATCCTCCCGCAAACTGAGCACATCACCGCTGCAGTCAAGCAGCTCCTCGAATATTAAATCGAAGACCGGTAGCTCAGGTTTGTCTGAGCCCTTTCGAGAGCAACGACGAGGTATCCGCCACAGGCGTCCAATCTATCCAGGCCAGGAAACTTTATTTGCCATGAATTCGTATCAATAAGTAGAATGAGCCTGTGGAGGTGAATCATGGTTTGCGCAAATTGTCAGAAGGCCATCGCGGAGGGCTCGAATTTCTGCTACAACTGCGGCGCCAAGCAGCCGGTCACCGGCGCTGCGCCCGCGTACGCTGACGCTGGCGTCAAAAAGCGTCTGGTGCGCTCCACAAACGATAAAAAGATCGCCGGGGTAGCCGCCGGCCTGGCTGACTACTTCGATCTGGATCCCACAATTATTCGTTTAGTGTGGCTGTTGGCCATACTCTTCGCGGGCACGGGTCTGATCGCCTACCTTATTCTCTGGATCGCCTTGCCCGCCGGCCCAACGGGCGCCGTCACCCACTCGGCTCCCTCGACTCCCGTAACGTCGTAGCCCCTTTTGAGTGCGGCGGTCTTGCCGCCGCTTTTGAGGATCAAGACTATTCGGTGTTTTACGGTTTCGGGCTAGGAGTCGACTGCGCGTCGGATTTTAGTCATCAAAGACCGGCGCGGAGTAGCGCATCTAATTCTTAGGATTTCGAGGCGTACGTAGTCCTCTTCCACCCTCAAACAAAAACTGATCCACCGAAATCATTCCTGCCCCGATGGTAGCCAGTGCAAAACACACCGTCGCCAGTGCCAACGGAAACTCATAATCATGCACAGCCAAATAACCGTGCAAGCTATGCACCTTCCAAATCGCGACGCTCATCTCGATCGCCAACAACAACGCCGCCCCGCGCGTAAACAATCCTAGCAGTAGCAATCCGCCTCCAAACGTCTCGATCACGCCAGCGACGTAAACAAAATATCCCGGCAGCCCGTGCTCCACAAAAAAGCTCTGCATTTGCGTCCCGCCACGCAAATGAGCCAGCTTAGGATACCCGTGATAGAGGAAGATAATCCCCAAAACAATTCTCAACACCAGCAGCCCGAGTGGCCGCAACGAATCCAACAATTTCACGTTTCTTTCTCCAATATGGAGTGCGGCGGCCTTGCCGCCGCTTTTTCAGCTATAAAATCAAATCCAGAGTTTCCATCAGCAGCTACTTAAGCCGCGCGCATTGTAACAGAAACTCCTCTTCACGCTTTCTCTGGCCAAGCCAAAGAATCGGTTACAATCATTTGTCGCGTAAAATAACCAACGCATGAACGCCCCATCACCCTTCGTGTCATTCGCCATGCTCGAGGCGTGCCCGTGAAGCGTAAGCTTCTTGTCGCTGTCCCTCTACTGTGCCTGGTTGGCCTGACGGCGTGGTTCTTCCGTCCCAAGCATGAATATCTCGGCGAAGCCTACGTGAGCGAACGCAGCACAACGCTGTGGAGCAGCGTCGCGCAAGTCCGCGAACCCATCGACGTCTTGCATTACGGCGACCGCGTGGATGTCATGGCACGCCGCAACGACAGCGTAAAGGTCCGCACCGTCGGCGGCGCCGTCGGCTGGGTGGACGCCAGGCTGCTCCTGGAGCCCGCACTTTGGCAGCGTAGTGTCAAGTTGCTCACCGCCGCGAAGGCCATGCCAGTGCAAGCCCGCGGTCGCACCAAAGTGCAGACCAATCTCCGCGTTGAACCCGGCCGCACACAGCCGCGTCTCTACCAGTTCGGGCGCGGCGTACCCGTCGAAGTCGTGGCCCGTACGGTTGCCGACTGGGTACAAGTCAGCGATGAGCGTGAGAACAAGGAAGCGCAGGAGTCAAAAAGAGAGGATTGGTTTCTGGTGCGTGGATTGGCCACGCGGCCGCCGGGCGAAGCGTCCGCCCGTAGCTCCGAAACCAACACCACAACTCAGCCCGGCGACCAGACCGTACCCATTGCCGGCTGGGTCGTGGCTCGCTTCGTCGAGCTGGATTTGCCGGAGCCAGTCCGCGAAGGCATGGCCTCCGCCAACGTTCGCCCTATCGGCTGGTTCGAGCTGAACCGCGCGGAAAGCCCGTCGGGAAACAAGCCCCAATTTTTAGTCGCTGGCACGCGCAACTCCGAGGGGCAGGCCTGCGATTTCACCGTTCTCCGCGTTTACACCTGGAACCAGAAGCGCACGCGCTACGAAACCGCCTTCATCGAAAATAATCTCTGCGGACAAATGCCCATCCGGCTCGACAAAGGCCCCAAAGGCGAGCCCGAGTTTCGCTTCCGTGAAATGAACGGCGCGAGAACGGAACGCGTCTATCGCTTGACGCAAACGGTAGTCCGCCGTGTTCGCGAACCCGGCGAAACTGAGAAGGCCGCTCGTGGGCAACATCAGAAGCCTGTTTCGAGATAACGAGGCTGAATGTTTTTCGAAGGAGGGTGCTTGAGTTCATGAGTCGCAAATACCAACTATGGCCGCTCTTCCCGTTACTGCTGCTTCCTTTCGCCTTCGGTGCCGCCGGCCAAACGAAATCTACAGAAGGCGGCGAAGCGTTTCCCATGTCTGTCGGAACCTCCTGGACCTACCGCGGGATCGTGAGATGGGGAGAGGACATCGAGAAACCGTCTGAAGCCAAAGTTGAATGGAAAATGGAGATCCGACGCCTTATTCACCATGGTGAATACACCGCCGCAGTCGTCAGTGGTCCATGGAACTGTCGCCGATACGGAACTAAGTCTGGCTCAATTTCGGCGTGCCATTCCGTAGATGAATAGCTCTCTAAAAGGACTAGCCGCCTATTCCTTAATTACCTGGGCGGCTACCGCGCTTTGGATAAACGGCTGCTCGCGACCCGCGCAAACCGCTGCCGCTGAGCAGGCTGCACCGCCTCCCTTCGAATATGTCGATACCTGGGGTTCCCACGGCGACGGCCCCGGCCAATTTTCCAAACCTGTGGCGATGGCCAGCGACGGCGAGTCCATCATCTACATCGCCGATACCGCGAGCGGATTCGTGCACAAATTTTCTCCCAGCGGTGAGCCGCGTCTGTCCTTCCAGGACGATCGCACCGATATCCACGCTACGGATATTGCCGTAGATGCTGGCGCCGCGATCTACGTCGCCGATGGCCGGCGCGGCACCGTCGCCATTTTCTTCTCTGACGGTGTGCGCCACCGCGAATTGCGCACTAACGCGCAGAGCGCCGAGCGCGAATCGTTGCATATCGCCGTCGACGCCTACGGCACCATCTATGTCGCCGCCAACCATCCCTACGGCGTTCGCAAATTCAGCCCAGCCCTTCGCCTGATCGGCTCCTGGGGCGGGGCCTCAAAACAAGCCACGGCCAGCGCCCCGATCGACAATCCCTCCGCTCTCGCCGTAGGCCCCGATGGCCTCGTGTATCTCTGTGAATCCTCGCAACCGCAAATCAAAGTCTATGACGCCACGGGAACGCCGCAGCGCACCATGTCCACGCCAGCCAATGCAGCCGATGCGCATCTCACCGGTCTCGCGGTCAACAAGAGATTCATTTTTGCGGTCGACGCCACAAGCCCCAGCGTTCATGTTTGGTCGCTCGACGGCGGTTACCGTCTCACACAAGACCTCTCTCCGTGGGTTCCTGGAACAGGATCGACTGTGGTCCGCAAAATCGTAGTGACTCCCGCCAACGATCTGCTCCTGCTCGACACCGCAGCCGCCCGCGTCTTCCGCTTTCACTTACATCTCCAGTAGCACAGGCTTGCCTGCCGTAAGCCGGCATCAGACGGTGTAGATTTTGGAGTGCGGCGTCTTGTTCACCCTGAGCTTCGAAGGGCCGCCGCTTTCACGGCGTCAGACTCACCTGGCGATTTGCCAAGAGCAAGCCTTGGCAAGCTGCCAATCTAACGCGATCCGTTGAGGATGCTAGAATCCCCTACTCACGGAGGCACGCCGCATGACGCTGCACATCAGCGAAGCCGAGGTCCAGCAGGTTCTCTCCATGCCGATGGCCCTGGAGGCTGTCGAAGAGATCTCGCGCAAACAAGCTACCGGCGAAGTCATCGTCCATCCCCGCCGCCGCTTCGAGCTCCCCTCCGGAGGCTTTTTCCACTACATGGCGGCTGCGGATTATACCGCTGGCTTTCTGGCCATGAAGCAGTACACCTTCGTGCGCGGCAAAATGCGTTTTTTGGTTCCTCTCTACGAAATCAAGACGGGCGATCTAGTCGCTATGATCGAAGCCGATTACATGGGCCAACTGCGCACCGGCGCCGCTTCCGGAGTGGCAACGAAATACTTGGCTCGCCGCGATGCATCCGTCGCCGCCATCATCGGCACGGGAGGCCAGGCCAGAACGCAACTGGAGGCGATCGCGGCCGTTCGCAAGCTCACCGCAGCGCGAGTGTACGGCCGCAACGACGAGCGGCGTAAGCGCTTCGCCGAAGAAATGTCGCAGCGAATTGGTATTCCTGTCGAACCGTCCGATTCATCCTCCGGAGCCACGCGGGGCGCTCACATCATCTGCACCGCGACAATCGCATCCCAGCCCGTGCTCTTCGGCCCCGATCTCGCCTCCGGAATGCACATCAACGCCATCGGCGCGAATCACGCCCATAAACGCGAACTCGATGACGAAGCTGTCGCCAGCGCCGATGTCATCGTGGTGGACTCCATAGAGCAATCGCGGCAGGAAGCCGGCGACCTCATTATCGCCTTCAAAGGCGACGAAATCTGCTGGACGGGTGTGAAAAAATTATCCGACGTGGTCGCCGGTAAAGTCCGCGGCCGGACCAGCGACACCGAAGTGACCCTCTTCAAATCCAATGGCATCGCATCCTGGGACCTAGCCGCAGCAATGCGCGTCTACGCTTTCGCCAAAGAAAAAGGCCTCGGTCGCCCTCTGCTTTTCTGGTCTTAAGCGATAGCAGGTCTATGGGATCGGGATTCGGTACAGGTTGCGTTGGACTGTGCTGCGGTAAAACGCGTAGACGCTAGCGGATGGGCCGGGCACTACCCATTCGGCATCGACCCGCCGCGCTCCCGGCAGGCTGGCTATTTCCTCATCGGAATGAAATCCTCCCTTCGGGATGCGTGGGAGGGACTCGCCCGGTGCCAGTGGAACGAAATACCATCCGGCTAAAAGCGCAGAGTGTCCATCCAGCGACCAGTTCAGGAAGGTGAAGGAGCTGCCGATTCGGATGGGAGGCCCTCCGTCCAACGGGAAGGCTTGAATTGCGGGTATTCCGTTGCCCGGAATCGGAGCCCAGGTAGAGACCCATCGACCGTCGGGAGAGACGGCGTTCAGCAGAAACACCGGATCTTTGAGTGCTTTCCGCAGCCCGCTGCCATCTGGGTGAACGCCGTAAACGAACGTGGATGTGCTCTCCACGCGGCGAAAGAGAATATCGCCGTCCGGCCCAAACTTGGGAGATCCGCCCTCAACATTCGGGATCTGCACGGGCGGAGAACCACGATCAAGTCGCGCCATCCAGAGTCGTGGTTTCCCTTCGGAGTCCGTGGTCGACATCACAACGTGTTGACCATCAGCCGAGATGTCATAGTCCAGCACGGGAAAGCCACGCAGCACTGGCTCGGAACGGCCGGATTCGAGGTCCGCAATGCGTAGTTCCCCTGGATTCCTATACCATGCGAGCTGATTTCGAGCCTCCGTTACAATCAGGTAGCAGAGCTTTTTGCCATCCGGAGTGAATTCCGGCTTAGTGCCGTTGCCTTCGAGTGAAATCTGCCGCTCGCCCTTCGCGTCGTGAACCCATATCGCGGTGTTCTTGAGCGCCACCGCAGTGACGAACGAGCGGCCATCCGGCGCCATGGCGATGCCCTCTTCCTCGGTTGGCCCGGACGTAATCTGTTCGGGCTCGCCGTCTGGAAAACGCTGCCGCCAAATGTGATTGACCCCACCGGGATTGGCGGTGAAATACATCCACTTGCCGTCGTGCGACCACGCTGCGGCCGTGCAACCGCCCCCCAGCGGGCCGACGTGCTCACCTGGCGTGCTGGCATCCATGGGAACCAGGCGGCAAGGTAGCCATAGGTGGTCCTGATCCATTTCCACCAGCAGCACCCATTTCCTGTCTGGCGACAAATAGGAGCGGTGTGCCATCGCCGGTTCCTCTCGAGGCAAGTAAACATCGCGTGCATCGATTCGGCTCTCTTCGGCCGCCACGATTCCCATGTGGATCGTTTTTTTGATCTCCGAGAACAGCACCTGCCGCGGACCGGTCCAGACCAGCCCAGACGCGTTTTTCAGCATTAGTTGCGGCTCGCCACCGAGCGTGGGAACCACCCAGGTGTCCCAGTCAAACTGCTGCGGGTCGAATGCGGTAAAGGCGACGCGCGAGCCATCGGGTGAAAATGTCGGGCCCGTTTTCAAGCCGTTGTCGCGCGTCAACTGCACCGGCTCGCCATCGGGGAGCATTTTGAGGTAAACCTGGCCGAACTCGTAACCGCGGATAAACGCCACCATGCGGCCGTCCGGCGAAAGTGCCGGCTCCGACACGGAATCAGGAAACTGCGTGAGCTGAACCCATTGCGAGCGGTCCAGGGCATGTGCAGGGCCTCGCCACCGGAGGACACCAACACTAGCGAGGATCGCTAAAGCCACTGCCGCAGCCGCAGCGAGTGCGCGCCTGGGTCGGCGAGCATTCGACGGAATCGCGGCTAAAGGATGATCCGACGCACGCCGATCCGTAGAAACCTCGTTTGCAAACTCGCGTTCACTTCCAGGCTTGTCAGGACGAGGGGGTGACGCACCCGGCAACTGACGCACGGCGCCGACGAAGCGGTAACCCCGCTTTGGAACGGTCTCAATGTACGGGGGGTCCTCGCCCAAGGCCTTCCGCAAAAGGAAGATGTTGTTGGACAGGCTGCCCTCCTCGACGAAGGTGTCAGGCCAAAGCATCCGGATCAACTCTTCCTTTTCGAGAAGATGGCCGCTATTGCGGACCAAAAGCACTAGCGTGTCGAACGCCTTCGGCGTGAGATCGACTATCTCACTGCCACGCAATAACTTACGTTCGTTTGGTTCGAGCCGAAAGGGACCGAATTCGTAGAGTTGTGGAGTATCCCGGTTCCCCGTCTCTCTGGTAGTAAAGAGAGGATCGCGGATATTTTGAGAGCCGCCTCGCCGACCAATTTCGTCACTCATGGCCTCTCCCAAATCCTTGTGACAATTCTAAGAGAATTCTGTGAGCCCGCCGAGAGGACTTCCGCGACTACCCGCAGGCTAACTGTGCGCAGAAACCAGCGGCAATGCCGGATGGACGCAGATTCTAACACCGGCTTTCGGTCACTTCAAAAGTCTATTAAAGGGAGGTAGTTCAATCATGTCTAAGCTTTTGGCATCTTGCGCGCTAGCAGCCATGGCATTTGCCATGGCGCCTCGGGCTTTAAAGGCCGCCGATACCGAAGGGCAGTGCCCTAAGCAGAACGCAACCTTGCTTGGGACCTACATGTCGCACGGAACGGGTTCGATCGTGGGTGTTGGCCCTATTACCGCTGTGGGAACTGTCACCTACGACGGGAAAGGGAACCTCAGTAACCCCTTCACGGCAAGCGTGAACGGCACGATCCTCAGAGGAGTCACGGCGACCGGCACCTACACCGTGAACACCGACTGCACCGGGTCCGCAATCCAAGCAAACGGCACTCAACACTACGATTTCGTGGTCTCTCCGGATGGCAGTAAGGTTCGCTGGATCGAGACCGATACCGGGACGGTGTTCAGCGGAAGCGAAGTCCGGTTCAATCCGCCGGACGAAGAGGGCGGAGTTCAAATGAATTCAACGAATAGGGATGCCGCCCAAGCTCCGCTGGCGGTACCGCGAGTGGCGAATCACCGGCCGCGGCCCGTTTTAGCTCTACCGGGCCGTAGCATTCCGAATACGACGACTTGAGCGCCATCAATTGCGCTGGGAAGGCTCCAGTCGGAAGGGGCCGAATTTGTGGGAATCGCTGTTCATCCTAAGTTACTTGAGGAGGCTATGACAATGTTGCGAGACTTATTTTCAAGAAGGAATCTGATGTTTGTCTGCATAGGCCTATTGATACTGGCAGGAATGACCGTTGTTCTGGCGCCTAAAGGAGCGCATGCCGACGAGGGAGTGCCCTTCAAGGGGGCGTTCACTGTAGCGGCCTCGGTAACGCCCAACACCGGTGGAGTGACGTACTGCGGGGGACCGCTCCTAAATCTTGCCGTGGAGGCCCACGGCGCTGGTTACTCCACCCTCGGTGCGTTGTCCCTCTCGCTGCAGAAGACCATAGATTCATCCACGCCCGCCATGCACGGCTGTCTCATCTTGACAACCCCGAATGGGGACACTCTGAACGCCACTTACGATGGAACTGAGGGCCCATCCAACACCAACAACTTCAACACCGGCACGGGTACGCTTACTTTCACCGGAGGAACCGGTCGATTTCGGGGCGCGCATGGGATTGCGCAGTTTACGGCGGTCTTCAGTGGCACCTATCCTGCCAGCTCTTTTATCGGCGGAACGGGAGCCCCGTTTCAGGTAATGGCGTTCTATTCGGTCGAAGGAACCGTGTCACTGCAAAACGGCGATCAATAATCGTTATTTGGCAGTCTTCCGAATTCTGTGATGGCGGGTCGTCAACCGACCGCCGATTGCCGATCCGCGCACAGCAAGCTATTTCCGCGATTTGCTGATCCTGCGCTGCAGCGTCTCGTGCAAACGCACTTGCACATCCTTCGGGAAATCCACCAGATCCGAATCGCGGTACCAGGTCACGGTGAGCCTGGTCTGCTGCACCAAAATCGTGCACTCCCGGCACTCCTTCAGGTGCAGTTCGATTTCTTCGACGACCGACACTGCGAGGTCGCCGTCGATATAACTGGAGATGCGCCGAACTACGCCGTCGCAGTTCACTGCTTTACGCCCTTTCGAAAGTGGCGATCCAATTTCTGGCGGAGCTTCAGGCGGGCGCGCAACAGCCGCGATTTCACCGCCGCTTCGGAGATTCCCACCGCCTCCGCCGTATCTTCCGTGGAAAGTCCTTCCACGTCGCGCAGCACAAAGACCACCCGGAAATCCGGGGTCAGCTCTTCAATCACGTTGCGCAAAATGTCGCGCATCTCCGTTTGCGCGAAGCGCTGCTCCGGGCTGGGGCCCCAGTCCTCAATCTGCTGAGGAATGAAATTGTCTTCGCTCTCGATCGGTTCGTCCAACGAGACCTGATTGGGCCGCCGCTTGCGAAGACGCATCAGCGCCTCGTTAGCGGCTATGCGAACCAGCCAGGTGTAGAAGCGAGATTCCTCCTGAAATCTGTCCAGGTGCGAATACGCTTTCATGAACGCGTCCTGCATTGCATCTTCCGCGTCTTCGCGGTTGCGCGTGATGTTCATGGTCAGACGAAAGATTTTTCGCTCGTAGCGATTCACAAGCTCTTCAAACGCGGAGACATCGCCCCCTTTTGCCGCGGACACGAGCAAGTGCTCGTCTTCGCGGGCGACGTTGGAGGGAAGCCGGTGTGGATTTGGAGTGCTCAAGGTAGGCGTCTTAACCAGGTTTGCGAGTAACCCCGGTTGGATGCTGTGCATAGCTAAAGTAGCACAATACAACGCCGCACCTCGGAACTCCCATACTTGGATGACCTGAGTCCCGGCCGCGATTCAGGAATTACCCGGGCTGGCCCGTATGAGGACCCGGCTTGTGCTGTACGGGGGAAGTGACAATTTGCGCAGCATCGTGGAACGATCTGCGCCGTCCAGGCCGTGGAACAGGTAAGCTATGGGGAAATGCGGACCCTTCCCGATCATCTGCGCAAAGGGATGAAGCTGGTCATTATCGGCTGTCATCCGACGGAATCTTCCGTGCGCGTCGGCCACTATTATGCCGGGCGCGATAACGAATTCTGGCCCCTGATTTTCGAAAGCGGCGTGGTGCCCGAACCCTTTGATTATCGCGACGACAAGCGCGTGATCGAGTTTGGCATCGGGCTCACCGATCTTGTCAAGCGCCCGTCCAAAACGATGGAGGGACTTGCGCGCGAGGATTTCGCGGAGGGCCGCATCGTCCTCTCGCAGAAGCTAGAGGAGTTCGCGCCTCGCGTGGTGGCGTTTAACGGGAGGGCCACTTACGAATTGTTTGCGCAGAGAAAATGCAATTTCGGCTTGCAGAAAGAGTCTCTGTACGGCGCGCGTGTTTACGTTTTGCCGCTGACGCCTGGTCCGCCGATGAAGCTTAAGAATGAAAAGCTGCAGCATTTCCGCAAACTGGCGCAACTGGTGAAGCGCGTGGCCAATGAGCGCGAGGGCGTGGTGCATCCGGTCGGATCATCGTTATGAGCTCACCTTCGCAGCCGATCCCGGAGAATTCCCTGGTCCTGGCAAAGCGCGAAGGTCGCATCGCCTTTTTGACTTTGAACCGGCCGGAGCGCATGAACGCACTCAATGCAGATTTGGTTTTGGCGTTGAACGATGCGTTGACGCGAGCGGAAGAGGATTTCGAAATCAACGTGGTGATTCTGGAGGGAGCTGGCCGCGCATTTTGCGCCGGCGGCGATTTGAGCGCCATTGGCAAGGGCCGGAAGGAAAATAATGTCGGTGAGCTACAGCCGATTCTGCGCGCGGGGATGCAGGTGGTGTTGAAGATGCGCACCATGCGGCAGCCGGTGATCGCGGCGGTCCACGGCGCGGCGGCGGGTGCAGGAATGAACATTGCACTAGCCGCGGACATTCGCGTTGCTTCGGAAGACGCAATGTTCGGGCAGAATTTTGCGAAAGTGGGATTGTTCCCGGATTACGGCGGAACATATTTCCTGCCGCAGCTGGTGGGACCGGCGAAAGCGGCGGAGATGTTTTACACCGGCGATATGATCAACGCAGCGGAAGCATTGCGGCTGGGTATCGTGAATCGCGTGGTGCCGCTGGCAAAACTGCAAAGCGAAGTGCGGGCCCTGGCGCACAAAATCGCGGAAGGCCCGGCGATTGCGATCCGTGCGGTGAAGAAAACTTTGTTTGGACGCGACAACCAAGAACTGACCGAGCTGCTGGAATTCGAAGTCGAGCAGCAGATGAAGTGCTTTTATTCAGAGGATTGCAGTGAAGGCATTCGCGCTTTTTTTGAGAAGCGCCCGCCAAGATTTCAGGGCAAGTAGATTCTCTTTCTCAGCGTAGCGCTATTCGGAAGAATGGCGTTCCCCTGTTTCAGCAATTTCTCGCGTCGGCGTTTCCAGCCTATAATTGCGTTTGAGGCAAGTTCATGAATGACTTGGAGATTACTCCGGCGGAGACAAAACGGCGGTTGGAACGCGGCGAAGGCGTTTTGCTTGTGGATGTGCGCGAGCCGTGGGAATTTGAAATTTGCCGGATTGCAGGCGCGAAGCTGATTCCGATGGGCACAATTCCGGCGAATTTGCAGGCGCTGGATACCGACGAGGAAGTGATTTGCTATTGCCATCGCGGGATGCGCAGCCTGGATGTAGCGGTTTGGTTACGCGGGCAAGGCGTGGAGCGCGCGAAATCGCTGGCGGGGGGAATCGATCGCTGGTCTTCCGAGATTGATCCGAGCGTTCCGCGATACTAGGCGCGGCGGAGCGGACCGATGAATCAGAGTCGATCGACTCTATCTTCCATTGTCGCAAACATTTTAATCCTAGAAAGTGGGAGCAAGCTCCCGCATTCCAAATGGCCCGAGGGTGTACGACTTCATAATGAACATTGAGACGATTGCGATTATCGGGGCTGGCGATGTGGGTTGCGAGATCGTCCGTGTGGCGCTGTTGGCTGGGTACCGCACCGTTCTGGAGGACGTCTGGCAGCCGCGCTTGGACCAGGCTGCCGCGGCGTTATCAAGATTGGGCCCGGAGGTTTGCGCGCGGCTGATAACCGTGAGCCGCGTGGAAGCCGCGTTACGCGAGGCCGATCTGGTTATCGAGGCGTTGGCGGAAGAGATGGAAATGAAAATCGAGATGTTCACGATTTTCGACAAATTTGGCAAGCCGAATGCCATTTTCGCAAGCAGCGCGGCGGCGCTTTCTATCTCGGACATGGCTGCGGTAACTTTCTGCCCGGAGCGCTGTATCGGCTTCCGCTTCACGCCAGGGGGTGGGAAGGAGGCTGGGCTCGAGTTGGTGCATACGCCGCTTACGTCCGAATCGACCATCGCGAACTGCCGGGAAGTTGGTCGGCGGATGGGCAAGGAAGTATTGGTCGTACCCGACACTCTGGCGGCGCCGGCAAGAACACAGCGCCATGCGGACCATGGCTCCGCCAGACCTGATAGGGCGAGTCCGAGAATGGGCAACTAGCGTCGAGGCTAAAAACCATCCGTTCATCTAGAACGACACCCTGGCACTCACCTGTATTTCGCGGCCCGGCGTCATGGCCATGGTGATGGTGCCAAACTGCGGTGTGTTGACGAAGCGGTTGGGAGTTCCCAAGTTGGTCTTGTTCAAGGCATTGAAGGCTTCTGCGCGGAACTGGAAATTGGCGCGCTCGGTCAGTCGGAACGCGCGTTCGACGGCAAGATCCAGCGTTTGCATGCCTGGACCATATACAGAGTTTCGCCCCACGTTACCGTAGGTGAAAGCGGGAGGCGCAGCGAACCCCGCGGGATTGAACCACTCGTTGGCGGTGTGAGTCCCTGGACCAAAGATGGGTTGTCCAGTTACGTTCGCCCGTATCGGGTTCTCGCCTAGCACTGTTCCGGAATTAGCGGTGTCGCCGAACACTGAGATGGTGAAAGGCATTCCGGTCTGAATCTGGTAGATCGTCGACACATGCCAATTCTGGGTCAGTAATTGGGTCCACAGCGCACGGCGGTAGGCAGGGAGGTCGTAAACACTACTCAGCGCGAATCGGTGTCGCACGTCGCATCCCGGCCCTTTTTCGGCGTTTAGATTGAGATTGTTTTGCGGAATCGACGCTTCGTCCATTGGGGAGCGAAAATCCGGAGCGTTGGTCAGGTCCTTGGCCAGCGTGTAATTGGCCAGAAAGCTCAGCCCATGGGCGTACCGGCGGCGCACATTGATGTAGCCCGCGTCGTACCAACTCTGCGCGCTATTCTCCAGCAGATTGATGGTGCTAACGGGGAAGGTCAAGCTTTGTATAACGGCCGGTGTGCTGCTGGGCGGCAACGTCGCGTTGGGGACGAACGTAAGCGTCTTGAACGGACGGCGCGGCCCAAGCGGCCCGGGGCCGGGCAGCGTGTTGTTGATCAGGTGCGCGCGCTGCAAGTGAAACCCTCGCGAACCGAGATAGCCGATTTCGACGGAGGTGTTTTTCCCGAGGCCCTTCTGCACCGAGGAGTTCCATTGCTGAACATACTGGGCAGGCGCATGCGGATCGAACGCCGTGAAGCTGACCGTGGTCGGCGTCAAAGCCCCCGCGCCGAGGACCGGCGTACCGAAGTTCAATCCGTTCGCGAATAGCGCCGCCGGTGGAGTGAAATTGTCCGCTTGCTGCGTCTCTGGAAAAACGAACGGTACGTTATGCCGCTGATTGCACCAGGTGTTCTGATCCACGGGTGTGAAAAAAATCCCGTACGCCGCATGGAGCACGATACCCCGATTGGGCAGATTCTTGGCGATTCCGAAACGCGGGGCAAAGTTGTGTTTGTTGGCGTACATCAATCCAGATGGATAGCCTTGCTTGCCGCCAACAAAGACCGAAGGCACGCCGTTCTGGAAAATCAGATTGGTATTGGTATTGTCCTTGTCGTAGAGCGGGCTTGAGTATTCATAGCGTAAGCCCAGGTTCAGGGTGGTCGTGGAGGTCAACTGCCAGCTATCTTCGACGAATGCATCCGATCCCCAATTGCGCAAATTCATTTGGGGGACCCCAGCTTGCCGCTGCTTGACCGCCGGCAGGCTAAGCAGCATGCTGGCAAGTCCCGAGCCGCTGCCGTCATTGAATCCAAATTGCGTGGTGTACCCAGTGGTGAACTGGTAGTAACCACGGTTTTGGAAGAAGCCCCACATGGGCCAGGTGTACCAGTGGAAGTCGCCTCCGAATTTAATGCCATGGCGCCCACGTTGCCAGGCATAGGTGTCGCGGATTTCGTACATTGTATCCCACGCATGCATGGGAGTGGCGGCGAAGGTGTCTCCGATTCCAGTGTAGCCCTGGGCCGCGAACCAAGGCGCGCCCCATGCATTCTTACCCCCGAATCCGATCCCCTGAATCCCCAATGCGCTAACGATATCGTTCACCGCGTCGTTCTGCGACGTGCGGTCCATGGACAAGCGCGAAACTGCGATGGAAACGGTGTTGACCTTGTTGGCGGCAAAGATGTGGTTCCAGGAAATCGCCGCTTGTTGCGAACGATTGTCGAAGTTTGCGCCGAATCCCGGGAGATTTTCGGTAGTGGAGGTCATCCCGCTGCTGGGCGAAAATCCATTCTCCTGGCCGAGCGAGTACCGCCCGAGTAGATTGTCACCACCAGAGAAATTGTGATCGATTCGAATCGTCCCCTGATCCTGGAAGTGTGTTTCGTTACGCACATCGAGATAATTGTTGGAATCCACGGCCCCCGGCATCATGCTCATATTCGGTACGGGCACGTACTTCAGCAGGAAGGCTTCCAGAAGCGGATTGATCCTATCGGACGGAATTACGTTGCCAGGGAATTGCTGGCGCGTGTAGGGAAAATTGGCCGGACCGGTCGGCTTGGCGGGATTGTAATTCGGATTGGTGAGCACCTTGGTCGGGTCGTATATATTGACCCCGCTCGTACTGAAGTCGCCTTGGATTTCCTGCCGTGTCGGCACAGTCAGGATCTGCGCGTCGGCTTGGGCCAGTCGCAAGCCCTCATAGTTGGCGAAGAAGAAGGTGTTTTTCCGGATTAGCGGTCCCCCGAATGAGGCGCCGAAGTTATTTTGCACCAGGTGATTGTTTCCCATCGAGCCAAACGTGCTGGCGTCCATTAATCCGTTACGCAGAAATTCATAAATGGTCCCGTGGTATTGGCTCGATCCAGAATGCGTAACAATGTTGATCTGCCCGCCGCCCGCTCCTCCCATGTCCGCAGTGTAACTGCTGGTCTCCACCTGAAACTCCTTCACCGCGTCAGGCGAAGGACTGAGGTTCTGGGTGTTGAATGTCGGGTCGGTATTAGTCGCGCCATCCAGCAGGAAAAAATTGGCGTTTGGCCGGCTGCCGCCAATCACAACCGCGGACCGCTGTCCCGGACGCCAATAGAGCGGATTAGTCGATCCGGTTTGTGCACCAAACCCAACATGGGCGCCGGGCACAGTAAGCACCAAATCGATCAACATGCGTCCATTAAGGGGAAGTTCGCGAATTGACTGGGGCTCGACGACCTCGCCGACGCTGGCGTCGTTGGTGCGCAGGACTTCGCTTCCCGCGACGACATTCACTCCTTCCTTCATACCGACGACGGTAAGGCTAATATCCACGGCTAATTTTTGACCAACTTCCAAGCGAACGGATAGCGTCGTGGAGGCGAAGCCGGTTGCTTCGGTTTTCAATTCATAATCGTCGGGCAAAAGCGCAGGCGCCTCGAACAATCCCTGCTGGTTGGTCACCACGCGTCGGACTGCGCCGGTACTTGCAGCGGTCAACTGGACCGCGGAACCTGCGATGGGAAGATGCTGCGCATCCACAACCGTGCCCGAAATGATCCCATAATTGCTTTGAGCTAGTAGCGGCGCAGCTGCCAGTAGATACACCAACAACGAAAACGATGGAAACGACTTATGTCGCATTCTTCCCTCCACCCCAGAAGGCAGACCTGCAACTTCGATTTTAGAGGCCACTAGAGTGGTGATTCGTTCGCCGGCCGTCAATAATAGGAAAGGACTATCGATATTTGTGTACCACAGGAGTCTTGGCTGGCTTTTGGCGGCTCGTGATAGACTCCGCCTCGCTTGAGGGATTAAGTTTGTCCGCGCGGAGGCAAGCGATGATTCGATGCGTGGCAGGGATCGCGGTCTTGCTTGGTGCCTCGGCTGCAGCGGTCCCCACCGACACGATTGCGCCCGATACTGCGGAGCCTGGATCGGTGGAGGCAATTGCGAAAGCTACCGGCGATCCGCGTTTTCTTTCACCTTGGGTTTCTTATCTTCCACAATCGAAGGGAGTTCCTTCGCCGCTTGGGTTTTTTGGACGCATCATGGGCGCGCCGGGGGAATTCGTTGATACGGCGAAGGCACAGGCGTACTGCCTGGCGCTGGCCGCTGCGTCACCGCGTGTTCGTGTGTTCTCCATCGGCCGCAGCGAGGAAGGGCGGGAAATATTGATGTTGGCGATCGCGGATGAAAGCGGCATCCGCGACCTGGATCGGCTCAAGGCGGCAACGACCTCGCTCGCCGATCCTCGGACTACTTCGCCGGATGCTGCGGAGACGCTGAT
>Ga0307477_10000542_pt1 | contig 41102 bp, 34 predicted proteins | sample atmos_gasesECM2C_FD_203316 | JGI IMG/M metagenome (GOLD analysis project Ga0307477, IMG submission 203316) | Hardwood forest soil microbial communities from Morgan-Monroe State Forest, Indiana, United States - atmos_gasesECM2C_515 | ecosystem: Environmental > Terrestrial > Soil > Temperate... | reverse complement strand
TCCTTCAGGCCGGCCATGTTCATAGCGTAGGCCTTTTGGCCGTCGGCGTTCAGGGGCAGGTCGCCGCCACCGACGAGCACCAATTTGGCATGATATTCGGTGGCCCAGTAGGTCCCCGAAATGTCCGGCGCTGCGCCGGCGCCCAAGGCCGAACCAGACATTACCGACAAGGCTAGAACAGCCGCCGCGCCTGTAATAGCGCGGGCATGAATACGATCGTCTTTCATCAAACCCCTCCCAAGGTTGCTTAAGTCCCCGATTACCGTTTGCAACTGCCTGAGCTTTATCATTCCGGGGCAAGGAAAAAAAGGGTGATGGAGACGACCGTCAAGGCAATCGGGTGAAGCGGATGGAGGATGAACACGGGCGCTTTCCTTGCCGTCATGGCGAGCGAAGCGAAGCCATCCAGCTTTTCCGGCCAGATTCTGGATCGCCACGTCGCTTCGCTCCTCGCGATGACGGTGTACGGACGGGAGACAGCAAAGGCTTATTTGGAGGACCTATCTCCCCGCTTCCTGGACCGCGGCAGCATCGGGATCGTTCCACCAGCCGCCGCCCAACGCCTGAAACAAGGCGGCGGTATCGGCATAGCGGTTTGCCTGCGCCTGGACCCTGGTGATCAGCGCCTGCTGGTAGGCTTGTTGCGCTGCGAGGAGCCCAAGATATTGGATTTGGCCAAGCTCCAACTGGCGGCGAACGATGGTGAGGCTTCTCTGAGCCGCCGCTTCGGATGCCGCTGCCGCTTTGAGCGCATCGGCATCGTACTCGAGAGCGTGAAGCGCATCGGCGACATTTTGGAAAGCGGTAATCACCGTGCTCCGATAGGTGGCAGCCGTTTGCTCGTAGCTGGCTTGAGCGCTCCGTTTGCGGGCAGCCAGCGTACCGCCCTCGAACACGGGCTGGAGAATATTAGCGCCCACGCTCCAGAATCCGTTGCCGGGCAGGAATAATTGACCGAGTTTGGTTGCGACGCTCCCGTCATTCGCCGTCAGTGTGATGTTGGGAAACATATTGGCGGTGGCAACGCCGATTTGCGCGCTCGCGGCGTGGAGGTTTTCTTCGGCGATTTTGATGTCGGGACGCTGTTCGACCAGTTTTGACGGCAGGCTGACCGGCAAATCTCGCGGCAATTGCAAGGACTCGAGCTCGAAGGTCTGGTCCACTTCTTCGGCGGCAAGGCGCCCGGCAAGCGCGGTCAGCAAATCGCGCTGCTGAGCCAATTGCTTGCGGAGCGGCGGCAGGTTTTGCTGCGCCAGGGCTAGCGCTGCTTCCTCGGCGGCAACATCGGCTCCGGAGATCTGCCCGAGCGCCATCTGCCGGCGCATAATATCGAGCGCGTCACTGATATTCTTGATCACCTCTTCGGTACCCGCGATCTGCGCACGGAGCGAGGCTTCTTGCACCGCCGCTGCCACCACATTGGCCGTCAGCGCAAGATAGGTGGCTGCGATCTGGAAACGCTGCGCGTCCGCTTGCGCCTGCAAGGCTTCGACCTGCCGCCGATTGGCGCCGAATACGTCGAGAGTCCAAGATGCGCTGAGCTGCGCCTGGTAAAGGTTGTAAAGCAGGGCACTGGAATTCAGCGCAGGCGAGAGCACGGCCGATTCTTTGTTCCGGCTCGCCGCAGAGCTCGCCGTGATCGTGGGGTAGTACATGCCCTGTTGCGCGCGGACGTTTTCCATGGCGGCGCGCAATGCGTCCTGCGCCGCTTCCAGCGTCGGATTTGCCTTCAGCGATTCCGCAATCAGCGAATTCAGCGATTGGGAGTTGAACAGCGTCCACCACTCGCCGGGGATATCCTTGCCTGTCAGAAAATGCTGTGCCTCGCCGCCGGGTATGGGGGCCGTTTCGGTGCTTTCCGGCAGCGGCTCCTTGGTAAAACTCGCGGTGGTGGGCGGCGCCGGAGGGTGGAAATCGGGGCCGAGCGCGCAGCCGGCAAGAAGAACCGACGTAAGTGCCAGGATCGTCCCGCGAGAGCTCTTCCTCATCGCTATCACTCGGCCGGCTCGGGTTGCATACTACGCTCATCGCCGAGAGCGGTTCGGCGCGAGAACAGATCGATCAAGACCGGCAGCACGATCAGAATCAGAAGCGGCGCAAGAAGAATTCCGCCCACCACCACAAGCGCGAGGGGCTTCTGGACTTGCGATCCGATGCCAGTCGATAACGCCGCCGGCAGGAGCCCGACGCAGGCGGCGACGCAGGTCATCACCACCGGGCGCATCTGCGTCTGGCAGGTTCGCAAAATGGCGGCGCCTCTATCCAACCCCTCGTCGATCATCCGGTTGTAGTACGAGAGAACGATAATCCCATCCATCGCCGCTATGCCGAACAGAGCGACAAACCCGATGGCCGCCGAAACGCTGAAGGCAGTGCCGGTAATCAGCAAGGCGAAAACACCGCCGATCAGCGCCATGGGAATGACGCTTGCAGCCAGCAAAGCATCCGAGAGCGATCCGAAATTCATGTAAAGCAGAATGCCGATCAAAAAGATGCTGAGCGGCACCATAAACGCGAGTCTCTGGAGAGCTTCGAGGAATTCGCCGAACTCGCCGGCCCATTCCAGCCGATAGCCGTCCGGCAGCGACACCTGACTTGCAATCTTTTGTTGGGCTTGGCGAACGGCGCCGCCAAGGTCGCGCCCTCGGACGCTGAACTTGATCGGAATGTAGCGCTGCTGGTTCTCGCGATAGATGAAGGATGCGCCCGAGACCAGGTGGACATCAGCAACATCGGTCAAGGGAATCTGTACGACCCCATTGCCGCTCGGATTGGGCGCGCCCACAGTAATTCGGCGAATGGCATCCAGGCTTTGGCGATATTCGGGCGCGAGGCGGATGACGATGGGGAAATTCCGGTCGCTGCCGTCCTCATAGAGATTGCCGGCCGCCTGACCGCCGATCGCCGCTTGAACCGTTGAATTGATGTCACCCGGCGCCAGCCCATAGCGCGCGGCACGGGCACGGTCGATGTCGATCCTCACTGTGGGCTGGCCGAGCGAGGTGAAAACCGCAAGATCGGCGATGCCGGGAACCATGCTCATGACCGCTTTGATTTTGGCCGCGGTTTTTTCCAGCGTTGCAAGATCGTTGCCGTACAGCTTGACGGAGTTCTCGCCCTTCACCCCCGATGCCGCCTCCTCGACATTGTCCTCGATATATTGGGAGAAGTTGAAATCGACGCCGGGAAACGCAGCTTCAAGACGTGTTGTCAGTTGGTCGGTCAGCTTGGCTTTGTCGATGCCGGAGGGCCAGGTGTCGAACGGTTTCAGGGGCACGAAAAACTCGGCATTGAAAAAGCCCGTTGCATCGGTGCCGTCGTCAGGCCGCCCGTGCTGCGAAACAACGGTTTCCACTTCGGGATAGGCTCTGATGATTTCGCGCATGCGATTGACGTAGCCATCGCCTTCTTCCAGCGAGATCGACGTCGGCATCGTCGCTCTGATCCATAAATTGCCTTCTTCGAGATGGGGCAGGAATTCCGAGCCAAGCCGGCCGAGCGACAACACAGCGAGCACCAGCACCGCGGCCCCGCAGCCAAGCGTAAGCACCTTATTGTCAACCGCAAACTCGATCATGGGTGTGTAAGCCCGGCGGAGCCCGCGGACGATGAGGGTTTCCACTTCGCTCACTCTTGCCGGCAGCAGAAAGCTCGCGAGCGCCGGAGTCACGGTGAACGTCGCGATCAGGCCGCCGGCGATTGTGTAGGCGTAGGTTCTCGCCATAGGCGCGAAAATATGGCCCTCGATGCCGCTCATGGTGAACAGCGGCACGAAACCGGCGACGATGATCGCGGCGGAAAAGAAGATGGCCCGGTTCACCTGGGTTGCGGAATTGGCGATGATGGCAAATTTCCCGCGCAATCCGGTCATGGTGCGCGCCTGGTGAAGATTGGAATCATGCACGAAGCGGAGTTCTTTCGGTTCTCCGAGGTGCCGGAAGATATTTTCCACCATGATGACGGTTGCATCGACAATCAGGCCGAAATCGATCGCGCCGACCGAAAGCAGATTCGCGGATTCTCCCCGCACCGTCATGATGACGACGGCAAAAAACAGAGCGAACGGAATGGTGGCGGCGACAATGATGGCGCTCCTGAGATCGCCGAGGAAAAGCCACTGCACGAAAAAGATCAGCAGAATTCCCGCAATCATGTTGTGCAGCACCGTATTCGTGGTCACATCGATCAGGTCTCTGCGGTCGTAAATCCTCTCCACCTGAACGCCTGGGGGCAGGACGCCTGTCTCGTTGATTTTCTTGACCTCGGCTTCGACGGCCGCGATGGTGGGTTTGCTCTGGGCGCCGCGCCGCATCAGCACGATTCCCTGGACGATGTCGTTATTGTCGTCTTGGCCCGCGATTCCGAGCCGCGGCTGGTTGCCGACTTCGACGATCGCAACATCCCGCAATAGAACCGGCGTTCCGTTGGTCGAACTCAACATCGTATTGCGGATATCATCCATCGAACGAATGAAGCCGATGCCGCGCACGACTGCCGATTGCGGGCCGATGTTCACGGTTTGGCCGCCGACATTGATATTGCTGTTGTTCAGGATTTGCAGCACTTGCGGCAAAGTGAGGCCGTAATCCACCAATTTGTGCTGATCGATGACGACATCATAGGCTTTGGTCTTGCCGCCCCACCCCGTAACGTCGATCACGCCGGGAACCGCCTTGAACCGGCGTTCGAGAATCCAGTCCTCGATGGTTTTAAGATCAGTGATGGAATAGCCGGGCGGACCGGTCACGCGATAGCGGTAGATTTCCCCGATCGGGCTATCCGGGGAAATTTGCGGCTGTGCGCCATTGGGCAATGACGACAATTGCGCCAGGCGATTCACCACCCATTGCTGGGCTTCGTCATAGGTAAAATCATAGGTGAACTGGAGTTTGACGTCGGAAAGCCCGAACAGGGAAATTGTCCGGATCGCGGTGACATTTGGAATGCCCGCCATCTGTATCTCGATCGGAATGGTGACGTAGCGTTCGATCTCTTCCGCCGATTGACCGGCATTCTGGGTGACGATGTCGACCAGCGGCGGCACGGGATCGGGATATGCTTCGATGTTGAGATTGATGAAGCCGATAATGCCGGCGACAAACAGCAGGCCAAGCATCACCACGACGAGTACGCGTTGCTTGAGTGCGAAGGCGACGATCCTATCCATAGGTGCCGTTCGCTATTGTGTGGTCGCAGCGCGATCGATGAAGATGGCGCCGCTCACCACAATTTTTTCTCCGGTGTTTAATCCGCTGACCACCTCTACCATGTCGCCATTGCTTCGGCCGGTCTTGATCTCTCTGAGCGCGAGGCCACCGCTCGGGTTGACCACCCAAACGCGCGCGGCCTCGCCTTCGCGAAGGATGGCGCTCTGAGACACGCCGACAGCGGTAACATCGCTTCCGGTCAGGATGGTGAAAGTCGCAAACATCTGCGGCTTGAGCAGAGCATCGCGATTATCCACGTCCGCGCGCACGGCGAGGCGGTGCGTGCTCGCATCTATCGACGGCGCGACATAACTGATCTTCGCTTTGAAGACCCGATTGGGGTACGCCAGCACGCGGACCTCAACCGGATCGCCGAGACGAACCGCCGGCGCATCCACCTCCCGCACATTGGCGATCAGCCAAACCGTGGAAAGATCGCCGACAGAAAAAACCGGGTCCGTAGCGCCGGCCTGGATGAACTGCCCGACGCCGACTTGACGCTTCACGATTGTGCCGGAGATGGGCGCTGCGACGACGGATTCCGGATTCGTCACCGGCGCCCGTGGCATTTTTTCCAAAGCATCGATCTCGGCATCCGTCTTGCCGAAAATCCGCAGCCGATTGCGCACCCCGGCCAAATTGCTCCCTGCGGTCGCCAGATCGACTTGAGCTTGCTGCCAGTCCTTCAGCGCCGCTCCTTGCGCGTCATAGAGGTCGTGCTGCCGCTTTTCGTTGGTTTCGGCGAGATTGAACTGGGCTCTTGCCGTGATCAGGTCGCTTTGCGCTTGAGCGAATTCGGTCGCCTCGACCTTCATCAAGGGTGCGCCCTTCTGCAGGCGATCGCCGAGCTTTGCGATGACCTGGGTCACGCGCCCGGAAAAGGGCGAAAAAACCGGTGTTGTCAGATCGTCGTCGACCGCGATGTAGCCGTCAGTCACGGTCTCCGTTCTGAAGGTCATGCGCTCGACGGGCTTTATCGCGAGGTTACGCAAAAACGCGGGGTTGGAGATTGCATTGGGGCTGGACGCAGCTTCAGGCGCCACGGGATTGAGAAAGGCAATGGCAATGATCACGGCCGCGGCGACGACCGCGACGCACGCGACAATCAGGACCTGACGCCGCAGAGGCAAGGCACGCGACCGGCGCGCGGCGACCGTTATTTTGGGATAGGTCATGTGATCTTCCGGGAGGCGCCAATCCGAGGTGCGATTATTTTAACGTTGCTCCGTGCGCAACAGCTTTCGCGCCGGTTATAGCGACCCATGCTTACAACACACTGACGGATTGCCCATATCCGGCTTGGCGAGTATTTTTTGCTTGGCGTTCCTGGCGGCCATCAACGCGGATTCCGGCCGATGAGATTATTGCTCGTGGAAGACAATGAGACGCTGAGTACGCTTCTCAAGAAGGGACTCAATGCGGCCGGTTTCGCCGTGGATGCCGTGAAGAGCGTGTCCGAGGCTCTCGCCGCGCTTGGCCGAATGCGTTTTTCCGCAGTCGTACTCGACCTTGGCCTTCCGGACGGTGATGGTTTTACTGTCCTTCAGGCGATGAGAGGCAAAAACGATCCCACGCCGGTTCTTATTCTGACCGCCCGAAGCGCCGTTGGCGATCGCGTCAAGGGGCTCATGCGTGGGGCCGACGACTATCTGGGAAAGCCCTTCGCTTTAGAGGAGTTGATCGCGCGTCTGCAGGCGCTGTTGCGCCGGCCTGGAACCATGCTGGGAACGGTCTTGCAGCTTGGAAATTTGAGCTTCGACACGACGGCTCGCGATATCGCGATCGCGGACAAGCCGCATCCTTTGGCGCCCCGGGAAGCCGCGGTGTTGGAAGTGCTCTTGCGGCGGAGCGGCCGCGTGGTGCCAAAACAAACTATTGAAGATCAGCTCTACGGCCTTGCGGAGGAGGTGAGCGCCAATGCCGTGGAAGTGTATGTACACCGGCTTCGCAAGCAATTAGCCGATGCCGGCGCCGGGGTCGAAATTCATACGATAAGAGGGGTAGGATACCTGATCAAAGAGATCGCATGAGAGTACGATTCAAATCCATCCTTTCGCGCATCATCTGGCTGCACGTGCTGGCTTTGGCGGGCCTATTTGCTGCGATATCCTTCGCGGCCTATTTTCTATTGGGCGCGACAGCAAACGATTTCGAAGAGCGTGTCTTGCACGACCACGCAACGGCCGTCGCAAGCCATCTGAAGGCTTCCGGTGGCGGCTGGTCGCTGGAGCTGCCACCCGATCTGGAAGCTTTATATTCCCGTGGCTATGGCGGTTACGCGCTCACCGTCGTCGACGACGGCGGCCGTACGGTGTTTTCCTCGCTGCCTAATCGGCAATTGCTGTCCGCGCCCGGACAATCCGCAACGGCGCTCTCCTTTTTCCAGCAGCGCCAAGGCAAAGCGATTTTCTACGGCATAAATTTTCCTGTCCGAGACGGCAATCGCAGCGCAACCATTCAGGTGGCGCAGGATCTGGAAAATCCCGACGTGATTCTCGACGACGTGGTAGCAGGTTTTTTGGGCCGCATCGCCTGGATTGTCATCCCGATCTTTGCCCTGTTGCTGGCGATCGATGTGTTGATTGTGCGCCGCGCCTTGCGGCCGATTACCGAGGCGTCGCAGCTCGCCCAATCGATCGGTCCGAGCAAGATCGCCGTACGCTTGCCGACGCAGAATCTGCCGGCTGAAGTGAGGCCCTTGGTCGAAGCGATCAATCAGGCTCTCGACCGGCTGGAAAGCGGATTTCAGATCCAGCGCGATTTTACGGCCGATGCCGCGCATGAACTGCGAACGCCCTTGACGGTGTTGAGGACGTTGCTCGATGTCCTTCCCGGCCAGGCGGCTGCCGGCGAATTGCGGCCGCATATCGATGGGATGAGCCGGATTGTCGGTCAATTGCTGGAACTCGCGGAACTTGAGAGCTTCACCATCGCCGCCGAAGAAGCCGCCGATCTTCGTGCGATTTGCTCGGAGGCGGTCAGCGTGATGGCCCCGATCGCTTTGGCTCATGACAAAACCATTGAACTGACCGGCCCAACGGAACCGATCTGGGTGCACGGGAATTCCGAAATGCTCTTTCGCGCTGTCCGCAACCTCGCGGAAAACGCTATCCGGCACACCGCTGTCGGCACAAGCGTGGAAGTGGAGGTCGGTAAAACCGGCATTGTCCGCGTCAAGGATCGAGGGCCCGGCATAGCGCCTTCGGAACAGGAATTGATCTTCCGCCGTTTCTGGCGCCGTGACAGGCGAAGCGGCGAAAACGCAGGGCTTGGCCTATCCATCGTGCAGCGGGCGATTCAGATTCACGGCGGTGTTGTGGCGGTGAAAGAACGCGCCGGCGGCGGTGCAATTTTCTCCATCGAGTTGCCGCCCAGAGGGTTTGCTCCCATGGGCTCCACGGCTGCGATTCTCGAGCGGGCGTTGTAATTGGCGCAGAAGAATCCGCCGAACGCGAGTTTGCTGAGGTTTTCGGCGCGCCCCGCCGGCAAAAATATCGGGCGCGCCCTAAGTTCTGATGTTCATCTCTGGCCAGCTGGATAAAACCATGGACGAAAGAGCGACCGAGGCGGAAATGAGACGAGACAATTTGCTCGCTCGATTGGAGCATTGGTTAAGCAGCAGCTCTCGCTTGACCGTCGCGCTCCTATCGACCGGGCTGGTTTTGTTGATTGGTTTCGCCGATTACGCGAGCGGGATCGAAATATCGCTTTCGGTGATTTACATGTTCCCGATTATGCTTGGTGCGTGGTACGTCAGCCGGCTATTTGCTTTCGGTCTTTCTATTTTGAGCGTGGTCGTTTGGATCATAGGGGATTTTAGCGGAGGATTGGTTGTTTCGAGTTGGTTGGTGCCGGTGTGGAATGCTGCCATTCGCCTGGTTTTTTATGGCGTAACCATCGAATTGCTCGGATACATTCGCACTCTGACAATTGGCCTGGAAGCTCGAGTTTCCCAGCGAACGCGCGAACTGCGGAAGGAAGCCGCGGAGCGAGCGCGCCTCGAACGCGATATGCTTGAGGTCAGTGAACGCGAGCGCCAACGGTTGGGATACGATCTGCACGACGGGCTCTGTCAGCATCTCACAGGGACCGCTCTGCGTGTCCAGGTGTTGAGTGAAAAGTTGGGCAAACGCGGGTTACCCGAAGCTGCCGATGCGGCCAGAGCCGTGGACTTGATCGAAGCAGGGATTACCGTTGCACGCAACGTTGCTAGAGGCTTGCAACCGATTGACATGCATTCCGGCGGTCTGATGCAGGCTCTCGAGGATTTTGCAGCCATTACAAAGGATCTTTTCGGCATCTCTTGCCGGTTTGAATGCCAATCGCCGATTCTCATTTCGGATCTCTGGACAGCCAATCACCTTTACAACATCGTTCGCGAGGCGACCAGCAACGCGATCAAACACGGCCGCGCAAATAATGTCGTGATATCCCTTGATGCTCATGAGGATGGAACGCTGCTGAATGTTCAAGATGACGGAAACGGCATGCCCGCAATATTTCCAAAAAACGGCGGGATGGGTCTGCGCATCATGAATCAACGCGCGCTACTGATCGGGGCCAAATTGGATATCGCAAGAAGCGACCCAAAGGGTGCGACTGTCAGTTGTTTTCTCCCCCAGCTTTCGAATCGGCTTCAACATGCCTGAGAAGAAAACAAGAATTTTTCTGGTCGACGACCATCCGCTGGTGCGGCACGCACTTGCCGATTTGATTCGGCAACAGGGCGATCTGCTCGTTTGCGGCGAAGCAGAAAGCGTCAAAGACGCTCTGAAGGCTATCTTGGCGAAAATGCCCGATTTGGTCATTGTCGACATTACGCTCGACGCTGGTTCCGGACTCGAGCTTGTCAAGGCAATGAAAGCGGAATGCCCGTCGGTACCTGCTATTGTCTTGTCGATACACGACGAACGGCTTTATGCCGAGCGCGCCATTCGCGTGGGAGCGCGCGGATACGTACAGAAACGCGAATCGACCAAGAAAATTATTGCCGCAATTCGGGACGTCCTTGCCGGCAGGTTGGCCATCAGCAGGGAAATGACCGAGGCATTTGCGGAAAAATTCATTCAAGGCCGCGTTAATGAGGAAAGCTCCCCCATAGAAGCTCTGAGCGATCGCGAATTGGAGATCTTCCGGTTGCTCGGCAGCGGATACGACACGCGCAGCGTTGCCGATCGCCTCCATATCAGCATCAAGACGGTGCAAACCTATTGCTCGCGGATAAAAGAGAAACTCGGCTTGGCCAATGCCACGGAACTCTTCACCGAGGCACTGCGCTGGAACGATAATCAGGTGCTCGGGATGAGATCGAAGAGTGCCCTGTAGGGTCCAGCCTGACATGCGACTCAGATTATCACTGATATAGTCGGACGAAGTTTCGACATAAATTCTATTAGCTTTCGGCGGGGGCAATTCGGAAATTTCGGCAAGCCGGCAACGGCGGAAGAGGCAGTCAGTAGAAGCATAACGAGTACGCGCGTAACGGAGACATCCGTCCGGCTGCCGGGCCTGGGGCCCCGGTTCGCCGGATCAAACCGGGGAGGGGGGTCATGAATCCGACCGCATCGCGGCTTACCACACTGTTAGGCACCGCATCATTCCTGACGCTGGTCAATGCTGCAGCACAGGCGCAAGAGGTGGCGCAGGCGCAGACGGCGCAAGCGAACCAGGAGGTAGTTCCGGAACAGGTGCTGGTGACCGGATCGCTCATTCACGGCACCGCGGCCGTTGGCGTGCCGGTGACCAATCTCAGCACGCAGGATTTTGCCCAGACTGGGGCTCTGACAACCTCAGACCTGTTCAGAGACATTCCAGCAGCCAACGTCACCCCGGGCGCCGTCGGGACCCAAGCCAACGCCAATATCGGCAAGCAGACGCGCGTCAACATCCGGGGGCTGGATCCGAACGACGGCACGCGCACCCTCATGATGATCGACGGTTATCGCTTTCCGCCCCAAGGCGAGGCGGATTGCACGATCGATCCTTCGATCATTCCGGCGCTTGCACTCGACCGCATCGACATCTTGGTGGATGGCGCGTCGGCGACGTACGGCTCGGACGCTGTTGCCGGGGTGATCAATATCATCCTGAAAAGAGGCTATGACGGCGCGGTGACGCAACTGCGCGCCACAGTGATCGACGGCGAACAAAAATATCAGGCCTCGCAATTATGGGGCCGGACCTGGGATAGTGGCGACATCACGCTAACCTATGAATGGTACGATTTCAGCGCCCTACGCGCAGATAAACGTTCCAATCTGACGCTCGATTTTACGCCGTTTGGGTTCGACGACAGAATCCCGATCCGCTCCTCCATTCCGGGCACGATCTCGGTTGGCAACCCAACTCAACCTGCTTCCCTCGGACTGGGTACCGGGGGCGCCAATGCGTTGGGCCGCAATTGCACCAATTGCTGGGCTATTCCGGCGGGGACCGGTGGCAATTTCAATTCGTCACTTAATAATGGCCTTGGTCCGACGGCGCCCGGCAGCGCGCCGACACTGAATTGGGCGACCTTCGCCGTTCCCAGCAATGGCGGACCCACCAATCCGGCCGCGGGCACCGCGAACGAAATCAATCCCTGGTCGATCGCCTGGTATGACGCGGCACAGCAGCGCAATGCCATCGTGGGGACCGTCGATCAGCGGCTGATGCCGAATGTTTCCTTTTATGGCGAAGGTTTCTACAACGACCGCCGCGCGCAATACCGCAACCCCGCGAATCTCAGCCCTTCGTCCGGCGACGATTTGAGCGTCCAGGTGCCGACCTCTAACCCCTACTATCCCAGCGGAGGCGCGCCGACCAATCTCAAAGTCAATTATAACCTGACGGCAGAAGACGTGTCCCTTACCAGCGTCTACGAGTTGGCGGACCGCTATTTGGGAGGGCTGAACCTCGATCTGCCATTCAACTGGACGGGCCGGATCTACTATTCCCAGAGCTTCGATAACACCGGCGACAATGTTGACACCGCGAACCCGAACGCCGTATCCGCGGCATTGGGTTGGACAATGCCGGCAGGAATGGCGATTGGGACGTCGCCCGCAATCGGGACATGGACCAAGCCGGCAACCATTCCCTATCTCAACCTGTTCTGCGATCCGCGCGCGTACAAATGCAACTCGCAAGCGACGATCAATTACATCACCGGCGACCGGCATTTCACGTCGAATTATTGGATCAACGAGAAGGGCGCGAACTTCGATGGCCCGCTGTTCGCGTTGCCGGGCGGCGAGGTCAGAGCCGCGGTCGGCGCCAATTACACGTCCTATCATTTCTTGTTCACCGTCTATGACAGCACGAGTTCTCCGACCCTGCTCGCTACGCCTTTGGCCGACAATGAAAACAAGCAGGTTTGGGCGACGTTCGCGCAGTTGAACGTGCCGATATTCGGAGACGCCAATGCGATCCCCGGCTTTCGTAAATTGGAGGTGGAAGGATCGTGGCGGCATGACCAGTACAGCGATGTCGGCGGCACCAGCAATCCAAAAGTCGCCTTCAATTGGACGGTGTCGGAAGATGTTGGCCTGACGTTCAGGGGATCATGGGGCACATCATTCCGCGCACCGGGATTCGCGGAAACATCCGGCCTGGTGAAGCAAGCTATCGCCGGCTGGAACACGACGCTTTTCGCTCAAGCGGCGACGATCAATATGAATTGCGGCGCCGATCCAACATCTCTTGCCGGCAGATTGACCAATCCCGGAGCCGGATTTATCGGCTGGAACGGCGTCGGGTCCAATGGCGGGACGCCGGGCGTTGCGTGCGGCGCCCAAGCGCAACCCGTCGGCATGGCCCTGCTCGGCGCAGCCGGGACCGCGATCGACGCGGGGATGCGCAAATACGTAAACACCTCGGGCCAGGCTCTTCATCCCGAGACCTCCATGAACTGGGGATTCACCGCGGAATTGGCGCCTATCATCTTTCTCAAGGGCTTCGATGCCCAGGTAACGTGGTACCAGGTCAAGATCACTGGGGCGTTGCGAGGCTTCGCCAATCCGAACACGAGCTCGGTCAACGATCCCTCACTCGGCTTTGCCTATATCGTGCCCACGGACATTGCCAAAGCGGGCGTCGACGTTGCGGGTTGCAGCAACAACAACACGCCCACAACCTGTCCGGAATTCGAATCTATGGTGAACGCGCTGCTCGCCAATCCGAGAAATCCGGTGCCGAACGCAATTGCCACGTCGGTGCTCTGGATCAATGACGGCGCGACTTTCAATGCCGGGTACATCAAGCTGCAAGGCATTGACTTCAACTGGAGCTACGATTGGGATTTAGGGGATATCGGCGCCTTCAATATCGGCCAGACCGGCACCTATTATCTGCACCAGTATAGTGCGAATTTCCTCTCGGCGCTTTACCCGGCTGCGGGCGTTCCCCAAGACGATTTCCACACCAATGTCGGCACTGTCGGCGGTATCGCCCAGACCGGTGTAACGTCGACGCCGAGACTGCGCTACCGTGGCCGTCTGGGATGGAGCGATGGTCCGTGGTCGGTTACCGGCTTCGTGAACTCCGTGTCGCACTTCTTCAACACGCAGAATGCGCCGCCGAACGTCAACTTCCAATGCGTGACGGCGGGCGGCACGGTGGGGGGCGGCACGTTTCCTTGCGCGATCAGCAATTACTCCAACCTAGAACCGGCCTATTACACCTTCGATCTGTCGTTGGGTTACAATACCGGCGATATTCCGGCCAATGATTATCTCAAGCACATCAGCATCCAACTTGTCGTGCAGAATATCGCGGATAAGCTTCCGGCATTCGAATACCGCATCGGAACCGGCGGCGGTAACCCGGCAACGTTCGATATTTCGGAAAGCGATCTGGGCCGGCAAATTGGTATCATACTGACCAAGACCTGGTAGCGGTGCAGTCCAAATTGGGGGCGGGCGGTGAAATACCGCCCGTTCCGAATGTTGGCTTCTCAGAAGCTCGCCGGCCGTTCGCCGCGCCGATGCCGATCCCACATTTCGATGTACGCAGCTTCGAGATTGCGGGTTATGAGTGCTGTATCGAACAACGGCATGGTCATGCGGTTTTTTGCCAGCTTCGCTCTTATACCGCCGAGAAGGGGCGCATTTTGCGCGAGCTCCCGGGCCCGTGCCTCATATTGAGCGGGGGAATGCGTGATCAGTTCCGGAAGCCCGATGGCCGTGAGAAGGCTGGCAGCGACGCGTCCAGCGAACGTCTTGCCCATCCTGGTCAGCACCGGCACTCCGGCCCATAAGGCATCGCTGGCCGTTGTGTGCGCTCCGTAAGGAAGCGTGTCGAGGACGAGGTCCGCCAATTTCAGCCGCGCCAGATGATCTTGCAACGGCATCCGCTTCGCGAAAATGAGGCGCTCAGCTGAGACACCCCTGGCTTCCGCCTCGCGACGAAGATTCGCCGCCGCTGAGGGGTGCTCGTGCAATAGCCAAAGGACGCTGTCATCAACGGACAAGAGAAGGTCCATCCAAACGCCGAATATCTCGGGCATGATCTTGTGATTGCCATTGAAGCAGCAGAAGACGAACGCCTTCTCCGGCAAGTTCTCTTCGGCGCGAGAAACCGTGCGCGCCGCAATTCGCCGCTGCGAATCGTTGCACTGGTAAGTATCGGGGAGATACACGATCTGTTCGGAATAAAGCGCGCGATGCTCCTCCGGGATGACCGTACGATCGGCGATCAGGTAATCGATATAATCCGCGCCCAATGTCCCGGGATAACCGAGATACGTCACTTGGATCGGCGCCGGACGATGGGTGAGGATTCCGGGGCGTGCCCCTCCCGTGTAACCCTTCAGGTCGATGGCGATGTCGATTTCCAGTTCGCCCAACATCGCGGCGATATCTGCATCGCCTGCGTCCCGTACATCGACGAAACGCGTGAACGCTTTTTTCAGCCGAGCACGCATTTCGCTTTTGTCGTCAGGTCCGTACGAGATGCCAAACGTCTCGAAGCGCTGCCGGTCGTGATGCTCGAATACGCCGGCGATGAGGAACGGTATCGCATGTTCGTGAAAATCCCCCGATAAATAGGCGACGCGAATTTTCTCGTGGTTGTAAGGCGCGCTAGGCCAGAGTGGAGCGGGCGGCGCGGCATAGAATTCCCGGACTAAGGTTTTGGCGCATTGCAGCTGATCGGCTTCTGAATCGGAAATCGCCAAATATCCAAACGGATGGATGACATTCAATCCGGTGCGTACCGCTTCCCCGATCTCCCGGCGTGCTTCAGTGAGGTCACGCCAATCGCAAACATGCAGGTGCACATGCATCAATAGACCGCGGGCGCGCGGAAAATCGCGATCGATCGAAAGCAGAGTATCGAGGTCGCGGACGGCTTCGTCATAGCGCTTCAAACTCGAATAAAGGCTGGCGCGATTGTAGAGACTGAGCGGATCGGCCGGCCGCAATTGCAAAGCCTCATTGAAACTCGCGATCGCTTCTTCCTCATGATTCAATCGCGCTAAGGCGGAACCGCGTCCCTGCCAGGCCACGGCGTCATCGGCCCGAATCGCGATCGTGCGATCGAAATCGGCAACCGCCTGTGCATAGCGTTGCAGCTGGTTCAGTAACGTGCCGCGGCTCGTCAACGCCTCAAGGAGACCGGGCGCAGCCGCAAGAGCTCGGTCGTAGCTCACCAGAGCTTCGTTAAGCTGCCCGAGCTGCGAAAGGACGACACCACGCTTGTACCACGCCTCGGCATAATCGGGTCTAAGCAGCAGCGCACGATCCAAATCGGATTCCGCCCCGCGACGATCTGCAGCGAGCATCCGTGCCACGGCGCGGTTGTGCCATGCTTCGGCATACTCGGGATTCAAAGCAATCGCGCGATCATAGCTTTGCAAGGCCTCGTTTAACCGCCCAATTTCGAGCAACATGTTGGCGCGGTTGTTCCACGCTATTGCGTCGCCGGGGCGCTGCGAAAGCAGTTTATCGAGCAAGGCGATGGCTTCGGGAAGCCGGCCTGCCCGGTGGAGAGCGAATGCCTCGCGCATCGATGCATCGCTCATGATTGGCTTCGCGGTCCCTGCTTCATGGTTATCGGCGTGCCTAGCATGGAACGCTGGCGATCGGCATATTGGCAGGCTGTGGTTTTTCCTTCATCATCCGTGACCGGTTGGGCGTGAGCCGCGCCCATTGCTGAAGGAGGAGCACAATGAAGAAGATTTTTGCGTTTGCATGCTCGGCCGCTCTGCTGGCAACACCTGCCTATGCCGCGCTTCAGGCCGGCGCTCGGGCGCCCGATTTCAACGCCACGGCATCGATCGGCGGCAAGCGGTTCCAATTCGTTCTCGCCGACGCGCTGAAGAAGGGTCCGGTTGTGCTTTACTTCTACCCGGCCGCTTTTACGCCCGGCTGCACCATCGAAGCGCATAATTTTGCCGATGCAATGGGTGATTTTCAGAAGTTGGGTGCAACGGTAATCGGAGTGTCTCACGACAACATCGACACGCTCGACAAGTTCTCGCTCACGGAATGCCGCAGCAAATTTCCGGTCGCCGCGGACACGGATGCGCGTATCATGAAGAACTATGACGCGGTTCAGGATGCGCGTGCGGAATACGCGGAGCGGGTCTCGTACGTGATTTCGCCCGAAGGCCGTGTGCTCTTCAGCTATACCGCGGGAGATCCGACTCATCATGTCGAATACACTATGGCTGCGGTCAAGAAATACCTCGCGGAGCACCCGCACTGATTTTAACCGGCAGCGAATTTTTCGACCCAGGCAGCGAAGGCCTGAAGGTATTTGCCGAGGAATTCGCGCGTAGTGCTATTGGTGAGCTTGCCGTGCTCGTCGAACAGTTTGTCGGCGCCGCCGATATAGGCTTCCGGCATCTGTAACGGCGGCATATTGAGGAACACCAATGACTGGCGCAAATGATTATTGGCGCCGAATCCGCCGATCGCGCCGGGCGAAACGCTGACGATGCCGGCCGGTTTCTTGTCCCACACGCTCTTGCCATAGGGGCGTGATCCGACATCGATGGCGTTTTTGAGCAGACCCGGCACCGACCGATTATATTCGGGCGTCGTGAAGATCACGCCGTGAACGGGACGAATGCGGTCGCGGAATTCAGCCCATTGCAAAGGCGGATTTGCGGTCTCCAAATCCGGGTTATAGAGCGGCAATTGTCCGATCTCGACGATCGCAAGTTTCAAACTTGAGGGTGCGAGTTCGATAAGAGCATTTGCCGTCCTACGCGTGAACGATTCCTTGCGCAGGCTGCCGACCAGAACGGCAATGTTGCGTGTAGTGCTCATGAAGGGCCTCTTGAAGAGTTTGCCAAAGGGAGAAAAGAAGCCACGATAATAGTTTTTTTCGCCGGCCTTGCAGCTTCTGCTTCGCTCTGCTTTATCGGGCAGGTTCCGCTTTTTGAAGGATTGCCATGCTGCATTTCGAAAGCCTGGGGCTTGCCGACGCCGAAAAGGCTATTGCCGGAGGAATCGCCGCCGCCCGCGCGCTCAACAAAGCGATGGCTTTTGCGGTTGCCGATCACAGCGGAGAGATGATCGCAACCGCGCGCATGGACGGCGCCCATCCGAGGATTCTCAGACATTCGATCCGCAAAGCCTACACGGCTGCGCAAATGTGCCGGCATACGCTCCACTTCAAGCGCGATCTGGAAGAGAGGGGTGGCGCCCTCGATCAATGGGGCGATGATAGGCTGACAACCTTGCCGGGCGGCTTAGTGGTGCAGTCCGGCGGCGTTTTTGTCGGCGGGGTCGGCGTGGGCGGTGGCGGTCCCGATGACGAAGCGGTGGTGCGCGCCATGGTGAAAGCAATGGGATTCTCCGTCATGGAGGATAAGCGCGCCCGCTAATCACGCTGGCGCGAAAGAGGGGATTTCAACATGCGCCGATCGGTTCATTTGCCGCTTCCGAAAGTTTGGCTCGAACGCGGACTGGAGCCGGCCACAGCCACCCGTATCGGCAACATGATCTTCACTTCCGGCGTGCCCGGAATCGACCTGAAGAGTGGGCAATTGGCAAGTGGGCCGGAGCGCCAATTCGCCTTGGCCTTCGAAAATCTCTTAGTCCTGCTTGAATCTGCCGGTGCAGGGCCTGACTCGGTGGGCTTGCTCACCGTCTGGATTCCCGATCGTGCCAATCGCGCCTATATCAATAAGGATTGGCTGCACCTCTATCCCGGACCGAATCGGCCCGCGCGCAAGACCAATCAGGCGCCGCTGCCGAACGGGATCGAGGTGCAGTTGATGGCCGCCTGCGTGCTCGGCGAATCGCGCGTGCCATTGGAAATTCCAGGGCTCTCGCACAAGGATCCATTACCCATGGGCGCGAAGCTGGGCGCGACGGTATTCTCGTCGGTGATCGCGCCGGAAAATCCCGCTGATGGCAAACTGATCGAGGGCGCGTTACCGCAAATCGACCGCGCCTTCGAGAACATGAAGCTTCTGATGAAGGCGGCAGGCGGCTCGGATGCCGGCATCAATCACGTCTGGGTGTTCATGAAGGATTTCGCGTTTCAGCACGCCATGGTTGAGCGCTGGGTGAAGGATTTCCCGAATTTCGGCGACCGTCCTGCGCGCAAAACCCTGCCATATGACCTTGCAGGCAATACCCAGATTCAGGTGCAATTTACCAGCCGGCTTGGCGCTATGCGCAAGAATTACGAGGTGCCGGGCGTTGGCCACGACGATCCCATTCCGATGGGCTCAAGCATCGGTCCGCTTCTGCAATCCTCTGGAATGTTCGGCATCGACCCCGCGACCGGCAAGCGGGTCGAGGGCCTTGAGGCGCAGCTCGATAAGGCGCTTCGCAATGTTCGCGGACTTCTCGATCAGGCTGGAACCACGCCGGAGAAAATCGCCCATATGACTGTGATGCTGCAGGATTACGCAGATGCGCCGCGCGTGTCCGAAGCGCTTCGCGGATTATTTTCCGATCATGACAACGCGCCGGCAGTGAAATTCATCACCTACCGCATGCCGCCGCATTGGCGGGTCCAGTTCCATGTCACTGCGGTGATGGAATAAATTATCGCGCTGCCGCCCTTGCCACTGGTACTGCTGCGCTGAACGTCCAGGCGGCGATCTGCGAGATCGCGCCACCAGCGGCCTGATCGAACGCCAAAACGATGCTGTCGATGTTGTTGGCGGATGCCGGTGCGGTGCTACTCGCATTGAAACTCGCGGCTATCGTGCGGTCCGACATGCGCACGAGCTTGACCTCTATGGAAACGGTGATCTGCGGCGCACCTTGCGCCGCCTCGTAGCGTGCTTCGAAATCGCGGATTTCGCTCGCAAGCAGATAATCGCTTTCCAATCCGGCGGTATCGCGGACGACCGAAACAACACGTCCGCTGGAATCAAAGGTTTCAATCAGCGATCTCTGGACGATCAGCGGCATACGGTCGTTCCAGGCGGCGTTGGCAAAATAATCCATGCTGGTTGCCGAACGTGAGAGCGCGATCCGGGTGGTATCAAGGCTGGCCGATGCATCGGGCGTTCCGACGGCGAGGCGCCATGGCACGGGCGCGCCCATTGGGGCCATCGCTTGCGGCCGGAGCAGGTAAAGCTGCGGCTCCATCGGCATCGGCAGCAGGGAGATGGAGCCGCACCCCGAAAGCAAAACGGCCCCGGCGCCCATAAGCATTTGCCGCCGGCCTGCAACGACGGTCGGTGCGATCATTGCGGGGTGTATCCCTTGCGCTGATCGCCAAAGAGAAGCTTGGTCGGCTGCCGTTCGAGGTCGTCGGAGAGCCGCGTCATGCTCGTCACCAGAGCACGCGCCTGAGCCATCAGCTCCGTGAGTTGGGTCACCGCCTGGCCGTTCACCACTTTGTCGGCGTCGTCCGATAGCCGGCCGACCTTTTGTACGGTGGTATTGGCCGAATTCGCGGCGGCGTCGAAGGACTCCGCAGCGTGATTGACGGTGGAGAGCGCATGATTGGCGCTGTCGAGGGCACGATCGGCGTTGTGCAGGGTGATATTGAGACCGTCGGTAGCGGTCCTTGCATTCTCCAAGATTTTGTCGAGATCTTCGGCGTGGTTGTCGATCAGGGCGGTAGTGGCGCGAAGATGCTCCAGCGTATCGGCGACAGCCTTGCGGTTTTGATCGTTCAGCACATCGCTGAAGCGCTGGCCGGCTACGTTCAGGTTCGCCACCAGTTCTGGTCCGGACTGCGCCAATTGCTGCAGGGGTGATACTTTCGAGGGGATGACAGCGTATTCCTGGCCTGGTGCGGGCTCGGCCAATGGCGAGGTGGCCGTGCCGCCTGTGATCTCGAGATAGGTGGCGCCTGCCAGTCCCTGACTCTCGATCGATGCCACCGAATCCACATGGAGGCGGAGCGTGGGATCGACCTGCAAGGTGACGATCACCCGCTTCGGATCGGCCCGATCGAAGGCGAGCTTGTTGACGCGGCCGACGTCGATGCCGTTGTAGCGGACCACGGTGCCATTATCCAAACCGGTAACCGGGCCATTGAAGTAGGTTTGGTAATAACTGTACTCCTCGCGATATTGCGAGCCGGCGACCCATACAAGCGCAACAAACAGGCCAATGACACAGATGACGACAAAAGCCCCGACCATCACGTAGTTAGCTCGCGTTTCCATGTCAGCAGTCCTTTTTCAAGCGCTCAGCACCGCGATGCCGCGCGCACCGGAGAAATAATCGTGTATCCAAGGATCGGGATCCTTCGCCAGCTTTTCGATAGTGCCGATCTTCAGTTTTCGGTCGACCAGCATCGCGATCCGGTCCGCCGTCGCTTTTAGCGTATTGAGGTCATGGGTCACCATGAAAACCGTGAGGCCCAAGCTTTTCTGGAGTTCGCCCAGCAATTCGTCAAACTGGTTGGCCGCGATTGGGTCAAGGCCGGATGTCGGCTCGTCGACGAACAGAAGCTCGGGATCCAGGGCAAGCGCGCGCGCGAGACCCGCTCGCTTTCTCATGCCGCCCGAAAGTTCGGCGGGATATTTTACCGCCGCATCGGGAGGCAGTCCCACCAGGGCAATTTTCATCGCGGCGATTTCCTGCATCAGCTCTTCCGATAGGTCGGTATATTCCCGCAAAGGAATTTCGATGTTCTCGCAGACGGTTTGGGAGCTGAATAACGCGCTGTCTTGGAAGACGACGCCCCAGCGCATCTGCAGCGCGCGCAATTCCTTGCCGTGCAGCTCGTCAATTCGCTCCCCGAAAACGCAAATCTCGCCTTCGCTCGGACGCGTGAGCCCGACGATCGAGCGCAGCAAGACGGATTTTCCCGAACCCGATCCGCCGGCGACGCCAAGGACTTCGCCCCGCTTCACGTCCAGATCGATGTGATCGTGAATGAGCTTGCCGCCAAGCCGCGTGACGAGACCGCGCACGCGGATCACCACATCATCTTTCGACGGTGGAGGCCGTTTCGGTTTGGTCCGCATCACCACGGCTAAATCCCCAGGACCGAAAACAGCACCGAAAAGCCGGCGTCCACGGTGATCACCAGAAACACCGATTCGACTACGGAGCGCGTCGTCAGCCGCCCGACGCTCTCGGCATCGCCTTCGACTCGCAGGCCTTCGAAACAACCCACCAGCGCGATCATCGAGGCGAATACCGGCGCCTTGATGAGGCCGAGCCAAAAGCTCCATTCGTTCGTCGCGAGCGCGTCGTGCAATTGACTCATAAAGGCGGGAAAGGTGATGCCAAGATTGAAGTAGCACATCACCGCGCCGCCGATGATGCCGGTGACGTTGGCATAAAACGTCAGGAGCGGCATAACGACCAGGAGTCCGAGAACGCGGGGAAGCACCAGGATTTCGACCGGGTTGAGTCCCATGGTTTCCATGGCGTCGATTTCCTGATTGAGCCGCATGGTGCCGATCTGCGCGGTGAATGCTGAACCCGAGCGGCCCGCGACCATGATCGCGGTGATCAACACGCCGATTTCGCGGAGCACCCCAATCCCGACAAGATTGACGGTGAAGATTTCGGCGCCGAAACGCTTGAGTTGCTCGGCGCCCTGATAGGCGATAACGACGCCCAAAAGAAACGACAGAAGTCCGACAATCGGAAGCGCGGAAATTCCTGTAGCCTCGACCTGATTGACGAAAGCCGGCCAGGGCAGCTCGCGATCCGGACGCACGACCACTTCGGAACTTTCAACCGCGACGCGGCCGAGGAACCCGAGAAGGCGGTAACCGTCATCGAGGATCTGCAACGTGGCGCGGCCCGTGTGGCAGAGAAAATCGGTGAGGGGACGATGAAATTTGCGCGGCGGAACCTGAACCTTAAGATCGCGTCCGAGTGTCTCCAGCAAAGCGTGATAGCGCTCCGGGATTTTCGTCTCACGGACTTTTGCGCCGCTATCCCCGATCTCCCGCTCGGTGCGCAAAAGCAACCAGGCACCGACGCTGTCCATGCGGGCGATTCCGGAGCCGTCGAGCTCTATTTCACGGGCACCGTCGACATTCAGTGCGCGCAACGAAGGATCGAGCGAGGCCGCCTCGTCGATTACCCAATCGCCGCCAGCCATCAGATGCAGCACCGAATCCCGTTGCTCGGTCCGATACCACGCGCGAGGCTCGGAACCGTTAATTTCGCTCAATACGCTGTTTCCTCGGCCAAAAGATGGACCGGCTAATGGCTATGCCGACACTCTGCCAAGGCAACGCCAAACAGGCGAATTAGCTGCAAAACAGCTAGGAGTTTCGCCGACGCGCGCCGAGGTGTCCGAGTTAACTACCTGAATTCACTTCCGTTCCGCCGCTTTCACCACCGCGGCTGCCTGCGCGTAATCGCCGACGCTGCCATGACCGCCGGCGAATTTTACCGGTTTGACGCCCAATCTATCAACGGCATGAACCACAGAGGCCAGATTTGGGTTCGATGAAGTCACCGGCGGCCCGGGATTCCAGATGTCGGTGACGAGTCCCAGTTTCGCCTCGGGGACCCAGCCCATCAGCATGTCGCCGGCATGGGGGTTATCGATCATGTAGAAATCGACTTCGCGCGCCCCTTCCTTGACGGACCATTTATCGGCGACCTCGATGACGTTTGCCGCGAAGGGCTTTGTCGGAGCATTCCAGTTCAAAGTCTCGGGGCGCGCGATGGCCCTGCGGAAATACGCTCCGTCGCCTTTGCCGACTACGATGGTTGCCCCTTCGGCGGCGAATTGGCGCATCCCGCCGACATGATCGACATGATGGTGCGAAAGTACGAGATAGCGTATCGGTTTGCCGGGGTAATGCTGGTGCGCCAGCGCAAGATGCGCGATCGACTGGCCATCGTCATTTGGCGCTTCCATAGCGACAAGATAGGGCCCCATGTCAATGAACACGGTGTTATGGGTCCAGCCTTGCGTCTCGCTGACATAAGGGGCGATGTCCACAATGGTGGGTTTGGTGCCATCGTCGCCGTACATCGTGTCGGAATCGAAATAGAAGCCGGAATATTGCCGGCGGATCACCCAATGGAACGGTGTGATCCGCGGGTCCTCGGGCTTTGCCGCTTTCGCCAGCTGATCCGCGGGAATCGCGAAGGTATTGGCCGGAAGCGCCGGATTAGGCGTTACGTCGGCGACGGTCATGTCCGCAATTTTCATGCCGTTCAGCGTATAAAAAGCGCGGAACGGTATTTTCGCCCCGGCGACGTCGCGCCAGTCGGAAAACTCGACGTCGAAAACGGAATCCCCTTCCAAGGCATCCCAATCCGGTGTCCGGACGCGCGCCGGAAGATTGGTCGTGGGATCGAACATAACGATGAATGTGCCGTAATCGCTCCTGTACTGAACGGCGGGATAGTTTTTGCCGCCAATATTCTGATCGGCAGCGGCCAAGACCCGATCCGGGTGGGCTTTCATCGCGCGCACAATGTCGAGACGTTCGAGTTCGCGCAGGGTGACGGTCAAACGGCGGCCGGAAAATGTCTGTGCCGGCTTTCCCTCGATCATGATTGCGCGCGCGGGCGTGCGTCCGTTGGAAGCATTGTTGCCGACGACCCAGCCGGCGGATGGGGTAACGACTTCCGTAAATACCCGCCGGCCGCCATCATCGTTCTTGGGACGATTCCACTCGTTGCGCGTAAGGCCGCGCACGAGATCGCGGCTCTGCACAAGTTCGGAATAGCCGACATCGGGTTTATCCGGCGTGGCGACCGAGTAGGACTCGCCGGGATCCCATTGCTGCAAATGGGCGTGCAGACTGATTGTCTTCAGCGCAGCCAATTTGTCGCCGCCCAACGCCGCATACGCGCTATCCACTCGGCCTTGCGCGGTCGTGGGCGTCGCTGCCCAGGCTGTTACGCCCAGACCGATCGCAACGCAAAGCGCCGCCGCGCCAACAAATGCGCCGGCGATGGTTCCATGTCCTCGATGCATCCCGTGACTCCCAAAGAGCAAAACCAGGCTGGACCTGCGTCTGCCTCAGTGCAGTATAGCAGGCATTCCCGCTATCTCCAGATTGGTCTTCCCTTGGAAGTTTTCCTATAGAGTCGCGTGCAGAGGCCAGACGCGCGACCGGGAGACAGCCATGATCGTTTTGACTTGGATATGGGGAATCGTGAAGAGCGTGCTCAACGGCATCGCGAAAGCGGTCGTATTTGTGCTCATCCTCATTTTGGTTCTGATCGCGGTCGCGCTGTTCGGAGGCGATGGGGTTGCCCGGAACACGGTCCTCGAGCTCGATCTGCGCAATGCAATGGACGATAAGACCACGCCCGGGCTTCTCGACCTTGGGAAGAGCAAACTCTCCATCATGGACGTCGTATTGGGGCTCGACAGAGCATCCCGCGATGCAAGGGTGAAAGGAATATTCCTGCGGGTGGGGTCGGCCGATCTCTCGCTGCCGAAGGCTGAAGAATTGCGCGATGCTCTCAAGCTTTTCAAGCAATCGGGAAAATTCGTGATTGCCCATTCCCAGAGCTTCTATTCGGGCGGTCTTGGCGACTACACGGCCGCGGCCGCGGCCGACCAGATCTGGATGCAGCCGGTATCGACCTTTTTCAGTACCGGTGCTTCCGCGACGACGCTGTTCTTCAAGGGGCTTTTCGATAAGGTGAACGCCACACCGCAATTTGTTCAGCGCTACGAATATAAGGACGCCCCGAACTCCTTCACTCAGACCGATTACACGCCGGCCCATCGCGAGGCGACGACGCGGCTTTTGCAGTCTTGGTTCGATTCGGCAACCGCGGAAGCTGCGGCGGATCGCAAGCTCGAACGCGCCGCGCTGGTTGCGGTTCTGGACGAAAGTCCTTTGATGGCCGACACTGTCAAGGACAAAGGGCTGATCACGAACATTGGCTATGATGATGACGCGCGCGATGCCGCTAAGGCGAAAGCGGGCGCGGGCGCCAAGGTCATGCGCTTCGACCGCTATGTGCAAGCAACCCGCAATCAAGGCGCAGGTTTCGGCGCGCCCACGATTGCGTTTGTGCATGCCGCCGGCGATATCGTCGAAGGTGGGGACGATAACCCCTTAAGCCAGGCTTCGGGCTCTGTTGCGGGCGATACGTTCGCGGACGCAATCCGCAGTGCCGCTGCCGACCGGAACGTAAAGGCGATTCTCTTGCGGATCGATTCCCCTGGAGGGTCGGCGATCGCTTCCGATCAAATTCTTGACGCGCTGAAGAAAGCGCACGCGAAAGGGAAGCCCATTGTGGTCAGCATGGGCTCGGTTGCGGCTTCGGGAGGCTATTACATCGCTGTCGCGGCAGATCGTATCGTTGCCGAACCGGGTACGTTAACGGGCTCAATCGGCGTGTTTATGGGGAAATTCGCAATCGCTAAATCGCTCCAGATGATTGGGGTCGATGCACGAGAACTGGCTGTGGGAAAGAATGCACTCTTCCAATCGGATGTCGTCCCTTGGGATCAAAGCCAATTGGGTCAAGCAAATGACCAAGCCGATATCGTTTATGCCGATTTCACCCAGAAAGTCGCCGAAGGCCGCAAAATGCCGTTGGCCCGCGTACAAGAAGTCGCGCGCGGCCGAGTCTGGACTGGAGCCGATGCCAAAGAGCGCGGATTGGTAGACGAGCTTGGCGGTTTCTGGACCGCGGTGGCGGATGTGAAGCGGTTAAGCGGAATCGCGCTGAACACGCGCGTGGCGTTCAAGAATTATCCTGCGCCGCGCGGACTCTTCGGTACGGTATCGCGCCTTGTCGACGGATCGTCGGCGGCTTTGTCAGCGCTTGACGGGCTAAATGCGCTCCTGCAATCGGCGCCGATTAGGGCCTTGGTGGGAGCCGTTCGTATTATTCCCGAGGAGGGCGCTCAGCTCAGGGCATCCGGCCTGCCGGAGTAATGCCGCGGATAAATTGAAGACCTTGTTATTGTCTTTGTGAATTATCGGGAAGCAGATCGTGCCGAGTATCATCGTTCCCGCTCGCAACGCGCCCGAAGCCACGGCTCACTGCCTCGCCTCGCTGCTGTTTTCAGTAACTCGCCTGAACCTGAAATGCGAGTTCATTCTGGTCGACGATGCCTCGGATCCGGCGGAAAAGATTCTCGATGTCTTTCGCCAGCACCGCACCAACGCCGCAGGACATGAGACCAAGATCATCAGATCGCGCAAACACCAGCATTATTCCGGCGTGTTTTCCATCGGCCTCAACTGTGCCACACGCGACGTCGTTTTCTTCATCAGCAACGATATGATCGTAACCCCGACCTTCCTTCAGGCGACTCTGCTGGTGTCTTCCTTGTCGCGCGATTTCGGCATTGTGCGCGGCACCTCGAACTACACCGACAGTCACCCCGAGCATGAGGTCGAGCCCAAGGAAAGGCCGAAGAATTTTCAGGAGGTCGATGTTTTTTCGCGCAACGTATTCAGCGCCAATGCCTGCCGATATGTCGAGGATCAGCTGCTCTCCGGCGATGCGATTCTCCTGAAGCGGTCTCTAATCGAGCGGATCGGCGTGCTCGATTTGCGTTTCTTCGGTTATTTCGGAGACGTAGATTACGGCATGCGCGCTCATCTTGCAGGTTTCAAGCTCGTCTGTGCCAAAGGCGCCTGGCTATTCCACGAGGGTAGCGGTCATGTGAAATACGAGATGGCTCGCCGGGCGGTAACGATCGATGAGGCGCGCGATCGTCGCATGACATTGGTTGAAACCGCCTACCGGGAATTCCGCAAAAAATGGCATCTCCCGGGCCCCGAAGTGTGGGGAGGAGGTGGAGGTGCTCCGGATGCCCTGCATTTTTTCGCGCAGGCGCGGACACAGGCCGGCCGCGTGGAGCTGAAGTGTGAGTTTCCGGCCTCGGTTCTCGACGATCTCGAATTCCATTGAGCAAATCCCACATGACCACCGCGCTGATAACCCACCCAGCTTGTTTGCATCACGAGTTGCCCCCTGGGCATCCGGAACGGCCCGCCCGCCTGCAAGAGGTGCTTAAGGCGCTGGACGCGGGTGAATTTCGCGCGCTGCTGCGAAAGTCCGCGCCCCAAGCCGCCCCGGAGGCGCTTGTCCGCCCCCACGCGAGGGAATTTGTCGATGCGATACTTGCCGCGATTCCCGAATCCGGATTTGTACGACTGGACTCCGATACAATTGCTTCCCCCGGCAGCGGCGAAGCGGCCTTGCGCGCGGCCGGTGCGGTTGTCCTAGGCGTCGATATGGTGATCGCGGGCGAGGCGAAGAACGCCTTTTGTGCCGTTCGTCCGCCCGGCCATCATGCTACGCAAAATCGTGCGATGGGCTTTTGCCTTTTCAACAATGTCGCCGTCGGCGCGCTGCATGCCCGCGCCGTCCACGGCATTGCCCGTATTGCCGTGATCGATTTCGACGTTCATCACGGAAATGGCACGCAAGCCATTTTTGAATCCGACGCGGGACTATTCTACGGATCCACGCATCAGTCGCCGCTTTATCCCGGTACGGGTTGGCCGGACGAAACCGGGGTCGCGCACAATATCGTCAACGCGCCGCTGCCTCCCGGCGCCGGCGGCGCCGAGTTCCGCCGGGCCTTTGAAACCCTTGTGCTTCCCGCGCTGGCGAAATTCGAGCCGGAATTTCTGATGATTTCCGCGGGCTTCGACGCCCATCGAGACGACCCGCTCGCGCAATTGCGGCTGGACGAAAGCGATTTCGCATGGGCAACCGAAAAGCTGTGCGCAAGCGCAGAGCAGCTATGCGGGGGGCGCGTTGTTTCCACCCTCGAGGGAGGGTATGACCTTGAGGCCACGGCGCGCTCGGCGAGTGCTCATGTCCGGGCGCTGATGGCGGCGTGAACGAAAGAATACCATGGCAGCGAAAAGCGATAATGACGTGCCAGCGATCGAGGATCTGAGCTTCGAAGCAGCGCTGTCGGAGCTTGAGGACATCGTCTCGCGGCTGGAACAGGGCGAAGTCGATCTCGAGGACTCGATTGCGCTCTATGAGCGCGGGACGGCGCTCAAAGCCCATTGCGAGAAAAAGCTGAAAGGTGCGGAAGCGCGCCTGGAAAAAATCGTGCTCGGCCCTGAAGGCGCCAAGGGTACCGAAGCGATGGAATTGTAGCAAAGGCGCGCCGCATGAACCCTGTTGCGCCGCTGGCGCCAATCGAGCCTGCCTTCGCGGAGACCGCGACGTTCATCGAAGCCAACCTCGAGGCTTTGCTGCCGCAACCGGCGGGGCCCGAAGCGCGCCTTATGGAGGCGATGCGCTACGCGACGTTAGGCGGCGGCAAACGCCTGCGCGCTTTCCTGGTGATGCAAAGCGGCCGTCTCTTCGGTGTGGACCGGCGCGCGCTCGGCCGAGTTGCCGTTTCAGTCGAGTGTTTGCATGCCTATTCGCTCGTTCATGACGACCTTCCCGCCATGGACGATGACGATATGCGGCGGGGCAGGCCTTCGCTGCACAAGGCCTTCGATGAGGCGACGGCAATTCTGGCGGGAGATGCGCTTTTGACGCTCGCATTCGGATTGCTTGCATCCCCCGAGACGCATGGGGACCCGTTTGTGCGCTGCGACCTAATTGCCAAGCTCGCGTTCGCTGCCGGACACGGTGGCATGGTCGGCGGACAGATGATGGATCTCAATCTCGAGGGCCGGCATCCGGAACTTGCCGAAATCACCCGTCTGGCGCGCATGAAAACTGCAGCCCTTATCACCTTTTGCTGCGAATCAGGGGCGATCATGGGCAAGGCCTCCGGTTCCGCGCGCCAAGCCTTGATCGGCTACGGCCAGGAACTGGGCCTGGCCTTCCAGGTCGCAGATGACCTGCTCGATTTGGAAGGGGAGGCTTCACAATTGGGCAAGCGGGTGGGGAAGGACGAAGCCAGAGGCAAGGCAACCGTGGCTTCGATCCTCGGCCGTGAGCGCGCGCGCGCCCAGGCGGAAGCTCTGGTTTCGCAGGCCGCTGGTCACCTTGATTTGTTTGACGAGAAGGCCGATCTTTTGCGCGCCGCGGCGCCCTTTGTCGTCCGGCGCAAAACATAAGTTCTACGGGGATATCAGGAATTCCGTGACGCCAGTTTCAAAAACGCCATTGCTGGATGCCATTAACGATCCGGCCGACCTCCGTGCGCTTCCCCGCGAGGCGCTGAAGCAAGTTGCCGATGAGCTGCGCCGCGAAACTATCGATGTGGTTTCGCTGACGGGCGGTCACCTCGGCGCGGGGCTAGGGGTTGTCGAGCTGACCGTGGCGTTGCATCGCGTGTTTGACACCCCGCGCGACAAATTGATCTGGGATGTCGGACATCAATCCTATCCGCATAAGATCTTAACCGGCCGGCGCTCGCGCATAAGAACGCTGCGCCAGGGCGGCGGTCTTTCCGGGTTCACCAAACGCGCCGAGAGCGTCTACGACACGTTCGGGGCGGCGCATGCATCGACCTCCATTTCCGCCGGTCTCGGATTCGCCGTGGCGCGCGATCTCGCCAAACAGACGCATCAGGTGATTTGCGTGATTGGCGACGGGGCTATGAGTGCCGGCATGGCCTATGAAGCGATGAACAATGCGGGCGCGATGGGCGAGCGGCTGATTGTTGTCCTCAACGACAATGACATGTCGATCGCGCCGCCGGTGGGCGCCATGAGCGCGTATCTGGCTCGCTTGGTTTCGAGCCGGACCTATCGCGGTTTGCGCTATGTGCTCAAGCAGATGTCGCAACGCTTCCCGAAAGTGTTCCAGGTAGCCGCGCGCCGCGTTGAGGAATATGCGCGTGGCTTCTGGATGGGCGGCACGCTATTCGAGGAATTGGGCTTTTATTATGTCGGCCCGATCGACGGCCATAATCTCGATCATCTGATTCCCGTTTTGGAAAACGTGCGTGACGCGGACAGCGCGCCCGTGCTCGTCCATGTCGTCACCCAAAAGGGCAAGGGCTATGCGCCGGCGGAGGCATCGTCGGACAAATATCACGGCGTCTCGAAATTCAATGTCTTGACCGGCGAGCAAAAGAAGAGCGCCGCCGGTCCGCCTGCCTACACCAAGGTCTTTGCCCAAGCCTTGGTCAAAGAAGCCGAGCGGGACGAGAAGATCGTCGCGATCACGGCCGCCATGCCGTCCGGCACCGGATTGGATTTATTCGCCGAGCGTTTTCCCGACCGTTTCTTCGACGTCGGCATCGCCGAACAGCATGCCGTCACTTTCGCGGCCGGACTGGCTGCCGAAGGTTACCGGCCGTTCGCCGCGATCTATTCGACTTTTCTGCAGCGCGCTTACGATCAGGTCGTCCATGATGTTGCAATCCAATCGTTGCCCGTGCGCTTCGCAATCGACCGCGCCGGCCTGGTCGGCGCCGATGGCCCGACCCATGCCGGTTCGTTCGACATCGCGTATCTGGCAACGCTACCGGGATTCGTTGTCATGGCGGCCGCCGATGAGGCAGAGCTCGTCCATATGGTGGCGACGGCGCGCGGGATCGACGATCGTCCGTCAGCCTTCCGTTATCCGCGCGGCGAGGGCATCGGCGTGACTTTGCCCGCATTGGGTGAGCCGCTCGCTATCGGGAAGGGCCGGGTCTTACGCGAGGGAAGCTCCATCGCCATCCTGAGCTTGGGCACAAGACTGGCCGAATGCCTGAAGGCCGCCGATAAATTTTCCGCCTATGGCTTATCGGCAACAGTAGCTGATGCGCGGTTTGCCAAACCGCTCGACACCGATCTGGTCCGGCAGCTCGCGCAGAATCACGAGGTTCTGCTGACCGTCGAAGAAGGGTCGGTCGGCGGTTTCGGCGCGCATGTGCTTCATTTTGCGGCCTGGGACGGCTTGCTCGATCGTGGATTGAAAATCCGGACGATGATCCTGCCCGATCTGTTCATCGATCAAGCGTCGCCGGAGCACATGTATGAAACCGCCGGACTCGACGCCAAAGCGATCGTTGCGGCCGGGCTTTCCGCCTTAGGGCGGGAACGCGATGCGGCAGCGGTTATCGGGTAGGCCCAAGCTTTCCTGAAAACTACGACGAATGCCGGATCGAAGCGCACGCGCGGACGTTTTTCTGGTCAGCCACGGCTTCGCCGCGAGCCGGGCGGAGGCACAGGCCGCCATCCGCGCCGGCCGCGTCGAAGCAGACGGCGAGAAACTGACCAAACCGGCGCAGAGGCTGCGCGAGACCATGAATATCCACTACCAACCGGTTCACCCCTATGTTTCTCGCGGAGGAATCAAACTTGCAGCGGCTCTGGACCATTTTTCGCTGTCGCCAGGGGGCCGCATCTGCCTCGATATCGGGGCCTCGACGGGCGGGTTCACGCAAGTGCTCGTGGAACGCGGTGCAGCACGTGTCTATGCGGTGGACGTAGGTCACGAGCAGATGCATGCGAAGGTTCGCGGCAATCCGCGCGTCATCTGCGTCGACGGGGTCAACGCGCGCGATCTCACGTCAGAGAAAGTTCCGGAGGCGCCTCAGGCGATTACCATCGATGTGAGCTTCATCAGCCTGAAGCTTGCGCTACCGCCGGCGCTGCTCCTTGCGGCGCACGACGCCTGGGCCATCCTCCTTGTCAAACCCCAATTCGAGTTGGGCCCGCGCGGCGTTTCCAAACGCGGAATTGTGCGCGATTCTTCTGCCCGGGAATCGGCGCTGGCCGACGTGACGGCTTGGTTGAAAACGCAGGGCTGGCATGTGCTGGACGCGATGGACAGCCCGATCCCCGGCGGTGAAGGCAACCGGGAATATCTTCTCGCAGCGAAGAAAGCCGGCGCTTAAGCAATCCGTTCAGGCTTTTGCCAGCCCCATCATGGCCAGCGCGGCGCGGCCAGCCGAGCCATAGGGGTTCGCCAGCGTTTCCTGGATTTCATAATGATTGTAATTGGCTGCCACGATCAGCGTGACTGCCTTCCCCGCGGTTTTCGCTGCCGCGGCAAATTCGCGGTTCTGGCGCTGAAATTCGGGCGTCTCATTGGTGCCGTACATCACGGTGACCGGAGCGCGCAGGTTCGCCAAGTGCCGCTGCGAGCTCATGGCTTCTTCCATCGCATCGTCGAATTTTACATAGGAGCTTCGCGCCGACAGCCGCACGGGCTTCATCTCATACATGCCGCTCTGGAGCAGTCCGCCTTTCAGGATGCCGGCGGGTAGCCCATACGCCTTCGCCCAGTCCGTCGTCAGCGCAACGCCCGCAAGATGCGCTCCCGATGATTGACCGCAAATATAGAGCCGATTCGGATCGCCCCCGAAGGACGCGGCATTTTTGTAAACCCAGCCGACGCCGCGGCACACTTGGTCCGCCATGACGCGAATATCGCCATTGGCATGGTCGGCAGAGACGAAGTCGAGCAACACGAAATGCGCGCCGGCCGTGACAAAATTTTCGGCTATGAAATGGAAATCTTTCGCCTGGTTACGCAGCCAGGCGCCGCCGTGGACGAAGATGAGAACCGGCGCATTCGCGCGCGCCGTATGGAAGATGTCGAGTTTCTCGATTTCGCTGGGGCCGTAAGACTCGCGGCGCGGATTTCCGAGACGGCGGCGCGTCTCCTCGCTGTTGCTTATGAAACGTGCCTGGATCTGATCGGCCAATGGCGCATAAGAACGCTGGTCGTAGGCGGCATCCAGCTCGATCTGATCGTAATTCATGAACACCAGCGGGCCCTTGACATGCGGCGAGGGGCCGATGCGGCACGAATTGGTGTTTTCCGCCGCCAGCGCCGGGGCCGCTCCGGCGAGAGCAGCAGCCGCTCCAAGCATCGTGCGCCGGGTCAGATCACCCCTGGTTGATTCGTCCTCGCGTTGCATCGCCGTCCCCTTAAGCCTATTTCGCCAAAGTTTAGAGAAATTCGGCAAGGGTCAACAGGCGCAGTGAAACCAACGAGTGAAATGGTCGAGATTTTGCGCCTAGGGCATGCCGGCGACGGAATCACCGCCGAGGGCCTGTTCATACCCTATACGGTTCCAGGTGACATTGTGCGGATCGCACCTCAGAGCGCCGGTGCGCGCGTGGAGAAGATCATTGCGTCTGGCCCGTCGCGCGTAGTGCCGCCCTGCGAGCATTTCGGCCGCTGCGGCGGCTGCGCGTTGCAGATGATGGCGCATGAGCCCTATCTCGCCTGGAAGCGGGAGTTGGTGGTGAATGCGCTCCAGCAGCGGGGATTTGCGAATCCGCCGGTTGAGCAAATCCGTGTTGTTCCGCCCGGCACGCGACGCCGTGCGGCGTTCAAAGCCAGAGCCGCAGCAACCGGCGTTTCCGTCGGCTTTTACGAATCCGGCACTCGTAATCTTGTCGATGTCCGGCAATGTCCCGTGCTGGCGCCGGAGCTTGCCAATTTGATTGCACCGTTGAAGGTGCAGTTCGCACCCATTCTAAAGTCCGGTGAAACTGCCGAATTGCATGCGACGGCAACGGACGCCGGCGTCGATTTGTCGATAAAGCTCAAACGCGCCCGCAGCCCCGATCTCCTCGCCAGCCTGGCCGGGCTGGCCGCTTCCTTGCACCTCGCGCGTCTATCCTGGAACGGTGAGGTTCTGGCCGTCGAAAACGCGCCATATCTGCGGATCGGTCGGTTTACGGTCGTGCTTCCCGTGGAATGTTTTCTGCAACCCACGAAACAGGGCGAGCAAATCCTGCAAGAGCTCGCTACCGAGGCAGTGGGAGCGGTCCGTTGCGTTGCCGATCTCTTTTGCGGTTGCGGCACATTTGCGCTGACGCTCGCCGATGGACGCACCGTATACGCAGCCGATAGTGTGCAAGCGCAAATCGATTCGCTCGCCGCAGCCGCGAAAGCGGGCAGGGCGAATCTCACGGCCGAAACGCGCGATCTGTTTCGCCGGCCGTTGCTTGCATCCGAACTTGAGCGTTTTGACGCGGTAGTGCTGGATCCGCCGCGGCCCGGCGCAACAGCGCAGATCCAGGTTTTAGCCCAGTCGTCAGTCCCCAATGTGATTTACGTCTCTTGCAATCCTGCCAGTTTTTCCCGTGACGCAAGGACCCTGTGCGAGGGCGGCTACCGGCTCGACCGCGTGGTACCGCTTGATCAATTCCTGTGGTCGCCGCACGTCGAGCTATTCGCACATTTCACGCGCTCCTAGTTGCAGATTTTGCCATTTTCCATAAGCATGGGGCATCTGATACGGATTGTGTCGTCGATGAGACTTGCGCTTCTCGTTGCCGCAATAATGTTGCTCGCCGCACCGGCATCTGCCGGGCCGTTCGACTCCTGGGCGGCTCTTGTGGTGGCAGGCGACTCTCACGCTCATTCCGGAGCTGACAGCCGGGTCTTTGACAATGCCAGGCGCGATCTGGTGAAAGCGCTGAAGCAGATGGGTTTTGCCGCCAACAATATCCAGCAATATTCTGCGCGGCCCGACCTTGACCTTCAGACGAAGCCGCTTCGCTCCGATGCCGCCGATATTGCCACCGGCTTCAAAAGACTTACGCAGCAGGCGACGGGCGGATGTTTTGTTTATTTCACTTCGCATGGCGCGCCGTTGGGGATTGTAGTCGGCGATTCATTGGTCCCGATCCGCGCCATTGGCGACATCATCGACGATTCCTGCCATGACCGGCCGGCGGTGGTCATTATTTCGGCGTGTTTTTCCGGCATGTTCATCCCGGTTCTGCATGCCGACAATCGGATGATTTTCACCGCGGCGCGGCCGGACCGCACCTCGTTTGGTTGCGGCGAGGCGAACACCTACACATTTTTCGATCAGTGCATTTTGGAGTCGCTGCCGAAAGCCAACAATTTTCCGGCATTGGCGGACAAGACCAAGGAGTGCGTGGCCGCGCGCGAGAAAGAGGAAGGCGCAACTCCGCCGTCCGAACCGCAGCTCTATATCGGCAGCGCCATCTCGCCACTGCTCCAGCAGGACAGTTTCAGCGTCAATTAGCCCATTTGGGCGCGGTGGCGCAGGGCGTGATCGGCCAAGACACAAGCCATCATCGCTTCTCCGATCGGAACCGCGCGAATGCCGACGCAAGGATCGTGACGGCCCTTGGTGGCGATGTCGGTATCGTTGCCCGCCACGTCGATGGTCTTGCGAGGCGTCAAAATCGAGGAAGTCGGCTTGACTGAGAATCGGGCAACAATCGGTTGTCCCGAGGAAATGCCGCCCAGAATGCCGCCCGCCTGATTGGAAAGAAACGTTGGCTTGCCATCCGTTCCGCGCCGCATTTCATCGGCGTTTTCTTCTCCCGTCAGCTCGGCAGCTCTCATGCCGGCGCCGATCTCGACGCCTTTGACGGCATTGATACCCATAAAAGCCGACGCCAGATCCGCGTCCAATTTGCCGTAAACCGGCGCGCCGAGTCCGGCGGGAATCCCCTCAGCGACAACTTCCACGATCGCGCCGCAGGACGATCCGGCCTTGCGCAAGCCTTCGAGATAATCCGCCCATTGATTGACGATTCCCGGATCGGGAGAATTGAAAGGATTGCGCTCGACCTCTTCCCAATCCCATCGGCCGCGATCGATCTTAAACACACCCATTTGGATGAGCGCGGCGCGTATCGGCACATCGCCATAGAGCCTGTTCAGAATCTTGCGCGCAATGGCTCCAGCAGCCACGCGCGAAGCGGTCTCGCGCGCCGATTGACGGCCGCCGCCGCGATAATCGCGAATCCCGTATTTCGCCCAATAGGTGTAATCGGCATGGCCTGGGCGGAATTTATCCCGAATATCGGCATAGTCTTTCGAACGGGCATCCTCATTTTCGATCAGCAGCGCAATCGGCGTGCCCGTAGTAAGCTGCTCGGCCATCCGCTCGTCCTGGAAAACGCCCGAGAGGATTCGCACCTGATCGGGCTCTTTGCGTTGGCTCACATATTTCGATTGGCCCGGCCGCCGGCGGTCGAGATAAGGCTGAATGTCCGCTTCTGTCAGGGGAATGCCGGGCGGGCAGCCGTCGACAACGCAACCGATCGCCGGTCCGTGGCTCTCGCCGAACGTGGTGACGCGGAAGAGATGGCCGAAGCTATTGTGCGACATCGCTTCGTTCTTCTGACTGGTATTCGAGGCGCGTGAGTTTCCCATCCCGATAGCGGAAAACGCAATCCTGCCGCTCGTCGAGATCGGACATTTCGTTCCACGACAGTCCAAGGAAAAGGCCGCGCAAGATGCGCGTGGCTGCGCCGTGCGAGATTGCCACCGTATCGCGGTCGATCTCGTGAGCCCATTGGGTCAAGCGATCGGCGACCATGGCGTAATTTTCACCGCCGCCGGGCACGCGTACATTCCATTTGTCGTTAACGCGTTTCTTCCACATTTGGCGATCGCGCGCCTCAGCCTCCGCATCCGTCAGACCGCTCCATGCGCCAAGGTCGATTTCCATCAGCCGCGGATCGGTGTCGTAAACCCGGGGCAGGCCAAGCGCGCCGAGAATAAGTTCCATGGTCGTGCGGGTGCGCGGCAGCGGACTGCAAACAAATCGCTGCCCTCTCGGATCGGCAAGCGATGACCGGAGTATAGCGGCCAAGATTCCGGCCTGGCCGATGCCTCGCTCGGTTAGCGGCGTGTCGTTGCGGCCCTGGAAGCGGTGCTCGACATTGGCGACCGTCTCGCCGTGCCGGGCAAAATGCAGAGTGATGCCGGACTTGATCTCAAGGGGCGTCATTTTTGACGACGACGGCAATGTCGGGCGCATCTTCGGCCTTCATGCCGACAATGTGGTAACCGGAATCGGCATGCATGACTTCACCGGTCACGCTGCGCGCGAGGTCGGACAAAAGAAACAGCGCGCAGTCGCCGACTTCAGCGATGGTTACGGTGCGGCGCAGCGGCGAGTTCAGCTCGTTCCATTTCAGGATGTAGCGAAAATCGCCGACACCAGACGCTGCCAGTGTCTTGATCGGCCCGGCCGAGAGCGCGTTGACGCGGATATTCCTCTTGCCGAGATCTTCGGCAAGGTAGCGCACGCTGGCTTCAAGTGCGGCTTTCGCGACGCCCATGACGTTGTAGTGCGGCATGACCTTCTCGGCGCCGTAATAGGTCAGGGTGAGCAGGCTGCCGCCATTGGTCATCAACTTTTCCGCGCGCTGCGCAACCGCGGTGAAGGAATAGCAGGAGATATTCATGGTCATCGCGAAATTGTCGGCAGTCGTATCGACATAGCGGCCCTTAAGCTGCTCCCGGTCGGAAAAGGCGATGGCATGGACGAGGAAATCGAGCCGGTCCCATTGTGACGCCAGTTGGCCGAACGCGGCATCCAGAGACGCCGGCAAAGAGACATCGCAATCGATGAGGGCAGCCGGACGTAGGGGGTCGACCAGCGGCGCGACGCGCTTTCTGAACGCTTCGCCCTGATAGGTGAAGGCGAGTTCGGCGCCCTCGCGGGCAAGCGATTGGGCAATACCCCAAGCGATCGAGCGCTCATTGGCAACGCCCATGACGAGCCCGCGCTTGCCCGCCATTATGCCCGCATTGCCCATGCATGATCCTCCGCCGCTTCGGCCTCCTATAGCGGAGGGGCGCACAGGACGCCAATTCGAGGGTCATTTCAGCTTAGCTCTGGGATCATAGTCATACCCCCAGCTTTTTGCGAAGGCATCCAGATTGGGGTCGGACGCATCGGGCAGCATCACAACGAGGCGAACATAGAGATCGCCAGCCGCCTCTCCTCCGGTACCGGGCAGGCCCTTGCCTTTGAGCCGAAGCACCCGGTCGCTGTTGGAGTGCGGCGGGACGGTCAGCGTAACCGGGCCGGTCAGCGTGGGAGCGGAGATCTTCGCACCCAGCACGGCCTCTTTGAGCGAAATCGGCAAATCCATGCGCAGATCGCGGCCATCCCGCTCGAGATAGGGATGAGGCGCAATCGCGATGGTGATCAGAGCGTCTCCGGGCGTGCCGCCGCGCTCGCCGGGCGCGCCTTGCCCGCGCAGACGAATTTGCTGGCCGTCTTTGACGCCGGGCGGAATGCGCACTTCCAATTGGCGGCCGTCGGCGATGACCACCCGCCTGACGCCCCCAAGGGCTGCCTCCTGAAGACTAACCGTGGTTTGGAGCTGAACGTCGGCTCCCTTGCGGGGCTGATTGCGGCGCCTGCCGCTGCTTGCGCCAAAGCCGCCCAGAATGTCGGCGAAAATGTCTTCCGCGTTCGCTCCTTCGCCGGTACCGCCCCATTGAAATTCGAATCCTTGCGGACCGGATTTGCCCGCGCGCGTGCGAAAGCCTTCGAATCCTGCTCCGGGATGGAAGCCTTGATCGAAGCCCTTGGGCTGGCCGGCGGCATCGATTTCGCCACGGTCGAATTGCGCCCGCTTTTCCTTGTCGCCGATCACCTCATAGGCGGCGCTGATTTCCTGGAATTTCTTGACCGCCTTGGGATCGTTGGCATGGGTGTCCGGATGATGCTTCTTGGCCAGCGTGCGGAAGGCTTTCTTGATCTCGGCCTCGCTCGCCTTGCGTGAAACACCCAGCACCTCATATGGATCTCGCATAGAAGCTCCCTTCGATTAGCCTATATAGGGAGAGTCTGCCCCCGAGGTTAAGGCCTATCCGTGAGCACTTCCTCTGCTGACAAAAGCGCGGCGCCGGCCGACGAACCGCTGGAGATTTTCCGTGAATGGTTCGCCGACGCCAAAACGAGCGAGCCAAACGATCCGGATGCCATGGCCTTGGCGACGGCGGATGCCGATGGTCTTCCGAATGTGCGCATGGTGCTCTTGAAGCACGTCGATCACGAAGGGTTCGTGTTCTATACCAATCTGGAAAGCATCAAAGGCCGGGAGCTCGCGGTCAATCCGCAGGCCGCGCTTTGTTTTCACTGGAAATCGCTGCGCCGCCAGGTTCGCGTACGCGGTCCGGTCACGCCGGTCAGCGATGCGGAAGCCAACGCCTATTTCGCAACGCGCGCGAAAGACAGCCAGATCGGCGCCTGGGCGTCGCGCCAATCGCGGGTCTTGGAAGGCCGTTTCGCGCTGGAAAAGGAAGTCGCGCTTTACGCCGCGAAATTTGCGCTTTCCGGGGTTCCGCGCCCCGAGCATTGGTCGGGTTTTCGCGTGCGCCCGCTGGCAATCGAATTTTGGCGCGACCGGCCGTTCCGCCTGCATGAACGCATCAATTACCGCCGCGCGACTCTCGGTGGTCTCTGGAGCGTCGAGCATTTGTACCCTTAGGTTTCATTAGTCCCAGTTGTTCGCGCCACACTTTGCCGGAGACTTCTTCCACGGCGCCTTCCGGCAAATGGCCGAGATGAAATGGCCCGAAACTGACGCGGATCAGCCGCGCGACTTTCAGCCCGAGATGCTCCATCACCCGCTTGATTTCCCGGTTCTTGCCTTCTTTGAGCGCAATAGTCGCCCAGGCGTATGGGCCTTTGGCGCGTTCCAGTTCGGCGGTTACCGGCCCATAACGCACGCCGTCGATCGTGATTCCCCTGGCCAGACGGTCGAGCTCGGACTGCGAGATCTTGCCGAACAGCCGCGCGCGGTAGCGCCGCACCCAGCCTTGCGAAGGCAGTTCGAGCCGGCGGGCGAGTGCGCCGTCATTGGTCAGAAGCAACAGCCCCTCGGAATTGATGTCGAGACGGCCGATCGAGATGGTTCGCGGCAGGGAAGGCGGAAGGCGAGCGAAGACCGTCGGCCGTCCCTCCGGATCGCGATGAGAGGTCACCAGTCCCGCCGGTTTGTGATAGCGCCACAATTTTGCCGGTAGCGCCGCGGGAAGCAGTTTGCCGTCGACCGTGATCAGCGAATCGGCGGTGACATTGAGGGCGGGGCTCTTGACGATCTCGCCGTTCAGTGCGACCCGGCCCTCAGCGATCAGCTTTTCGGCATCGCGGCGCGAGCAGATTCCGGCGCGCGCGATCAGCTTGGCGATCCGTTCGCCGCGTTTGGTCTCTTCAATTTCCGCGATTTTCGTCATCAGATGGGTTCGGGTATCGTGCGAGCCATGAAAGAGCAAGATCGGGAGTTTCTCCGCCTGGCTGTAAGCGAAGCCGCGGCGGCCGGCTGCCGTGGCGAAGTACCGATTGGCGCGGTGCTGGTTTCGGCTTCGGGCGAGGTGCTGGCGCAAGCGGGCAATCGCATTGTCGAGCTGCACGATCCTACGGCGCACGCAGAAATGCTCGCCCTGCGGAGCGGCGCAGCCCGGCTCGGCAATGAGCGCCTGACCGGGACGACGCTTTACGTGACGCTCGAGCCCTGCACGATGTGCGCCGGCGCGATCAGTTTCGCGCGGGTCGAACGGCTGGTTTATGCCGCACCCGACCCGAAAGGCGGAGCTATCGAGCATGGCGCGCGGTTTTTTACCCTTTCCACCTGCCACCACCGGCCGGAGGTCGAACGCGCCGGCGACGCGGAGGAAGCGGGGCGGCTGCTGAAGGCGTTCTTCCAGGCACGGCGGTGAAAACTGCCTGCTGAATTGTCCAAGTGTAACAAAGTTAGATTTTATGGGCTTTTTTGCGCGGTGCAGAAGTGTACACGGAACTGTACGGCAGTGACGGAACTGTACGGCAGCCGGCGCGATGCGCCGCCGGCAGCACTTTGAGCCGAAAAACGGCCTGCTGAAGTGATCCAAGTGATACTACGTTGGGTTTGCTGATGCTTGCGCCCGGCAGCTTCTTTAGCTCCGGGCGCGATTTCAATTAGTCCTGAAACAC
>Ga0307477_10000541_pt1 | contig 41143 bp, 39 predicted proteins | sample atmos_gasesECM2C_FD_203316 | JGI IMG/M metagenome (GOLD analysis project Ga0307477, IMG submission 203316) | Hardwood forest soil microbial communities from Morgan-Monroe State Forest, Indiana, United States - atmos_gasesECM2C_515 | ecosystem: Environmental > Terrestrial > Soil > Temperate... | reverse complement strand
TGATGGCCGCCTTGAAGCGCTTGTCGCTTGCGATGACGTAGTCCGTCAGCAGCCCGCCGTAGCTCCAGCCGCCGACGCCGAGGCGCGCCGGATCGACGAGGCCGCGAGCGCTGACATAGTCGACACCTGCCAGCAGATCCTCGACCTCCTTGTGGCCCCAGTCGGCGGTGATGCTGCGTGCAAAGGCGGCACCGCGTCCGGTGCTGCCGCGGTAATTGATCGCCAGCACCACATAGCCGCGAGTCGCGAACTGCTGGCGCTCGAGCGCTGGGCTGTAGCCTTCGAGCTCGAGCGAGTGATCGTCCTGGCCGTTCGGGCCGCCGTGGATCCACAGGATCGCAGGATAGCGGCGTCCTGGGGCGATGTTCGGAGGCTTTACCACCTGCCCGTGGATCTCGGTGCCGTCGCGGCTCTTGAAGGCAATGTCTTCGACCGCGCCAAGGGTGAGCTCCGCGAACAGCGCGCGGTTGTGGGCGCTCAAGGCGCGCAGTCGTCCCTGCTCGAGCGCATAGACCTCGACCGGAGAGGTATCGCTCGATACCAGTACGGCGGTATGGCCGGCGGCGTGCGCGAGCTGCGTGACGACCATCGAGCTTGCGAGGTGCTCGATCGCACCGGTGGCGAGCGTCACTTGCGCGGGGTACTGGTGGCCGTCGTCCTCGACCGCGAACTGGATCGTCTGGCCGTCGGAGCTGAATTGCGGCGAGACGACTGCGCGATCGAGCGAATCGGTCAGCGTGCGCAGCTGCCCTGACGCGACATCCAGCACCGCGAGGCGGTCCATGATGTAGGCGTTGTATTTCGGCTCATCGCCCTGGAGCAGCGCGATCAGCTTGCCGTCCGGACTCCACGCGAGGCGCTGATGGTTGGGTGACCAGGTCGAGAGCAGTCGGCGGGGCGCTGCGACCGCTGCGGGCGAGGTAGTGGCCGAAGCCGCCGCCGCGACGAGCGAGATCTCATCGACGCCAAGGTTGGCCTGGCCGCCGACCTTGTTGCTGACGTAGGCGATCTGGCGCCCGTCGGGCGAGAACGCAGGCAGCGTGTCGCTGCGCTCGAGATCTGTCGTCAGGGGCTGGCAAGCGCCGCTGCGCACTTCGAGCAGACACAGATGCGAGCGTGAGCCGGCGGTGAGATAACCGTCCCGGTCCGACTTGAAGAGCAGCGCGTCGATGACCAGCGGCCCGGGGGTCTTCGCAACCTTAGCCTCCCGTGAGTTCTCTTCCCGTGAGTTGTCCGCGCGCGAGTCCCCGGCTGCACGCGTGACGAGCACGAGGCGCTCGCTGTCGGGGGACCAGGCGTAGTCACTGATCACGCCATTGACGTGACTCAGTCGCCGTGGCTCTCCGCCGCGCCGATCGAGCGCCCAGAGCTGCGTCTTGCTCCCCTCGGGCCGAGCATCGAGGAAGCTCAGGTAGCGCCCGTCGGGGCTGAAGCGCGGCACGCTCGCGCTGCCGCCACGCGTCAGCTGCACTCCCTCGCCGTGCGCCCAGTCCGCCATCCACAGCGCGCTGCGGCTCTCGTCGGACTCCTTGTCATAACTCGTCACCAGATACGCGACCGCCGCGCCGTCGGGCGCGATCTGCAGATCCGACACCGCCTGGAAGCGAAACCAGTCCTCAGGCGCGAGAGCCCGCCCGGCCTCAACGGCACCGGGCGCGAGGCACGCGGCGACGGCCAAGGCGATTGGCAGAAGTTGTTTGACCTGCACGACGGCTCGGTGTGTTGGCTGCGCCCCGATTTGCGGGCCCCGGCATGCGGGCCGGGCGCGAAGTGTAGCCTGAGCAGCCGCGGCCGGGGCAAACTGTCGGGCCAGCAAGCGATCCATGGCCGCGCCCAACCCACAGACCGGATTCGACGCCAACCGCCGCCGGGCGCAGGCCGCCCTGCGTGCGGGCCGGGCCGCGACCGCGGAAGCGTGGCTGCGAGCCCTGGTGGCACAGGCGCCCGAGGACCTCAATTGTCTGTGGCTTCTGGGAGTCGCGCTCCTCGACCAGGACAAACTGGCGGAGAGCATTGCGACGCTCGAGCGCGTGACGAGCCTGGCGCCTGAGCTTGCGGAGGCGCGCGTCGATCTGGCGCGCGCCTATCAGCGCGCCGGCGACGGTGCGCGAGCCCGCGCGCAGGTGCGCCAGGTGCTGGAGCAGACGCCGCAGCACCATCGCGCCTGGCTCGCCTACGGGGATGTCCTGGTCGACCTCGGACAGTACGACGATGCGCGCGTCGCCTTCGAGCGTGCCCGGCTGACTGATCCGCAGCGCGCGCGCATCGAGGCGGCGACCGCAGCACTGCTCGCCGACGAACGCAGGAAGGCGGAACAGCTGTTCCGCGCGATCCTGCAGGAGGATCCGAGTCACGTGGCGGCGTTGTGCGGTCTGGCGGCGGTTTCACTCGCCGCCGACCGGGCGCTCGATGCCGAGCGGCTGCTGCGGCACGCGCTGAAGCAGTCGACCTACGTCCCGCTCGCGTACCGCGGGCTTGGGCCGGCGCTCATGCAGGTCGGCCGGCTCAAGGAGGCGGAGGCCGTGGTGCGCCACCTCGAGAAGATCGAGCCCGAGAACCCGCAGACCTGGGTGACGATGGCCGGAGTGGCGATACGACTGATGCGCCAGGAGGAAGCGCTCGAGGCTTACGAGCGCGCGGCGCGTCTCAAACCGGACGAGGTGGGACTGCGCATGTCCGTCGGTCACGTTCAGAAAACGCTCGGCCGACGTGGCGACAGCGAGGCCTCCTACAAGGCGGCGCTGCAGATGGACCCCGGGCGTGGCGAGGCGTACTGGAGCCTGGCGGACCTGAAGAACTACTCATTCAGCGATGCCGAGATCGCCGCCATGCATCGACTGCTCGCGAACGACAAGCGGCAGCCCTCGAACGAAGCGCAACTGCACTTCGCGCTCGGGCGGGCTTACGAGCAACGTCAGCAGTACGCGGGGGCGTTTACGCATTACGCCGCGGGCAACGCGCTGCGCCGCCGCGATGCACCGTTCGACATCGAGGGGTTCGAGCGCCGCTGCGCCCGCATCCGCAGCGTCTTCAGCGCGGAATTCTTTGCCGCGCGTGCTGGCAGTGGCGAGTCGAATCCGGCGCCGATCTTCATCGTCGGACTGCCGCGTTCGGGCTCGACACTCATCGAGCAGATTCTCGCCAGCCACTCGCGCGTCGAGGGCACGATGGAGCTGCCGAACATCCTCAATATGGTTGCCGAGCTCGACGACATGGCGCCCGGGCGCGACGCCTACCCTGAAGCGGTCGCCGCCGTTGCGCCGGGCAGGCTGACTGCCCTGGGGGCGCGCTACCTCGAGGAGACAGTCGCGCTGCGCAGCGGGCGCGAGCGCTTCACCGACAAGCTGCCGAACAACTTCAGTCATGTCGGACTCATTCACGCCATCCTGCCGCGTGCGACCATCATCGACGCCCGGCGCCATCCGATGGACGCGTGTTTCAGCACGTTCAAGCAGCACTTTGCCGAAGGTCAGACGTTCAGTTATGACCTCGAGACTCTCGGCCGGTATTACCGCAGCTATCTGTCCCTGATGGATCATTGGGATGCGGTCCTGCCCGGCAAGCTGTTGCGCGTACAGTACGAAGAGTTGGTGCGCGACCCCGAGGCCGGCATCCGTCGGCTGTTGGCGCACTGCGGGCTCGAGTTCGAGCCCTCGTGCCTGAGCTTCCATGAGACCCGACGATCCGTGCGCACGGCGAGCGCCGAGCAGGTGCGCCAGCCCCTCTATACCTCGGGCGTCGGCTACTGGCGGCACTTCGGGAACGAGCTCGAGCCCCTGCGACGGGCACTGGGCGACTGCCTCGCGCGCTTCGACTGAGCGTCCGGCGGGCGCGGCGGCTCGCGGCACTTCCCCAACGCGGCAATTCCCCAGGCGGCCTTATTGAACGATCGTTGACTAAGCGCCCCGGTGCAATGGATGATCGGAACGACGAACTGGGCAGCGCCACGGCCGCCATGCGGTCGGAAGGCGCGACGCACTACATTTAATTACGAGTTTCGGTTCGGGGGGGTTCTGATGCGCTCATTCAACCGGCACCGCCGGCACCTTGGCGCCACTTGCGTCGCGAGCGGGATGATCCCGCGGGGCAGCCGCTCGAAGATCGCCCTGGCGGTCGCCGCCGCACTCGCCGGCGTCGCACTGCCGCGCGCGCCTGCCCTGGCCGACGCGGCGCCCGCCACCGCGGGCGGCACCGGCGGCGGGCTGCAGGAGGTGATCGTCACCGCACGCAAGATGGAGGAGAACCTGCAGATTGTCCCCGAGAGCATCAACGTCTTCACGCAGCGAGACCTGAAAAACCTCGCCATCGAAAACATGGAGGACTACCTGCAGAAGTCGCCGTCTCTGTCCTACATCAGCACCGGCCCCGGGACGCAGCTGTTCGTGATGCGCGGGGTGTCAGACGGCAGCAACCCCAACTACGCGAACACTTCCTCGACGGGTTTCTTCGTCGACGACATGTCGCTCAGCTGGCAAGGCGCGCAGCCGGATCTGCACCTGTACGACATCGAGCGCATCGAGATCCTGAACGGCCCCCAGGGCACCACCTACGGGGCAGGCTCGATGTCGGGCGCCATTCGCTACATCACCAACAAGCCCGACGTGAACGCCTTCAGCGCCGGCGCCGACTTCGACGGCGGCCAGATCCAGGGCGCTCAGCAGAACTGGTCCTACCAGGGATTTCTCAATGTCCCGTTGATCAGCAACACTCTCGCCTTTCGAATCTCCGCCTTCAGCGACTCGCACGGCGGATTCATCGACAACGTGCTGACGACCCGCACCTGGGTCAACCAGACCGTGTCGAACAATGCGCAGTGGGCGCGCAACGATTACAACCGCGAAAATGCCGAAGGCGGGCGCGCGGCCTTGAAATGGGTGATCAGTGACGGCTGGAGCGCGGACCTCACTTACTTCTTCCAGCGCCAGCACACCTTCGGGGCGTGGGACGAGAATCCGAACACGCCGCGCGCGGTCGATCGCTTCGGGCCCGAGGAGAATCTGTTCGAAACGAACATGGTCGACTTTCACCTCGAGGGCGACGTCGGCATCGGCGACCTGGTATTCGCCGGCACCTACTGGAACCAGGAGCGACGCCAGTGGAACGAGTACTCCGAGTACCAGCAGAACTTCAACGCCGGTGCCCCCACCGCCGGCTTTCCTGGAACGGCGGAGGGATTCAGCTGCCTGAACGATCCTTATTACGGGGCCGGCTACTCCGGTTGCAAGGTGCCGCTGCAGTACTACTCCTACAACATCGATCCGCAGCGCTGGTCTTATGAGCTGCGGCTCGCGTCCAAGCCGGGCGGACGCATTCACTGGGTGGGTGGGGTCTACTGGGAGAATACGATAGACACGAACTACCAAAACACCTACTACGAGCCGGGCCTGCAGCCGAACGGTGTGGCGTTTCAGTACTATCTCTCGTACTACAACCAGACCAAGTCTTCGCTGGCGCCCGGGGTGTGGTACTCATACACCGAAACCTCCCACTACCTGGTGACCACTGAATTCGCGAACATCAATTTCGACGTCACGGACAAGCTCAACGTGGAAGTGGGAGCGGTGCACTTTCACTCCGACCAGAAGTACGACACGCCATTGCTGAGTTTCGCGTACGCCCCCAATACCCCGAGCTCGTATTCGATCAGCGAGCACAAGTGGAACGGCAAGGCCGGTGTCAGCTACAAGTTCACGGATCATGCAATGATGTACGCCGATTGGGCCCAGGGCTTTCGCGACGGCGGCGCCAACTCCGGCGATCCGAACAAGTGCTACACCGCCGGGGTGCCCCAGACCTACACTCCTGACACCCTCAACAACTATGAGATCGGTTGGAAGACGACCAGCCAGGGGGGTCGGCTGCTGTGGAACGGTGCCGCCTATTACATGGATTGGAAGCAGCTGCAGGCCCTCATCTACGACGCGCTGGTGTGCTCGCCCTCGAGCTACAACATCAACGTGGGCGACGCCCGCATCTACGGCATCGAGTCGAACATCGATTTCCGGCCCAACGACAACTGGTCGCTGCAGGCCGCGGTCAACTACACCGACGCGAGCGTGACTTCGGCGGCGAGTCCGACTTACCAGGCATACGTCGGCGAGAGACTACCTTTTGCCCCGTACTTCAACTGGAGCTGGAACGTGCGCTACGAGCACCCACTCGGCCGAGACCTGCGCGGCTATTTGCAGTTCGACATGACCCACAAGGGTGATATGTACAACGGCCTCAACCCCAACGACGTCAACACCGGGCTGCCGCGCATACTGCAGCCTGCCTACACGCTGATGAATCTGCGTCTGGGGCTGAATCCCGATAGCAGTAAGTGGCTGACGGAGCTCTACATCACCAACCTGACGGACAAGAACGCGGTCGTCTACAGCAACACCGGCAACTTCGACCTGCGGCTCACCACCAACGAGCCCCGCGTGTACGGCATCCGCTTGAGTTACCGCTGGGGCAAGGGGACGTGAGCCTGCCGCGACTGCCGAAGCAGCGCGCCCGGCCGTAAGGCGAGCCTGCGCGTGACGAGCAGCGACGGTTCGGCGCGCGAGGTCCTTCCGTCGCACGCCCGCGTGGTCATCATCGGCGGCGGAATCATCGGTACCTCGGTCGCCTACCATCTGGCGCACATGGGGTGGCGGGACATCGTGCTGCTCGAGCGCGACCGGCTGACCTCGGGCACGACCTGGCACGCGGCCGGCCTCATGGTGACCTTCGGCTCGAGCTCCGAGACCTCGACCGAGATGCGCAAGTACTCGCGCGCCCTCTACAGCCGTCTCGAGGCGGAGACCGGGCAGGCCACCGGATTCGCGCCGATCGGATTCATCGAGGTCGCTTCGGACCGCGATCGCCTGGAGGAGTACCGGCGAGTCGCCGCGTTCAACCGCTATTGCGGCGTCGACGTGCACGAGCTCTCGCCGCGTGAGGTGCGCGAGCTGTTTCCGCTCGCGCGCGTGGACGACCTCGAAGCGGGCTTCTACGTAAAAGAAGACGGCCGCGTCAATCCGGTGGATGTCACGATGGCACTCGCCAAGGGCGCGCGCCAGCGGGGCGTGAAGATCATCGAGGGTATCGCGGTGAGTGATGTCCGCCACGAGCGGCGGCGCGTGACGGGCGTGCGTACGATGCAGGGCGACATCCGCACCGAGATCGTCGTCAACTGCGCCGGCATGTGGGCACGGCAGCTCGCGGCACGCTCCGGTGTGACGGTCGCCAATCAGGCGGCCGAGCATTACTACCTGATCACCGAACCGATCAAAGACCTGCCGCCTCGCATGCCGGTGCTCGAGGATCCCGGCTGTTACGGTTACTACCGCGAAGAGGGCGGGGGCCTGATGGTCGGTCTGTTCGAGCCGGTATGCGCACCGTGGCGAGTCGAGGGGATTCCCGAAGACTTCTCCTTCGGCGAGCTGCCGCCCGACTGGGAGCGCCTGACACCTTTTTTGGAGCGCGCCATGTCGCGCGTGCCGGTCACCGCGGAGGTCGGCATCAAGAAGCTGTTCTGTGGTCCGGAGAGCTTCACTCCCGACCTGCGACCGATCGTCGGCGAGGCGCCCGAGCTCAGCGGTTACTTCGTCGCCGCGGGCATGAACTCCATCGGAGTTCTCACCGGCGGTGGTCTCGGTCGCGTGCTCGCCCACTGGATTGTCACCGGGCGCCCCGATGTGGACGTGACCGGCTTCAATATCGATCGCCTGCACGCCTATCAAGCGAACCCGGAGTATCGCCGTCTGCGCACCGTCGAATCCCTCGGCATGGTCTATCGCTGTCACTACCCGACGATGTCGCTGACGACAGCGCGCGGCGTTCGCAAGTCGCCGTTTCATGAGCGCCTCGCAGCCGCCGGCGCGTATTTCAGGGAAGTCAGCGGCTGGGAAAGTCCCGACTGGTACGCAGCGCCCGGCACGGTCCCTGATCCCGGCCCCCTGACGTGGGGCCGGCCCAGCTGGTTCGCACGCTGGCAGCGGGAGCACCACGCCGCGCGCGACGGCGTGACCCTCATGGACATGTCCTTCATGGGTAAATTCCTGGTGCAGGGGCGCGACGCCGGTCGCTGCCTGAACCGCATTTCCGGCAACCAGGTCGATGGAGCAGCTGGCGTCATCACCTACACGCCATGGCTCAACGAGGCCGGCACTCTCGAGGCCGACCTCACGGTCACGAAGCTCGATGAGGATCGCTTCCTCGTCGTGGTCACCGACACCATGGTGGGACACGCCGCAGCCTGGATGCGCCGGCACATCCCGGCCGCCGCAGACGCCTGCATCACTGCGGTTACCTCCGCGTACGGACAACTCAATGTACAGGGTCCGAAGTCACGCGCGCTGTTGCAGAAACTCACCACCGCGGACCTGTCGAGCCAGGCCTTCCCGTTCCGCGCAGCGCGTGAGATCGACCTGGGTGTTGCGCGCGTGCTCTGCATTCGTATCACGTATGTGGGCGAACTGGGCTACGAGCTGTATGTGCCTGCCGAGCAGTCAACCTACGTCTACGATCGTCTCGTCGAGGCGGGCGGCGAATTCGGCCTCACTCATGCCGGCCTCAAAGCGCTCGCCAGCCTGCGCCTGGAGAAGGGCTATCGCGACTACGGGCACGATATCGACAACACCGATCTGGCCGACGAAGCGGGCCTCGGCTTCACGCTCGATGTCTCCAAGCCGGACGGTTTCATCGGACGCGAGGCGGTGCTCGCGCATCGGGCCAAGGGCCCGCCGACTCGCCGTCTGGTGCAGGTGCTGGTCAAGGATCCAGAGCCACTCATGTATCACGCCGAAGTCGTGCACCGGGACGGCGTGGCGGTCGGCTACGTGCGTGCCGCATCCTACGGTCACTCGCTCGCCGGTGCGGTCGGTCTGAGCATGATCGAGCCACGGCAGCCGGTCGATGAGGCCTATCTCGCGGGTGGGGTATGGCAGGTCGACATCGCCGGCCGGCTCTACCCGGCCGTGGTATCAATGAAGCCGCTCTACGATCCGGCGATGCGCCGCATCCGCGCCTGACCCCTGCAGCGATCGAGCTCGGGGTACCGTCGGAACAGGTCCTCCTTATTGAACGCCCCGCGGCGGCCCGCCGCGGCTGGCAACGAGCGGCGGGATGCGCGTCTCAGCTCTGTCTCTGGTACTATACCCACCTATAGTATCTGACGATCCATTGTAGTATCTGCCTGCGAGGCGCTATGAGCCATACCATCAGGAACAAGGCCGGCCTGCTCGCCCGCGTGCGCCGCATCCGCGGGCAGGTGGAAGCCCTGGAGCGCGCGCTTGAGGCCGAGAAGGGCTGCGCGGAGATCATGCAACAGATCGCGGCGTTTCGCGGCGCAGCGAACGGACTCATGACCGAGGTCATCGAGGAGCACGTGCGCACGCACGTCGCGAGCCCGACCGTCACCAGCCAGGCGAGCCGCACGCGCGGCGCTGACGAGCTCATCGAAGTCGTGCGTGCGTACCTGCGGTAGGCGGCCGCTGGCCGCACGCGTCGCCGAACCCAACCGCCTGGAGGAAGAGTCTGATGAGCCGGCAGGAGGAACCGAGATCGCCCGAGAGTGAGGAGCACGCGCTCCGCTGGTCCGACGGAGTGCGCATCGCGCTGGTGGCCGTGGCAGCGGCGGCCGTGTGGTGGCGCGTGTCGGAGCCGTTTGCCGCGATCAGCGTGTGGGGTGTGGTCGGGCTTCTGATCGGCGCTTGGCCAATCTTCAGGGAGGCGCTCGAGAACCTGCTCGCGAAGCGCATGACGATGGAGCTGTCGATGTCGATCGCGATCATCGCGGCTGCGGCCATCTCGGAGTTCTTCACTGCGCTCGTGATTACGCTCTTCGTCCTCATCGCGGAGGTGCTCGAGGGGATGACGGTGTCGCGCGGCCGGCACGCAATCCGGGATCTGCTCGAGTTCCTGCCGCGGGCGGTGGCCGTCCGTCGTGCCGGCACGGTTGCCGAGGTCGACGCCGCCACACTCGCCGTCGGCGATGCCGTGTTGGTCAACCCTGGCGCCCGGATTCCCGTCGACGGCACGGTGATCGCCGGTCACTCGTTTGTCGATCAGGCGCGCATTACGGGCGAGTCGATGCCGGTCGAGAAGGTCGCAGGCGCAACGGTGTTCGCCGGCTCGATCAACCAGTCCGGTGCGCTCGAGATCCGTGCCGAGCGGCTCGGCCGTGACACGAGTTACGGCAAGATCATCGAGGCGGTCGAGCAGGCGGAGCGATCGCGTGCGCCCGTACAGCGACTCGCGGACCGCCTGGCGGGCTACCTCGTGTACTTCGCCCTGGGCGCCGCGGCGCTCACGTACCTCCTGACGCGCGATATTCGCTCGACGATCTCAGTGGTCATCGTGGCCGGTGCCTGCGGCATCGCCGCGGGCACGCCACTCGCGATTCTCGGCGCCATCGGACGCGCAGCGCGCGACGGGGCGATCATCAAGGGGGGGCTGTTCCTCGAGCAGCTCGGCCGCGTGGATACCGTGGTGCTCGATAAGACCGGCACGCTGACTTACGGGCGGCCCGAGATCCGTGCGCTCATCGCCGTCACGGGAGAGGACGCCACGCGGCTGCTCGACAGCGCGGCGTCCGCCGAGCTGCGCTCCGAGCATCCGCTCGGGCGCACGATCGTCGCGCACGCGCGCTCCCTCGGTCTTTCGCCACAGGAGCCGGAGCGCTTCGGCTATAACCCCGGTCTCGGCATCGACGCCGAGGTGGGCGGTGAGCTCGTCCTGGTCGGCAACCAGACGCTGCTGCGGGCACATGGCATCGCCGTTCCGCCCGAGCTGATCGCTGCTCAGGCGGGGGCCTCGCAGGTCTTCGTGGCGCGCGGCGCGAAGCTACTCGGGGCGATTGCGGTGGCCGACCGCGTGCGCCCGGAAGCGGCGCAGGCCATCACATCGATCCATGCGATGGGCATCCGGACGATCCTTCTGACCGGAGACGCACGCGCCGTGGCCGAAGCGATCGGCCGCGACCTCGCGATTTCCGAGGTCGACGCCGAGCTCCTGCCGCATGAGAAGCAGCAGCGAGTGACACAACTGGTGGCGGCCGGAAGCACGGTGGCGATGGTCGGGGATGGGATCAACGACGCCCCGGCACTGATCGCGGCGCAGGTCGGCGTGGCGATGGGCTCCGGGACCGAAGTCGCACGCGAAAGTGCCGACGTAGTCTTACTCGGCAACGATCTGGCGAAGTTTGCTCAGACCCTGGGCCTGGCGCGCCGCACACGCCGCATCATCTGGGCCAACTTCGCAGGTACTATCGGCGTGGACGCGGTCGGCATCGCCCTGGCGGCGTTCGGTCTCCTCAACCCGCTGCTCGCCGCTTTCATCCATGTCACCTCCGAGCTCGCCTTCATACTCAACTCTGCGCGCCTGTTGCCGTCCCCCGCGGGTGGGCGCGAGCGCGCGCCGCATTCGCCGTCGTTAACCGAGGCGGCGGTCCGGCCCGCGGGATCCTAGAGCGCGAGCTGTGCAAGCCGAGCGATCCCGGACAGCGGACTCGGCTGATCGTCAGCGGCGCCGTGTCAGCACGACGTGCGTGGCGGCCGACGTCGCCACATGCTTGGTGCGCTCATAGCCGAGCCGCGGTGCGTCGATTGCCGTGAATAGAGACTCGCCGTCGCCGAGCAGGATCGGTGCGATGGCGAGGTGCATCTCGTCGACGAGTCGGGCTTCGAGGTATTGCCGGACGGTGGCAACTCCGCCGCCGAGTCGGACGTCTTTGCCGCCAGCGGCCTCATACGCGCGCTGCAGCGCGGCGTGGATCCCCTCGGTGACGAAGTAGAACGTCGTGCCTCCCTGCATGTGGATCGATGGCCGCGCGTGATGGGTGAGCACGAAGACTGCAGTGTGGTACGGCGGATTTTCGCCCCACCAACCCCGCCATGAATCGTCCGGCCAAGGCCCCCGGACCGGACCGAACATATTGCGGCCGAGGATCCAGGCACCGATGTTCTCGAAGCCGCGCGCGGCAAACTCGTCATCGACGCCGCCGATGCCACCTTCACCTCCGAAGAGTCGCTTGAAAGTCCGGGTAGCGAAGACCCATTCGTGCAGCGCAAGGCCGCCGCTCCCGAGCGGGTGGTCGATGCTCTGGCGCGGACCGGCGCCATAGCCGTCGATCGAAATCGCGAAGGAATGGACCCGGAGCCGCGGCATGGGATGATCCCCTGGGGTGAGGACAGCGAAGCCGAAACGGCGAGGCCGAATGCCGTTCGGCGAGGGAGCGTGGATGGCTGGCGCGGATACTATATTATCTCAGGATTCCCGAGCACCGCAGCCTCACACAAGGACCATCGTCATGCCCGATAACACCAAGAGCCACGACCCGAAGGGAATCTCCCGGGGTCCGCTCGGCACACCTACGGATCTCACCGCGACGGCGACCAAGGAAATCTCCGGCGCCATGAACGCCATCCTGGCGGATGTGTACGCGCTGTACCTCAAGACCAAGAACTTCCATTGGCATTTGAGTGGGCCGCACTTCCGCGACTATCACCTGCTGCTCGATGAGCAGGCCGATCAGATCTTTGCGATGACGGACGCGATCGCCGAGCGCGTCCGCAAGGTCGGCGGCACGACGCTGCGCTCGATCGGTCATATTGCCCGAACGCAGCGCATCCTCGATAACGATGCGGAGTATGTCGAGCCCTCCGACATGCTGGCGGAGCTGCGCGACGACAACAAGTCGCTGGCGGCCCGGCTGCGTGAGGCCCACAACGTGTGCGACGAGCGCCGCGACATCGCGACCGCGAGCCTGATCGAGGTCTGGATCGATGAGACCGAGCGGCGTACCTGGTTTCTCTACGAGGCCGGCCGGCGCAGCGATTCGGGCGGGCGCTGACGCCGCGGAATCGTGACGGCGGCGACCAGCGCGCTCGCCAGCGCCAGCGCCGCGGCGATCCAACAGGACTTGCGGACCGTGGCGATCAGGGCATCGGCGACGAGCGCGTGCGCTTGCCGCCGTTCCTCCGCCTTGAGACCGCTCGGCATCGGCGGGATCACGAATCCTCCACGAGCGGCCTGCACGGCGAGCGTCACCTGAGGCGAGGCGTCGACGGCCCGCAGCTCCCGATCGAGCGTGCGATTGAACGCCCAGAGGCCGACGCTGCCGAGAACGGCGATCAGCAGCAGGCCTCCCACCGCGGCGACGGCATTATTGATGCCGGAGGCGACGCCGGCGCGATGGGCCGGCACGGCGTTGAGGACCGTGGTGGTCAGAGGCGCCACCGTGACGGCCATGCCGAGCCCGAGCACGACCATCGCGAACAGTGTGCTCGTGTAGCGGCCAGCGGCGATGCCGAGCAGCGACAGGCCGAGCGCCGTCACGGCGGGGCCGAGGATCAAGGGCCCGCGTGCGCCAAAGCGATCGACCAGACCGCCACCCCAGCGCGACAGCACGGCGAGCACTACAGTGAACGGCAAGTAGGCGAGACCTGCAGCGGTGGCGGAATCGCCGCGCCCCTGAATCAGCAGGAACGGCAGGAAGAAGAACGCTGCCCCGAGCGCGCCGTAGAGCAGCAGGGTGAGCAGGTTGACGCCGCTGAAGGTGCGCGAGCGGAACAGCTCGAGCGGCATCATCGGTGCGGCGCTGCGCCGCTCGGTGCCGACGAAAGCAATCAGCAAAGCAAGCCCGGTCGACAGCGCCGCAATCACGATCGGATGCCGCCAGCCGAGGTCGGAGGAGGCGATGAGTCCGTAGACCAGACTGCCGAGACCTGCGAACACCAGCAGGGCTCCCCGCCAATCGAGGGTGGCGGAGGCGCTCGGATCGCGGCTTTCGGGCACACGGTACACGGCGATCCACAGGGTCGGGATCGCGAGCAGTGGATTGATCAGAAAGATCGCACGCCATGACCAGTGATCCACCAACAGGCCGCCGAGAAGCGGTGCCGCTCCGCCGGCGATCGCGGCCGCGCCTGACCAGATGCCGATGGCGGCGCCGCGCTCCTGCTCACCGAATGCCGCGCTGATGAGCGCCAGCGCACACGGGATCAGCAGTGCGGCGCCGATACCCTGCACCACCCGCGCCGCGATCAGCACCGGAACGTTGGGCGCGAGGCCGGAGACGATCGAGGCGAGTGCGAACAGGCTCACACCGAGCACGTAGACCCTTCGGCGGCCGAACTGATCCGCTGCCGCACCGCCGACCAGCAGCAACGCCGACATGCTCAGCGTGTAGGCGTTGACCACCCACTGCATCGCGGCGAGCGTCGTGTGCAGATCGCTCTCGATTTTCGGCAGGGCGACGTTGACCACTGACTCATCGATGTACGCCAGGCTCGAACCGAGCACCGCCGCCACCAGGACCCAGGTCTTGCGCGCGGCGCACGCCGGGACGCTCGGGCGCGAGCGGATGACTCCTGCACCACCCGGTAGCGACGAGAGGTTGCTCAAAGCGCGCGCTCCGCCTGCCGGCGCGGCAGGGCGCGGCGTCCGAGCGCCGCGCTGCGGCCGCTGGCGGCGGCGTTGCCACGCGCCAGCTCGTTGAGTGAGCGCACCAGTGTCACGAGGCTCGCAGGATCGTGCGCCCGGAGCACCGCGGGAAAGAATTCCGCCAGCAGCGCAGCGCCGACGCGCGCCCGGCCTGAACCGCGAGCAGGGTGCAGCTCTTCACGGCGCGGCCGTCGACGTGCACGGTGCAGGACCCGCATTGGCTCGTGTCGCAGCCGATCCGTGTGCCGGTCAGCTCGAGGTTGATTCGTAACGCATCGGCCAGCAGCGTCGCGGGCATCGTTTCCCCTTTTGTTTTTCTGCAGAGTGCGCGGCCTTCAGAGGGTACCGCGGGGCCGGCCGCCGGGTCCACAGACCGAGGCCCGCGGGCTCAAGTGAGCGGCGTCAGCTCGCCGAGCATCGTCGGGATCAGCTCGCTCACCGTGGGGTGAATGCGCACGCCGTGCTGCACCACCGTGTAGGGGAGATGCCCGTACATCGCATCGACCAGGGAATGCACCGCCTCGTCACCCCCCACGCCGAGCAGCGCGGCGCCGAGAATCTGCTGGCTGTCGGCATCGACCAGAACCTTCATGAATCCGAGGGTTTCACCCTTCTCGCGCGCGCGCGCGACGTCGGTCATCGGCATCTGTCCGATCAGGATTTTCCCGCCCGTGCGCCGCGCTTCAGATTCGGTCATGCCGACGCGACCGAGCGGTGGATCGGTGAACAGGGCGTAGATCGGTATCCGGTCGCTCAACTTGCGGTGCCCGCCGTGCAGCAGATTGTCCGCGACGATCTCGTAGTCGTTGTAGGCCGTGTGGGTGAAAGCACCCTGCCCGTTGCAATCGCCGAGTGCGTACACGTGCGGCAGACTCGTCTGCAACGTCTCGTTCACCTTGATATAGCCGCGCGAATCGACCTCGATCCCGGCTGCGGCGAGCCCGAGGTCATCCGTATTCGGCGTGCGGCCGACCGCCAGCAGCACGTGCGTGCCGTCAACCACCGGCGCCCCGATCCGGCAATCCACGTGAACCCGGACCCCATCGCCGGCCGGCTCGAGGGCCACACACTTCGCTTCCAGTCGGATCCCGATGCCCTCCGCGGCGAGGATGGCGCGCACGGCGTCCGCGACGTCCGCGTCCTCGCGGCTGATCAGTCGGGGCTCCATTTCGACGATCGTGACCCGGCTGCCGAAGCGGCGATACATCTGCGCGAATTCGAGGCCGACATAGCTGCCGCCGACGACGATCAGGTGGCCGGGGACGAAGTCGACGTCCATCATGCTCTCGTTGGTGAGGTACGGCACCCGCTCGACGCCGGGTAGCGGTGGCACGCGTGGCCGCCCGCCAACGTCGAGGAAGAAGCGCTCGGCCGTGAGGGTGTGCGCGCCGACGCTGACGGTGTGTGCATCGAGAAAGCGGGCGTGTTCAGCATACACCGTCGTGTTGGCAAGCGAGCGGAGCCAGCGCTCGAGGGACTCGCGCGCGCGCTCCACCAGCGCATCCTTGCGCGCCTTGACGCGCGTCATGTCGACTCTGATGGTGCCGGCGATCACCACGCCATACTCCGCGGCGCGCTGTGCCAGCCGGGCCGCGTAGGCGCTCGCCAGCTGCGTCTTGGTCGGGGTGCAGCCGTTGTTGACGCAGGTGCCGCCGAACTTGCCCTGCTCGATGACAGCCACACGCATGCCGGCCCGTGCGAGCTGCCCGACCAATGACGGCCCCGCCTGGCCGGCGCCGATGACGATGGCGTCGTATCGGTTCATGTGCGAGATGCCCGCTGCGGTGGCCGGCGGCCGTGGAAGAAGCGCACGGCGATGACCCCGAAGATAAAGCCCGCCACATGCGCCGCGTACGCCACCCCGCCGGTGGCCGTCTGCCGTGCGACTGCCCCGAGGTTCACGAACTGCATCAGAAACCATACGCCGATCAGCAGCGCAGCGGGTATGTAGGTCACACTGACGAATACCACGATCACCAGTAGCGAGCGAATGCTGTCGCGCGGGTAGCTGACCAGGAACGCACCCATGACGGCGGCAATCGCACCGCTGGCGCCGAGAGTCGGTACCGTGGACGCGGGCGCAGCAGCCACCTGCGCCAGTGTCGCCGCCAGTCCACCCAGCAGGTAAAACACCAGGTAGCCGCCTCGATTCATCAGATCTTCGATCTCGGGCCCGAAGGCCCACAGAAACACCATGTTGCCGATGATGTGCAGCCAGCTGCCGTGCATGAACATCGCGGTCGCAATGGTGATCAGACGATGGCCGGCGACAATGTCGGCCGGGACCACCGACCAGTGATCGACGAAGTCTGAGCCATACAAGAGCTCGAGAACGAATACCAAAGCGTTGAGCGCGATGAGGCCGGCCGTGACGAGCGGGAAGCGACGCGGTCGTCGCGACTCATCGCCGAGTGGAATCACCGCGACCACGTCGCTACTCCGTGCACGACGCGCGCCGCCTCGGCGGCGTCACTTGGTCAGCTTGCTGACGAAGCCGCGTACCCTGAATGCCAGGATCAAGAGCAGCACGCCGAACACGACGGCGTAAGAGCCGATCAGCCACAGCACGGCGAGTGCGCCTGACTGCGGCTGGGCGGCGAGCAGCACTCCGAAGGCAATCGAGGCGATGCCCGCGAGCAGCAGCAGCCACTCGTTGTCGATCTCCTTGCGCAGCCGGATCGCAGCCACCATCTCGAGGACGCCGGTGGCGATCGCCCAGATGGCAATATAGAAGAGCAGCGCCAGCGCAGTGATGCCGGGCAGGGTAGATGCGAACTGTGCTGCGACGCTGTTCATGACTCGCTCCCTGGAGTTGTTTATGACGTGTTGTGCGAGCTAAGCGACCAGAGTATCAGTCCACGCGACGGCTTTTATCAATCGCGCGCTGTCATCGCGCGGGTCTGCGCTGGTGCGGGCTACGGCAGCCGCTGCTGCAGGCGCGTGAATCGGGCCCAGGGGTTGCGCGCGAGGCGCTGCGCGCGCCGCTGTGCCGCGCGCAGGTCATAGTCGCCTCCCGACTTGCTGGCGGCAAGCTCCTCCCAGCGCAACGGCACGGCCGCCGGCGCCCCCGGCCGTGCGCGCAGCGACCAGTTGGCGATGCTGGTGGCGCCGCGCGAATTGCGCAGCCAATCGATGAAGATGCGATCGGTGCGGCGCGCTTTGGCGGCGGTGGCCACGAAGATCGTCGGCTGCTCCTCGACCAGGCGCGCGGCCAGGCCCTTGCAGAACGCGCTCACCTCGATCCAGCTCGGACCGCTCGCGAGTGGCGCCACGATGTGCAGACCCTTGCCTCCTGTGAGGCGCACGAAGCTCTCGAGCCGCGCACGCCGCAGTTGGCTGCGCACTTGCGTGGCAGCCGCGATCAGCGCCGGCCACGCGATGCCCGGAGCAGGGTCGAGGTCGAAGATCACCCGGTCCGGTTGGTCGGGATTCGCGGCGCGCGCGCCCCAGGCGTGCAACTCGATCGTGTCCATCTGCGCCAGCTCGAGCAGGCCGCGCTCATCGTCGATGTACAGGTAGGGCGCCGCCCGACCACTCTTCTCGACGACGCTGACGGTGTGCACGTGTGCTCCGAGCCCCGGTGAATAGTGCCGCTGGAAAAAGCGCGTCGCGCCGATGCCCCGCGGGCAACGGACGATCGACAGTGGGCGGCCAGCGACGTCCGCCAGCAGCTGCGCGGCGACGGCCGCGTAGTAGCGTGCTACCTCGAGCTTGTCGATCCGGGTCTGCGGGTAAACGATGCGATCGGGATGGGTGACCGTGACGCCGCCGACGCTGCCGGGCGAGCCGGCCACGGCGCGTTTCACGCGCGCGCCGCGCGGGCGGCGGCACGGTACCCCATGTCCGCCGGCGACTTGTCGGGGCGCAATCGCAGGAAGCTCGACTGGCGCAGCAGTCCGAGCTTGGCGATGCCGTGATAGGCGACCTCGATCACGACGCGCGGCGCGACCCAGTTTACCTTGCTGGCACGAAACGGGACGTGGTCCGGCAGCGCCACCGGCGGCGTCGCGCGCCGCATGGCAGCCAGGCGCTGATGCAGCGCGCGCAGCTGCTTTTCATCGAAACCAGTGCCGACGCGGCCGACGTAGCGCAGACGACCGGCGGTCACGGTCGCGAGCAGCAACGCTCCGAATCCGCGGCGCGAACCCTGCGGCGGGGTATAGCCCACGACGATGAACTCGTCGGCGAGCACCGGTTTGACCTTCACCCAGTCGCGGTTGCGCGTAAATGAATAAGGAGAGTCGCGGAGCTTGCAGACGATTCCCTCGAGCTTGCGCTTGACGGCATCCGCGTACGCTGCCTGCGCATGACCGATCACGTGAGTGCTGTAAATCAGCCGCTGCTCGCCCTCGCGCAGCAATTGTTCGAGCAGCGCCTGGCGCTCGATCAAGCGCACGCGCGCCAGATCGACCCGCTCGAGCGCGACGAGATCGAAGATCAGGTAGCGCAGCGGCGTGTCGTCCTTCGCCTCGAGCGCAGTCTCGAGCGCATCGAAATCGCTGCGGCCGTCACGATCGAGCGCGACCACCTCGCCGTCGAGGCGCGCGCTGCTCACCGGCAACGCTTCGATCGCGTGCGCGATGTGGGGGAGGCGGGCGGTCCAGTCGAGGTTGTTGCGGGAGCGCAGCCGCACCCTGCCGCCATCGAGGTCCGCCAGCAGCCGGTAGCCGTCCCATTTGGTCTCACAGAGCCACTCATCGCCGGACGGCGGCTCCTTGACCAGGGTGACGAGTTGCGGCGAGAAGCCCGCCGCCAGCGGCTTATCGCGAGCGCCGGGCAGCGCCAGCGCGCGCTCCCGCCATGATCGCGCCGGCGAGCGCTGCGCCAGAGGCTGCATCACGGCCTCGCTTTACGCGCCGCTTTACGCGCCGGCGCGCGCGCTGGCGGGCGGTCGGACCCAGCCGCATTGGTATCGGCGCGCTTGATGAGCAGCCAGTTGTGCGGATTGTCATCGAGTCGCGTGCGCAGCAGCACCCAATCGCCACGCAGCCGGGCCCCGTGAAGCTCGAACTCGAGCTTGCCGGCGGCGAGTCCTGCCCTGGGGCTCTCTTTGGGCGTCCAGGTGCCATGGTCGAAGATGTCGACATGGCCCGCGCCGTACTCGCCGGCAGGGATGTCGCCGTGAAAGGTTGCGTACGAGAGCGGATGATCCTCCACCTGCACAGCCAAGCGCTTCTCGGGCGCGTGCAGCGGCACTCCTTTGGGGACCGCCCAGCTCTTCAGCACGCCATCGACCTCGAGGCGGAAGTCATAGTGCAGAGTGCGTGCCTGATGTCGCTGCACGACGAACACCGCCGCCTTGCGCCCCCGCCGCGGTCGCGCTGCAGGCGGCTCGGGCGTCCTGGAGAAGTCGCGTTTGCGCCGGTACGCATCCAGTGCCATGTTCGTGTCTCGAGAACGGGAGCGCTACGCGTCGCGGAGCGACACCATCGTACCGCCCATGGCGTGAATGCGCCATCGGTCGTCAGCCGCTGTTGGCCGCCTCATGCAGTGCAACCGCCAGTCGATCGATGTCGGCGTTTCGCGTGTAGAGATGGCACGATGCCCGCGCCGCTGCGCTGACACCCAGGCGCTTCAGCAGCGGCAACGCCGCGAGCTCGCCGGCCCGGATCGCGATCCCCTGCCGGTCGAGGCGATGCAACAGCTCGAGCGGCGTGACGCCCGCGAGCGTGAACGAAAACACCGGCACCCGCTGCGCCGCCGTCCGCGGTCCGAGCAGCCGCAAGCCCCGAATCTCCTGCAGCCGCGCGAGCGCGTAAGCCGTGAGCGCCTGTTCGTGACGCTCGATCGCCTCCGGTCCGATGCTGTGTATGAACTCAACCGCCGCGGCCAGTCCGATGGCGTCCGCCACATTGGGTGTGCCGGCGCCGAAGCGGTGCGCGGCCTGCTCGAGTGTGTACGAGTCGAGGTCGACCTCGTGCGCCATGTTCGAGCCCGCCTGATAGGGCGGCATCGCATCCAGCAGCTCGCGCCGCGCCCACAGCACGCCGATCCCCATCGGACCCAGCATCTTGTGACCCGAGAAGGTCAGGAAGTCACAGCCGAGAGCCTGCACATCGAGCGGCAGGTGCGGCGCCGACTGAGCCGCGTCCACCAGCACGCGTGCACCCGCCCGCCGCGCCAGCCGGCAGATCTCGGCCGCCGGGTTCACATAGCCGGCAACGTTGGACACATGGCTGAAGGCGAGCAAACGCGTGCGCTCGGAGAGCTGGCGACCGAGATCGTCCAGGCGCACGCGACCGGCATCGTCCACATCGACGAATCGAATCACGGCGCCGGTCTGCTCGGCGAGCAGCCGCCATGGCAGGAGATTCGAGGTGTGCTCCGCTATCGTCAGCAGGATTTCGTCGCCGCGTCGCAGCGTTGCACGACCCCAGGAGCTCGCGACGAGGTTGATCCCCTCGGTCGTCCCCCGCACCCAGACGACCTCGTCGGAAGAGGGGGCGTGGAGGAACGTGGCCAGTGTGCGTCGGGCTTGCGTATAGCGCTCAGCGGCACGGCGTGCGAGCGCATGCAACTCCTCGCCCGGGTTGGCGTTGTCTTTGTGGTAGAAATCGAGCAGGGCCTGCAGCACCGGCTCCGGGCGCTGAGTGGTGGCGGCGCTGTCGAGGTAGACGAGCGGCTGTTCGCCGACGCGCTGCGCCAGAGCGGGAAAGTGGCTCCGCCAGGCGTCTGCATCTTTGCTGCCGGCGGGCCGTCGCGCACGCGCGACTGCGGGTGAAGAGCTCGCCGCGAACCACGCGGCGCACAGCGCGCCGGCGATTCCCCGGCGGGTCATGCCTTGCGCCAGACCTGAGCCGGTGCGCCCATCGGGCGACTCAAGGGGAGGGTATGCGGAACTCGAAGCCGCTCTCGGCCACGGCATACAGCACCACCACCCACACCGCGACGTTCTGATCGAGATCCGCCGCCTGCACGTGAGCCAGCGTGTCGTCGGCGGAATGGTGGACGTCGAAATAATGCGACTGATCCTGATTGAGACTCGCCACCGGCACGCCGGCTGCGTGCAACTCCTCGACGTCCGAGCCGCCCGAAGAAGCCGGCTCCGCGCTCACGAGGACCTTGAGCGGCGCGAGCAGACCGACGATCGCGGCGAGACCTGGGTCGGCCGCCGGATGTGGGGGGAGCGACAGTCTGTACGCGCGCGCAGCCCCCGCATCGCTTTCGGTCGCCATCACGATGTGGGGCACCTCGTCGCGATGGGCAGCGGCGTACGCCGCGCCGCTCCCCTGCGTCTCCTCCGATCCCCACAGAACCACGCGAATCGTGCGGCGCGGATGCTGTGGCAGCCGGGCGATGAGCGCGGCGGAGGCCGTGGCGATCGCGACCCCAGCGCCGTCGTCACTTGCACACTCGGACAGATCCCAGCTATCGAGATGGCCGCCGATGATGAGCACTTCTTGTGGGAGATCCCGTCCGCGCACCTCACCCACCACGTTCCACGCGGGAGCCGCGGCGACTAGGGTCGAGGAAAGGCGCAGCCGCAAGCGCACCGGCGTCCCGCGTGCAGCCAAGCGCGCAATCAGCTCGGCGTCGGGAACTGCAACGGCCGCCGCCGGAATCCTCGGGGCGCCGTCCGCGTACAGCATGGCACCGGTGTGCGGCAGCCGCGACTCACTCGCTGTGATCGAGCGAGTCAGGAAGGCGACCGCTCCGCGCGCGGCCGAGAGGCTGGGTCCGTCGCTGCGCGCACGGACCGCGGTGCGATAGCCTTCCCCGTCCTGGGTGCGCACCATCGGCTGGTTGACGAGCGCGATCTTGTCGCGTAGCGACCCGACCGGGGCCGCGATCAGCTGCTGCAGGCTCGAGAACACCACCACCTCCGCCTCGATTCCCGCGGACGGTGTGGGGACACTGTTCCCGAGTCCGGCGATCGCAAGCTCGCGCTCGACTGGCTCGACCATGGCCGCCGATTCCGGACCGCGCAGCCAGGCGTTGTGCTTCACGAAGGGCTCAGCGTGGACGTTCTCAAAGCCGAGGGAGGTCAGCTTCTTGAGCGCCCACTCCTTGGCCCGGCTCATCGCCGGTGAACCGGTGGGGCGTGCACCGATTTCGCTGGTCAGCGATTCGACAATCTGCCAGGCCTGTGACCCTGCCACCGCCTGATCGCGCAGCTGCGCCATGATCTCGACGTCCGAAGCCGCCAGCGTTGCCTGATGTGCGCACAGGAAGAAGAGCAGGGGGGCGCCATGGACCAGCGGGCGTGGTAGGGCGCGGACGCGCGGGCCGTAGCCGTGGAAATCGCCGCTGCGGGGCATGCTGAGCCTGCTTGGTCTAGTTTTGGATATAATCATATCACTACGGATAATTAGATGATATGGGGATGACGACCAGAGCGATGAGCAAATCGCGTTTGCGATCCGGCCGCACCACACTGCCGCGGCGAGCGCCGCCCGCGGCGGGGCGCGAATGGTGGGTGTTCGCGTTTTCGCTGCCGGCCGAAGCCGCGTACGCGCGGGTGAAGATCTGGCGGCGCTTGCGGGCTGTCGGCGCTGTCTCCTTCAAGAACGCGCTGTATGTCTTGCCTGCTGCCAGCGACTCCCTCGAGGACCTCGAGTGGACGCTGCGTGAGGTGTGCGACGCCGGGGGGCAGGGGCTGATCCTCGCGGCGCGTACGGTCCAAGGAATGTCGGACCAGGAGCTGATTGCGCTGTTCGACGGCGCCCGGGAAGAGCAGTACGCCGGCCTGGCTGCGCAGATCCGGACCTACCTCACCGGGGTGCGGCAGGCGCGTCAGCGCGGCGGCGCCGCCGGCGTGGCGCAGGAGCTGGTGCGCTTTCGCGACCACTTGAGCGACATCGAGTCGATCGATTACTTCCAGGCCAACGGTCGCGAGCAAGCTCTCGCGCTGCTCGCGGCACTCGAGCCGCTCAGCGTGCCGCGGGGAGCGCCACCACAGGAGCCCGTGATGACCGCCAGTGCGCTTCCGACCTCCAAGGGTCGTACCTGGGTCACGCGCGCCAACGTTCAGGTCGATCGCATGGCGAGCGCCTGGCTCATCAAGCGTTGGATCGACCCGGGTGCCCGTTTCAAGTTCGTGACCGACCGGCAGTACGGGGCAAAGGCGGGCGAAGTGCGTTTCGACATGTATCGCGCCGAATACACCCACGACGCGGAGCGTTGCACGTTCGAGGTGCTGCTGGACCTGCTCGGGAGCAACGATGCGGCGCTGCAGCGGATTGCACAGAGCGTTCACGACCTCGACCTCCGTGACCACAAGTTCCAGCGCGAGGAGACTGCGGGCATCAGGCAACTATTTGCCGGTCTGAGCGCGAATCATGCACGAGACGACACTCGCCTGGAGCGCGCCGCCGGGCTGTTGGACGATCTTTATCAGTCTTTCAGTCAGCCGCGTCCGTCGAAGGACTAACCGCAACGCTGTCGATGACGGCAGGTGATGCGGCGCCGGCGATGGCTCCTGCCAAGGGAGCATGGCTCCTCGCTAATGCCCGATTTGGATCCTGCCGTTGGGATGCATGACAATTGTCGTCGGCAGCCGCAATACGGGGCGATTCACGTGACAGCGCTCGAAGGCTGGGAGAACTTCTACGTCATCGTCGGTTCCTCGGCCGGGGGACTCACGGGGTTGACGTTCGTGGTCATCGCGCTCGCCGGAGATGCGAATCGCATTCGCCCGGCCGCGATCGGCGCATTTGTCACGCCGACCATCGTGCACTTCGGCACTGTTCTGGCGCTCGCCGCGTTCCTGACGATGCCGCATCAGGGCGTGCTCAGCCTGAGCGTCGGGCTCGCCGTGGCGGGGCTCGCCGGCCTCGCATATGTCAGCTTTATCGCCTCGAGCATACGCACCACGCCCGAATATGCGCCGGTGCTCGAGGATTGGATCTGGAACGTGATCCTGCCCACCGTCGCGTATGTCGGCTTTGTCGTGGTGGCGGCGGTCCTGTGGAAGCGACCGGCGCAGGCGTTGTACCTTGTCGCCACGCTGGCGCTGGTGTTGCTGTACATCGGCATCCATAACGCGTGGGACATTGCCGTCTGGATGACGCTGCACAAAAAAGACCCTCCTGACTCGCCGCCAGCCAATCCCGGCTGACGTGGGAAATCAGGGCAACGCCTGCCCCGGCTGAAAGCTGTTCGCGGCCCGCGAGGACTCGCGAATCAGCCGAGGGTCGATGGAGATCTGGTCGGTGCGCGGGATGCCCGGCAGTTTTTCAGGGTTGATCCGGACGGTGAATGTCGTGAAGTCCTGACCGTGGTTGGGCAGCCGGATTCCGGCGTTGGACCAGTGACGCATGGTGAGCTCGCCGACGACACGGTTACCGGACACCGGGAACGGGAAGCGCACTCCAAGCTGGGATGCAAAATCCCAACGCGTCACGCTGAGGACATCTGATTCGGATTTGACTGCCAACCCGAACCCCACGAATGCCCTGACGGGGCCCGCTTCGACGATCTGCCAGCGGCGCGAGGCCGAGAATCCCCCATATGGCTGTGCGACCACACGGGCGTACTTCTCGCGATAGACCAGCGTCTGTTGAGTGGTCACGCGAAAGAAGCCGAACTCATAGCGGTTGTCATTCAGGCTCAGGGTGATCGGCACCACCACTCCGCCAGTCGCACCCCAGTAGTGATAGGTGCTACCGACACCCACCATGAGGTCGCAACTTTCACATAGCGACTGCGCCCCTGCGGGTCGGCTGGTGAAGCCGAGGAGGGCGACGAATGCGACAACGGCAAATCGAACCAACTGCCGATTGGAGCCTACGACGCACCACTCCCTGAACATGACGACGACAGGTTAGATCGCCGCGAACTGAGGCAGTAAGACCCCTGTGGATGGACAGTCGATCTGCACTTATGAGAGAGGGTCGCGGGTTCCTCTCTGGAGACTCGCGCCCCGCGCGAAAGAGCTCGTGAGGGCGGCAACGTCAGCGGGAGCGGAGCGATTGAGCTCGCGTTCGAGGTTGCCTGGGACTGAACCCGCAGCGATCGACTGCGACGGCGTGGTCGCGACCGTGATGGCGCGACTCTAGTTCCGGCAGCGCGTTTAGCCGCTCTCCGGTGCCCGCGGCATGGCCTCGCGCACGCCGAGCTCACGAAACAGCCGCTCGAGAGTGCGCAGATCGTCCCAGCCGACGTCGGACACGGCGCAATACTGCAGGTCGCCCGATTGCCAGAAGGCGAGGTGATAGCCGTCGCGGGTGACATCGCGCAGTGGCAAGCGCGCCTCCTTTCTCCAGCTGAACACGTTGATGATGTGACGCCCGCGCTGGTACACGATCACCGCGGCGCGTTGATTGTCCAGGTAGTCGGCACGGCCGCCGATCAGGGTAAATCCCTGCGCTGCGAAGTCCTCTACCAGGGGAGCGACATCCGCATGGCCGGCAAACCACGGCTTGACGGTGTGCCGATCGGTCGATTCGACGCCGATCAGGTGACCCGGCAGAAGTGAGTTCACATGCTCCGCGACCAGCGTGTCGAGCAGAGAACTCGTCGGCACCGGTGTCCATAGAAGGACCGCCAGTGCGGCCGCCGCCAACGCACCGCCAACACCCGTCATGGCGCCCGCCCAGAAGGGCCGAACTCCCCAGCGGGCCCGGCGAGTGCGGCGTATCACTGCGGCGCTGACGCCTGATTCCGCGTCCAGTGCCCGGCTGATCCGCGCGCTCAGGCCCGCCGGCGCCGTGGTGGCGGCGAACTCGTTTCGAACCGCGCTGCGCACTCGCCCGAGGTCCTCGAGCAGAGCACGGCATTCGGCACAGCTCTCCATGTGGAGCTCGACCTCGAGCGCCGACGGTGCATCGAGCTCGCCGTCGAAATAGGCGTTGACGCGCAGTGACTCGGGACAGCTCATACCTGCGGTTCTCCATGATCAGCGACCCATTGCTCACGCAAAGCGGTGCGCGCGCGCGCCAGCCGCGACATCACCGTCCCGATCGGCAAACCGGTGACGCCGGCGATCTCGCGATAGCTCAGGTCCTCGATCTCCCTGAGAACCAGCACCTCGCGGTGCTCCATCGACAGCTTCGCGAGCGACTCTCCAACCGCGCGCCGCTCGTCCTGCGTGAGCGAGGCCTTCGCAGGGTCCGCAGAGGGCTCGATCAGAGCGTCCACCGTTTGCCGTTCGCCGTCACCGGGAACGTGAATCGACGCGCGCTTCTTTTCCTGTGCCCACGCGGTGAAATAACAGTTACGAACGATCGCGAGCAGCCAGGCCTTGGCATCGGTGCCCCTAAACTTCTCGATGCCCCGGTATGCACGTAAGCTCGCCTCCTGTACCAGATCCTCTGCGTCCGGGCGCGAGCGCGTCAGGCTGACGGCGAAGCGATAGGCAGCATCGAGGTGCGGTAACACCAATGCCTCGAAGCGCGTGCGCTTACCGTCCATGCGTGCCGCTGACAGCCACGGATGTTCGAACACCGCGCCCTATTACAGACTCGCCTGACACAGGATTTAATCCATGGCGGCACTCTCGCAGCTGCCGGATCGATCGGGAATAAATGCCGCCACAGCGGGGTCTCCTGTCACAAGCATTCAAGGGAGCCTCCATGTCCAATGGCAAGTTGCAGGTATCGCGTCGCACGGCGCTGCGGTGCATGGCATTTGGTGGTGCCGGAACGCTGTTTGCGCTCTCCGGCGGAGTGTTCTCCGCGGTCGACCTGGCCTGGGCCGGCACTGATCGACGAGTTGCCGGTAGTAAGCCGTTATTTGTCCAGATAAGCGACACGCACATCGGATTCCACAAGGATGCCAATCCAGATGTCAACGCCACGCTCACGAAAACCATTGAGCTGGTGAACGGCCTGCCCGAGCAACCCGCCCTCATTCTGCACACCGGGGACATCACACACCTGTCAAAGCCGGAGGAATTCGATGCGGCGCAGGGCATGTTCTCAGCCCTGCGCACGACCGAACTCCATACCACCCCCGGTGAGCACGATACAGCCGACGCCACCGTGACCGAGTACTTCAATCGCTTCGGCAAGGCTTCGGACAACAAAGGCTATTACAGCTTCGACCACTCGGGCGTGCACTTCGTGAGCCTGATCAACGTCCTGCACGCCGGCGACGGCGGTGCGGGCTCGCTCGGCGACGCACAGCTCGCCTGGGCGAAGGCCGACCTCGCGGCACGCTCCGCGAGCACGCCGGTCGTCGTCTTCGCCCACATGCCGCTTTGGACGGTATATCAGCCGTGGGGGTGGGGAACGACGGATGCCGACCAGCTCCTGCCGATGCTGCGCCGATTTGGCTCGGTGACCGTGCTCAACGGTCACATTCATCAGATCGTGCAGAAAGTGGAGGGAAACATCACGTTCCACACTGCGCGTTCGACCGCCTATCCGCAGCCGGCTCCCGGCGCAGGGCCGGGCCCGGGGCCGCTGAAGGTGCCGCTGGATCAGCTCGCGTCGACACTCGGGGTGACCAGCGTCTCGGTACAAGCCCATCCACACTCGCTCGCCCTGCGCGATAGCACGCTCGCGTAGGGCCGGTGGCCGGGTGACGAGCGCCATTGCACGAGCGATCAGAGTTGCCAAGGTTGCAGCGATCAGGTAAAAACGCGCCTCTCCTTGGGGAGTAGCCGCCCGGCACACGCCGGGTTGTACGTCAACATACTTGGGCGCTAGCCCATGGCGTACGAGGCCTGCGGGCATGGCGAGACCAACGGCGGGAGCTCCGGCACGAGCGGCGGGGTTTCCCAGTCGTGGTCTTCAACCCGCTCGGCTTGGAGTCTCCTGGTGGAATCCTTCCTGGTGTCGCTCTCGACTGTCGCGATCGCGGAAATGGGCGATCGCACTCAACTCCTGTCGTTGATGCTCGCCGCCCGTTATCGCAAGCCCTGGCCGATTCTCGCCGGGGTGTTCTGCGCAACGCTCGCCAATCACGCCCTGGCCGGAATCGTTGGTATCCGGTTGGCGCGCTTCCTGACACCGACACTGCTTGATGCGACGGTGGGCGTCAGCATGGTCGGCATGGCGCTCTGGACGCTGCGGCCGGATACACTCGCCGACCGTCCGTCGCAGGGGGGCCGCGCGGGCGCGTTCTTCACGACGCTGATCGCATTCTTCATCGCCGAGATCGGCGACAAGACGCAAATCGCCACGGTGGCGCTCGCCGCCGGTTACGCCAACCTGACCGCGGTCGTGTCGGGAACGACCGTGGGAATGATCCTCGCCAACGTCCCCGTAATCTTTCTCGGCAAGGCGTTCGCGGAGCGCTTGCCGCTCAAGGCGCTGCATCTTGGGGCGAGCGCACTGTTTCTGGTGGTGGGCGCGATCTTCATCTATCGCGCCGTGCAACACGCTACCTGACGCCGAGGTCGCCGCCGCCAGGACAGGGTCGGCCGCCGGCTCGACGCCGGTCGAGCGGGGGCTGACCCGCTCCACCGGCATCGCCACGAGTCAGGATTTGATGAACGCCAGCAGCTCGGCGTTGATCTGATCGGCGAGCGTCGTGCACATGCCGTGCGGGCCGCCGGGGATGACTTTCAACGTTCCCTGCTTCAGCAGCTTCACCGACTTCCGCCCGGCGTCGTCGATCGGGACGATCTGATCGTCGTCGCCGTGCAGCACCAGCGCCGGAACATCGATCTCTTTCAGGTCGCTGGTGAAATCGGTCTCGGAGAACGCCTTGATGCAGTCGTATTGCGCTTTGATTCCCCCGAGCATTCCCTGCAGCCAGAAGGACTCGATTACACCCTGCGAAGCCTTGGCATTCGGCCGGTTGTAGCCGTAGAAAGGAATGGCGAGGTCGCGGTAGAACTGCGAGCGGTCGTTGATCACGCCCTGGCGAATACCGTCGAAGGCTTCCTTGGGCGTACCTTCCGGGTTGCTGGCGGACTTGAGCATGATCGGCGGTACGGCGCCGATCAGCACGGCCTTGCGAACCCGACGGGTACCGTAGCGACCGAGATAGTGTGCCACTTCGCCGCCGCCGGTCGAATGTCCGACGAACACGGCATCGGACAGATCCAACTCCTCGAACAGCGTCGCGACGTCGTCGGCGTAGGTATCCATTTCATTGCCGCTCCAAGTCTGATCGGACCGGCCGTGCCCGCGACGATCGTGTGCGATCACGCGATAGCCCTGCGCGCCGAGAAACAGCATCTGCGGATCCCAGGCGTCGGCGGTGAGCGGCCATCCGTGGGAAAACACGACCGGTCGTCCCGATCCCCAGTCCTTGTAAAAGACATGGGTGCCGTCTTTGGTGGTGATTGAGCGCATGTTCGAGCCTCCCAGATCCCTGCGAAGAGCGAAATTGTTCAAACGCCGGCCTGAAGGCGGCGGTTGTGCCCGCGATCGCGGCGCGCCGCGTGGCGGGCGGAGCGCACGAGAAACGCGGCGAACCGAGCGTACTACAACGTCGCCTAGAGGCGTTGCAGCAATGCTACGGTTCCCTGCCCTCCGTCGGCGCACACCGAGACCATGGCGCGCGCTCCGGCACGCAGCGCGCTCAACTCCTTGACCGCTTGGCTCAGGATGCGCGCACCGGTCGCTCCAAAGGGGTGGCCGAGGGCGATGGAGCCGCCGTTGGGATTGATGCGATCGACCGGGAATTGACCGATGTCGAAATTCACACCCGCTCTCTCGCGCCGATAGCTGGGATCCGCCGCGGCCTTGAGGTTGGCAATCAGCTGTGCCGCGAACGCCTCGTGTATCTCCCACAGATCGATTTCCTCGGCCCGCAACTTGTGCCGCGCCAGGAGCCGAGGGATCGCACGTGCCGGCGCCATCAACATGCCGTCGATGCGGAAATCGACTGCCGCCACTTCCCAATCGACGAGCTTGACCGTGGGCGTGACACCGAGGCGGCGCAGTCCAGTGTCGTCTCCGACCCAGATCGCGGCGGCGCCGTCCGTGAGCGGTGAGGAGTTCCCGGCGGTGATCGTGCCGGCACCGCTGCGATCGAAGACGGCGGGAAGTTGGGCGAGTTTCTCGATCGAGGTGTCCCGTCTCGGGAAGGTGTCGTGATCGACCCCGCTGAACGGGATAATCAGGTCGCGGAAGAATCCGGAGTCCTGTGCCTCGATCGCATCCCGATGACTCAGCAGGGCGCGCCGATCCTGCTCGCTGCGCGAGACGCCGAGCTCTTTGGCCGTCTCCTCCATGTGCTCGCCCATCGTGCGCCCGCTCACCCGATTGGCCCACCCCTTGGTCGGCAAGTCGAAGTCTGCTGGCGTGAGAGCGGCAAACGAGGCGATCGCGCCGGCGGGGTTCTTGGCAAACTCGCCGAGCAAGCGCTCGGCTACCTCGTATTTGAGCGCGATGGCGACGTGACTCATGCTCTCCGCGCCACCGACGAGAGCGAGGTGCAGGTCGCCGCGACCGATCAGACCCGCCGCCTCGAGAGTCCCCATGAAGCTCGTCGAGCAGGCCATGATGGTGGAATACGCGGGGATGGTGGGGTCGAGCCTGGCCTCGAAAACCAACTCACGCGCGATGCTCGAGAGGGAGGGATCGGGAATCACCTGACCCCAGACCAGGAGGTCGGGGCGCGCGCGCCCGGTCATGGCCTGCACCACCGGAACGGACAAGTCGATCGCGGAACGTTGCGCATAGGCGCCGCCCGCCTTGACGAAGGGGGTTCTCACACCTGCGCAGAGATAGACGTCCGGCATAAGCCTCTCCTTGCTGCCTCGAGAGACAGTGAGTAGGGGCTTTCACCGTGAAAGTCAATTGTTCGAGGGGACGCAGGGATGGGATTAGCATCTGGTCGGGTTCCGAACGACGGGAGAAACACGTGGTACATGCGACCGCAGACATCGGCACCACCAATTACTCAGTTGCGCTCACTGCACGTCGCCACCAACTGCACTCCGATGAGGGTATCGCGGCGGGGGGCCAGGACGCCGGGCCCACGCCGCACGAGATCCTGTGCGCGGCACTCGGTGCGTGCACCGCGATCACGCTGCGCATGTACGCGCAGCGCAAGCAGTGGGCGCTGCGCGCGGTGCACGTCGATCTGCAGCTCGAGCTAAAGATCGAGCCACACTCGATTACCCGTAAGCTGCGTTTCGAGGGGGCGCTCGACGAGACACAGCGGGCGCGTCTGGCGGATATCGCCGAGCGCACGCCGGTGACCCTGACTTTGAAGCAGGGTGTCGTCATCACCACGATCCTGGAGTGACCCGCGCGCGGTGCTCTGCGGGCTGCCGGCGCCACGCTGCAGCCCGGAGGACGCCATCATCTCGCCGCCGCCGTCTTGAAATAGGGGCGTCGCAACCCCAGCACTCGGCCCATGTCCGAGACACTGCACATCGTTTGCGCGAGCTGCGACACCATCAACCGCATCCCCGCGGTCAGGCTCCGGGAGATACCGAAGTGCGGGCGCTGCCATCAGCCGCTGTTCACGGGCCACGCCATCGAGGTCACGCGCAGTAATTTCCGTCGACACGTCGAGCACAGCGACGTGCCAGTGGTGGTGGATTTCTGGGCGCCGTGGTGCGGCCCGTGTCAAAGCATGGCGCCGCAATACGCGGCCGCTGCTGCCGAGTTGGAGCCGGGGGCACGACTCGCGAAGCTCAATACCGACGCCGAGCCCGAGCTCGCAAGCGAGTTCGGCATCCGCGGCATTCCGACGTTGATCCTGTTCAAAGGCGGTCGCGAAGTCGCTCGCCAGTCGGGCGCCATGGGGAAGTCCGACATCGTCCATTGGGTCCGCGCGCACGCCTGAGCGGCGGGTTGCTCAAGCCGAGGCACCGGGTCGAACACCGAGCTGAGTTGCCGAGCGGTGGGCGCGAGCCATCAAGGTCCCGAGCATCACCAGCGGAACCAACGTCACAAGGAAGGTGAGGTGGTACCAGACCGGGAAGCGTTGCCAGAGCCTGAGGTGCTCGGGGACGAACAGGGCGAGGAGAATCGCACCAAACACCCACGAGGTTCGCAGGCTAAGCGGTGCAATCCAGCCGATGACTGCTCCCGCGCTCAGTGAGGCAAGCACCGCAATCGCCAGGCGAGCTAGCAGCATCACCGGGGTGAAATGCATTTGCGGCTCGGCTGCGGCATAACCGTTGAGCGTCGCCCGCAGCACGAGATTCAGCACGGACGCGACCAAGATCCACGCAATAAAGGCGGCTGCCGCGGCGAGTAACGGGCGCTTCATGACTGGTCTCTCCTTTGGAGAGCTTTGTTTATATTATGGCGGATGTCGAGACCGTGACTGAGCTCCTGCGGTTGCGCATCGCCGCAGCAGACGCGGCGCCGCTGCGCGAGGTACGCCCGGGAAGACGTGCGGCGCAGGGAAAGTAGCGCTTCAGCTCTTACGGCCTCGCGGCAGGGCCTGTTCCATGGCGAGCGTGCGGATGTCGTTAAACATCACGTCGGGCTGAAGAAAAGCGAGCGAATAGATCTCCCGCACCATGCCATGCGAGTCGATCAGGAATACCTTGAGCATGTGATGCAAGGTGCGCAACGCATGCCCTTGCTCATCGGTCTCAACACTCACGTCTTGACCGAAATCACCCAGCACCGGCAGCAGCTCGCTGACCGAGTGTGCCGTCAGGAAGCGCCACTCGAATTGTGGATCGGAGCCGAATTCGGCGGCGTAGGCTCTGAGCGTCGCCGGTGTATCGGTGGTGGGGTCGAGGCTGACGTTGACGAAGCGCACCGCGCCTGCGAGGTCGGGTTGTGCCAGCACCCGGGCGCGCAGGTTGCCGAGCGTCACGCGTGCGAAGGGGCATCCGAGCGGATCGGCGCAATAGGTGTAGAAGAAGCTCAGTAGCGTGATCTTGCCGTGCAGGAAGTGCGCCAGATGCCGGGTTTGCCCAGAGCTGTCGAGAATCAGCGCGTCGTGAGTCGACTGAATGCGCTGCAGTCGATAGGTGCCCGCCGCCGGCGCGATGAACTCGGTGCGCGGTGCGGCAGCGGGACCGGGATCGACGCCGGCCTGCAGCGCCGGAGCGAGGCCGGCCAGCGTCAACAGCATGCGGCGCACGGCGCTCAACTATGCGGGTTCCCCACCCCTGACAACCCCGCCGCCTGGGCCGGCGCGGCCGGATGCGAGCGGGCCGTGAATTTCATGTGATGCGGACGCCCGAGCTTCTCCTGAGTGAAGTCCACGCTGAAAGCGGGCCTCAGAGTGTGACCATCCCAGTTAAACGCCCGCAGAAATTGCTCGTTGTCGGGCGCGGGCTTGTCCCAGAGCGAGAGCAAACTCGACGTGATATACACGCGTTTGCCGTCCCAACTCTGCGAGATCATGTTGGCCTGAGCGCCCGTATGCAGGTGATAAGTCTCCTTCGGGTGCTCAGGATCCGACAGGTCGAAGTAGTGGGTGGTGCCGTCCATGAACGTGTTCACCCACAGACCCTTGCCGTCGGCGGTGATCGAGATGTCGACCGGCAAGGGGATCTTGGCCGGGTCGCCTATGGTGGCGACGTCCTTGGCGCGCCATTGACCCGCGGCATCCTGTTTGACCAGCCAGAGCTTCGAGGTCAGAGCTGTGGCGGTCACGGCCCAATTCTGTCCCGGCGCCAGCGCCCAGCGGATCTCGAGCGGTGCGCCCGGCACGCCGAGGATCTGCGTCGGTTCCATGGTCTTGAGATTCCATAGCACCATCGTGTTACCGAAGTGCTTCATGGCTTCAGGATCCTTGACGACCTCGCCGAGGGCGCGCATGTAATTTTTCTTGCCCGCGAAGCTCGAGGTCAGCATCACGTTCTTCGCCGGGTTGATAGCGATGTCGTAGCCGTAACCGTCACCCTGGACTCCATTGACGATGGAGGCGGGGAGGTCGTACTTCGCGACAAACTCCCCCTTGTTGTTATAGAGCGCCAGCCCGGTCACGCCGCCCTGGTCGTGAGTGTTCGACAGATTACCGATCAGAACCCGGCCCGGCAGAGCGTAAAACGTGTGCGGTCCCACGAACCCGCTTTTCGCCGACAAGTCCGCAATGGTGCGGACGAGCTTCGGTTTGCCGGGGTTCGTGCCGGCATCGAACACGAAGATCTTGCTGTCATCGAGATTGCCGGCCCACAGGTACTTGCGGTCGTCGGTAAAGCCCATATGGTGCGCCTCACCACGACCGCCCACCGAAACCGAATGCAGGACTTTCCCATAGGTTCGCGACTGGGGATTGACGTCTATGGTGACCAGCTTGTCTGAGCCGTCCCCGAGTCCCTCGACACCCAGCGTCCACACATGGACATAGTCTTCCTGGCCCTTGATGAGGTTTGTCACGTACGGGGAATTACAAGTCTCATCTGCGTCTGCGGGCAGGGCTGCAGCGCAACAAACTGCAAGACAGGCGACGGACGTCGCGACCGCGAGCGGCCGACGACGAATGGGGCGGCGATTTTTCATGATGTCCTCCTCAGCGGAAGCGTTCGCGACACCGGCAACGCAATTTATTGTAACTCGCAACTCGCCGGTGCGCCGGTTGGTCGGTCCTTTATCGAGTCTCAAACCCATAAGCGCGTTCGACTTTCGCCACCCGGATCTGATAGCTCCTGTACCAACGCCGGCGGCCCTGCTTCTGGGCGTACAGGTGCTCCACGTTTTGTTTCCAACTCCTGATGGACTCCTCATCCCTCCAATAACCAACGGTAATGCCGACCCCGTCAGGCCCGCGGACGCTGTCGATCGCGAGAAAGCCGGGCTGACGCTGCACGAGCTCCTCCATCCGCTGGGTCATCTCGCTGTAACCGTCGTCTCCTGCGTTGCGCTGCGAGGTGAAGATCACGGCGTAGTAGGGTGGCTGCGGGGTATTGCCTACCCCGAGAGCAGGGAGCTGCGAGCTCTTCATAGCAAGTTCCTCTTCGTCTGTTGCGTTGCCCTGATTCAACCGCTTGCGCGACATTCGCCGAATGCACAACCTCACCGAGCGTGGCGCCTCGGTCAGGTCCCATCCTTACAGTAGAAGCGCTGGAGTGCAGGTGCACCTGCGCCACATCGAGCGCATCGCGGGTTCGGCCGTTCGGATGAGCCGTGCCGTCTCACGCACGGTCACAGCGTTTTCTCGAGAAGCACAGCCGTAGTATCTCCGACGGCAAACAGTCGGGCGAGCAGCGCCAGCACCTGCGCAGGTCGGGAACCGGCGACTCGCTGCTCACAGCCGCGAAGTCGTGTGTGCGAGAGATTGCAGTCAGCGAGCGACGAACCGAGCGGCAGCCACCCGATAATGGTGCGAAAATCGACTGACGGGAAGTCGCTCCGGTGGAGCGCAGGTGGCCAGGTTGACGAGGACGACGATCTGCCAGCAATGCGGGGCGTGCTGCGCGTTCTTTCGCGTCGCGTTTTATTGGGCGGAGGGCCCTCACCATGGGCTACCCGACTCCCATGTCGAGCAGTTGAATGCGCACCTGGCGTGCATGGCGGGCACCAACCAACCGGCGCCCCGCTGTCGTGCGTTGCAGGGTCAGATCGGGGAACAGGTTGCTTGCCGGGTATATGCGGCGCGGCCGTCGCCCTGCCGCGAGGTTCAGCCGGGCGACGAAAAATGCAACCGGGCGCGCGCACGACACGGCTTGGCTCCGCTGCGGGGCGCAGGAGCCTGACCAGGCTCGCGCGCCAGCCGTGTCCGAGGAGCGGCCGGGACGGTGAGTGCGAGTAACGTGACATGATCAATTTGCAGTCAGCCGCACGCCGCGACGCTCGCATCCGCAGCATTGCTCTCGCATTGGCTCTCGTCGGCCTGGTGTCTGCGCCCCGAGCCCAAACCACCGCGGACCTGCCGCGGCGTCACGGCGCAGTTGATGAAGAGTACCCTGATCACAGGACGATATACGACGCGGTCGCAGTTCCCGGCGCAGCGCGCGTGCGTCTGATCGTGACGGCGCCGGCGAAACACACCACCGTGCCGACGATTTTCCTCGCGGGTTGGCTGAGCTGCGATACCGTGGAGTCACCCGCCACGGCAACCGACTCGATCGCGCGCGTGCTGCAGCGACTGGCGGCGATACCGGATTTCGCGCTGGTGCGCATGGATAAGCCCGGGGTCGGCGATAGCGAGGGAGATTGCTCCAAGACCGATTTCTCGACCGAGTTGACCGCCTATCGCGCCGCCTTTCAGAAGATGTTGCAGTATGATTTCGTTGATCGTTCGCGCGTATTCATCCTCGGGTTGAGCAACGGCGGTGGATTCGCGCCGCTCGTCCCGCAGGGTGTGCCAATACACGGCTATGTGATTGAAGGCGGCTGGGTCAAGACATGGTTCGAGCACATGATGGAGATCGAACGGCGCCGCCTTGCGCTCACCGGCAAGAGTCCGGGCGAAGTCAATACGTTGATGTCACTGGAGGCCCGGCTCTACACGGACTTCCTCATCAACGGCAAATCGCCAGCCGAGATCCTGGCGCGCAACCCGGAGCTCGCGGCCGTGTGGGCGGGGAACGGTGACGAGCTCTACGGCAGGCCCCATCGGTATTACCATCAGCTCCAGCACCTCAATCTGGCGCAAGCCTGGAGCCAGGTAAATGCGCCGACGCTGGTGATGCACGGCGAGTTCGACTGGATCATGAGCGAACACGACCACCGGATGATTGCGGATTTAGTCAATACCAACCGCCCTGGTGCGGCCACCTTCGTCTCGGTTTCCCACGCCGACCACGGCCTGGCCAATGCCGGCAGCTACCAGGACTCCTTCTCCGATCACTTCGCTCCATTCGACTCGACCATCGCGGACCGCATTGCGGACTGGTTTGTCTCTCATAAGTAAACGGGCACGGCTGCAAGTGACGCTCTACGACTATCTCGACTCGGGGAACGGATACAAGATCCGGCTGCTGCTGGCGCTGCTCGAGCGCTCCTACCGCTGGGTTGAGCTCGACATCATGCGTGGTGAGACCCGCGCGGCGGAATTTCTGGCGAAAAACCCAAATGGACGCATTCCGACCCTCGAGCTCGAGGATGGTGCCTGCCTCGCCGAGTCCAACGCGATTCTGTGGTATCTCGCGGACGGCACGGCGTTTGTGCCTACCGGGCGCATCGAGCGTGCGCGAGTACTGCAGTGGATGTTTTTCGAGCAGTACAGCCACGAACCATACGTCGCGACGCCGCGCTTTATCCTGAAGCATCTGCCGGAGGACTCGCCCCGACGCGCCGAGCTGCCACGGCGCCTGGAGCAGGGACGCGCGGCGCTTGGTGTGATGGAGACTCACTTAAAAGGACGGCAGTACTTTGTGGCCGAGCGCTATTCGATCGCGGACATCGCGCTCTACGCCTACACGCACGTCGCCGATGAAGCGCAGCTCGATCTCATCCGGTATCCGAGCGTTCGAGCTTGGCTCGCTCGGGTGGCCGGCGAGCCGCGCCACCGCACGATCACCGAGCGACCGCAATGACACGTAGGCCGCTCACCCGCGTGCGCGCGGTATCGTTGACCCTCGGAGGTGATCCATGAATCTCGCTGGTAAAGTGATTGCCGTCACGGGTGGCTTCGGCAGTCTCGGGGTTGCGCTAGGACTGGTGGCGACGGCGGCTGGCGCGCAGGTGGCACTGATCGGTCGATCAGCACCGCCAGGTGCAGGGAAACTTCCTGCAGCGCTCTCGGGTGCTCTGCTCCTCGGCAACTTCGATCTCGCGTCCTTCGAAGACGCGCAGCAGGCACTCGGCGCCGTCGTACAGCGGTTTGGCGGTCTAGACATCCTCGCCAACGTTGCGGGTGCCTTTCGCTACCAAACGCTCGCTGACGGCGACCTCGCCAACTGGGACCTGCTCTACACCGTGAATCTCAAGACTGCCGTAGCAGCCTCGAAGGCAGCGCTGCCCCACCTGCGCAAGCGCGGCGGTGGCCATATCATCAACGTCGGCGCGACCGCAGCGACCAAGGCCGGCGCAGGCATGGGTCCCTACACCGCCGCCAAGGCCGGCGTCGCCAGGTTCACAGAAAGCCTCGCGGAGGAGCTGAAGGACCACGGTGTCAACGTCAACGCGGTGCTGCCGAGCATCATCGACACGCCCGCCAATCGCGCCGACATCCCGAACGCTGACTTCAGTCGCTGGGTGACGCCCGAGGCGGTCGCCGACGTTATCCTGTTTCTCGCATCGGATGCGGCCCGCGGGGTCACCGGGGCGCTGCTGCCTGTATCGGGACGTGTTTAGCCTAGTCGACGTGCGGGCGCAGTGCCCCGGGGATGCGCTGCTGCGTCATTCCGCCGCTTTGCAGCCAGCGGCGCGTGTTTTCCGCGGACCGCCCGATCAACTCTTGAGCGCGCGAGAAGTCGTACGGTGACAGCGCGATCGGACACAACGGTGGAACCGTGAAGACCTCGACTCGGCCGGATAGTTGCTCGAGATCCCGCACGAGCTGACCTGCGATCAGCAGGTTCACGGCCTGCAACGCGTTTCCGATGGCCGTGGCCGGGGGCACCTTCAACGAGCACGCGAACCCTGTGGGGAGCACGATGATCCTGGTCGCCCCCAGTTCGACCGCGGTCACGACCGGCGTGTTGTTCGCGATGGCGCCGTCGATGAGGTAGTCGTTGCCGATCCGGACCGGTGGGAACGCGGCGGGTATTGCGCAGCTCGCCAGGATCGCCTCAACCGCAGGGCCCGAGGAAAGCTGCACGGCCGCGCCACTGAGAACGTCGGTCGCCATGACGTACATGGGCAATGCAGCATCCTCGAGCGCCCGATACGGAAGATGACGCTCGATGAGAGCGCGCAGGCCGCGCGAATCGACCAAGGAGGCCGACGCGAACACCAGGCCGACCACACCGCGAAGTGTCAGCGGAAAGACGTCTTTCCGCCTCAGTCCGCACCAGATGCTCTCCAGCCGCGCGACGCCGGCCGCGGTGGGAACGCCGGCGAAATATGCGCCGTTTAGCGAGCCCACCGATGAGCCGACGACAAAGTCCGGTTTGACACCGTGGGCTACCAGCTCACGCAGCATGCCCACCTGAATCGCGCCGAAGCTGCCGCCGCCGGCGAACACGAACGCGGTTTTTCCTGCGGTGCCGTTCGACATCGACGGTCATTTTGCCTGCCGCTTGGCGGCGGGTCTATGCGCGGTAGACGAGCGTTCCGCTCGGCAAAGGCTCCGCACCCGGCGTCAACGTTGCGCGCTGGACCTGATGATGACCCATGATATGAGTTACCTCGATCTCATCGGCCAGCAGGTAGTCACTGATGATCCGGCGGTGGCAGCGCCACCACAGCAGTTCGGAGCACATGATGGCGGAGCGTCGACCCCGGGCCAGTTCCAGCAATTTGGCAAACCCTGATTTGAACGGGTCGGTAGCGGCGTAGTCGGCGTAATTGCGAAAAGCCTCATTTCGCCACAACGTGTTGGGTGATGGGGGCGCACCTGGCGCGTGATGACGCCGACCGCCCAACTCGGACAAATGCTGGTACCCGATTGCGAATGCGGACAGCGAGTCGGGCAGAAGCTCGATATTGAACTGCGGGTTGGTGCGTGAATGGGGAAATGATCTGACGTCCACGACCAGCTGAACTTCGCTCTCCGCAAGCAGAGACACGAACTCAGGGATCGGGCGGGTCGAATGGCCGATGGTAAAGACGGTCATGGCGAGTGGGCGTCGCGGGGATCAGTTGTTTCCTGCCGCGCGAACTGCCGGCGGACACACGGTCAAGTGCTGCGCTTTGGCGCCTGCGGAGTGGGCCAGGAATGCTCCGCCTTGCCGTTGAAGATCGCGTCCGACTCGGCGCGCTCGAGAGTCCAGGAGCCGCGTGCAATTTCGGCCTCGAGCTGGCCCGGTGCCCAGCCGGAGTGACCAATGAAGATCCGCAGACCCTCCATGGGCTTGTCGCGGCCGAGCAGCTGCAGCAGCAGATCCCGGTTTGCGCTCAGGTAGATGCCGTTAAGAGCCTGGATCGCATGCTCGGGCGGCGTGCCGGCGCGAAACAGAAACCAAACGGACCCGAATTCGACGGGGCCGCCAAAGTAAACCCGATCGTGCAGTTGCGTGAGGCCCTTGAGATCCGGGAAGAGACGCGCGACCGGGATCGCCGTCGGCCTGTTGATGATGACGCCGACCGGAGCGGCGCCGAGATTGTTCATGACGAGCACTACCGAGTCGGCGAAAAAGGGATCCGTGAGCTCGGCTCGAGCGACGAGCAAGATTGCGGTTAAAGGCTTGGCTTCGCCCTCAGGTTTCGCATCGGCGGCGGGTGTCGGCCACGACGTCCCGAAAAGGATCAGGAGTGAGCAGAGCGCCCCCGCCAGCTCACGCAGTCGGCAGATACCACTGATGGTCACGGGATGCTCTTGCGATAGACGATGAACCCCGAGCGCTCCGCCACCCGATCATACAGCCGTTGCGCAACCAGATTGGTTTCGTGCGTCTGCCAGTAGACGCGTGCAGAGCCGAGCTGCTGTGCGCGCCGGTAAACCGCTTCAATCAGTGCCCGAGCCACGCCCGTCCGGCGCCGGTCCGGAGCGGTAAAGAGGTCCTGGAGATAGCAGATGGGTGTCAGCAAAATAGTGCTTCGATGCAAGATGTAGTGAGCCAGACCAACCAGACGCCCATCAAGCTCTGCAACAAAAGCGTAGACAGGCTCGCTGGCCTCGAAAAAACGCTGCCAAGTCGTCGCCGTCACCTCTTCGGGCAACGCCGTCGAGCCGCTGCGACCATAGAAGGCGTTGTAACTCTGCCAAAGGGGCAGCCAGCGCTCGTAGTCCAATGGCGAGATATCGCGGACCTTGGCAAACCCGTCCATGCACACGTTCCTTTAGGGTCGCGCTGGCTTTCGGTCGCTGTTTGCAGGTCGGATCCTCGCAAGGATCCGAGCCTGGGTGGTCGGGGCATCACGCATTTCGAGCGCTGACGATCCACAACGCGCCGGCAAGCGGCACGGTGCCGCGCACCTCATAG
>Ga0307477_10000538_pt1 | contig 41216 bp, 31 predicted proteins | sample atmos_gasesECM2C_FD_203316 | JGI IMG/M metagenome (GOLD analysis project Ga0307477, IMG submission 203316) | Hardwood forest soil microbial communities from Morgan-Monroe State Forest, Indiana, United States - atmos_gasesECM2C_515 | ecosystem: Environmental > Terrestrial > Soil > Temperate... | reverse complement strand
AGGATCTCGACGCCCCAGGCGATGGACCGCCGCGACAGCCAGATGGAAGCGGCTGATCCTGGCGATCATCTTGGGAGCCATGCCGAAATATTTGTGGAACTGCGCGATCAGATGGCGCCGGCTGCATCCGAATTCTTGCGGAAGCCGTGCCAGATCGACGTCATTCGGAGACTCCTGGAGTAGCCGCCATGAATGGAGCAGACCCGCCGGAGGGGAAGGCGCGGACGCCAATCGTGTAGCGATCGTGTTCTCGACGATGTCGAACCGAGCTGCCCAGTCGGGTGCGGCCTCCGCATGGCCCGTGAGGAGGCGCGCAAATCGACTATCGACATCCGCCAGTGCAAGAGTACGATCCGTCAGCAGGTCCATCGGCGCCCCCAGAAGCATCCATGCGCCGATTGGAGTGAAGCGAATCACCATGAAATCCCGAGCTCCGAAGGCCTCACGGATCTGGTGGCGATGCTGCAGGGCGACGATCCACGCGTTTCTGTGCTCGGTTGTGCGCTTCGGGTCCGATGGGTCGATGGTGCGATGAGGAGCAGCGAAGTTCAGCATGATCGCGACTTCACGTGATGGAAGGTGCCGCTCGTGCAACGGCCTGGGCAAGAAGCCCTCGCTCGCGAAGTAACCCAGGACGTAATCGCGGAGCCGCGGTTCGGCAGGCCGCTGTGCAGCCCGCCAGCGACCGAGATCGGATCGGTGACCGGTGACTTCGATACGGGTGGAACCTACCTGGCCCATTGCCAATAGTGTGTCATGCCTGAGCCCGGTGCCCTGACGACCCGAGAATCGCCGCCGTCAGGCCTCGATCACGTCGCCGGCGAGATCGATGCGGCGACGGAGGCCGTTCCGGCGCATGAACTCCCGGACGTACCCGAGGCCACGCCCCCGGTACTGTTCGTAGAAGGGATTCCGGGCTGGCTCGTGGTGAACGGAGACGACCTCGGTGTAGCCCACACGGATCTTGCCCAGATGAGCGTAAAAGTAGGCAAAGTGCTCGCCCGACTTCAGCGAGGCGTCCCAGCCGTAGCGCCGGAGGACGGCGGTCCGCGCGAGCATCTGCTGCGGCGCAAAGTCGACCCGGCGCACCGGCCCGACCTCGCCGCGCGTTTCCCGCACGTACTCGACGCCGCCGTCGAGGGTCCGAAACAGCCCCCAGAACCCGGTGCTGTCGTCGACCCCCAGGATGTCGACCCGCGCAGCCTCGAGCAGATCCTCCGCCAGCCCCAGGTCCGTGTCATCGCCAAAGAAGCAGTCGTCGTCGCACGTGAAGGCGTACGCGGTGGCGGCCAGCCGGACACCGTGGTTCCGGCCCGCCGAGGCGCCGACGTCGAAGCCCACGTAGGCGTAGCGGATCGCCGGGTCGACCGCTGCGAGGTCGGCCAGGGCCCGATTGACCTCGCGGCTGTCGTCGACGATGACGACCGGGATCGCCGGGTAGCGCTCCCGGATGCTCCGCAGCAGGCGATCGACCATCTCGGGACGCTCGAAGGTCTTGATCACGACGGTGGTGTTCCGCGCTGGTTTCATGCAGAGGCTTCCGGTACCCGAGACAAGGCTCTTGCGGCGACCCCGGCCGCCCGTCAGGTCTCCTGGGGGTCCACCTTCAGGGCTGCCAGGTCGACGGCGACGCTCTCGGGCGCCACGCGACCCCGCAGCCGGAGGACCCGCTCGCGCCAGCGCCAGGCCCTCGTCGCCTCCATGAAGCGGACGCGATCCCGCCAGCGCTCGACTTCGGCGTCGATGCCGCGATTCGCCGCGCGGAGCGCGTGCACCTCGGCCTCGGCAGCGGCCCGCGCCTGCATCGCCATGAGCAGCTGCGGCAGGCGGCGCAGGTAAACCGCCTCGTGCTTCCGCACGATGCGCTCCTGCAGGGGCGCTCCCACGTCGCCCTGCTCGCACCGCACGACCGTCGATCCGGGCCGTAAGCGGTGATCGAAGCTGAGCACCGGCAGATGCCGGAAGCGCCAGCCCCGCTCGGCAAGCGCGATCCAGAGCTCCCAATCCTCCCAGGCGGGAAGCTCGCTGTCGTATCCCCCGCAGCTCTCCCAGGCCGCCTTCCTGAACAGCGCGCAGGCGGCGATGAAGTTGCCGCAGAGCAGCCGATCGAGGTCGAAGTCAGGCACCTTGACCACGCCCGAGCGCAGACCGAAGGTTTGACGGTCGCCGTAGACCACCCCGACGTCCGGCTCGGCCTCGAGGAGCGCGAGCGCCGGCTCGACGAAGCCGGGCCGGAGGCGGTCGTCGGCGTCGAGCGTCAGGATGTAGCGCCCGCGGGCGCGGGCGATGCCCGCATTCCGGGCACCGGGCAGTCCGACGCCCGGCAGGTCGAGGATGTCGAAGCCGACCTGCCGCAGCCGCTCGAGCACCTCGAGCGTGCGCACTTGGCGCGAGCCGTCGTCGACGAGGATGAGCTCGCTGCCCGGCGCGGCCGCTGCGACGCTCGCCACCGCCTCGACCAGGAGCTCGCCGAGGTCGCGGCAGGGAATGACGACCGACACCAGCGGCTTGACCGGCGGCACCGCGAGCGCCGACGCTGAGCGGGGACGCGGGGTCGTCCAGCCGTCCCGCGGCAGATCTGCGGCCGCCTGCAGCTCTCCGTAGAGCTGGTAGGTCTCGGGGCTGGTGGCCGCGACCAGGTCGACCAAGGGATCGGAGAGCGGCCGTGCGCGCAGTCCTTCCTCCCCGCGCAGGCACGTGAGCAGGTCCCCGTCCAGCGGACAGCCGAGACGCGCGGCCAGGAGGTCGGCAAAGCGGTGAGGTCCGGCGAGCACGGCTTCGATCGCGACGAGCAGGGTCCGGCCCGGATGGCGGCGGCGGAACTCGAGGAGGCGGCGGTTGTAGAGGCGCCAGATGCGGTAGGCGTACTCGGGGCGACGGAGGAAGACGTCCGCCCCGACGCGCTGGATGGCATCGGCGACGTCCCAGGGGGCCCGGTACACGAAGAGATACCCTGGCGCCGCGCCGACCTCGGCTGACAGCCCATCCCAGAAGTCGAGCACCAGCGTGGTGCGCGGATCCTTCCAGCCCCAGCGGCGGCCTTCCCGGCGCGCGGCCAGCAGCTCGCGGGCCGCAGTCCGCACGCCAGCCGCCGGGCCTTCCTCCCAGTGCTCGGTCTCGGTCCAGCCCCAGTCGCGATGCCCCGGCGCGTCGTCGGTCGAGGCGAGCATCAGCCGTCGATCGAGGGCCAGGAAGTCACGATCCTCGAAGTAACCGCGCGGATTGTTGGCGTCGGGCTCGACCAGCCGCGTTCCCATCGCGACGCCGGCCGCGGCCAGAACGGAAGCCAGGTAGGAGGTGCCCGAACGGTGCATGCCGGCGACCACGATCGGCGAGGCGCGGAAGGTTCCCGAGGTCGAGTCCGACGTCGACGGGATGTGCATGGATCGCCGGCATTTTAGCGCAACGGCGGCGCCGGCCGCGGGAGACCGGCGAGGAAGGCTTCGATCGCCCGTTCCGTGGCCGCGGCAGGCTTCTCCTGCAACACGACCGAGGAGTGCGTGGCATCCGCAATGACGATCGGTCCTTCGCCGCGGCTGGATTTCGCCGCGATCCCCGCCAGGTAGCGCAGGTACCGCTCGTGCCAGGCGATCACGTCCTGCGCCGTCTCCTTGCCTTCCGGCTGGCGCGTCGCCGAGGTCGCCACCATCAGGATCGGCAAAGACCCGAAGCTCCGGACGTCCAGGCACTGCCAGGCGGTTTTCGGCAGCACGTCGAGATAGGCTCCGACGGTGCCGATCATCGAGCTGCGGGACATCCCGGCGCGATATTGGGCAAGCGCCAGAGCGTTGCCGGCGAACGCCTTGGCGCCAGAGAAATGCGACAAGATCCGCGTGACGGCAAAATGCCCCGCAATCCTGCCCGCAACGCAGCGCCAGCCGCATTCCGGCAGCGCCATCGCTTGCTGGCGCGAGCCGTGGAAGTCCTCGAGCAGGTCCTTCGGGTCGCCGGGCTCGATGAGCACCAAGGCCTCGACGTCCCGCGGATTCAGCGCGGCGTAGACCTGCGCGAAGTTCGCGCCCAGCGAGTGGCCCACGTAGACGAACGGTCGCGCGATCCGTGCCGCGTCCGCGATCCGGGAGAGGTCGGACGCGGCGGCGGCGGCGTCGAAAGCGTCGCCGCCGGCCTCGCTCCATCCGAGGCCGGGCCGATCGAGCGAGCACACGCGCCAGTGCTGCGCGAGTGCCGGTTGCAGGCGATACCACATGGTGGACCATCCGCCGGCCCCGGAATCCAGCACCAGGGTCCGCTCGCCGGCGCCGGTGCAGAGGAGGTGGATGCGCCGCCCATCGACGGCCACGATTCTCCCGGGTGGGGGGAAGGACCGAGCGTCGATCCAGGTGCCGATTTGCTGGTAGATGGCGCCCGCCAGCAAGGCGGCCAGCACGACGATGCCGAGCCACCTCAGGATGCGGGCGACAATGCGCATGAAACCCCCATTGGGCGCTTACTCGTCGGCCCAGCTTCGGTAGAGACCCCAGAGCAGCGGCGGCGCCATCAGCAGGATGGCGGCCACCGTCAGAGCCGCCGGGGTCATGGCGGCGGCGGCGGCCGCTGCCGACGCCCGCGGCACGGCGCCTGGCGCGGTGGCCGCGGCTTCGCCCAGGGTGCGCAGCCAGGCCGCGGCCGAGGTGCCCTGGCCCAGCGCCAGCGCGCCCAGAACCGCCGCTCCCGCCGCGTAGCCCAGCTTGTGGGCCAGCGCGATGGGGCGCACGGCGCGCTCGGCCCGGTCCGCGCGCGCCCGCAGCCGGGCCCGCCAGCGGACCGCCGCCGCGTCGGGCAGGGCCGGCGGCGCCAGCTGCTGGGCGGCGGCGGCGGCGCGCAGGAAGCCGTCCACCAGCCGCGCGTCGGCGCACTCCCGGCAGGCGGCGGCGTGGCGCTCCAGCTCCGCCGGCAGCGGGCCGCCGGCGGCGCGCGAGATCTCGTCGAAACGCGGGCAAAGGGGCTGACTCATGGCTTCTCCTCGGGGGCGAGGCCGGCGGCGCGCAGCAGGCCGGCCAGGCGCCGGCGGGCCCGGAACAGCAGCACGCGGATGCTCGCCGGACCCAGGCCGGTGATCGCGGCGATGTCCGCGTGGCTGCCTCCCTCGACGTGCGCGAGCCACAGGATCAGGCGCTCGCGCGGCGCGAGCCGGGCAAGCAGCCGGTGCAGGTCGATCCGCGCCGCCGCATCGGGCGCCGGCGCGGAGCCCTCCGGCGCCTCCGCCAGCGGCAGGAGGCGGCGGCTCCCGCGCCGGTGGTCCTGCAGGAGGTTGGTGGCGATGCGGAACAGGTAACGCCGCAGGTGCTCGTCGCTCTCCGGTCGGATGCCGGCATGCAGCAGGCGGATGAAGGCTTCTTGGGTGAGATCGTCGGCGAGCACGCGGTCGCCGGATGCGGCCGCCAGGTAGGCCCAGAGGCGGCGCGCGGTGCGGTCGTAGAAGTCGCGGAAGGCGGCCTCCCCGAGCCAATGGAGGCTGGCCGCGCCGGTCTCCTCCACCGCGGTCGTCACCGCTGCCGCCTGGCTGGCTGCATACATCGTCGGCCCCCGCGCCCGCCGTCTTGCCGGCCTAGGCGCGGTCCGTGGCGCCGGCGCATTCTCCCGGCGTCCCGAGCAGGCCCCAGGCCTTCGACAGCCGGTGTGCCATGTAGGCCGAGGCCAAGAAGCCGATGCCCAGCGACATGCCGATCGCGCCGACGAAGGTGAAGCCGTGGACGTCCTCGGCGCCGAGCTGGCCACGCAGCGCCAGTAGGGCGCCGCCGACCACGGTGAGGATCAGCCCCGTCTGCACCGAGCCCAAGATGCGGCGATAGGGGTTTCCCCGCTCGAGGGTCACCGCTTGCGCCAGGCGCTGCCCGGCCGGGCTCTCGAGGTAGGCCAGCAGCTCCTGCGAGGTGCCGAGCTTGTCCAGCAGGCGAGTCTGCAGCTCGGCCTGGATGCGCGCGGCGTTCGTCAGCCGCCGGTTGGCCAGCAAGGTGAGAATCACCCAGGCGAAAAGCGAGTAGACGCCAAGGATGACCAGCATCGAGTAGACATTCATCGCCGCTCTCCTCATGCAATACCCGGCGTGCCGGGTAGGTTCCATCCGCACTACGCGCCGGAGAGCGGTAAGGTTAACCGGCAGAGGCGAATCCCGAGACCACGTTCGACAGGCAGATCGCCGCCGTCAGGCCTCGACCACGTCGTCGGCGAATTCGATGCGGTTCTCGCGCCGAGCCCGAGCGAAAGCCTCCTGGTCGGGCGCACCCCTACTCTCTTCCAGGATCGCGGCAACGTCGAGCGCCGATGCTCTCAGTGCCTTGACGACCGGATAGTCGCAGCTCTCGTCGGCGAGGAAACGCAAGGAGCCGCGGGCGGTCAGTCCGAATGAGCGGCGGTCTCTACGATCTCCTCGTAGGCGATCGTGTCTGCCGCAAAGGCGACCGCAGCGCGGATGTCGTCCCGTGTCAGGTGGGGATAGGACGCCAGCAGATCCTCCTCCGTGGCGCCCTCGCTGATCCTTCGCAGAATCAGTTCCACTGAGACTCGAGTCCCACGGATGACGGGCTTACCCAGCATCACCTCAGGATTTGCTTCGATCCGCTCTGCAAGCTTCATCGCCGGGTTCCTCCGGTCCAGAGGATTCTACCGCCTTCCGCCCGGAGGCTGAGGATCAAAACCCGCCATCCGCTGCATGGTTCCGCCCAGCGTCCAACCCTTGAAACTATGCCTGAACAGGCATAGGATGCCGTCAGGGACGAGGCGCCGAGCTGATCATGGCCACCCAAGACTACATCCAGCCCAAGCCAGTGCGCTGGGTTGGGAGTTGCAGAGAGGATCTGAAGAGCTTCCCGGAGGAAGTCCGGCGGCGAGTCGGCGGTGCGCTCTGGGATGCGCAGCTCGGCCTCAAGGCACCCTTCGCCAAGCCGCTCCGGGGATTCCGCGGCTCCGGGGTGTTGGAGATCGTCGACGACTTCGATGGTGACACCTATCGAGCCGTCTACACCGTCCGGTTCGCCGGCGCCGTCTATGTGCTGCACGCCTTCCAGAAGAAGTCCAAGCATGGCATCGCCACCCCGAGACCAGAGCTGGAGTTAATTGAACGGCGACTCAAGCGCGCACGAGAGGACTACGAGCAATGGTCAAGAAGCAAGAAGTCGAGCTCCCGGTGACCCGTAGCAGCGGCAACGTGTTCGAAGATCTGGGCTTCCCCGAACCCGAGGAGGAGTTGACGAAGGCTCAGCTGGCCAGTCATATCCGGCTGGTCATCAAGCGCCGGCGACTGACCCAGGTTGCTGCCGCGACGCTGATGGGCATCGATCAACCCAAAGTATCAGCACTGCTCAACGGTCGTCTCGCGAACTTCTCCAGCGACCGCTTGATGCGTCTTCTGACCGCTCTCGGTCAAGACGTGGAGATCGTAGTAAGGGCGAAGCCACGCGACCGCGACCGAGGCCGCATACGCGTCGTAGATCATGCGCATGTCTGAGCACTGAAGCGTCAGGCATCCCCCGCGGCCTCGAGGTCCTGGAGCTCGGCCCTCTCGCGCGCCAGCCTCCTGGTCAGCGGGTTCGCGCCGCGCAGCGCCTCGCGGCGAAGCGTGCCAACCCACTGCGCAGCCCCAGAGCGAGACCGGGCACCGCCGAGTCCCAGACCAGCGTCTCCTTGCCGGGATCGGCTTGGGCGATGAGACGGTCAATGACGCGCTTGGTGAAGTTCTCGGCTCCGGTCCAGGGCCAGGGCGAGATCGCCCCTCCTGGGCAGTCTAGCGGGGTCGTGCACCGGGGTACCCATCGGGGTACCCATCCGGCCAGATCGTGGGTACCCTCTGGGGTACCGTACCCTAAGGGGGCGAAAAACCCCCTAGCCGCCAGTGTCGTAGCGCAGAAAGGCCTATCAGGTAAGGGTTTGTAAGCGCAGCCGGGAGTAGGACTTGCGGGGTTCTGCGTGGTGCGCCCTAGAGGATTCGAACCTCTGACCTACAGCTCCGGAGGCTGTCGCTCTATCCAGCTGAGCTAAGGGCGCTTGGCAGGGTGTGGCGCTTTCAAAGGGGGGGTTGGCCTGCCTGGAGGGATTCGAACCCCCGACCCGCGGCTTAGAAGGCCGCCGCTCTATCCAACTGAGCTACAGGCAGCGACTCGGCTCGGCCAGGGAACCACCTCGGGTCGCCGTCAGGTAATCGGGGCGCCCAGATTTGAACTGGGGACCCCCTGCGCCCAAGGCAGGTGCGCTACCAGGCTGCGCTACGCCCCGACGGAAACGCGCATCGCAGTCTAAGGCAGCGCGTCGAGCCGTGTCAATTATAGGACGGACCGCGCGGACCCGGCCCTCGCCGCACCTCGCGGATCCAGCGCCGGACCCGCTCGACGCCGGGCTCTCAGGCGAAGATGCGCGGGGGCTCCAGGGCCGGCGGGACCTCTTCGCTGGCGTGGACGGCGCCGTCGACGTCCAGGTAGCGGCCCTGGCCGAGGTCGAGGAGGCAGCGGTTGCGGCCGCTGCGCTTGGCTTCGTAGAGGGCTTCGTCGGCGAAGAGGAGGAGCTCGGCGGCGGTCTTGATGTAGAGCTCGGGGAAGCAGGCGACGCCGGCGCTGAGGGTCAGCGGCACCCGCCGGCCCTCGACGCGGAAGTCGAGCTCCGCGACCCGGGCGCGGAGGCGCTCGGCGGCGAGGAGGGCGGCCTCGCCGGCGGTGTCGGCGAGCAGCAGCACGAACTCCTCGCCGCCGTAGCGGCAGCAGAGGTCGGTCTCGCGCCGCTCCTCCCGCAGCAGGCCGGCCACCGCGACCAGGGCGGCGTCGCCGGCGGAGTGGCCGTGGGTGTCGTTGATGCGCTTGAAGTGGTCGAGGTCGCAGAGGATGACGGACATCACGCCGCCCTCCTCGATCGAGCGGGCGTGCGCCTCGTGCATGCGCTGCTCGAGCACCCGCCGGACGGCGACTCCGGTCAGGGGATCCTCGCGGGCCTCGCGGTCGAGCAGGCAGCGCCGCACCGAGGCAGTCATCTGGGGCAGCAGCCGGTCGAGCATCACCAGGGCCTGCGGCTCGACCAGGCGCGGATCGCACCACAGCCGCAGCCGGGCCAGCACGCGCCCTTCGTCGCGCAGCTGGCGCTCCAGCAGGCGCCAGCTGGTGCGGCGGTGGAAGCCGGGAAGCGCGGGCGGATAGCGGTCCGGCTCGGGCACGCCCTCCTGCAGCTCGTGCAGCGGGCCGGCCCACCAGCTCCTGAACTCGCTGCCCGGGGTCAGGGTCTCGAACTGGAACCACTGGAACTTGACCACCTCGCACTCGGCGAGGATGCGCTCGGCGACGCCCACCATCTCCTGCTCGGGCGTGATCATGCGGGTGCCGGCACGGCGCAGGCGCTCGAGATCGCCGGCGCGACGCCGCGCCTTGGCCAGCAGGACGCCGTTGCGCCCGGCCTCGACCGCCGCCAGCACCAGCGCGGCCAGCACCACTCCGGCGGTACCCCACCCGGCGCCCGCGCCGGCCAGAGCCAGGCCGGCGCCGGCGATCCAGCCGGCGAGATCGGTCACCAGCGGCAGCGCCACTCGCGGCCGCGGGCCCTGCTCGGGACGGCGGATCTTCTGCTCCGCCAGCAGCAGCCCGAGCCACACCACGAGGTAGGCGGCGGCCGCGGCGGCCACGCGCGCCGGCAGCTGGGCCCCGGTCCGCAGGCGTGGCAGCCAGGCCCAGATCGCCCCGCCCGCCAGCGCCGAGCAGGCCGCCATGCCCGCGGCTTCGAGCGCCCGCAGGAGCTTGCGCCGCTCCGGCAGCGGCACGACGCCGACCGAGCGCACCATGCGCCAGCCGATCTCGGCCAACAGCAGGGAGGAGGCGGCCAGGCCCGCGGCGGTGACCGCGCCGAACAGCAGCACGGCCGGCGCCACGACGGCGGCGCCGAGGCCGAGGGTGGTGCGGTTGAAGGGACGGTGGAAGGCGCCCGCAGCGCCCGCGGCGAGCAGCGCCAGGAACCACCAGGGGCCGCCGAAGCTGGTCCAGGAGCCGCCGAGCAGGTCGAGATCCGCCAGCGTCTCGGACCGCCCGGCGACCGCCATCGCCACCACCGCCCCGAGAGTCGGGAGCAGGGACGCCCAGAGGTCCCTCGACGATGGCGAGCGCTTCATCGAGGCGGTCGGCTCAGTGACCTTCCGCGCCGCTGGCCGCGATCACTCCGCAGGCCAGCCGCCCGCCGGCGTTGCCGGTGGGCTGGGTGGTGCAATCGTCGGGCGCCGCGTGCAGGATGACCGCCCTGCCCACGACCGCGCTCGCTCCGGAGAGCGACAGGGCCGAGGTGGTGACGTCCACGTGGCCGGTGCCGTCGGCATTGATCACGATGTTCCCGAGGTCGCCGGCATGATGACTGGCCGCGTCCGGACATGCGTGCGGCGTCCCGGCCGGGTTGAAATGCCCGCCGGCGGAGGCGAAGTCCTTGCCGGGGTCGCGCTCGCACTTGCCGTTCTCGTGGACGTGAAAGCCGTGATTGCCGGGCGGGGAGACGCCGGTGACGTCCGCCACCACCCGGACCTGGCTGCCGGCCTGGTAGAAGATCACCCTGCCGGAGAACCCCGGGGTGTCCTTGGCCGGCTGCAGGGCGGCCTGGGCGCTCGCCGGAGCGCCGGCCGGCACTGCCGCTGTCGGCGCTGCCGCTGCCGGCGCCGCCGCGGCGGCCGCGGACCCGCCGGCCTGCGCCGCCGCGATCTCCTCCGGCTTCATCGGTTCGTCGGAGACCTTCACCGCCGGCTTGGCGCCTGCCGGTGCGGTGGCGCCGCCCGCCGTGGTGGTGGTGGAGGTGGCGCAGGACGAGATGGAGAGAACGAGCAGCGCCGACGCGGCGCCCGCGGCCCAATCGAAGCGTGCTTGCTTCATGAGAGACCCTCCTCCTCAAGAGAGCACTGCACTTGGCGAATCATCCTGCCGTGGCGTTGGGCCTCAGCTCCAGCGTCACGTCCGCCAGGCGGCGGGAGATCTGGATTTCCACTGGCGTGGCCGCCTGGTCCTTGGCCAGCCAGAAGTCGACCTTGGCGGTCCATTTCCGTCGCTCGGGCAGGTCCCTGCCGCGGATGGCGTAATGGCGGGTCTCGATCTTCCGGTTTGAGATCGTGCGGACCTCGTCTCCCATCGGCAGCACGGTCACCGGGTAGATCTTGCCGTCCGACCAGATCTCCATCTCGCGCGGTTTCTGGAACGGCTCGTGACGGATGGTGTAGATGGCGCAGGAGATGTCGAAGACCCCTTTCTGCTCGATCTCGTCGCTCGTGGACTTGGAACGCCCGCGCCAGAAAAAAGAGCTCCAGGCGCGGATCGGCTGCAGCGTGCGCGGGTCGATCTCGGAGCCATAGCGCCAATACTCGCCCTGCTTGCTCTGCGGCGAGGTGATCAGCAGCTCGCCTCTCAGGTGTCCGTCCTTCTGCAACTTGAACGCCAGCTCGCCGTCGCCCTGCTGCGGGAAGAACAGGCCGAGGATGGTGCCGACCACGTTGCCCAGGCGCCAGTGATAGTGGAAGTCCTCGTCCTCGCTCTGCTGGGCGCCGGCGCGAGAGCCCGGCCACAGGAGGAGAAGGAGGCACGTCAGGCCCGCGGCCGCGACCAGCTTACGGGGATAAGGGCTCATGGCAGGGGTGCCGGCCCGCCGGTCGTGGCCCGGGCGTGCCGCGCGAGAGGCTCAACTATGCCACAGCCTCGCCCGCCGGGACAGCGGCGGGCGGATCGGCAGAGGGGATGGACCCTCGCGAGCCGACCCACGACCCCGGATCGGGCGGATCGGAGGCGAATCAGGTGGACGTCGCGGGAGGCTGCGGCGACACCGCCAGGCGCAGGCGCGCCAGCGACCTCAGGGTCAGCTTGCGGATGCTGGCGGGGCAGTAGCCGAGCCGGTCGGCCACCTCTTCGGTGGTCAGCCCGAGGCCGAAGCGCAGCCACAGCACGGCCCGGTGCCGCGCCGAGAGGGTCTCGAAGACGGTCTCGAGGTCCCAGAACAGCACCGCCCGGTCCTGCGGCGCCGGCTGCGGCCGGGAGAGGATGTCGAGCAGGGCCGAGTCGACAGCTTCGAGCACGCTCGACCGGCGGTCTCGCCAGTAACGCGCGCAGCGGTGGCGCAGCGTGCCGATCACCCAGGCTTCCTTGTTGTCGATCGACTCCCACTTGCTCAGCACCGCGAGGAAGGCCTCCTGCAGCACGTCCTCGGCGTCGTGCGGCGGGATACCGTAACCGCGCAGGATGCGCTTCAGCCGCGGGCGGAGCCTCTCGACGAGCGGCTCGAGCTCCGTGGCGACGGCAAGGCTGGACAAGGAGTTCATGGCCGGTGCGGCGGGTTCACAGGCCGCCCGCACCACGGGCGACCCGGCCCTGTCCCACACCTGCTATCTTATCACTGAAATACGCGACACCGGTGTCTGAACCGGGATACTTCGAGCCTGAATCAGAACATTCCGAGCTGAAGGCGTGCCGCTTCCGACATCATCGACGGGTTCCAGACCGGATCCCACACCACCTCGACCTCGGCCCCGGCGACCCCGGGCACGGTCTCGACCTTGTCCTTCACCTCTCCCGGCAGCGTGCCCGCGACCGGACAGCCGGGTGAGGTCAGGGTCATCTTGATCTGCACCCGCCCGCCGGGCTCGACGTTGAGGTCGTAGATCAGTCCCATCTCGTAGATGTTGACCGGGATCTCCGGGTCGTAGACGGTCTTCAGCGCCTCGACGATGCCGTCCTCGATGCTCGGCTCGGCGCCGCCCGCCTCGGCGGAGGTCGGCGGGGCGTTCTCCAGCGGAGCGTTCTCCAGCGGGGCGCTCTCCAGCGGAGCGTTCTCCAGCGGGGCGCTCTCGAAAGATGCGCTCTCCACGGCGGGTGCGTTCGTTTCTGTCGTCATGACGTCTCCTTCGAGCCTGGCGGCGGCTCGGGCTCCAACTGCGCCGCCGCCGCTCCGGACTGTAGCGCCGATTGCAGGGCATGCCAGGCCAGGGTGGCGCACTTGACCCGCATCGGATACTCGCCCACCCCGGCGAAGGCCGCGAGCTTGCCCAGCTCGAGTGCCCCGCCGGCGGCGGAGCTGCCCGCGGCCTCTGCCCTGGCCTCGCCGCCGAAGCCGGCGCGGGTGGAGCCGCCGCCGGCGGGCGCGCCGGTGACCAGGGCGTGGAAGCTGGCGAAGAGGCGCCGCGTCTCCTCGAGCGACTTGCCGCGCAGCGCCTCGGTCATCATCGACGCCGAGGCGGTCGAGATGGCGCAGCCGACGCCCTCGAAGGCGATCTCCTCGATCCTCCCCTGCTCGACCCGCAGGTAGACCTCCACCCGGTCGCCGCAGAGAGGGTTGTAGCCGACGGCGCTGTGGCTCGCGCCGGGCAGGCGGCCGAAGTTGCGCGGCCGCCGGTTGTGGTCGAGGATGACCTCGCCGTAGAGGTCCTGCAGCTCGCCGAAGCCGCCGCTCACGCGAACACCTCCCGCACCCGCTCGACCGCCGCCGCCAGGGCGTCCACCTCGTCGAGGGTGTTGTAGAGGCCGAACGAGGCGCGGGTGGTGGCGGGAACCTCGAGCACCTCCATCAGCGGCTGGGCGCAGTGATGGCCGGCGCGCACCGCGATGCCAAGGCCGTCGAGCACCGTGCCGACGTCGTGCGGGTGAACGCCTTCGACCAGGAACGACAGCAAGCCGGCGCGCTCGCGCGCCGATCCCACGAGCTGCACGCCCGGGATGGCGCCCAGGCGCTCGGCCGCCCATTGCAGCAGCCGGCCTTCCCAGACGGCGACCGCGTTCAGCCCCAGGGTCGTCAGGTAGTCGAGGGCGGCGGCGAGCCCGATGGCGCCCTCGATGTTGGGAGTTCCCGCTTCGAAGCGCTGCGGCGGCGGCGCATAGGTGGTGCCCTCGAAGCGCACCTGCTCGATCATGCCGCCGCCACCCTGCCAGGGCGGCATCGCGGCCAGCAGCTCGGCGCGGCCGTAGAGCGCCCCGATGCCGCTGGGGCCGTAGACCTTGTGCCCGGAGAAGGCGTAGAAGTCGCAGCCGAGCATGGCGACGTCGACCGTCAGGTGGGGCGCCGCCTGGGCGCCGTCCACCACCAGCACCGCCCCGCGCCGATGCACCAGGTCGGCGATCTCGGCGACCGGGTTGATGGTCCCCAGCACGTTGGAGACATGCGCCACCGCGACGATGCGGGTGCGCGGCGACAGCAGGCGGCGGAATGCCGCCAGGTCGAGCTCGCCGCGGCGGTCGATGGGCACGACGCGCAAGCTGGCGCCGCGCTCCTCGCACAGGAGCTGCCAGGGCACCAGGTTGGAATGATGCTCCATGGCGGTCACCAGCACCTCGTCGCCGGCCGCCAGGCCGGTGCGCCGTCCCCGCCCGTAGCTGTGGGCGACGAGGTTGATCGCCTCGGTGGTGCCGCTCACGAAGACGATCTCCTCGGCGGCGGCCGCGCCGACGAAGGCCCGCACCGTCTCGCGCGCCCGCTCGCGGGCGGTGGTCGCCAGCTGCGCCAGCCGGTGCACGCCACGGCCGACGTTGGCGTAGTAGTCGCGGTAGCAGCCGGCGATCGCCTCGAGCACGGCGCGCGGCTTCTGGCTCGAGGCGGCGTTGTCGAGATAGATCAGCGGCCGCCCATGGATCGTCTGGGCCAGCAGCGGAAAGTCAGCCCTCACCCGCTCCAGGTCGTAGCTGGGAGCGGCGGCGCCGGCGGCACTCGCGGTGGCCGCCCCCCCGGCGGCGGCCCGGGGCGGGGCGGAGGTGGTGGGCTGGGACATCAGACCGCCTGCCTGACCACCTCGCCCTGGGGCAGCCGGGCGAACAGGTACTCTTCGAGGTCGTGACGCACCGCCTCGACCTTGATGCGCGCGACGATGTCGGAGGCGAAGGCATAGGTCAGCAGGCTGCGTGCCGCGGCCTCGCCGATGCCGCGCGAACGCAGGTAGAACACGGCGTCGGCGTCGAGCTGTCCGACGGTCGAACCGTGGGTGCAACGGACGTCGTCGGCGAAGATCTCCAGCCGCGGGTTGGAGTTGGCGATGGCGTCGGCGGACAGCAGCAGGTTGCGGTTGGACTGCTTGGCGTCGGTCTTCTGCGCCCCGGGATGCACGTGGATGAGGCCGTTGAAGACCGTCCGCGCCTTGCCGTCGAGGATGCCCTTGTAGAGCTCGTGGCTGGCGCAGTGGGGCTTGGCGTGCTCGACACGCATGTGGTTGTCGACCAGCTGCCGGCCGTCCGCGAGATAGAGGCCGTTGAGGATGCAGTCGATGCCCTCGCCGTCGAGCAGGGCGTTGACGTCGTTGCGCACCAGCCCGCCGCCGAGCGAGATGGAGTGCGAGGAGATCACGCTCGCTCGGTCGCCGTAGACCTGCAGGGTGGCCAGGTGGTAGGCCTCCCGGCTCTCGCGCTGCACCTTGTAGTGGTCGACCACCGCGCCGGGGCCGGCGACGAGCTCGGTGACGCCGCAGGTGAAGTAAGCGCCTTCGCCGGCGTAGGTCTCGACCACCGTCAGCTGGCTCCCCTCGCCGGCCACGATCAGGTTGCGCGGATAGGAGACGGTCGCCGGCGCCGGCACCGCGGGCTTCGCCGACGCGACGGCACGCGCGCCCGCGCCGGCGCCGGCGCCGGCATGGCGGGACCGCCGGACCGGCGCCACCGGGAACGGGGTGGAGAGGTACAAGAGGTGAATGGGCCGCTCGAGCACCGCGCCGCGCGGCAGCAGCACCACGGCGCCGTCGTGCAGGAAGGCGGTGTTGAGGGCGACGAACGGCTGGTCCTGGAACGAGGTGTGCCGGCCGAGCCAGGGCGTGACCCGCCGGGGCTCGCGCGCCAGCACGGCGGCGAGGCTCGTCACCTCGACGCCGGGCGGCAACGGGCGTTCTCCTCCCGCGCCTCCCGCGCCCGTGGAGAGCTCCGGCGCGAACTGGCCGTCGACGAACACCAGGGTCGCCGCGGCATCGAAGGTCCAGCGCGCCACGACGCCCGCTCCGAGACGCGGCGCGCCGGCGACCGGCGCGGCCGACGGCGACGTCGCGCCGCCGCCGCCCACCATGCGGGCCGGCGCACGCTGGAAGGCCGCGCGGGCGAGCGGCGCGAGGTTGGTGTAGCGCCACTCCTCCTGGCGGGTGGTCGGGAAGCCCAGCGCGCCGAAGCGGGTGATCGCCGCCTGGCGCAGCGCGGAGAGCTCTCGGATCTCCGGCAGGTCCGGCAGGTCCGGCAGGTCCGGCGGCTCGGACAGCTCGCGCTGGAACGTCTCCCAATCGGCGAGGTAGGGCGCCGCGGCGGCGAGGTCGCGATCGCGCCCCTGCTGGAGCTGGAGGAGGACCGGCCCGGACGCGCCTGAGGCGGCGGGGTTCGCGCCGACCGCGGGCGTGACCGCGGGCGTGACCGCGGGCGTGACCGCGGCAGCGGCGGACTCCTGGGTCGCGACTGCCGCGCGCAGCGGCTGTTCGGTGGCCTGCCCGGTCATGGCGTCAGGCTCCGGCCGCGGGAACGGGCACCGCCGGCGACGGTGCCGGCGCCTGGGTCGCGGCTCCGGGAGCGGACCGCGCCAGCGCGTCGAGCCAGGCGTAGCCCTTCTCCTCGAGCTCGAGCGCCAGCTCCTTGCCGCCCGAGCGGACGATGCGGCCGTCCACCAGCACGTGCACGCGGTCGGGAACGATGTAGTTCAACAGCCGCTGGTAGTGGGTGATCAGCAGGAAGGCCCGGTCGGGCTGGCGCAGCCTCTCGACCCCCGCCGCCACGATGCGCAGCGCGTCGATGTCGAGGCCGGAGTCGGTCTCGTCGAGCACCGCGAGCCGCGGCTCGAGCACCGCCATGTGGAAGATCTCGTTGCGCTTCTTCTCGCCGCCCGAGAAGCCCTCGTTGACGGGCCGGTTGAGCAGCGATTCGTCCATCTGCACCAGCTTCATCCTCTGGCGCACCAGCTTGAGGAAGTCGACCGCGTCGAGGTCGGGCAGCCCGCGGTGCTTGCGCACCGCGTTGAGCGCCGCCTTGAGGAAGTAGGTGTTGCTGACGCCGGGGATCTCGACCGGGTACTGGAACGCCATGAACACCCCTTCGCGCGCCCTCTCCTCGGGATCCATGGCCAGCAGGTCCTTGCCCTCGTAGAGCACCTCTCCCGCCGTCACCTCGTAGGTCTCCTGCCCCGCCAGCACGCGGGCGAGCGTGCTCTTGCCGGAGCCGTTCGGCCCCATGATGGCGTGCACCTCTCCCGCATTCACGACGAGGTCGATCCCGCGCAGGATCTCCTTGCCCTCGACCGCCGCATGTAGATTCTTGATCTGAAGCATCGCTCGCGTTCTTCCCCTTGCCTTGGTGATGGTCAACCGATCTGTCCCGGGAGGCGCCGGATGATGCCGGCCATCCTCCCCTGGCGTCGTGGCCCCGGGTGCCCGGGAACCTGGCGGGACACTAGCCGACGCTGCCCTCCAGGTTGATGGCCAGCAGCTTCTGCGCCTCCACCGCGAACTCCATCGGCAGCTCGCGGAAGACCTCGCGGCAGAAGCCGTTGACGATCATCGCCACGGCGTCCTCGGTCGAGATGCCGCGCTGGTTGCAGTAGAAGATCTGGTCCTCGCCGATCTTCGAGGTGGTCGCTTCGTGCTCCATGCGGGCGAGCGGGTTCTGGACGTCGATGTAAGGGAACGTGTGAGCCCCGCACTGATCGCCGATCAACATGGAATCGCACTGCGAGAAGTTCCGCGCGTGGTCGGCGCCCTTCAGGATGCGCACCGCGCCCCGGTAGGTGTTCTGGCCGTGGCCGGCGGAGATGCCCTTGGAGACGATCGTGCTGCTGGTGTTCTTGCCGATGTGGATCATCTTGGTGCCGGTGTCCGCCTGCTGGTAGCCCTTGGTCAGCGCCACCGAGTAGAACTCGCCCACCGAGGAATCGCCCTTCAGGATGACGCTCGGGTACTTCCAGGTGATCGCCGAGCCGGTCTCGACCTGCGTCCACGAGATCTTCGAGCGCGCGCCGTCGCACTTGCCGCGCTTGGTGACGAAGTTGTAGATGCCGCCCTTGCCGTGCTCGTCGCCGGGATACCAGTTCTGCACCGTCGAGTACTTGATGGTGGCGTCGTCGTGCGCCACCAGCTCGACCACCGCCGCGTGCAGCTGGTTCTCGTCGCGCATCGGCGCCGTGCAACCCTCGAGGTAGGAGACGTAGGCGCCCTCGTCGGCGATGATCAGGGTGCGCTCGAACTGGCCCGAGTTCTTGGCGTTGATCCGGAAGTAGGTGGACAGCTCCATGGGACAGCGCACTCCCTTCGGCACGTACACGAAGGAGCCGTCGGAGAAGACCGCCGAGTTCAGGGTGGCGAAGAAATTGTCGGAGTACGGCACCACCGATCCGAGATACCGGCGCACCAGCTCGGGATGATCGTGCACCGCCTCCGAGAAGGAGGAGAAGATGATGCCCATCTCGGCGAGCTTGCCCTTGAAGGTGGTGGCCACCGACACGCTGTCGAAGACCGCGTCGACCGCCACGCCGGCGAGGATCTCGCGCTCGCGCAGGGGGATCCCGAGCTTCTCGTAGGTGGCCAGGATCTCGGGGTCCACCTCGTCGAGGCTCTTCGGTCCCTGCTTGCGCTTCGGGCCCGCGAAGTAGACGATCGACTGGTAATCGATCGGCGGATGGTGCACGTTCGCCCAGGTCGGCTCCCGCATGGTCAGCCAGTGCCGGTAGGCCTTGAGCCGCCACTCGAGCAGCCACTCCGGCTCCGCCTTCTTGGCCGAGATCAGGCGGACGACGTCCTCGTCGAGCCCGGGCGGGAAGGTATCCTGCTCGACGTCGGTGACGAAGCCGAACTTGTAGTCTTGCGCGGCCAGCTGTTCGAAGGTCTCGGTGGAAGTCTGCATGGCTCTAAGTCGTCCTCGATCGTCTCGTGGGTCTCGCCTCTCGCGTCTCTTGGCTCTCGGGTCTCTTGTCTCTCGCGTCTCTTGTCTCTGGCGTCTCTTGTCTCTCGCGTCTCTTGTCTCTCGTCGCTCGTTCGTCGCTTGCATGCCGCCTGGCCGCTTGTCCGCCTGTCGCTGTCGCCCGCGGACCGTCCTCAGAGCGGCGGCTGCGGCGGGATCGCCGAGGCGGCGCCGCGACGGCCCAGCGTCACCAGGGCCTCCAGCGGCGCCAGCGGGTGGACCATCTCCGCCAGGGTGATGCCCTGCAGGGCGCCCAGCACCGCCTCGTTGATGCGGTGCCAGTTGCTGCGCACCGGGCAGAGCCGCTCGTGGGCGCAATCGCCGACCTCGTCGATGCACTCGGTGATGGCGATCGGCCCCTCGAGGGCGGCGATGATCTCCGCCATCGAGATCGCCTGCGGGTGCCTGCCCAGGCTGTAGCCCCCCTTCACCCCCCGATGCGACACCAGCACGCCCTCCCGCGCCAGCAGCTTCAAGATCTTGCTGGCCGTCGGCAGCGGCAGGTGCGCCTCCGCCGCCAGGTCGGGAGCGTTGTACTGCCGGTCGGCATGAGCCGCCATGTGGGTCAAGAGGACGATCCCGTAGTCGGTCTGCTTGGTGATCCTGATCATGCCGCACCCCGCCATCTGGTAAAACAGTACCAGGACGGTACTAATTCTCGGCGATAATAGCAGGAGGCCGGCGGAAGTCAAACGCCGAGGGCCCGGGTGGCGGGAGCGCTCAGCGAGCCGCGCCTGGGCGCCGTGAGCTAGGCTTAGGCTAGGAGACTGCCCTCGCGGAAGCAACCCGACACAGGAGGAGCGGAGCATGCGGGCCTTCATCATCCGGCCTTTCGGCTCGAAGCAGGGCATCGACTTCGACCAGGTGGCGAAGACGCTGATCGACCCGGCGCTGACAGCGCTCGGGCTGACCGGCCGCGACACCATCGAGATCCTCGAGCAGGGCAACATCCGGATCGACATGTTCCAGCGCCTGCTCACCGCGGATCTCGTCGTCGCCGATCTCTCGATCCATAACGCCAACGTCTTCTATGAGCTGGGGATCCGCCACGCCCTGCGCGGCAAGCGCACGTTCCTCCTGCGCTCGGACCAGGACGCCTACCCGTTCGATCTGCAGACCGACCGTTATTTCACCTACCGTCAGGACGCCCCGGCGGCCAGCCTGGACGCGCTCACCGAGGCCCTGCGCCAGACGCTGGCGTCCGAGGTCCAGGACAGCCCGGTCTTCCGCTCGCTGCCGGATCTCCAGGAGCAGGACCGCTCACGGTTCCTGGCTGTCCCGCGCGGTTTCCGCGAGCAGGTCGAGCTCGCCGCGACGAGCAAACGCACCGGTGACCTCGGCCTGCTGGCGGTCGAGGCGGAAGGGTTCGAGTGGGAAAGCGAGGGGATGCGCATCGCCGGACGCGCTCAGTTCGACCTCAAGGCGAGCCGGGGGGCTCGTGCCACCTGGGAAAAGATCCTCCAGGCCGAGGAGCAGGATCTCGAGGCCAACACCCTGCTGGCGACGATCCATCAGCGGCTGGGCGACCTCGCCCGCTCGGACCTGGCGATCCAGCGCGTCCTCGCGCGCAAGGGGCTGGCGCCGAACGCCCGCGCCGAGGCGAACGCCCTGCTGGCGCGCAACGCGAAGGCGCGCTGGAAGGACGACTGGAGCGGCGGCCAGGCGGACCCGGCGCCGGCGCGGCGGGAGAACGCCCTGCGCTCGCCCTTCCTCGAGGAGTCCTACGAGGCCTATAGCCTTGGGTTCGCCGCCGACCTCAATCACTTCTATTCGGGATTGAACGCCCTCGCCATGCTCACCATCCAGGTCGAGCTGGCGCGGGCGCTCCCGGCGGTCTGGAGGGAGCGTTTCGAGCCGGAGAGCGAAGCCGAAGCGGATCTCGCCAGGCGGCAGGTCCAGCTCGAGAAGCTCGCGGCGGCCGTCGATCTCTCGCTCGCCGCGGCGCAGGCGCGGTTGCAGCACGAGGAGAAGAGAGACATCTGGGTCGAGATCAGCGTCGCCGACCTCCGATGCTTGACCTCGAAGCAGCCGCCGCGGGTAGCGAACGCTTATCGCAAGGCCCTCGCGGGCGTGCCCGACTTCGCCGCCGGGGCGGTGTGCGACCAGCTGCGCCTCTACCAGCGCCTGGATGTCCTTGCCGCCAACGTCCAGGCGGCCCTGGCGGTCGCCGGCCCGTTGCAGCCGGATGACCAGCAGGAGACGCCACCGCCGCGGACCTCCCGCATCCTCCTCTTCACCGGCCACATGATCGACGCCCCGGGGCGCGCCATCCCGCGCTTCCCTCCGGACCGGGAGGACGTCGCCCGGCAGGCCATCCGGCGGGCAATCGAGGTCGAGCTGAAGCGGCCGGGCGGAGTGGCCGGCGGGATCGCCGGCGGCGCGAGCGGCGGCGACATCCTGTTCCACGAGATCTGCGCCGACCTGGGCATCCCCACCCAGCTCTTCCTTGCGCTCCCCAAGAACCAATTCATCGCCGAGTCGGTCGCTCCCGCCGGTGGCGACTGGCGCGAGCGCTTCGACCGTTTGCTCGACAAGCTCCCGTCGCGTGTCCTGGCCGATTTGAAGGAGTTGCCCGGCTGGCTCGCCAAGAAACCCGACTACGACATCTGGCAGCGCAACAATCTCTGGACGCTCTACAACGCCCTCGCCCAGGGCGGCGAGGACGTGACCCTGATCGCGCTCTGGAACCGCGAGAAGGGAGACGGCCCCGGTGGCACCGGCGATCTCGTCAAGCGTGCCAAGGAGCGCCACGCCGAAACCGTCATCCTGGACACCAGGGTCTTGTTCGGACTGCCGGCGGCGGCCGGCAACGTCGAGTGAAGAGCCGTTCGACTCCCTTCACCCCAGCAGGCCGGAGAGGGACCAGTAGAGGGCGACCAGGGCGATCAGGCAAGAGGCCGGCGCCACGAGCCGGCTGCGGTACCAGGGTTGGTCACGGAAGGGCAGGCCGATCAGGACGAAGGCTGCCGCCAGGACCGCCAGCTCGGCGGCGGCGGCGCCGGCGATGAAGCCGGTCGCGGCGGCTGGCCGGAGCGGCGGCGGCAGCGCGCCCGGCGCGGCCGGAGCCAGGGCCAGGCCGCACAGTGCTCCGACGGCGAAGATTGCCGCCGCGAGGGCGAGGGCGAGGCCGAGCCCGGCGCCGGGCCGGCCGGGGCCCGGGCGCGAGCGCGGCGGCGACGGGGCCAGGCCTGCCAGGGCCAGGGCGGCGACCGACAGCGCCAGCAGGGGCTCGAGCAGGGACGGCCGCACCGGGACCACCCCGCCCAGGGCCAGGGTCAGGCCGAGCGCCTCGCCGAGGGTCAGGGCAGCCAGCAGCAGCAGGCCGGCTCGGACGCGGCGGACGAGCAGGAACACTGCCGCCACCAGCAGCAGCGGCGCCGGACCGTGCGGCAGCACGCGGTCGAACCCGAGCGCGAAGCAGCGCCGGGCCAAGGCGATGCGCGGCGGCGGCACCACGCCCGCGGCCAGCTGGAAGGGAGCGCTGGTCTCGCCCCCCGCCATCCAGCGCCAGCTGGAGGATTCGTCCCCCTCGCACCGCAGCACCAGCGGGTAGGACTTGACCCGCAGGGAGCTGGCGAAAGTGAAGCCCCGGGCGCCACCCGGGATCCAGCCCGCGACGAGCAGCGTCGCCCGCGACGGCGCGCCGCCGGCGACATCCCCCCCGCCCTGCGGGTCCATGGCCAGGGTCGGCGTCACCGTCACGCCGTCGAACGACAGGGTCAGCGAGTCGGCGAGGTCGCTCAGGAAGCGCCCGAAGCGCTGCTCGGTGGGCCCGCTGAGGCCGGCGATCCGGCCATAGCGGGTGGCCCGCCCCGGCCCGCCCAGCTGTCCCGGTGCCAGATGCTCCTCGTCGATCTTGACGTCGAGCCGGAACGACCCGTCGCGCAGGAACGTCCCATACACTTGGAAAGGACCAAGCTCGTGCGCCCCAGCCGGGCCGCACCATGCGACCAGCAGGCCCAAGGCCAACGCCAAGGAGCGGCCGGCGCCCCCCGCTCTCACCAGCGTCCCCCGGTCAGCACTTCAGCACCGTGCGCATCACCCGACCGAGGCTACCTCAGCGTTGGCGGATGGCAAAGGGCGCCGCCACAGTGCTCCTGCCACTATCGACACCGGCCGCCGTAGAGCAATCTCAGACGGAGAGGGGGGAGCGGAGGGCCCCGGGCTGCGGGAGGTCCCTTCGGCAAGGGAGGCCCTGGGCTCGTATGGGCGAGGGGTCACAGTTCTCCGCCGCCGCCCCATCGACTTGAACCCCTCGCCCATACGAGCCCAGGGCCTCCCTTGCCGAAGGGACCTCCCGCAGCCCGGGGCCCGGCCGGGGGGTTGCCCCGGAGGCGCTTGGCAGCTATGGTGCGGTGGCGACAAAGCCCCCCTCGAGTAGAAAGGAGACCGGCGATGACCGCTCGTCGTCTGCGGCTGATGGTCCTGCTGGTGATGACGTCCCTGCTGGCCGCCGGCGGCTGGACCCTCGCCGCCTCGGCGACGGCGAAGTCGTCGAAGGCGAAGTCGTCGAAGGCGAAATCGTCGAAACGGTCGAAGCGATCCCATTCCACGCATGCCGCGCCGGCCCTCTCGGACTCCGCCGCGGCGCGCGCGCTGTTCGAGGCCAACCTCGAGGCGATCCGCGACCGCAACGGCAAGGCCTACCTGGCCTGTTACCTCGACTCCACGAACCTCCCGCGCACCGGGCCCGACGGCTTCGAGCTTGGCCGCGCCGGGCTGGCGGCCGACCTCGGCAGGGCCTGGCCCGACCACATCGATGCCGCCGACCTTCGCCTCGTCAGCCTGCGGCCCGGCCTCGTCTACGGCACCTACCGCTACCGGGTGCGCTACGGCGGCCAGGAGGTGGCCGGGCTCTCCGAGCGCCTCTTCGTCAAGACCGCGTCCAGTTGGAAGATCACCGCCACCACCGCCTTCCAGGAGCCCCCCGGGACGCCGCCGCCGGCGCGCGCCCTGGTGGGCGCCACCCTGATCGACGGCACCGGCGGGCCGCCGGTCGCCGGGGCGGTGGTGCTGATGCGCGGCGGCAAGATCGAGTGCGCCGGCCCGCGCGCCGCCTGCCCGGTTCCGGCCGGCACCGACGTGCTCGACGTCTCGGGCCTGTGGATCGTCCCGGGCGTGATCGACGCGCACGTCCACTTCTCGCAGACCGGCTGGGCCGACGGCCGCCCGGACGCCCTCGACGTGCGCGCCAAGCACCCGTACGACCAGGTCGAAGCAGGCCTCCGCCTCCATCCGGAGCGCTTCGGGCGCTCCTACCTCTGCGCCGGCGTGACCTCCGTGTTCGACGTCGGCGGCTATCCCTGGACCCTGGGGCTGCCGGCCTGGGCCGAGCCCGACCCCGAGGTGCCGCGCATCGCCGCCGCCGGCCCGCTGCTGTCCACCCGGGACCACTGGGTGAACCTGCCCGCCGAGCGGCAGTTCATCTTCCTCCGCGACGAGGCCGCCGCGCGCGAGGGGGTGCGCTACCTGGCGACCGCGGGCGCGGCGGCGGTCAAGGTCTGGTTCATCCCCGAGAAGCCGATCCCCGAGCTCGAACCGCTGGTGACGGCGGCCGGCGACGAGGCCCGCATGCGGCGCCTGCCGCTCATCGTCCATGCCACCGGTCTGGCCGAGGCGAAGGCGGCGCTGCGGGCCGGCGCCCACGTGCTGGTGCACAGCGTCTGGGACGTGCCGGTGGACCAGGAGTTCCTCGACCTGGCGAAGCGCCAGGGCACCTTCTACTGCCCCACCCTCACGGTCATGCGCGGCTACCAGCGCATGTTCGAGAGCGCCGCCAACCGGCAGCCGCCGGCGGTGGACGACCCCAACGGCTGCGTCGACCCCGAGACCCGGGCGCGCATCGCCGAGACCGCCGGGCTCGAGAGCACCCGCACCGCCGAGCAGCTCGCCACCTCCGCCCAGCGCACCGCCGAGCGCGAGCGCGTCGCCGCCGCCAACCTGGTCACCGTCGCGCGCGCCGGCATCCCCATCGCCATGGGCACCGACGCCGGCAACCCGCTCACCCTGCACGGCGTCTCGGTCTATGCCGAGATGGAGGCCATGCAACGGGCCGGGCTGACGCCGAGCGAGGTGCTGCTCGCCGCCACCCGGGGCGGCGCCGCCGCGATGGGACGCCTCAAGGACCTGGGCACGATCGAGAAGGGCAAGCTGGCCGACCTGCTGGTGGTCGCCGCCGATCCGCAGGCCGACGTCGCGAACCTCCGCCGCCTGCGCTGGGTGGTGCGCGGCGGCGTCGTGCGTTCGCTCTCGGAGCTGCACGCCCTGGCCACCGCTCCCGCCAGGCCCTAGGGGGGTCTTGCTCTGGGGGGCGAGGCGAGGCACGAGGCCCCCCATCCCCCTCCCTCCCTCTGGGCTCGTATGGGCAAGGGGTCCAAGTCAAAGGCCGGCGGCGGAGGACTGCGACCCCTCGCCCATACGAGCCCAGAGGGAGGGAGGGGGATGGGGGGCCTCGTGCCTCGCCTCGCCCCCCAGAGCAAGACCCTCCTAGGGCCTGGCGACCTGCCCGCGGAATAAAACGATACTGCGTGGCTGTAGTCCAACATATATGGACGTTCCTCTTTCCACACCGCGGGGAGACACGGTGCCGACGAAGTACTGGCACCGGCTCGACGACGGGCTCGAGCAGGGGCGCGTCCAGTGCGATCTCTGCCCGCGGGCCTGCAAGCTGCTCGAGGGGCAGCGCGGCCTCTGCTTCGTGCGCGCCCGCGAGGGCGGCGAGATCGTGCTCAAGACCTACGGGCGATCGAGCGGCTACTGCATCGATCCGATCGAGAAGAAGCCGCTGAACCATTTCCTGCCCGGCACCCCGGTGCTGTCCTTCGGCACCGCCGGCTGCAACCTGGCCTGCAAGTTCTGCCAGAACTGGGACATCAGCAAGTCGCGCGAGATCGACACCCTCTCCGACGGCGCCTCGCCCGAGCAGATCGCGCACGCCGCCGCGCGCCTGGGCTGCGCCAGCATCGCCTTCACCTACAACGACCCGGTGATCTTCATGGAGTATGCGATCGACGTCGCCGACGCCTGCCGCGAGGCGGGCATCAAGGCGGTGGCGGTGACCGCGGGCTACATCTGCCCCGAGCCGCGGGTCGAGCTCTATCGCCACATGGACGCCGCCAACGTCGACCTCAAGGGCTTCACCGAGCGCTTCTACCGCAAGGTCTGCGGCGGCGAGCTGGGCGCCGTCCTCGACACCCTGCGTTACCTGCGCCACGAGACGGACGTCTGGTTCGAGATCACCACCTTACTGATCCCGGGAGAGAACGACTCCGACGCCGAGCTCGACGAGCTCACCCGTTGGGTCGCCGCCGAGCTCGGCCCCGACGTGCCGCTTCACTTCACCGCCTTCCATCCCGATTACAAGATGCTGGACCTGCCGCCGACCCCTCCGTCCACCCTCACCCGCGCCCGCCGCATCGCCCTCGCCAACGGCCTGCGCTACGCCTACACCGGCAACGTCCACGACGAGGACGGCGGCAGCACCTGGTGCCATCACTGCGGCAATCGCCTCATTGGCCGCGACTGGTACGTCCTGACCGGCTGGCACCTCGTCCCGACCCCGGAGATCCCGGAGACCCCTGAGGGCGTTGCCTGCGACCGCTGCGGCACCCCCCTCCCCGGCCGCTTCGCCGGCCCCCCCGGCCACTGGGGCGCCCGCCGCGTCCCCGTCCGGCTGTCCGAGGTCGCTCCCGCCCGTCGCTTGCCGGTCGTGTCCTGAAGCCACGGGCCGGGGCGAGACCCGCCCGCCGCCCCGCGGTCCGGCCGGCCCTACGGGAAGATCCCGAGGTCGCCGTAGCAGAGGGCGATCTTGTCGATGGCGTCGATGAAGGCGGCGGTGCGGAGGTCGGCCTGGTCGCGGTGGCGGTTGCGGATCTCTCGCAGGCGGGCGTAGGCGGTGACGAAGGTGTCCTCGAGGCCGGAGTTGACGAGGTCGGCCTCGTCGGCGCCGTGGGTGATGGCGGCCACCTCGGCCGCGCCGAAGCGCTTGTCGGTCGCCCCCTCGATGGCGCCCAGGATGCGGCGGAACGCCCCCTCTTCGAAGCGCTTCTCCAGGCGCCCGAAGCGGACGTGCGACAGGTTCTTGAGCCACTCGAAGTAAGACACCAGCACCCCGCCGGCGTTGACGAAGTGGTCGGGCAGCACCAGCACCCCGCGCTCGCCCAGCCGCTCGCTCGCCTCGCTGGTGATCGGTCCGTTGGCCGCCTCGACCACGATCTTGGCCTTGATGCGGTCCGCGTTCTCGCCGGTGATCTGGTTCTCGAGCGCCGCCGGCACCAGGATGTCGCAGTCGAGCTCCAGGCCCGCCTCGCGGCTCGGCAGGGTGGTGGCGCCCGCGACGCCGAGCATCGAGCCCGTCTCCTGCCGGTGCGCCCAGACGGTCGCCAGCTCGAGGCCCTTCGGGTTGTGGATGGCGCCCTCGTACTCGACGAAGCCGACGAGCACGGCGCCGGCCTGCTCGAGGAAGCGCGCCGCGTGGTAGCCGACGTTGCCCAGCCCCTGCACGACCACCCGCTTGCCGGCGAGCCCGCGCGAGAGCCCGAGCGGCTTCATGTCCTCCTCGACCTCGACCGCCTCGCGGGTGGCGATGGCGACGCCGCGGCCGGTCGCCTCGGAGCGCCCCCGGATGCCGCCCTGGGCTAGCGGCTTGCCGGTCACGCAGGCGGTGCCCTCGAGCTTGTCGGCCGAGAGCGCGACGTAGGTGTCGACGATCCAGGCCATCTCGCGCGGGCCGGTGCCGAAGTCCGGCGCCGGCACGTCGGTGCCGGGGCCGATGAAGTTCTTCTTGACCAGCTCGAAGGTGTAGCGGCGGGTGATCCGCTCTAGCTCCTGCGGCGTGTACTTCTTGCTGTCGATGGCGATGCCGCCCTTGGCGCCGCCGAACGGCACGTCCACGACGGCGCACTTGTAGGTCATCAGGGCGGCGAGCGCCACCACCTCGTCCTCGTTCACCGACAGGCTGTAGCGGATGCCGCCCTTGGTCGGCAGCTTGTGATGGCTGTGCTCCGCCCGCCAGGCGTGGATCACCTCGATCGAGCCGTCGGCGCGCTGCAGCGGGAAGGTGAAGTGGTAGACGCTGTTGCAGTTCTTGATCAGCGTCAGCAGGTCGGGATGATGCGAGGTGAGCGCGGCCGCCTTGTCGAAGTTGCGGTTGACCTGCTCGAAGAAGCTGATGGTGTCGGCCATGGGTCCCTTTTCGGGTGAGACGGGTTCAGGGGCTCGGTTCGGGGGTTCGGACCCCGGCCCCGCCGGCTAGGACAAACGCCGCAGTGATAGCATTCTTGCCGCACCGCCCGCAACCCCCGAGCCCATGGCTCTCCTCCCTCCGATCGCTCCCATCGCTCTCGTCGCCTTGATCGCCTTCGACATGGCCGCCTGGGAGCGCGCGCTCTCCACCCCGCTGCTGGGCAACTCCGCGGGGGATTGGCTGGAAGCTCTCGGCATCGTCGCGCTGGTGCTGTTGACCGCGCTGCTGCTCAAGCGGGTGCTGGGGCGGCGGTTCGCGAGCCCGGCCGGCGCGGCTACCGCCGGCAGCGCCGCCGGCGCCGCCTCGGCCGCCCAGGAGCTGGCGCCGGAGCTGATGCGGCGGACCTACTGGCTGCTGCTGTTGCCGCCGGCGGTCTTCCTCGGCATCCTGGCCCTCGCCCCTTCGCGCCACGTCTACGCCACGCTGCGGACGTTCGCCATCCTCGCGGTGCTGCTGCAGGTGGCGCTCTGGGCGACCGTGGGGATCGAGATCTGGATGGGCCGCGTGCGCCGGCGGCGGCTCGAGCAGGACGCCGCCTCGGCGACGCTCGTCGGCTCGTTCAACTTCATTCTGCGGCTGGTGCTCTGGGTGTTCATCGTGCTGCTGGCGCTGGACAACCTGGGGGTCAACGTCACCGCCCTGGTGGCTGGCCTGGGCGTCGGCGGCATCGCCGTGGCGCTGGCGCTGCAGAACATCCTCGGCGACGTCCTGGCCTCGCTGTCGATCGCCGCCGACAAGCCCTTCGTGCTCGGCGACACCATCCAGGTCGACAACTTCGTGGGCACGGTCGAGGACGTGGGCCTCAAGACCACGCGCCTGCGCAGCCTCTCGGGCGAGCAGCTGATCTTCGCCAACAGCGACCTGCTGAAGAGCCGCATCCGCAACCTCAAGCGGATGACCGACCGCCGCGTGGTGCTGGCGTTCGGGATCGACTACCAGACCAGGGCCGACCAGGTGGAGAAGATCCCGCCGCTGCTGCGCGCCATCATCGAAGCCCAGCCCGGCGTGCGCTTCGACCGCGCGCACCTCAAGGGGTTCGGACAGGGGTCGCTGGATCTCGAGGCGGTCTATTACCTGGCCAACCCCGATTACAACCTCTTCATGGACACCCAGGAGGCCATCCTGCTGGCGCTGATGCGCGCCCTCGAGCGCGAGGGCATCCGCCTCGCCCAGCCGGACCGCACCCTGTGGATCGCCGCCGAGACCGAGCCCCCGGCGCCGCGCTCGCGCGAGGGCGTCGCGCAACCCGCGGCGCCGGCCGTGCGTAGCTAGCGAATCCATCGAGCGGGACACCAAGCGAACATCGACCGGAAGGAGCCCCTCCTTGCCCAAGACCGCCGTCGCCAGATCCGTCGTGATGGCCAGCGTGGCCGCATCAGCCCCTCGCTTTCGCGCCGCGGCCGCCGCCGCATCCGCCATCGCCGCCGCGGCAGCCTTCACCGCGCTGGCCGCCCTGCTGCCGCTCCCGGCGACGGCGGCAGGCGCTTCCGCCGCCCCGGCGACGGCAACGGCCACGGCCCGGCAGCCTGCCGCCGGGGGCTGGCCTCCCGGGGCCGAGGCCCGGTTGCTGCGCTATCCCGCCATCCACGGCGACAAGATCGCCTTCGTCTATGCCGGCGACATCTGGTTGGTGGACGCGGCCGGCGGCGTCGCGCGCCGCCTGACCTCCCACCCCGGGCTCGAGCTGTTCCCCAGGTTCTCGCCCGACGGCCGCTGGATCGCCTTCACCGGCGAGTACGGCGGCAACCGCCAGGTCTTCGTGATCAGCGTCGACGGTGGCGCGCCAAGGCAGCTGACCTATCACAACGACATCGGCGACCTGCCGCCGCGCGGCGGCTACGACAACCAGGTGCTCGGCTGGACGCCGGACGGCAAGGACGTGGTCTTCCGCGCCAACCGGGTGGCATGGAGCGAGCGCAACGGGCGTCCCTACCTGGTGGCCGCGGCCGGCGGCATGGAGCGGCCGATGCGCATCCCGGAGAGCGGCAACGGCAGCTTCTCGCCGGACGGCGCCAAGTTCGTCTACACGCCCCTGCAGTCCGAGTTCCGCGGCTGGAAGCGTCACCGCGGCGGGCGGGCCCAGGACATCTGGATCTACGACCTCGCGGCCGACACCGCCGAGCGCATCCTGCACGATCCGGCGACCGACAACCAGCCGATGTGGATCGGCAACAAGATCTTCTTCACCTCCGACCGCGAGCACACCCTGAACCTCTATTCTTACGACCTCGCGACGCGCCAGGTCGCCAAGCTCACCCGGCACGATCAGTACGACGTGCTGTGGCCGAGCGCCGGCACCGGCCGGATCGTCTACGAGAACGGCGGCTTCATCTATCTCTTCGACCCGGCGACCGGCAAGAGCGCCAGGGTGCCGATCCGCATCGAGAGCGACCTGCCGTTGACGCTGCCCTATTGGAAGAACGTCCGCGCCAACATCGAGTCGGCCGACGTCTCGCCGACCGGCAAGCGCGCCGTGCTCGCCGCCCGCGGCGAGATCCTCACCGTGCCGGCCGAGAAAGGCGAGGTGCTCGAGCTGGCCGCCACCCCCGGGGTGCGGGCGATGAACCCCGTCTGGTCGCCCGACGGGCGCTGGATCGCCTACCTGAGCGACCGCAGCGGCGAGTACGAGATCTGGGTGCGCGACGCCGGCGGCGCCGGCGCCGAGCGCCGGGTGACGACCGACGGCGACATCTGGCGGTTTCCGCCGGCCTGGTCGCCCGACAGCCGCAAGCTGGCTTTCGGCGACCGCAAGCAGCACCTGCGCTGGGTCGAGGTCGCGAGCGGCAAGGTGGCCGACGTCGACCACAGCTCGCGCGCCGACATCACCACCTACGCCTGGTCGCCCGACAGCCGCTTCATCGCCTACACCAAGCTGGCGCCGTCGCAGCTGTCGACGATCTGGGTCTATGGCCTGGACGACGGCAGGGCGCAGCAGCTGTCGGGCGAGCTGGCCGGCGAGACCGAGCCGGTCTTCGATCCCGCGGGGCATTACCTCTATTTCCTCTCCAACCGCGACTTCCAGCTGACCTTCAGCGGCTTCGAGACCGACTATCTCTACACCCGACCGACCCGCGTCTACGTGGCGCTGCTGGCGAAGGACGGCCCGGCGCTCTTCCTGCCCGAGAGCGACGACGAGCCGGCCAAGGCCGAGCCGGAGAGCAAGGAGGGCAAGGAGGCCAAGGAGGCCAAGGAGGCCAAGGAGGCCAAGGCCGGGAAGGCCGGCGAGGCCCCGGCCGCCCCGCCGCGCGTCCGCATCGACGTCCCGGGCTTCGAGCAGCGGGTGCGGGCGCTGCCCGCCGCCGCCGCCGACTACTCCAACCTGCAGGCCAGCGCCGAAGCCGTGTTCTACCTCGCCGGCACCGGCGCCAAGGCGCAGCTCAAGATGTACGACCTCAAGGACCGGAAGGAGAGCGTGGTCCTCGAAGGGGTGGCGGCGTACCAGCTCTCCGCCGACGGCAAGAAGGTGCTGTTCAAGCACGGCGAGGACTGGGGCATCGCCGATGCCAAGCCCGCGCAGAAGAACACGGAGGGCCTGCTGCCGCTCGACAAGCTGCAGATCGAGATCCACCCGCGCGAGGAGTGGCGCCAGATGTACTACGACGCCTGGCGCATCATGCGCGACTGGTTCTACGACCCGGGCATGCACGGCGTCGATTGGGCAGGGATGCGCGACCGCTACGGCGCGCTGCTGCCCTATGTCGGTTGCCGCGACGATCTCGACTACCTGCTCGAGGAGCTGGGCGCCGAGCTGTCGGTCGGCCACGTCTACGTCTCGCGCGGCGACGAGCCCGAGGTGCCGCGCGTGGAGGGGGGGCTGCTGGGGGCGGAGATCGAGGCCGATCCGTCGGGCGTCTTCCGCATCGCCAGGATCTTCCCGGGCGAGAACTGGCAGGAGGACTTCCGCTCGCCGCTGACCGAGCCCGGCGTGCACGTCGAGGCCGGCGAATACATCCTGGCCGTGGACGGCCAACCCACCCGCGGCGTCGACAACTTCTACCGCCTGCTCGAGAACAAGGCTGGCCACGTGGTGGCGCTGCGGGTCGCCGCCAGCCCCGGCGGCGAGGCGGCGCGCGACGAGAAGGTGCGCCCGGTCAAGAGCGAGCAGGGCTTGCGCTACTACGCTTGGGTCCAGGCCAACCGCGAGCGGGTGGATCGGGCCTCCGGCGGCCGTATCGGCTACATCCACCTGCCGGACACGGCGGTGGCCGGCAACCGCGAGCTGTTCAAGTACTTCTATCCGCAGGTCCGCAAGGAGGCGCTGATCCTCGACGACCGCTACAACGGCGGCGGCTTCATCCCCGACCGCATGGTGGCGCTGCTCAGCCGGCCGCTGCTCAACTACTGGGTGTCGCGGGGGGTCGAGCCCACCACCACGCCCGGCTTCGTCAACACCGGCCCGAAGGCATGCCTGATCAACGGCAGCGCCGGCTCGGGCGGCGACGCCTTCCCCTACTACTTCCGCAAGCTCGGGCTGGGGCCGCTCATCGGCACCAAGACCTGGGGCGGCTTGATCGGCCTGTCCGGGAACCCGCCGCTGCTCGACGGCGGCAGCCTGTCCACGCCGACCTTCCGCTTCCTCGACACCGAGGGGCACTGGGGGGTGGAGAACGTCGGCGTGCTGCCCGACATCGAGGTCGTCGACCGGCCCGACGAGATCGCCAAGGGCCACGACCCCAGCCTCGAGCGGGCCGTCGCCTACCTCATGCAGGAGCTCGCGAAGCACCCGCCGGCGAAGGTCACGGTGCCGCCGATCCCGGCCGCGCACGACTGAGGAGCCGCGCCCGGCGGGGCGCCTGCCGCCAGGCGGTGGATCTGTCCCTCGGCCTCCTTTGGGCGAAGTCCCGGAGTCCGCAGTCCGGCCTCTCCGTCCGCCGGCCGCCCGGCGCATTGCCGGTAGCGGGTCAGGCCCCCCTGCCTCCCTTTGGGCGAGGGGCCAAAGCCCTCTGCCGGTGCAGCCCCGGCCCCTCGCCCAAAGGGAGGCAGGGGGGCCTGACCCGCTACCGCTGCGCCGGGCCGCCCACACCCTCGTCATCCCCGCGTCACAGGTTATAGACTCGGCGGGTTCCGGCTCCGGGCGACCGGACGGGTGCGGGGTAGGTGTCGCCTGCTCTTTCTTTGCCGCGTTCGGCCAGCTCTTCCGAGGTGAGGCATGAGACACGAGGGGCCTTTCGTCAGCAGCTTCGGCATCGATCGGCAGGGCCTGGCCGACGCCCGCACGGTGTACTGGAACCTCTCGCCGGCCCGGCTGAGCGAGATGGCGGTCCTGCGCGGCGAGGCCAAGCTGGCGAGCGAGGGGCCGCTCGTCTGCCTGACCGGCACCTATACCGGCCGTTCGCCGCAGGACAGGTTCGTGGTCGGCGACGCCGCCACCGACGGCGAGATCTGGTGGGGAGAGGTCAACCGGCGCTTCGAGCGCGAGCGCTACGAGGCGCTGTGGAGCAGGGTGCGCCAGTACCTGGCGGACCGCGACCTGTTCGTCTTCGACGGCTACGCCGGCGCCGACCCGCGCTACCGGCTGCCGGTGCGGGTGGTGACCGAGCTCGCCTGGCACAACCTGTTCGCGCGCAACATGTTCCTTCGCGAGTCCGACGGCTCCCGCCTGGCCGCCTTCGAGCCTGGCATGACGGTGGTGGACGCCGCCCTGTTCCAGGCCGACCCGGGGCGCGACGGCACCCGCGGCGGCACTTTCATCCTGCTCGACCTGGCAAGGCGGATGGTGCTGATCGGCGGCACCCGCTACGCCGGCGAGATCAAGAAGAGCGTCTTCAGCGTGATGAACTACCTGCTCCCCGGCCAGCAGGTGATGCCGATGCACTGCAGCGCCAACTACGGCGCCACGCGCGACGACGTGGCGCTGTTCTTCGGCCTCTCCGGCACCGGCAAGACCACCCTCTCCGCCGATCCCGGGCGCACCCTGATCGGCGACGACGAGCACGGCTGGAGCGCCGACGGCGTGTTCAACGTCGAGGGCGGCTGCTACGCCAAGGTGATCCGGCTCTCACGCGAGGGCGAGCCCGAGATCTACGAGACCACCCGCCGCTTCGGCACGGTGCTCGAGAACGTCGTCTGCGACGAGGAGAGCCGCGAGCTCGACCTCGACGCCGACACCCTCACCGAGAACACCCGCAGCAGCTACCCCCTGACGCAGCTCGCGAGCGTCGACCTGGGCGGCTGCGCCGGCCATCCCAGGCACGTCGTCTTCTTGACCTGCGACGCGCTCGGCGTGCTGCCGCCGATCAGCCGTCTCACCCCGGACCAGGCGATGTACCACTTCCTCTCCGGCTACACCGCGCGCGTGGCCGGCACCGAGCGCGGCGTCGTCGAGCCCAAGGTGACCTTCAGCACCTGCTTCGCCTCGCCCTTCCTGCCCCTCCATCCCGGCGTCTACGCCAAGCTGCTCGGCGAGCGGCTGGCGCGCCACCGGGCGCGGGTCTGGCTGATCAACACCGGCTGGACGGGCGGACCGGTCGGCACCGGCAAGCGGATCAAGCTGGGCTTCACCCGCCGCATGGTGCACGCGGCGCTGGCCGGCGAGCTCGACGGCGCCGCGACCTGGACCGATCCGATCTTCGGGCTCGCCGTGCCGGAGAGGGTGGAGGGGGTTCCCGACCCGGTGCTGCGGCCGCGCGAGGGCTGGAAGAGCGCCGCCGACTACGACGCGAAGGCCGCGCAGCTCGCCGACATGTTCGCCGCCAACTTCGAGAAGTACGAGTCGGGAGTCGACGAGGCCGTCCGGTCGGCGGGCCCGCGGCGGGTGCCCACCCGCTAGGCTACTAGCTTCTACCGGTCGTGGATCAGCGGCTCGCCGCGGGAGAACCAGAAGCCCTGGGCGTAGTCGACGCCCAGCGCGGTGACCAGGTCGAGGACCTGGCGGGTCTCCACCCATTCGGCGATGGTGCGCAGGCCCATGACGTGGCCGATCTGGTTGATCGACGCGACCATGGCCCGCTTCACCGGATCGACCGCCATCTCCTGGACGAGGGCGCCGTCGATCTTGAGAAAATCGACCGGCAGGTTGCGCAGGTAGGCGAACGACGACAGGCCGCTGCCGAAGTCGTCGAGCGCGAAGCGGCAGCCCAGCTCCTTGAGCGCCGAGAGGAAGCGCAGGACGCCGGCGAGGCGGCTCATCGCCGCGGTCTCGGTGATCTCGAAGCAGATCCGGCGCGGGTCGACCGCTCTCGCCTGCAGCTCCGTCGCCACGAAGCGCAGGAAGCTCTCGTCGGCCATCGACTGGCCCGACAGGTTGATCGCGAAGAGCGTCTCGGCGCCTGCCCGCTGCGCCTCGGCGATGGCGCCGAACGCGGTCTGCACCACCCACCGGTCGAGCGAGCCGACGAGGTGGTAGCGCTCGGCCGCGGCGATGAAGGCGCTGGGCTCGATCACCTGGCCGTCGCGGTCGAGCATGCGCACCAGGATCTCGCAGAGCCCCGCGGGCTCGGCCGCGGCGACGGATTCGCCGAGCGGCTTGATCGCCTGGTAGTAGAGCCGGAAGCGGCGCTCCTCGAAAGCATTGTGGATACGCCGGATCCATTGCATCTCGCCGTGGCGCTCCGCCACCCCGGTGTCGTCGGGCTCGTACTCGTGGAGCCGGTTGCGGCCGCGGTCCTTGGCGACGTAGCAAGCGGCGTCGGCAGCGCTCAGCACCTGCGCCAGGTCGCCGCATCCGGGGCCGATCGGCACCAGGCCGATGCTGACGCCGACCTCGAACACCTGCCCGCCGTGCGAGAAGCGGAAGTCGTGCAACGTGCGCAGCAGCTCCTCGGCGGTGTGACGCGCCCGCGGCGCCGGGCAGTCCTCGAGCAGCACGCCGAACTCGTCGCCGCCGAGGCGGGCCACGGCGTCGCTGCGGCGGACGCCGGCGCACAGCAGCGCCGTCACCTGCCTGAGCATCTCGTCGCCGACCAGGTGTCCGCAGGTGTCGTTGACCACCTTGAACTCGTCGAGGTCGAGGTAGAGGAGCGCGTGCTCGCGCTGCTCGTGGCGGGCGCTCACGATGGCCCGTTCCAGCCGGGTCTCGAGCTCCCGGCGGTTGAGCAGGCCGGTCAGGGCGTCGTGGTTCGCGAGATAGACCATCTCGCGCTCGACGCCGCGCAGCTCGGTCACGTCCCGGAACACCAGCACCGCGCCCAGCGCGTTGCCGTCCGGGTCGAGAATGGGCGCCGCCGAGTGATGCACCGAGCACTCCTGGCCGGCGGCGCCGAGCAACAGCACGTGGCCGGCGGAGCGCACGATGCGGCCCTCGCGGAGGCTGATTGCCACCGGGTCGGGGAGGGGCTGGCGCGAGACCTCGTCGACCAGCTGGAAGACCTCGACCGCCTGGCACCCCCGGGCGCGCCTCTCGCTCCAGCCGGTCAGCTGCTCGGCAGCCGGATTGAGGTAGTCGATCCTGCCTTGCGCGTCGGTGCGGATGACGCCGTCGCCGATGGCGCCCAGGGTGGCGAGAGCCCGATCCTGCTCGCGCCGCAGCGCTTCGCGATCGGCAGCCCAGGGCACGGGCTCGCCGGCCCGATCGGCGCTCCTTGGCGGCGGGTCGGATCCACGTGGCAGAACGTCGGCGTTGGGCACTCCCATCCCCCCCGAATGGTGTCCGAAGCCGCTGGTTCTGGCAAGCAAGAATCGCACCCGATTGGAGAAGCTCGGACCTGGCCGGACCGCGGCCGTTCCCGGCAGGACCCGGCTGCCCGGGCGCATTCGTGCCGCCTCAGGCGCTATAGTGCGCGGCGGAGAAGCCGCAGAGATGACGACCGATTCCGAGACTCCGCCCGAGGTGGTGCCCGAGCCCGGATGGACGCCGATCGAGCCGTTCCGGCTCGAGGGCGGCGCCGGCTCCTTCGTGACCGGCAGCGCGCGGCCCGGGCAGGCGCCGGAGAGCGGCCGCCTCCGGGTGCGCTACTTCCTGCGCGCGGGTGACCGCCGGCTGGTGGGCAGGGCGTGGTTCGGGCCGGGCGCGATCGGGCCGCCCGGTCACGCCCATGGCGGGGCGATCGCCGCGGTGCTCGACGAGGCGATGGGCGCGGCCGCCTGGGTCGCCGGCCACATCGCCGTCGCGGCGCGCCTCGACACCAGCTTCCAGCGGATGGTGCCGATCGGCACGGATGCCACCCTCGAAGCCTGGGTGGAACGCGAGGAGGGGCGCAAGATCTGGACCTCCGGGCGGCTGCTGGACGGCGCCGGAGAGCCCTTCGCCGCCGCCTCGGGCCTGTTCATCGAACTGCCGGCCGAGCGCTTCCAGCCGCTGCTCGCCCAGGCGGCCGCCGCTCTCGGCGTCGATCCGGAGCAGCTGCTCACGGCTGCCAGACGGTAGTCAACCACCATCGCGTCCGGTCCGCGAACGGATCGGAGAAGACCCGGGCCACGCCCAGCCGCAGCTCGACGGCGGGAAGGCGCACCAGCGGCACGGGCCGGGTGGACCACCGGAGCTCCAGGCCGCCGAGGGTGATCTCGGCCGGATGGAGGAGCAGGCCTCCCCACAGCCGGTGGCGTTCGAAGAACAGCGGCACCGGCAGCAGGCCGGGCTCGAGCTCCACCCTCTCCTCTTCATGCTCGGCGCCGAGCAGGGTCGCCGCCGGCAGGGCCGGGGAGACGATGCGCGGGGCGAGCGCCGCCGGCGGCAGCAGGCTGGTGGCGGCGCCGCCGAGCTGGTAGAGATCGAAGGCGCGGGTCACGCGCCGCGAGCTGTCGCGGCGCCAGTCCAGCTGCAGCCGCGTGTCCTTCCAGCGGACCGCCAGCCCGGCTTCGCCGCCGTAGCGCGCCCAGGACCGGCTGCCGCCGCCACCCACGGTACCCGCGGCCAGGCGGGCCTCGAGACCCCCGTCCACGCGCCACAGACCGTAGCGCCGCGAGAGCCGGTAGCCGCCGTCGACGGCCGCGAGCGCCTCATCCGCGGCGCCGCGCGACGGCAGGACGGCGGGCCCGGGGCTGGACGGCATCGCGACGGCCGGCGTGACCGGAGGCGCGACGGCAGGACCGAGGGCGGCAGCCGCAACGGCAGGCGTGGGCCTGGACGCGACCACGGCAGGCGCGACGGCGGCAGGCGCGACGGCGGCAGGCGCGACGGCGGCGGCAGGCGGATCGGGAGCCGCGGCCACCAGGCGCTGCCAGAGCAGGCTGCCGCGCAGCCGGAGGCGCTCGCCGGGGCCCTGCCGCCGCCACTCGGCCGCGGCGCCGAGACCGCGCCGCTCGAGGTCGAGAACGCCGGTCCCCGCGGCCGCCGGCACCGATCCGGCCTGGCGCGACGGCAGCTCGCGCACGTCGAACGCATGCAGGCCGAGCTCCACCGGCAAGCCCCGGAAGCTGCCCTCCAGCGCACCGCCGCGCGGCGCCCCGGAGCTCCCGATCGCGGCCAAGGCAAGCAGATCGAGACGACCGATGAGGTCGCCGCTGCGCAGTCCCAGCTCGAGCGTGCCGCCCCCGCTGCGGGCGCCGCCGGCGCCGCCGCCGAGCAGCGGCAACAGCTCCTGGCGCCCGAGACCGTAGGGCAGGCCGGGACCGGGGGACGCGGGCACGGCGGCGGCGTCCGGCCGCTCCGGCGCTGGACCTCGAGCTGGACCCGGCGCTGGAGATGGAGCTGGAGGAGGAGGCGGGGCCGGGGAGCCGGCGGCCGGCGCCGGCTGCACGGTCGGCCCGGGCACCCCCGGCGGGGGCGGGGCGGCGGGCGGTACCGGCCGGACCGCGGGTGCGAGGCCGCTCGGCATGACGACCTCCGCCAGCGGCGGATGCCGCGCCGTGAGGTCGAGGCGACGCAGGTCGAGGCCCTCGGGCTCCAGGCTGAGGTAGAAGATCGCCTTGCCGTCCGGCGTCGGCGCCGGCGCGAAGGCGCCTCCCTGGGTGCGGGTGAGGGCGACGGGCGGCGGGCCTGGCTGCGCGGCGAACGCGTAGAGGTCGAGGAACCCGCCGCGCCCGACCACGCCGTAGAGCGTGCGGCCATCGGGGCTCCAGGCGGGCGAGGAGGCGCTGCCGCCGGGAGGCGGCGACAGCTCGAGCTGCATGCCGGCGGCGGTGCGGCCAGGTCCGAGCTCGAGCACCGCCAGCTTCCAGGCGCCGCCGGCATGCATGCCGAACGCCACCCGGCGGCCGTCCGGCGCGAGGCGCGGCCGGTCGTAGATCCGGTCCAGGGAGGGTTCGGTGAGCGCCCGCGTCTCGCCGCTCGCCAGGTCCACGGTCACCAGCTGCGACAGGCCGTAGCGGTCGCGCACCGCCACCGCCCAGGAACCGTCGGGCGACGGGTCGGGATCGCGCAGGTCGGCCTGCCGGGTGATCCGGCGCATCTCGCCGGTGGCCGGCCGCCACTCGCAGAGATCCGGGTGGAGGAAGCCTTCGCCGTCCGGCAGGAAGCGCACCAGCAGCAGCGACCTGCCGCCCGGCATGAAGCGCGGCATCGCCGGATCGCCGCCGTCAGCGGCCACCCAGGTGTGCAGCGGCTTCCTGGGCAGCGGCCGGCCGCGGACCGCCGGCACGTCCTGGGGATCGCGCGCCTGCTGTCGGGCCTGCGCCTCTTGCCAGCGTTTCTCGGCCTGCTGGTCGGGCGCGGTCTGCCAGACCACCAGCTCCGACGGCCGTTCGCGCGAGCGGCGCACCAGCGCGATCTCGGTGCCGTCGGGCGAGACCGCCGGTGCGCCGGTGGTCCACGCCAGGTCCTGCCAGCGGGCGCCCTCCCGCACCGCCAGGGGCCCCACCGCCTGCACCCGTTTCTCCGCTTCCATGGCGCGCCAGGTGAGCTCGGCCCGGAAGCGGTCGTAGAGGCTCTCCGGCGAGTTCTCCCAGATGCCGGCGAAGGCCTCGTCGAAGCCGCGGCCGGCGCGCGCGGTCATCCTGGCCCAGAGCTTGCGCAGGCTGCCCGGCCCGGCACGCTCCTCGAGCCATTCGAGGAAGGCCGAGCCCAGCAGGTAGGCCATCGACATGCCGCGCCAGGCCTGCGAGTCGGACGCCAAGCGCGCATAGCCCGGCAGGCGGCCGGCCTGCGCCCAGCGCCGCAGGATCGCCGCCCGCAGGTCGCTGTTGGGACGGCCGGCCGCGGTGAGGCGCCCCTCGACGACCGTGGCGTAGCCCTCCACCACCCAGCGCGGCGCCAGCGCGATCGGACCGACCGGCAGCACGCTCGCGAGCAGGGGGTTGCGCGACGGCCGCAGCAGGTGGACGAGATGCGCTTCCTCGTGCGCCACCAGGTCCTCGATCGAGTCCCGGTAGTAGCCGATCTCCGAATCGGGCGGCGGCGGCGTGGTCCACAGCACCAGGCGCGGCCAGCCGCGCAGCGGCAGGGCCTCGCCGTTGGCATCCGCCCGCGGATCGGAGACCACGACGTCGACGGCGTCCGCCGGCGCGTAGCCGATCTCGGCGATGGCGCGGTCGCGCACCGTCTCGAGCTCCGCGGCGGCGCGCTGCGCCCAGGCCGAGTACGGCTCCGGGTAATGGACCCGGTAATGGGGCGTGACCAGGGTCCGCCACGGGCCCGAGGGACCCTGGCCCTCGCCGGCGGCGGCCGGCGGCGCCGCGAGCGGCCGCGGATCCAGCGCCAGTGCCCGCGGCGGCCGGAAAGCCGCGGCGGCAAGCAGCAGGACGGCCCCGGCGAGGGCCGCGCCGCGGCGGCGGCGAGGGCGCGGCCGCTCAGACCGCGGGTTTACGAGGGGGCAGCTCGCGGGCGTGCGGGTCGTCCTGAAAACCGTGGTGGTTGTGGCTGCCATCGCAGAAGGGCTTGTTGCCCGAAGCGCCGCAGCGGCAGAGCGTGATCACGGTGCGGCCGGCAAGGCCGTAGACCAGCCCCTCCGGATCGAGGAGCTGCAGGTTCTCCCCTTCGACACGCAAGGGGCCGTTCTTCTGGACGGTTACTTTGAAATCGGGCATTTCGGCAACCCCTCGTTCCCCACTCTCTCCTCTTCGGCAGGAGACGTTTCGCTCCAGGGTGGTGCGGCAAGAGTTTCGCAACGAGAGCCTGCCGTCAACTCCCGGCGACCCGCCTCCCCTCGATGCCCCTTCCTCCGATGGGCGAGGCGAGGCACGAGGCCCCCCTCCTCCCCATCCTCCCTCTGGGCTCGTATGGGCGAGGGGTCCAAGTCTAAGGGGCAGCAGCGAAGGATGCGACCCCTCGCCCATACGAGCCCAGAGGGGGGATGGGGAGGAGGGGGGCCTCGTGCCTCGCCTCGCCCTCGGAG
>Ga0307477_10000537_pt1 | contig 41219 bp, 34 predicted proteins | sample atmos_gasesECM2C_FD_203316 | JGI IMG/M metagenome (GOLD analysis project Ga0307477, IMG submission 203316) | Hardwood forest soil microbial communities from Morgan-Monroe State Forest, Indiana, United States - atmos_gasesECM2C_515 | ecosystem: Environmental > Terrestrial > Soil > Temperate... | reverse complement strand
TGGCCCCGGCTTCACGGATCGAAGCGCAGGAATTTCGGCGATTTTTCCAGCGCCCATTCAAATAGCCGCGCTCTATCCCCTTCTCCATTAGCCACTTCCAATTAATCTCTTGACAGAGGCAGTACCTCTATGGTAATATACCTTATGAAGTACGAGCTACAGTTCGATCAATCCCCACGCTCACAACTTTCAACACTGAGCTTTTCTCCTTCTAACTCCTTTGCTTCCTATTCCTTCCGCACACTTGCTTCACACTTTCAAACAACAGTTTCTTCCAACTCTTTTGCAATCAAGCGCTTCCGCACACTTTGCAAAATACCCGGGATAGGGTACCCCCCTCCCTCTATTTTTCTCAAATCTTTCTCGACTCGATCTGTTCTATTTCCCGCCGTCCATCCCATTTCTCTTCAACCGCTTACAAAATGCTCCTCCAGCAACTCCTTTCCTTTGACAACGATCCATTTTCATGGGGGGTGTACCCCCCTCTCTACTTTCCAGGTTCCCATTCTCACGCCACTCTCCATCGCTAAGTCTTTTGGATTCACATCGTTTGCAGACCCTCACCCACTAAGTTCTGTCGGATCATATCGTTACAAGAACCATAGGGGGAGGGGATTTTGCGCAACGCGGAACAACTACTCTAAGGGCGGCGCAACTCTACGTTCCGGCTGGAAAAAAGAAATGGGACAGACGCGAAGGCCTGTCCCACAAGTCTCAGAAGATCTCAGGCTAAGCGGCGACTCTTTGTTCGGAGAGCAAATGCGGAGGAACTTTGCGGAGGTCCCACACAATGCCGAGCCAGGAGAGCATCTTCAGCGTGTAGTAGGTGATGTCGATCTCCCACCAGTAGAAGCCCTGACGTGCCGAGGCCATGAAGTGATGATGGTTGTTGTGCCAGCCTTCGCCGAGCGTCAGCAGCGCCAGCAGCCAGTTGTTCTTGCTGGTGTCGGATGTTTCATAGCGCCGCGAACCGAAGAGGTGCGAGAGCGAATTGATCGTAAACGTATCGTGCCAGAGCATCACGGTGCTGAGGCAGAAGCCCCATACGAACAGCGGCCACCCGCCAATGAGCACCAGCGCGGCGCCCAAGGCGACCGGCGGCACCAGATGATATTTGTTCAGCCAGCGCAGCTCGGGATATTTGGCAAAATCGCCGATGTAGTCGATGCGCGTATCGTTGTACTTGTCCGAAATGATCCAGCCGACGTGCGACCAGAAAAATCCGAACAGCGTCGGCGAGTGCAAATCCAGTTCCTGGTCCGAATACCGGTGATGGTGCCGGTGATGCGCCGCCCACCACAGCACGCCCTTCTGCGAGGAAGTCGTGGCGATAAACGCGATCACAAATTGGAATACCCGGCTGGTCTTGAACGCGCGGTGCGAAAAATAGCGGTGGTAGCCCGCGGTCACGAAAAACATGCGCACCAGAAAAATACCCAGGCAGGCGAAGAGATACGACCAGTGAAAATGAACGAAAAATATCCCGAAGGCAAAAACGTGAATCAGCACAAACGGCAAGGAAAGCAGAACCGATATTCGTGAGCCATTCGGCAGGGGGATCGATAAAGCGCGTGACGCCATACAGCAACTTCTCTCTGCGTCCTGGGGACGCTCATACAGTTGTTTCTGCGAGCGCGAAACCCAGCCGGAGCTTGGCGAAACGGCTCAACACAATCAGTCTACGGGGTTGAAACGTTGCGGTCAAGACGTACTGAAGTACAGCAAGACGTACTGAAGTACAGGTAGGCACTAACTTGGGTGCTTTCTGCTCGCGCTTGGTTATCACGTGGCCGGAAGAACTCTTCTCGCGAATGTGCTATCGTCCCTTTGCATAAACTGAATCAGGAGTTTTGACTCAGCACAGCGTCTGGGTCGCACATCACAATGGCCGAACGCCCCGTACTCGTCGGACTTATCCCGCAAACTGTCGTCCTCGACGACGGCGACCAGGTCTCCTGGATCTCCGACGCCGGCAATCTTCGCGTGGAATTCGACGTCAACCGCTGCCCTTTCTCTTCCAACGTCTTCCAGGCCCCCGCCGGCATGCGCCTGCTCAGCGGGCCTCCGCGCCCCGGGACCAAAGCCGCCACCTACAAGTATAGGCTCTGGCTCAACGACCAGATGGTCGGCCAGGGTGAAGTTATTCTGCGCGAAAAATAGCCCGCGAAGACAAAATTGCCCGATAAGGGAACTCAGGATGGGAGAAAATTAAGAACAGGCCGCTCACTCCATTGAAACAGCGGCGGCAGTACCTGGCAATTGGGTCGTAGGCAACAGCCGCGTCAGTCGCTGGCAGCAGCGCTGCGTCCGCTCTCGACGGACTCGGCCAGCCCGCGGCGCACAGGTCCGAGCACGAAGGCGGGGACGGCGCGCTCGGGCGTAAGCGAGACATTGGCCGCTTTTGGCGGGAATTCTGTGCGCCGATCCAGCTTCAATCCTGCTTCGCGGAGGAATTCCGCGGAAAAGCCCATGTCCTCCGCGCGGTCCACACCCCAAAACCACAGCTTCTCTTCTTGCCGCTGCAGGAAGTCCAGCGATTCCTCAAGTTTCTTCATCGAGCGATCAAAGGAGGACGCCAGGAAAAATACTCCGAGTTTCCAGGCGTGGCGGGGATAATGCGCCTGGATGCGGACACAATACTTCCCACCCTGGTTGCGCTCGATGCTGCAACGGTAGTCGTTGCGCACCGAAGTTGCACGTGTGGCCGCTTTTCTCACGGATCCCTGCCTATCGTCCTTCGAACTCCCGCCATTGAAATCCGGGCATGGAGAATGGTGATTATAATTTGGCCCTTGACCCGAGGGACTGGAACGCGAAAATCAGCTTTCCGGACTAAATTCGAGCCTTTGGAAGACACCCATAGGGTATCGGGATGTGCGGGGAAAGACAAGCCACGCTTGACACGACCGTAAGCCCTTTATTATTAGTGATTTAGACTAACCCAGGTCTGTGAAGCTCCGGAGTTTCTCCGGCATCAGCTTCAGCTTCCCTTCCTGCTTCAGGCGGGCTTCGAGGGCCGTTCGAAAGGCATCGAAGGCCAATCCGCGCTTGCTTTGCAAGACTTGTGCGAGGAGATCCTTGCGCTGTTTTTCAAAGTCAGCCGGATTGGGCTCTTGTTTTTCCGCGATCCGGTAGACGAGCCAGTTGGCGCCCAGATTCAGCGGGCCGCCGACGTCCCCCTGTTTCATCTGGAAGGCCGCATTGAGCTGCTTGCCGCTGGCGACACCGGAGATGCTCCCGTTCCTGGCGATGGCATCGCTGGTCTTGGAATCCAAACCGAGAGCCTTGGCTGCGGTGTCAAATTTTTCACCCGCCTTCACGCGCTTGAGCAAATCGGCCGCCTTTGTGCGTGCGAGCTCGGCGGATTTCTGCTGCTTCAACTCCGTGACGACGCGGTCGTGGACTTCTTCGAGTGAGCCCTGGTGGGCCGGCTGGACTTCCTTCAGCGACAGAACAACGTAGCCGCGGTCCGTGCGCACCGGAACACTCAATTCACCGGACCGCAGCCGAAAGATCGCATCCTTGATATCCGGAGAATTGCCGAGTTCCAGCAGAGGATCTGTTGCGCTCACTGGGCGGGTTTCCGCGACCGTCAGATGGAACTGTTTCGCCAAATCGTCGAGTGAGGACTTGGGTGATTTGCGAATCGCGGCGGAGAGCTGATCGGCTGTATTCGTCGCCAATTTGTCGGCCTTCGTCAGCATCAGCGGGGCGCGGATGGAATCCTTAACTTCGTCGAAAGTCTTGGTGTGGGCCGTCTCTTTATCCAGCACTTTGATAATGTGGAAACCGTACTGAGTTTTGACGAGATCGGAGATGCTGCCTTTGGGCAGGCTGAAAGCCGCTTTTTCGAACTCCGCGACCGTTTGACCTTGCACTATCCACCCCAGGTCGCCGCCCTTGTCCTTGGTGCCGGGATCCTCGGAGTTCTTTTTCGCGAGGTCTTCGAAATTCCCGCCTTTCTTTGCTTGTTTCAGAAGTTCTTCGGCTTTGTTTCGAATCTCTTCGACCTCGGCGTCCGTTTTGCCGACGGTCATTAACAGGATGTGTTCGACGTGCACGCGATTGGGCACTTGATATTGCTGAATATTCTGCTGGTATTGCGCCTTCAGTTCGTCATCGGAAACCTGGACGGTCAGCCGGATTTGGTTCACATCCACGAGCCCGTAGCGGACGACTCGGCGCTCGGGAACCTGATATTTTGACTTGTTCTTCTCGTACCACGACTTGATTTCCGCTTCATCCGGCGTAATTTTTGCTTCCAGCTCTTCCGGCTTGATCACGGCGTAGTCCAGCTTTACTTTTTCATTCCGATAGCGGAATTCATCCTGCAATTCAGCGGGGCTCGCACCGATCCCGTCCGTGACCAGCTTACGGAATTTTTCTTCCAACAATTCCTGCCGGATCAATTCCTCGAATACGGGGACCGTCATCTGAAAGCGTGACTGCACCTGTGCCGCGTATTGATCCATGCCCACGGGGGTGTCGCCGTTGAAGGCAGTTGGCAGAAATTGACGGATACGATCCGCAATCTCATCCGGAGAGACGTGGATGCCGAGACGCTTGGCTTCGTACTCAATCTCTTTCTGAAAAACGAGCTGTTTGAGGAGCTGCTGGGCATAGAAGCCTTCCATCTGCTTGGGTAGCTGGTTCCGCTGCTCGACTTCGTTGAGCTGCTTGCGCACGTCCGCAACGGTCACGGTCAAATCACCGACCAGTGCGACGCTATCCGTGGAAACCTCAGCCGTGGAAGGCCCCTGCGGTACGAGGTACAGCAACATGCTCAAGGCGATCAGCCCGATCACGCCGCCAAGGATAATTCGATACCCTGTCTTACTGCTTCCAGCCATCCGGCAACTCTCCGTAGTCAGTGGACAAACTTCACATTATAGGAGATATACGGCTTGCGCCTCAAATAGAATCGGAGTTCGGCTTTGGGCCGGGAAACCGGGAGGGGACGTTCTTCATCTCATCCCCCTAGAGTATGTGCGCGCGGACGGATCGAATCGGAACGACAATTATGCTGCTGGCACTATCCCTGTTTACGGAGGTGGGATTGCTCTATCCCAAGCGTACGCAAGAGGAGCAAAAGGCAGCGCCTCCGACTTTCTATCGCGACGTCTTGCCGATCTTGCAGCAGCGTTGTCAGGGGTGTCACCGAACGGATGGAATCGCTCCGATGTCTTTCGAAACTTACGAGCAGACCCGGCCGTACGCCGAGGCGATCAAGAACACGACGCAGGAAAAAACTATGCCACCGTGGTTCGCAGATCCGGAAATAGGCAAGTTTTCGAACGACCCCTCCCTAACGGCCGAACAGACAGCAATACTTAAGGCATGGGCAGACGCAAACGCTCCGGGTGGAGAGCCTCGGGAAGGTCCGCCGCCGCTCAAGTGGAACGCGAGCTGGAGCATCCCGCGACCCGACATTATTTTGAAGATGGCACAGGAAGTCCCACTCCCCGCGCAAGGTGAGATTGAATACACCTACGAGATCGTACCGACACATTTCCCGATAGATCGCTGGGTGCAGATGGCGGAAATCCTCCCCTCGCTTCGTCCCAACGTGCATCACGCCGTCGTGTACATACGCCCGTCCGATTCGAATTGGCTGCGTCACGCACCCATCGGCAGGCCGTTCACAGCGTCCAGCCTCTCAGGAGAGGACGACCGCCGTGGCACCCATTGGACTGACAGCGATATCCTGCTGGTCTACGCACCGGGAAGTTCGCCCGACGAGTGGCCGGCCACGATGGCGAAGTTCGTTCCAAGAGGTTCGGACCTCGTCCTCCAGATGCACTACACGACGAACGGCAAAGCTGGAATGGATCAAACCAGCGTCGGCCTGATTTTCTCGAAACAGCCACCGCAACAGCGGGTGCTTACGTTGCAGCTCACGAACGACCACTTCGTCATTCCTCCCGGAGCACCGGACTACCGAGTCGAGGCCCGCGGCACACTTCCCCAGGGCGCGACTCTGCTCAGTTTTTTTCCGCACATGCACCTTCGCGGAAAACGATTTGAATACAACATCGTTCATCCGGAACGTACGCCGGGACAGAATATCGAGCCACTGCTCCGAGTGAATTATCATTTTCACTGGCAGATGAGTTATCGGCTCGCGGAACCGCGCATCCTTAAGGCCGGGACCGAATTGCAGGGTGTCGCGTGGTACGACAATTCCCGCGACAATCCGCACAATCCGGATCCGGAAGCGGCTGTTCGCTGGGGGGATCAAACGTATGAGGAGATGATGGTCGGCTTTTTTGATGTTGCGGTCCCAGCATCCCTCGACAAGCAGCACTATTTTCTCAGACACTGAATGCGTGTTGACCGCTTTGCGTACAAGAGCCAGGAGCTGACATGGAAATCAAAAACGAACACGTGACTTTGAAAGTGAGCGACGGAACGACGATGCGGGCGTGGGTAGCGCGATCTTCGGCAGGCGCTGAGCACCCCGGCATTCTCGTATTCCAGGAAGCATTCGGCGTGAACGCACATATCCGGGACATTGCGACGCGGCTTGCGAGCGAAGGCTACCTGGCGATTGCGCCCGAGCTGTTCCATCGCACCGGCCCCGGCTTTGAAGGCCGCTATGACGATTTTCCCAGCGTCGTGCCGCACATGCGCAGTTTGACAGACGACGGCATGGAAGCGGATCAGCGCGCGGCGCACGACTGGCTGCGCGCAAACGGCGCGGCAGATTCCCGGATATCAGCAGTGGGATACTGCATGGGCGGACGTTCCGCGTTTCTCGCCGCGCTCACTCTTCCGCTGGCGTGCGCGATTTCTTACTACGGAGGAGGCATCGCGCCGAACGCGAACAATCCCGGTTTGCTCGGGCGCGTCAGGGAATTGCAAGCTCCAATGCTGTTTTTCTGGGGAGGACGCGACAAACACATCACCCCGGATCAAATTCGCACCGCGACGGACGCGCTACGAGCGGCCGGAAAGAGTTTCGTGAACGTGGAAATTTCCGATGCAGACCATGGTTTTTTCTGCGATGCGCGGACCTCCTACAATCCAGCCGCGGCGGCCCAAGCATGGCCGCTCACACTGGCATTCCTCAAGACGCACCAGTCTGGAAGACCTGCAAGCGCGTCGATTGCTTCCTAATCCAAGTCCGATAATCGGGGGCCGGGCTAGCTGAAGATACCGGGCACTGTAAGCTGGTCCCATCAGGTACTTGTACGTAAGTACAGGTAGCGGCTATTTGCAATTTGACTACGTCGCCGCGCACAGTTTGGACGCCCACAAAACGCTGTGCTAAATTCAAAATTTGACGCAGCCAATACGCAAACACACGTGACCATACAGACACCCACGGAACCCAAGCACTCACCCAGCCCTGCGGCGCAGCCGAAGATTCACAGGGTCCAGGTTTACTGGACTACGGTTACGTACAAGACCGTGGCCGTCTACGTCCTATTGGTAGCGGCGGTTATTCTTGGCGCGATCTCCATTGCTCGACCCAACTGGTATTCCGCCGCGTACGGCAAGCTTTCCAGCGCAGTCGGCAACCCAGAAGCGGACAGCATCAGCGTAGAACAACGGCAAGCGAAATTCGTCAACCTCGACGGCAAAGTCCAGGTGAAGAAGGTCAACTCCGTACAATGGGTCGAGGCAGACTTTCATACGCCGCTCGATAAGGGCGATCTCATCCAGACGGGTTCGGACGGCGCCGCAAGAATCACGTTCGCCGACGGCACGGAGTACACGGTGAAGTCCGACACGCTCGTTACCGTCGAAGAGAATTCGATGAGTAATGACAAGCCGACCAGCGTGGCCATGCGTATCAACACGGGCGCAGTGGACCTGGCAACCCCCAATTGGTCGTCGCCGGATTCGAAGGCGGCGGTCAGCATGGAAGACGCCACCGCGCAACTGCACTCCAACAGCCGCGCGGCAGTCAAGGCAGACCCGCAGAAGAAGGAAAATGAGATCGTGGTTTCCGGCGGAAGCGCGGAAGTCAAGCGCGGCCAGGAGACGGTCGAACTTGCGCAATGGCAGAAGGCGGCCATTTCATCGGGCGTGCCCATCCAAAAGTCCAACGTGCTTGCTCCGCCGGAGCTTATCGCGCCGCTCAATCTTGCGCCTATCGTCGTGGAGAACCCGAAAACTTCGTCCGTGCAGTTCGAGTGGAAAGCGGTTCCGGACGCTGTCTCGTATACTCTCCGTATCAGCACAACGAAGATGTTCACGAAGATGGTCACGGATGCAAAGGTCACGGGTACCGGCGCGGAGATTACCGGGCTTGACGGCGGCGATTATTTCTGGAATGTCTTCGCGACCGACGCGAAGAAGCAGAACAGCGAAGTCAGCGAAACGTTCAAATTCACGCTGGCGACCCAAGGCAAGACCCAGGACATGGTCCTCGAGATCGTCAGCACGCAGATTCACGGACGCGTGGTGGAAATAATCGGGCGCACGGAACCTGGCGCCGCGCTTATCGTGAACGGACAGTCCGTGCCCAACATTGCGCCGGACGGAAGCTTCCGGCATTTCACGGAGCCACTCGAGCCCGGCCCGCATACGATCGTGGTTATCGGACAGAATCGCCGGGGAGGCACGGCGAAGCAGCAGGTGTCCATCGTAGTGCCCAGGTAAGAGTGCCGTAGGAAACGTTTCCGAAGGAAAAGCCGCGCCGCACTTTGCGCTGGCCGCACAGTCCGTGGACAATAGCAGGGGTGATTGCGAGGCGCTCCCCATGCCCGGCGGACGGCGGAGGAGATTCCTCCGCGAAGGGAAGTAGGAATGAATAAGAACGGTTACAACCTGAGGTCGGTGTTCAGTTTGTTTTCCTCCGACCTGGCAATTGATCTGGGCACGGCAAACACGCTGGTGTTTTCCGCCGGCAAAGGGATCGTGGTGAATGAACCCTCCATCGTGGCCATCAACAAATCGAGCGGTGAAGTCGTGGCAGTGGGACGCGAAGCCAAAGATATGCTCGGGCGCACGCCGGGCAACGTTGTAGCTATCAAACCGATGAAGGACGGGGTGATCGCGGACTTCAAAGTCACTGAAAAAATGCTGACGTACTTTATCCAAAAAGCTCACAACCGGCGCGTGCTGGTGCACCCACGCATCGTCATCGGCGTACCGAGCGAAATTACGCCGGTGGAAAAACGCGCCGTGCAGGACTCTGCCTATCGCGCACGCGCCAGCGAAGTTTTCCTTGTGGAGCAAGCCATGGCCGCAGCCATCGGGGCGGGACTGCCGATTGAAGAGCCGTCCGGCAACATGGTCGTGGATATCGGCGGAGGCACAACGGATATCGCGGTGATCTCCATGAGCGGCATCGTTTACTCGCGCTCCGTCCGCGTCGCGGGCAACGAAATGGACGAAGCGGTGATGCAGTATCTCAAGCGCAAGTACAATTTGCTTGTCGGGGAACGCACCGCCGAACAGATTAAGATGGAGATCGGGTCGGCTTATCCGCTCGAAAAACCCCTGACGATGGAAGTGAAGGGGCGCAACCTGATCGAAGGCGTGCCGCGGACCGTCACCATAGATGACAGCGAAATCCGCGAGGCCTTGAGCGAATGTGTCGCGACGATATTGAATGCCGTGCGCGTGGCACTGGAGCGCACACCGCCCGAGCTGTCCGCCGACATCAGCGACCGCGGAATTGTACTGACCGGAGGCGGGGCGCTATTGAAAAATCTCGACAAGCGCATTCGCGAAGAAACGGGCCTCCCGGTTTCCATCGCCGATGATCCGCTGGCCTCGGTCGTGCTCGGCACGGGCAAGATGCTGAGCGACTTTAAGCTGCTGCGGCAGGTTTGCATCGACTAAGCGCAGCGATTGCAAAGGTGAACGGCAGAGGCTAGAGCCAGTACCGCCGAACGCAAATGGTCGCCATCCCTTCTCGCCATAAATCACTTGTTCTGCTCACCGGCGTCGTGATCGTGCAGGTGCTGTTTCTGGCGGTGCAAATCAAGCGCGAGTCGCAGGGACGTCTGATCCGCTCCTGGACCGTGGGGGCCATTTCGCCCTTTGAACGCACAGGAGCATGGGGCTTCGGGAGAGTTCGCAGCATCTGGAGCCACTATTTCGCGCTGCAAAACACCTCCCTCGAAAATGAAAGCTTGCGGAGGGAAAACAGCGCGTTGAAGCTGCAGGTCGAAGAACTCAGAAGCAAAGCCGCGGAAGCCGACCGGCTCGCAATGCTCATCAATTTCCGGCAGCTCAATCACAACGTGCCGATGCTGGGCGCGCGGGTAATTGGTGCAAGCGCAGGTACCGCGAGCGAAACCATATTTCTGGACCGCGGCGAGCGTGATGGTATTCGCCGCAACATGGCGGTCATCACGCCGGACGGTGTGGTTGGCAAAGTCATAGAAGCATTTCCGAATTCTGCTCAGGTGTTGCTGCTTACCGACAAGGACAGCGGTGTGGGTGCGATGCTCGCCGATTCCCGCATCCAGAGTCCCGTGGGCGGCACCGGTGAACCGCTCCTGGTCATGAAATATGTGGCCAACGACGACACTGTGAATCTTGGCGAGCGAGTGGTCACCAGCGGCATGGACCGCATTTTCCCGAAGGACCTCCCCGTCGGCAGTGTCGCGGAAATTAAGCCCGGCAATCCCTTCAAACTCATTCGTGTGCGGCCCGCGGCAAATCTCGAGCGCCTCGAAGAAGTTATCGTCCTGCTTACGCTGCGCCCGCTCGAAGTGCATAAGGAAGCTGAACCTGCCGCTTCCGCTGCCGCGGAAAAGACTGCGTCCGAGCAGCCAACGACGGCGAAGCCATGATCAACGACGCCTTTGACCTTCGCAGCGCCGATACGCACATTGAAGTACATAAATTCCGAACCGGCGCTGTGGCCGGGGCGACGATTGCCGCGCTTGTCGTTCAGGCGATTCTTCCGGTTTATTTCCCCAAGGCGGATATTCTCGATTTGCCCTTGCTTATCACCATCTATTTTGGCTTGAGCCGGCGCAATCCCTCGACTGGCTTGTTACTCGGGATGATCATTGGCCTCTTGCAGGACAGTCTGAGCAAGTCGCCGCTAGGACTCTATGGCATCGCCAAAACCATCATCGGGTACACTGCTTCCTCCATCGGTGCGCGCCTCGACACGGAGCATCCGGCCGCGCGTTTCGCGCTCACGGCCGTGTTTTTTGGTCTGCACCAGGGCGTTATCGTTCTCATCAAACGCGTTCTACTCGTACAACCCGAAGCCTGGTTCACGGCGCGCCTCGGCATCGCAGCGGGCGTCAACGCCATCGTGGCTGTGTTTCTTTTTCTCCTCCTCGACCGCCTGCGCAAACGTTCCTGAACGATTCCCGCATTCAGTGAGTGGAGAGCAGACGCTGGCGTCGCGCTTCAGCGTAGGGCAGAGGAAACTAACAGTTCAGCAGAAATTGTTTGAAGTCATCGTAGGAGCTGGACATCGGGAGGGAAAGCTTCTCGCGTTTCAAGTATGCCGCGAGACGATCGGGGAGCAGTGGCGCGGCACCAATCGCCTGGTTCACGACCTCTGCGAATTTCGCGGGATGCGCGGTTGCCAGCACCAGCCCTTGCGCCGGCTCGGGATGTGCATGCCTGTAGGCCTCCCAACCCAACAGGCCAACCGCGGTGTGCGGGTCCGCAATGTAGCCATAGCGCTGATGCAGGGTCTTCATTTCGCCAAGCGTTTCTTCATCCGTGGCGCCATGACCCCAGATTTCGCGCTGGACATATTCCAGCCGGTTGCGGCAGAGATCGAGAAGCCGCGGAAAATTGTTCGGATTGCCGACGTCCATGGCGTTCGAAAAGGTCGGTTTGGCCGGCCGCGGATGAAACTGGCCGGTCCGCAAATATTCGGGCACGACATCATTCACGTTGGTCGCGGCCACAAACATAGCCACTGGCAACCCGATGCGCTTGGCAAAGATTCCCGCGGTAAGATTTCCGAAGTTTCCACTGGGAACGGAAACGATCAACGGAACCGACGCCACGGGCAACTGCCGGTAGGCAGCCAAGTGGTAGAACATCTGCGGCAGCAGGCGCCCGATATTGATGGAATTAGCCGAAGTGAGAAACGCTTTTTTGTTGAGCGCTTCATCGGCAAACGCCTGCTTCACCAATCGCTGGCAATCGTCAAACGTCCCAGCCACTTCCAGCGCCGTAATATTTTCGCCCAGCGTGGTGAACTGTTTCTCCTGCGCCTCGCTGATGCGTTTCGAAGGATAAAGTATGACCACGCGAATCCCCGGCACGCCCAGGAAGCCGTGTGCCACCGCGCTGCCCGTATCACCTGAGGTTGCAACCAGCACAGTGAGCGGGCGCGTTTCACCGCGCACAAAGTAGCCCATCAGCCGCGCCATGAAACGCGCGCCGAAATCCTTGAAAGCCAGCGTGGGCCCGTGGAACAACTCGAGAATATGCAAGCCTGGCGAGAGGGAGACGAGCTTTACCGGAAAGTTGATCGCCTCGCTTACCACTTGCCACAAAATTTCTTCCGGAACTTCCGCGCCCGCAAATGGCCGCACCACGCGAAAGCAGACTTCCGTAAATGGCAAGCGTCGAAACTCCTCGAGCTCTTCCGGCGAACGCCGCGCAATTTCAACGGGCATGTACAGTCCACCGTCAGGCGCCAGCCCGCGTAATACCGCGCCCCGCAGGGAGGTGAGCGGCGCCTGCCGCGATGTGCTCCGGTATCTCATTCGAAAATTTTCACCGCGCGCCTCCGGGCCGGCTTTGGATCATCTTGAGGAATGCTTCAGCACCTGCCAAAGGATCGCTTGAGATATCACGCAACTCCGCGACCGGCAAGCTGCGGTGGGCAAGCGCTTCGTAACTTTGACGCCGGGCCGCAATCAGCGCCGGATAGCATCGCGCCACGGTTTCACGCGGGGATTCGCCCGCTCGCGGCTGAAACGCACCGCGCCACAGGACCGGCTTAGGATCCGTCAGGTAGCGCTCAATCAGAAGCTGCTGTTCAGCCGCCGACGCCGCAAGATAGACCACTGTCATTTGCCGACGCAGCCGCATCAGCAAATTGTTTCCAGTGTAGATGACACTTCCCGTGGTATCGAGAATCAGCTCCTGCTCCCGATTCTTTTCCAGTATGGTCAAGACCTCGTCGAGAGTGTGAATCTCTTCGGCGAGATAATCGGCTTCGCGTCCGGCGTACGCGGGACTGTCCGGCCAACCCATCCAGGCAGCAACGCCATTGATTCCGGCATATCCGCCAGCGGCGAGCCGGGACGCCAGCCGCTGCTCGATGCGGTCATCGCAGGAGATGCCGGGGCGGCCAGCCTTTGCTAACCGCTTGGTCCAGAAGGTCTTGCCGGAGCCCGACATCCCGATCAGCGCCAACCGAAGCGGCTTTTCTCTGTGAGTTTCCAGCGTCATGGGCGAATTAGCTACGATAGCTTGGCATCCCAAAACGAGCAAGAAGTGGGAAAGCCCTTGCCCCAGAGAAACCCAGTGTATTCCAAGAACCTGTACTCCAGGACGGCTTGCGTGCACCATCTCCAAGTGCTACTTTTGCTTGACCTTCTGCGGCGTACGCGGTCCAGAGGTCGAGCGGTAATTCGGGAGCCCGAGGGATTTTTTTGCAGCCATTTGGCGAAATTTTCGACGGACATTTCGAGACCGCCCTGTGCAATTTTCGTGACGCGAGCATTTTCCGGTGAAGCCGGACCGGCCCCGAAAGGATTGGGGCAGGGCTTGCCATCAGCCCTGAGGAAAACGTCGATCGCTTCGCGGTCGCCCAGATAGGCACTCGCGCGCGGGGTCTTTCGTGTCGTACTGGTTTCGTAACGACAATCGGTTGCCGCAAGGCCGGCTGGCCATCGCTTCCTACATCATCGTGGGAATGATCGGTCTGCTCATTCTGGGTTTCTGGAAACTCCAGGTCATTGATTCCGACAGATACAGTTCCATGGCCGAGCGCAATCGTGTGCGCTCGATTCCGATTATCGCGCCGCGCGGGCGAATGCTCGATCGCGATGGCCGCGTGCTTGTAGATAACCGGCCATCGTTCAGCGTCCTGCTCGTGCGCGACGACCCCACCCTCGTGGACAAAAATCTTCCGGCGGTCGCCGAGGGACTGGGCATCTCGCTTGACGATTTGAAAGAGCAGCTCACCAGCACGAAAAATCTCGCGAAATTTCAACCCATCATCATTAAACCCGAAGCATCGGAAGCCGATATTGCATTTATCGAATCGCATCGTTCGGATGTTCCGGTCCTGGAAATGATCAATGTTTCCCGGCGGCGCTATCTTCCCGGCGGATTCATGTCCCACGCCGTCGGCTACGTGGGGGAAGTGAGTGAACAGCAGATCGAAGCCAGCAACGGCAAGTTGCGCCCCGGCGACTTCGCCGGCAAGAGCGGCCTGGAGCGTCAATACAATGAGCTGCTGATGGGCACCGACGGTCTGCGCCGCGTTATCGTGAATAGCGTCGGCAAGGAAGTCGGACCTCTGCCGACTCAGGAAGCCATTCCGGGCAAGCAGATTCAGTTGTCGATTGACTTTGACATTCAGCAGGTGGCGGAGCAGTCCTTGGGGCCGCGCCCGGGTGCGGTAGTTGTTCTGGACCCTCGTACCGGGGAAGTCCTCGCCATGTCGAGTCATCCCGCGCCGGACCCCAACGACTTTGCGGTGCGCATTTCGAAAGAGGAGTGGGCCCAGCTCAACGACGACCCGCTGCGCCCGTTGTTTAATCGCGCGATTCAGGCGCAACTTGCGCCCGGCTCTGTTTTCAAGATCGTGACAGCCACCGCGATGCTGGAGGACAAAGTCCCGCCGGAGAACTTCACCGCGTTTTGCCCTGGCTACGCCACTTTTTACGGCCGGCAATTCAAATGCTGGGTGTACGGTAAGAGTTCCCACGGAGTGGTGGATCTGCACAAGGCCATCCTCGAATCGTGTGATGTTTTTTTCTACAACGTGGGAATGCGGCTGGGCATCGACCGGCTCTCTTACTACGGCAGCAAGCTGGGCATCGGGCATAAGACCGGGATCGATCTCCCCTCAGAGGAGGCCGGGCTGATGCCTTCGGCGGAGTGGGTCGAGAGGGTTCAACATCGAAAGTGGTATGCCGGCGAAACCATCTCCGTATCCACGGGACAAGGCGCAGTAACCACCACGCCGCTGCAGCTCGCCCGTTTGATTGGCGGAATCGCCATGGGCGGCGTTTTCAAGCAGCCGCACCTTTTGAAGGACGCGCCAAACGTGGGTGAAGAGCGCTTCGAGCTTTCCGAGCCGACCGTGGAAAAAATAACCGATGCAATGTACGGCGTCGTGAACCAGGGCGGTACTGGAGCGTCTCTCAAACTGGCCGGGATAGAGCTTAGCGGGAAATCGGGAACTGCCCAGGTGATTGGTTACGCTGAGCGCGCGAGGGTAGGGAAACAAAAAAGATTTGAAGACAATGCCTGGTTCGTGGGCTACGCGCCGCGGCGCAACCCTGAGATCGTTGTTGCCGTGCTAGTTCAGGAAAGCGGAAAGCATGGCGGCGAAGCGGCCGGGCCGGTGGTGCGCGACGTGATCAAGGCCTACTACGACAAGAAGGTGAAGAAGACTGAAGGTCAATTCACGGCCGAAAGCGCGAAACCGAGTTCGGGCAACGCAAGAGCGGCAGCGCTGATCACGCCCCGTGCCCCCGCGATCAAGGAAGACGAGACGGCAGTGCGCGCGCCGGCGGAAAATCGGAACGAGCAATGAAAGACGCACCCGGAACGCGCGACTACGACTGGTGGCTGCTCGCCATCCTCGCGGCTATTTGCACCCTAGGGGTGATCGAAATCTATTCCGCCACGCACGGCAGCGCGCTGGCGGGAATGCACATGAAGCAAGTTCGCTGGATCGTGGTTGGTGCGATCCTGATGTTCGCGCTCTCGCGGGTGGACTACCATATCATCCTGGATCAAGCGCCGATCCTGTATCTCATCGGCTTGGTGGCGCTGGTTGCCGTCCTGCTGGTGGGGCACACGCGGTTTGGGGCCAAACGCTGGATACCCGTCCCCGTCCTGGGGGAATTTCTTCAGGTGTCGGAATTGGTAAAATTGATTATAATCATTGTGCTGGCGCGCTTCTTTGCGGAGGTGCGCACGGATGAGCTTTCGCTGCAGGATTTGATCAAGGCGGGGCTCATCGTAGGCTTGCCGTTGGGACTGATTTTGAAGCAGCCCGATTTGGGAACGGCGCTGGTGCTAGTCCCCATGCTTGTGGTTGGAGCATTTCTGGCAGGCCTGCAGTGGCAGCACGCAGCGATATTTTCGCTGGCTGGAATCCTGTTGGTTGGGAGCGTCTTCTACCCACCCGTGAGCCGGCATTTTCTGAAGCCGTACCAGAGGGATAGAATCACCTCCTTCCTGCACCCTGAAGATGACGCCAAGGGGTCCGGTTACCAACTACTGCAATCGAAGATTGCGGTGGGTTCCGGCGGGTTTTGGGGCAAGGGGTTTGACAACGGCACCCAGAATCAATTGGGCTACATTCCTGTCCGCTATTCCGACTTCATCATGTCGGCGTGGGCGGAAGAACAGGGATTCAAAGGAGTGCTGCTCGCCTTAGGACTGTATATGGCTCTGCTGCTGCGCCTGGTGCAGAATGCACAGCGCGCGAAAGATCGCGCTGGAATGTTTCTGGTCATGGGCGTGGCCGCAGCGCTGGGTTTCCATGTTTTGGTAAACGTGGCTATGGTCATCGGCGCTATGCCGGTCACCGGCATCCCGTTGCCGCTAATGAGCTACGGGGGTTCGGCCACTTTGTTTGTATTCCTGGCGATTGGTTTGGTAATGAATGTCAGGCTTCGCCGCTTCGTGAACTAAACCAGCCGCCAAGCCCGAGCGATGTACCTGAAAATTGCCAGGTCTCGCCGGTCAGGAAATTTAGGATTTCTAGAGTGAGGACAGCATCGTCCGCCGCTTGCCCGGGAAGCTTCCGGCAACGGGCCAGCCTCGATAGACCGAGGAAGTCTTTTCCCTCTGGCTTCGAACGTAAAGCCACTTCAATTGAAGTGTGGCCCACGTGTGTTCCGGCGCAAACCGGAACGGCGCGTATCTACCGGACGACCGACGGGCAGAAGCTCGCGGCGATGCGTCCCGTCGACCCCGACCGAGTCGGGGTCACAGGTGACAAGGAGTTTTCATGTCGAAAGAACTGGTTATTTCCGCGGCCTCCCATGAACGACGGGTCGCGATTCTTGAAGAAGGTCAGTTAGTCGAAATCTACATCGAGCGCGAAAAAGAATTCGCCCTCGTCGGCAGCATTTACAAAGGCAAAGTCACGCGCGTCCTGCCCGGCATGCAGTCTGCCTTTGTTGATATCGGCCTGGATGGCGATGCGTTTCTATATGTCAGCGACGTTTTCGAAAACCTCGAAGACTACGATCCCGGCCACTCGATTGAGCAAACGCAAGGCGCGCCTCTCCTAGCGCACCCCGAGGCGGTGTCCGACGTGGAAGTTTTGCCGGGAGAATCGCTCGCGCGTTCGAGCGAACACCGCAGCGAAATTCCGCGCGAAGAAATACATCCCGAGGAGGCCATTGCGGAACGTGGCGGGCCGCTTGAGGAGCCTCACGCCGCCGGACCGGAACAGCCCAACGCGGCAGCAGAAGGCTCGCGCGAAGAAGCTCATGTGGAAGGTGGAGAAGAGCGCCAACCAGACTCGAATGCCTCCGCGCCGCAAAATTTCGCGCCCCATTACAACCCGACTCAGAAGTACACGCCACGCGGCGAGCGTAGTGGCCAGGATTTCGGCCGCAGCAGTGACCGTGGCGGCGATCGTGGCGGAGAATCCGGCCGGGGCCGGGGCGGACGCTGGGGCCGTCGGGGCGGACGCCGTAGCACTGGGCGCCGACCGGGACCCGGGGGACGCAACCTGCCTCCCTCGAAGTATGCCTCGCCTCAGGGTGGGGAGCCTCGCGGTGGTGAAACCCGCGGTTACGACAATCGCGGCCAGCAGTCCCGCGGCTTCGATAACCGGCGTTCCGAAGGTCCCCGCCAAGGCGGGCCTTCGACGCCATTCGAAAGCACCGAAGAACCCATCATGCTCCCGGGCGAGTCGCTGGCAAAATATCGCGGCAAGCCCCCCGCGCCAGCCGCCACGCCCGTCGCCGAACGCGATTCTCGGGAGGCGCAGACCGGACCAGAAGAGTCCATGCCACGCGCGGCAACCCTAATCCCTACCGGTTTGCCCGGCAGCCCGAATCTTCCGCGCCGGTCGTCTGGAGGTCTCCCTCGCTGGGTACTTGCAGATGCCGGTTCCGAAGCTGCATCCGCGGCAGTGCCTGTGGAGGAGGCTCACTCAACGCCGCAAGAAGAAATTCACGAACCAGCAGGTGCGGTCCGCACCGAAGCGGAACTGAGCGAAGATCAGGTCGCCGCACTGGCCGCTGATCTTGCCGAAGCCAAACACGAAGAAACGCAGGAACAGGCGGAGGCCGATACCGTCGTCGGCGGTGCCGAATTCGAGGAAGAATCCGAAGAAGAGACCGAAGAAACGGAGGAAATTCCTCCTGCGGATCCTTCGGAGCTCTCCGACGAGGAAACAGAGGAGGTCGAAGAGCAGCACGAAGCCGAGCGCGCCGAGGCTGAAGCCGACGCCGCACACGAAAGCGCCGAGCATGAAGCGGCCCTCGGTGAACACACAAAATCCTCTCACGAAGAAACGGAAGCTTCTGGCGCTGAGAAGCAGCACGAGGAAGCAATCGAAGCTGCGGCCAGCGAATCAACCGCGCAACCGGTTGCCGCCGGGGAGGACGCCATCTTGCTTCCCGGAGAAACGCGCGCACCCCATATCGGCGGCCCCTCCGAACCGCGTGAAGAATTCCCGCGAGATTCCGCGCGCATCGGCGGCAATCCGCGCTCCCGCTTCCAGCGGCCGTTCCGGGGTGGCCGCGATCGCGGCCGTGGGGGACGCAGCGGACGCCCCGACAGCCGTGGCGGCGGACGCCCGCGTTTCGAACGGGGTCGCCCCAGCGGCCCGAGACAGGATCGCGGCTATCAAGGCGGCCATTCTGGCCCGTCGCGGCGGCCTCAGTTGATTTCCGAAATGCTCAAGGCCGGCCAGGACATCGTGATTCAAATCGCCAAGGAACCTCTCGGCAAGAAAGGCGCGCGCATCACGAGCCACGTCGCTTTGCCGGGCCGCTTTCTGGTCTATATGCCGACGGTCCATCACACCGGCGTTTCGCGAAAAATTGTCTCCGCGGACAACCGCTCGCGCCTTCGCCGCCTGGTGAGCGAGGCCGGCGGCGCTTATCCCGGCGGCTTCATCGTGCGCACCGCCGCGGGCGGCGCCACCGATGATGAAATCCGCACTGATATCGAATTCCTCGGCAAAACCTGGAACGAAATCAAACAAAAGAGCGAGGAGCGCAAAGCGCCCGCTCTCCTGCATCGCGACCTCGATCTGGTCGAACGTATGCTCCGCGATTACGTCAGCGACGATTTCACTGCTATCTGGATAGACAGCGAAGAAGAGTACGGTAAGGTCGTCGAATTCGTCAGCCGTTTTCAGCCAAAGCTGGTCAGCAAGGTCAAGCTGTACACCAAGGAAGCGCCCATCTTCGAAGAGTTCGGCATCCAGCACGAACTGGACAAAGCGCTGCGCGCCAAGGTCTGGCTAAAATCCGGCGGCTATATCGTCATCAACCATACGGAAGCGCTGGTGGCCATTGACGTCAACACGGGAAAATTCGTCGGCAAGGGTTCGACGCGGCTCGAAGACACCATCGTCAAGACCAACCTCGAAGCGGTGAAGGAGATTGTCCGGCAAATCCGCCTGCGTGACCTCGGCGGCATCATCGTCGTGGACTTCATCGACATGGAGGAGCGCCGCAACCGCGAGAAGGTTTTGTTCGCGCTGCAACAGGCCCTCGAACAGGACAAGGCTCCTTCAAAGGCGCTCTCCTTCAACGAGTTCGGCCTGGTCTGCATCACCCGCAAGCGCACCAAGCAGGCGCTTGAGCGTGTTCTCTGCCAGCCGTGCCCGTATTGCACCGGCTCGGGCATGGTCAAGTCCATCCCGACGCTCTGCTACGAGATCCAGGCCGAAGCGCGGAAGATGGCTACTGCGGACCACGAAGGCCCGAATCTTACGCTCCGCGTGCATCCTGAAATTGCCAAGGCGCTCAAGACCCGCGAGTCCATGCTCATTGACGAGCTCGAGCAGACCACGCACAAGCATGTGATCATTCAGTCCGACGCCACGCTTCACTGGGAGCAGTACGACATCTACTAGAGGCTTGCGTTGGATTAGAGAGCTACCCGCCAGCAAGAGCAAGTTGCCGGTGCGCTTTGGCCCGGCCTGGTCTCTTTCCGTGGTTGAGCTGTTGAACTAACTGATGTCCACTTCCAAGCCGCCGACCCAGGCGGCCACCAGATTGTAGATGACCGCGCCGATGGCGGCGAAAACTCCGCCAATTAGCCCATAACCAATCGGAAACAAAATGACGGCTCCCAGCCCCATACCTAAGCCAAGAAATTTTGCGCCAGGTGTGGCGGATTGGCCCAAAGCTCCACCGAGCGAGCCCATTATTCCTGAAATGGAGGCGGCGAATATTCCGAGCACCAATCCCACGATGGCGTACGTAACGAGACCTACTTTGAATGCCGATCCCGGACCGATCCGTTTGACGGTTGCCATAAGAACCTCCCGGCCAAATCAGCGGGATGCTAACAGATCATTCACGCAACCACTAGCGATAAAGCTCTGGTGGCTTGTTTCTCGGTGCCACCAGTCGCACATTTCCCGTATGCTATGATTTCGCCATGCCCGCGCGCATTCTCGACGGAACCAAAATCCGCGACCAGATCTTCGTCGAATTGAAAAACGAAATTGCGTTGCTCTCCTCAGCAGGCATTCGTCCCGGCCTCGCCGCAGTTCTGGTTGGCGAAAATCCTGCATCGCAGGTCTACGTCAAGAGCAAAATCGCGGCGTGCGAACAACTCGGCCTGGCAAGCTGGCTGCACACTCCACCGGCAGGCAGCACAACCGCTGAAATGCTGAAGCTCCTCGACGAGCTTAACCGCGACAACTCCGTGGATGGAATCCTCATCCAGCTGCCCTTGCCTTCGCAAGTCGACACAAAGCGCGTCCTGGAGGCTGTCGATCCGGCAAAAGATGTCGATGGGTTCCATCCCATCAGTTTGGGCCGCCTCGTGAGCGGGCGTCCGGGCCTCGTCGCTTGCACTCCGGCCGGCTGCATGGAAATTCTCCGCCGCAGCAACATACCGATCGAAGGCGCCAATGCCGTGGTCCTTGGGCGCAGCGATATCGTCGGCAAGCCCATGGCTCTCCTGCTCATGCACGGCAATGCGACGGTCACGATTTGCCATTCGAAGACGCGCGATCTTCCGGGCACGGCGCGCCGAGCTGACATCCTCATCGCCGCCTTGGGCAAAGCCGGATACGTTGAAGCTGAATGGATTCGCCCAGGGGCCACCGTCATTGATGTCGGCATCAACCGCGTCACCGAGCCCGCGGAAGCGGCGCGTCTCTTCCGCAATTTTCCCGATCGGCTTGAGAAATTCCGCGCCAAGGGCTCAGCCCTTGTTGGCGACGTTCATCCCGACGCCGTGAACATCGCCGGCGCGCTGACGCCGGTCCCGGGCGGCGTCGGCCCGATGACTATCACCATGCTCATGAGCAACACGGTGAAGGCAGCCCGGCTGCGCCGCGGCTCACCTAAAGATTCCGCAGCTCAAACGACGGCCATCGCGCGATAATCCACGACCATGCTCCGACTTGGCATCACCGGCGGAATCGCCAGCGGCAAAAGCGCCGTTGCCGCGATGCTGCGTGAGATGGGATTCCCCGTCCTCGACGCCGATGCGCTTGCGCACAAGCTGATCGAGCCCGGTCAAGCCGCTTATGACGATGTCCTCCGCGAATTTGGACCTTCCATCACGCGCGCAGATGGCCGCGTGGATCGCGCAATGCTGGCCGCAATTGTTTTCGCAGACCGGAGCAAACTCGACCGCCTCAATTCAATCGTCCACCCCCGCGTCGAAGAGGCACTGCTTCGTCAATTCGAGCAGTGGGAGCGCAACGGCATTCGCGACGCCACCTTTGTCGAAGCGGCGCTGATAGTCGAAGCCGGAATCCACAAGAGGCTCGACGGACTGGTCGTTGCGTGGTGCAAACCTGCGCAGCAGCTCGAACGCCTCCGCGCGCGAGGCCTCAGTGAGGAGGAAGCACGCCGGCGTATCGCCATGCAACTTCCCGTTGCTGAAAAATTGCGTTACGCCAGCGAGAAAATAGATTGTTCCGGATCACTCGAACAAACCCGCCATCAGGTCGAAGCCCTTGCCGCTAAGCTTCGCCGAAGCTCCGCGCAAACTTAGGAGAATGTTATTCCAACCGAAATCCCACCGGATCTAGCCGAGAAGCAGCGGAGGAATCTCTCCCGGAGCGCTAATCTCGGCCTAGCGCGATGAACGCCCGGCGATTTTTCCTTATACTATGGTCATTGAATAGCTCCTCAAGGATGGACACGATGACAGCAAGAACAACGAACACCTCGCGCCTTATTCTCGGCGCGCTCATCCTCATTCTAGGCGCCTATTGGGTCGGAGCGCACTTTGGCCCGCGCCAGCCGGCCAAAGTGGAGGCCTTGCCCTTCGCCCGTTCAAATTCCGGTTTATTAAGAGATATCGCCGCCCGCGACGCCTCACTCACCGAAGATGAAGTTCTCAACGTCCGCATCTACCGTCAAGCTTCGCCGGCCGTCGCCAACATCCTGACCAAAGCCACCGAGTACGATTTCTTTATGGACCCGGTTCCGGTCGAGGGAGCCGGCTCGGGTTTCGTTATCGATCCACGCGGCTACATCCTCACGAATTTCCATGTTGTGCAGGAAGCTCAATCCATCGAGGTGGTTCTCGGCGACCAGTCCCGCTATCCAGCAAAGTTCATCGGCGCCGATCAGCGCAATGACGTTGCGCTCGTCAAGGTTGAGCCGAAGGGTAAGCAGCTTGCCGCTCTCCCGCTAGGCGATTCCAGCGTGCTGCAAGTCGGACAAAAAGTCCTGGCCATCGGCAATCCCTTTGGCTTCCAGAGCACGCTCACGACGGGCGTTGTCAGCGCCATCGGCCGCACCGTTCAGACAAGCCAAAGCACTTTTATCGATGAAGCCATTCAGACCGACGCCGCCATCAATCGCGGCAACTCCGGCGGCCCGCTCATCAACACTCACGGCGAAGTTATCGGCATCAATTCGGCGATCTACACGCCCACCGGCACGACCGCAGGGATCGGTTTCGCCATTCCGATCAACACCGCCAAAGCCATCGCACACGATCTCATGACGGATGGCCGAGTCCACCGCGCCCTTCTTGGTGTTGAGACGCTTCCCGTGGCTGGCTGGCTCGCCGAGGCCCTGGACTTGCCCGTTCAGGACGGCTTGCTGATCGAATCCGTGACGCGTGGGGGACCCGCTGCTGCAGCAGGTCTGCACGGCGGCGACCGCGTTGCGCAGGCCGGCATGCGCCGCATCGCCATCGGCGGCGACGTCATCGTCGCGATCGACGGCCAAAAGGTAAGCAATCAATTCGATTTGAACGTGATCTTAAATCGCAAACGCCCTGCAGATTCGGTGAATGTCACAGTCTATCGCGGGGGGAAGAAAATGGACGTCCCAGTCAAGCTCGGCGAGCGCACCGGGAACTAACTCGGACCCGTAATCCCGGCTGTCCTCTTTGAGATTCACGAATTGCGATTCGGGACGAGTCGTTCTCTGAGTTTTTATCCTCGAAATTCTGCTCGGAACTTCTCCCGCTCCGCTTCAGTCAGCGAAAACCACCCTTCCGCAATATCCCGCACTCTCTCAAGCTCGCCTTGCATTTCCGCATGTTTCGCATCCAGCGTTTCGCGGTCGGCATCGGGCGGCACGTAAATCGGTGGCGCAAATAGCATCACCGTTCGCGAGAATGGTCCCGGAAGGAGAAAATGGTCCCACGTCTTTTCGAAAGTCTTCCCGCGTTCCACGCCAATGTGAAAAACCATCACCGGGCAGCCTGTCTTGCGCGCCAGCATGACGGGTCCCGGCTTCGCCACGTACCGTGGCCCGCGTGGCCCGTCAATCGTAAACGCGCAATCCAGGCCCTCTTCGAGCCGACGCGCCATCACCGCGAGCCCACGCAACCCGCCTCGCGAAGAGCTTCCTTGCGCCGTGCCGTACCCCAGCCACTCAATGACTTTTCGCGTCCACTGCCCATCGAATGCAGTCGTGTTCATCACCACTACGCCGTGGTCCCGATACCACCACACCACCGGAATAATCACGCGATGCCAAAATGCCCAGATGCATTGCTTGCCCGAAGCATACACGCGCTCCGCGTGTTGCCAGCCCAAAACTTCATAGCGCAGCGTAGGCCCAAGCGTTCGAATGATGCTGTAAACAGCCGCCGCGATGATCGGAATTTGAACCCGTCGTGACCACGTCAGCCCAGGCAGTCTCGTGTCGTAGTGCAAGCCGACCGATTCCTGCCCCGGCTCGAGTTCTTCCGCTCGCGGAGAATCGTTCGCTGCATTCGGTGACGCCATCTTCATATAGTATAGAGGAGGTGACCTCACGGAGGGCGGCTTGCCTTTGCCGTCTTCGCTTTAGCGTTTGAAGCGAGCGGCAACTTTTGTTACCGCCTGAGATCAGCATGACGCGTCCACTCAAATTCTTTGTACTACGGCCGATTCTCTTCGCGCTGGCGTCCGGAGCAATGCTGCTCACGGGAACCACTCTCCTCCTTGCCGCCCCACCAACCGACCTGCCACCTTACGACGTCGTAGGCGTCATTGAAGGTGAAGCCATCGTTGTTTCCGGTCCCATGAACGTGGAAGTCGTCAAAGGTCAAGCGCGTACGACTCTTCGCAGCGGCAGCGACGTTCGGGTAAATTCGGGACAGGCGCGCATTGATCTTGTGGAAGGCGGCAATATCGTCATTTGCGGACCTGCGCACTTTTCCGTGCTCAAATCCGCTAGCGCGCTTACGGTTGCGCTCGATTCCGGAACAATTCATGCCTACATCAAGCGAGAACCCACACTGACGGTTTACACGGCACAAGTCCAGGCCATGCCCGTGGCCATTGGGGACGGGCCAGAAGACCTCCTCGTGGGTTTTGACGCGGCCGGTGCCCTATGTGTACGCGCAGTCTCCGGCGCTGTACGCCTCGAACAGCAGTTCACGGGACAGAGCGCCATCGTTCCGCAGAGTGGCGATGTCCTCATCGCCAACGGCCAGCTCGATACGCTTCGCACAACGTCAGGCCAGTGCTCTTGCGAATTGCAAGTCGAGAAGGCTTCGCCGCCTCCAGCCCCGCCTGCAACTACACCCGAAGTCGGCGTGCTCGCCAGCAACGAGGACAACCGCAAGAAACAAGTTGAAACAACCCCGCGGCCCCAGCCCCCCGCCGAGCAAAAGGTGGCGGCGAAACAGGAGCCGATCTACCAGGTCTTCATGCCGCCGCTCGCCTACGACTTGAGCACCAAGGTCCAGCCTGATTTCGATCCCAAGTTCGTTACCCTGGTGCGCCGGGTCCGCGTCCGCTCAACTCTGACCTTCAAAGGCCGCGTCGAAGGCGATCCTGTCGTCGTGGCGAGTAAAGCGGCACCTCCCAATTCAGCTGCCGCCGGCCCACTCTTGAATCAGCAGAGCCCTCCTAAGCCCGCCGCTCCAAATCAAAACGATTCCTGGCTTAACCGCGTGCGTAATTTCTTTCGCCGCCTCTGGACCCGCAACTCCTAATTTCTTTCAAAATAAAAAGGCCTTCTCGAATTGAAAAGGCCTCTCAAACTGCACGACTTGTCGTTATTTTCTTTGGGATTTCGGAGCGCGCACCTACATCCCCTCGTAATTCGGGCCGCCGCCGCCCTCCGGCACCACCCAATCGATGATTTGGTAGGGGTCCGCGATATCGCATGTCTTGCAGTGGACGCAATTCGCGGCGCTGATCTTCAGCTTTACGCCGCTCCCCTCTTTCACCATTTCATAAACCTCCGCAGGGCAAAAATACTGGCAGGGGTTGCCGTACTCCACGACGCACTTCGTCGCGCACACGTTCAAGTCATGCACGACCAGATGGCACGGCTGATCCTCTTCGTGCCGCGTCCCGGAGTGATACACGTCTGTCAGCCGGTCAAATGTCAGCCTCCCGTCACCTTTGAATCTTTCCGGGGCAGCTCGCCCGTTGATCTTTTTATATGCCTCATAACCCGCGTGAGCATGCATCGGATCGATCAGCCCGCGCCCGCCCGTCAGGAACTGCAATCCCGCGTGAAAAAAACCGCCCAGCATTCCGTGCTGAAACGACTGGTGAAAATTACGGACCTGCCACATCTCTTTCTTGATGTAGCTCTCGTCGATCTTGCATGGAAACGCACTCAGCGTCTTCGCCGAAGTATCTCCTGACTTCAGCGCCTCAAAAATTGTCTCCGCCGCCAGCATCCCGCTCTTCATCGCCAAGTGAATACCTTTCAGCCTCTGCGAATCCAGAAAACTTGCGGAATCGCCGATGATCAAACCTCCGTCTACAAAGGTGCGCGGCATCGCATACCAGCCGCCGTACGGCAGCGACTTCGCGCCGTAACGCACCAGCTTTCCACCCTCCAATATCTTTTTCACGAACGGATGTGTCTTCCAGGTCTGAAACGCCGCGTGAGGATCGAACTGCGGATTCGCATACTCCAGCGCCAGCACCAAGCCGATCGAAAGCCGGTTGTTTGAAAGCCCATAAATCCATCCGCCGCCGTACATGTCGGTGGAAACTGGCCAGCCCAGCGTGTGCGCGACGTATCCTGATTGGATGCGCCCCGGCTGCACGTCCCACAATTCCTTGACCCCGATTCCGTAACTCTGCGGATTGATGTTGTCGAGTTTTTTTTCCGCTACCAACTGTTTCGCAAGCGAACCGCGCGTCCCCTCTGCCAGCACGGTCACCTTTGCGCGCAGCTCGTACCCCGGCGTGTAGTTGGCCTTCGGCTTGCCGTTCTTGTCGAGTCCTTTATCTTCGGTGATAACACCGGCGATCCCGTCACCGTCGTAGATGAGCGACGCTCCCCCAAACTGCGTGAAGAGATTTACGCCAGCCTTTTCCACCAGCCCGCCGAGCCACTTCGTTATCTTGCTCAGCGATATAACATAATTCCCTTTGTTCTTGAATGGTAGCGGCGTGATCGGAAACCGAAACGAGGACCCCTGCGTGAACAACAACGCTGCGTCATCCGTCACCGGCGTATCCAGCGGCGCCGTCTTCTCGAATTCCGGCACCAGCTCCGCCAGCGCTTTCGGATTCATAATCGCGCCTGAAAGTTGATGTGCCCCGATCTCGCGTCCCTTTTCCAAAACGTAAATGTTTTCGGCCGACAGCGCGGGCTTGTCGCCAGCTCCGTTGTGTTTTTTGATGAGATTCGCCAGATGCAGCGCACACGAAAGCCCCGCCGGCCCCGCGCCGACGATCAGAACATCCGCTTCCAGTTGTTCCCGCTGGATGGTCATGGGTTTCACTCAATCTTAGCAGAAGGCTAAAATTCCAAGGCACAGCGGAGCGAATCGGGAGGGCACGACTTTAGTCGTGCCGCACGCATCCTCAGACGTCGGGCTTCAGCCCCTGAGGGACAGGATCAAGCGTAAAACCCGGGAATGCCGAACTGAAGTTGTAACTTTCGGGGGTTTGGGCAATGTGGGCTCGAACGGGATTAAACCGAATGTATTCCAGATGACGAACATAGTCTTGAACATCGCGGACACGGTGGTCCACATACCCTCGCTGCCAGATCTCGCCGTTCATGCCCATGTCTTTTCCCGCTCGATGCGAATAGCCCCCTTTTATGAACTGCATCGTTCGCTCAAGCGTAACTGGGGCGATGGGCGAGAGCAGGAGATGTAGATGATTGGGCATGACCACAAATTCGTGAAGCAAGTACCTCTCTTGTTCGCGGTATACAAGAATTATCTCAATCAGAAGGTTGGCGGTGCGCTCTGACTGAAACAGCGCCTGACCTTCGAAGGCCCTTGTTGTGACGAAGTACGTGTTTGTGCGTGTGGACGCACGGTCACGCGGAGGTTTGGCCATAAGAACCTCAGGGGCTAAAGCCCATTTTTGGTGACTTTCCTGCGGCACGACTAAAGTCGTGCCCTCCCGGGGGCTAGGAACTCTTCGCCTTTTCCAAGGCCTCCGTCAGCGCAGGCATGATCTCGAAGATATCGCCGACCACGCCGTAATCCGCGATCTCAAAAATCGGCGCGTTCGCATCTTTGTTGACCGCCACAATCGTTCGCGCGCCTTTCATTCCCACAACATGCTGAATCGCGCCGCTGATTCCCAGCGCCAGGTATAATTTGGGCGCAACTGTCTGCCCGGAGCTTCCGATCTGCCGCTCCATAGGAAGCCAGCCTTCATCGCAAATCGGCCGCGACGCAGCGATCTCGCCGCCGATAGCTTTCGCGAGTGCCTGTGCCAGGGGAATATTTTCAGGCGCCTTGATCCCCCGCCCGATCGCTACGATCAGCGGCGCCTGCGTCAGGTCCACCGCTGACTTCGCCTCTTTGAACAATTCCAGCGGCCTCGTCCGGATCTGCTCTGCATTCAGCGTCACAGCCACTTTGTTCACGGGAGCCTTCCCCGAAGGATGCGCCGCCAGCAAGTCCGACCGGAACGCCCCCGACTGAAACGACGCAAACCACGGTGCCGCTCCTTGAAACGTCACATCCGCCGCCGTTTTCCCCTGAAACATCTGCCGCACGAACACCAGCTTCCCGCTTTCGTTGCGGTAGCCGACGCAATCGCCGATCATTCCCTTGCCGAGCATCGCCGCCAGCTTCGGCGCAAAGTCGCGCACCTGATACGTGTGGGGAAACAAAACCAAATCCGGTTTCGATGAGCTAACTACTTGCGACAGCGCCGCGCAGTACCCATCCGGCGTATAGGCTTCCAGCAAATCGTGCTCCACGAGCAGCACCTCCGCTACGTTCTTCCCCGCCAATTCCTCCGCCAGCGCGGCAACACCTTTCCCAATCATCAGGGCGCTCACGGTGCTCGAAGTCGCGGCAGCAATCTGCTGCGCCGCCACCAGCGTTTCAAAGCTCGTGTTGTTCCACTTCCCCTGCCGGAGTTCGGTGATAACAAGAATTTTCATGGCTAAATCACCCGCGCCTCAAACTTCAGCTTCTCCACGAGCTTCGCCGCAACTTCCTTCGGCGTTCCCGTCAAATACTCTGTCTTCTTCGTCTTCGTTGGCACGTATATCTTCTCAATCTTCTGAGTCACCTCGGCAGACACTCCCAGCGACTCCCTGGCAATCGTCGCAATCTCTTTCTTTTTTGCCGCCATGATCCCCTTCAACGTTGCGTAGCGCACTTTGTTGATCCCCGATTGGATCGACAGCACCGCCGGCAGCGGGCACTCGATGTGCTGAAACCAGCCAGCTTCCAGCTCACGCTTCAATCTCATCCTTCCGTCGGCCACTTCAATCTGCATGATAATCGTCGCGTGCGGCAGGTTCAGCAGCCCTGCAATCAAAACGCCCGTCTGCCCGAACCCGTGGTCGTCACTCTGCAATCCCGTCAGCACCAGGTCCACTTTCTCCTTTTGAATGGCCGCCGCCAGCGCCCGAGCCGATCCCAATGGGTCGAGTTGCGCGAAATTATCGTCGGCAATGTGAATCGCCCGGTCCGCGCCCTTAGCCAATGCTTCCTTGATGGTCTGTTTCACGCGCTCCGGACCCATTGACAGCGCGATCACTTCGCCGCCGTGCTTTTCCTTCAGCCGCAGCGCTTCTTCCAGCGCGAAGCTGTCTGGTTCGTTCATTTCAAATCCGATGTCCGATTCTTTGATCCAGTTTCCGGCAATCGCCAGTGGTGCGTCCTTCGCCGGAACCTGCTTGATGCACACAATAATGTTCAAGGAATTTATCCTTCTTGCTCGCCTGTCATCCTGAGGACATCCGACAAGGATGTCCGAAGGATCTCAACCTGTCCAAAACCGAGCGATGTTTTGTGCGATGAAATTTATCGGCCCGGATCGGAATCGCGGCCTCAGTTTGACGACCAATTTTCGGGGAAAAATGAGAATTACTTCCCCGACCAGCGCTTGAATATCAGCGCCGCGTTCGTGCCGCCAAACCCAAACGAATTCGACAGCGCATATTCCACCGACGTCTTGCGCGCCACATTCGGGACGTAGTCCAAATCGCATTCCGGGTCCGGAATTTCCTGATTAATCGTCGGAGGCAGGATTTGATCCCGCAGCGCCAGTACGCTGATCCCCGCTTCCAATCCACCCGCTCCGCCCAGCAAATGTCCCGTCATCGATTTCGTCGAGCTGATCGCCACTTTTTTCGCGCGCTCCCCAAAAAGCCTCTTTAGCGCCCGCGTTTCGATGGCGTCCCCGATGGGTGTCGAGGTGCCATGCGCGTTCACGTAACCGATGTCCTCCGGGGTAATCTTGGCATCCTTGATCGCCGCTTTCATCACGCGGAATGCGCCATCGCCATTCTCCGCCGGTTGTGTAATGTGATATGCGTCGCCGGACATTCCGTATCCGACAATCTCCGCCAGGATCGGCGCATTGCGCTTCTGCGCGTGCTCGAGCGATTCCAGGATCAAAATCCCCGCGCCTTCGCCGACCACAAACCCATCGCGTCCCGCATCAAACGGCCGGCTCGCGTGCGCCGGATCATCGTTCCGCGTCGAAAGCGCCTTCATCGATGCAAATCCGCCCACGCCCATCGGCGTGATCGTAGCTTCCGTCCCGCCACAGATCATCATCTGCGCCGCACCGCGTTCGATGATTTTGAACGAATCCCCGATGGCATGCGCCGAAGCTGAGCACGCTGTCGCCGTCGCGGAATTTGGCCCGCGCGCGCCGTAGCGAATCGAAATATGCCCCGAAGCAAGATTCACGATCGCGGAAGGAATGAAAAATGGAGAAATCCGGTTCGGCCCGCCCTGGATAAGCTTGATATGCTCGCGCTCGATGATGTCGAACCCGCCGATGCCCGACGAAACGTAAACGCCCACCTCGTCCAGGTCCGAATCCTCCGGCTTCCAGCCCGACATCCTCACCGCGAAATCCGCGCCCGCCAGGGCGATCTGGATGAACCGCCCCATCTTCTTCAGTTCCTTTTTCTCGATCCAGAGGAACGGGTCGAAGCCTTTCACTTCGCCGGCGATCTTGCAGTCGAATCCCGTCGCATCAAAGTTCGTAATCGGCGCGATGCCGCTTACGCCGGCAACGAGGTTTTTCCAGCTTTCCTCCGTGCCGATGCCCAGCGCGCAGACCAGTCCAACGCCCGTAACGACTACCCGGCGAGTCAATTTCCCGATGCTCCCTGTTGAGGTGGTAATTTCGTGGCTTACTTACCCTTGGAGTGTTTGTCGATATAATCGACCGCATCTTTCACGGTGGTCATCTTTTCCGCGTCCTCGTCGGGGACTTCGATCCCGAACGCTTCTTCGAACGCCATCACCAATTCCACCTGGTCGAGCGAATCCGCCCCCAGATCGTCCACGAAGGACGCGGTCGGCGTCACTTCCGCCTCATCCACGCCGAGCTGCTCGACGATAATCTGCTTTACGCGTTCTTCCACGCTGGCCATTCCGTTGTCCTCCGCGATCTGCTATCGCTTGGTTTGCCTCTTATTTTAACCGATGAACGCACAACCCGGCGAATCCGCCGCCCCACAGCCACTTTCTTGCCCTCTGGATAACCTGCCCATTCTAGTCATGCCGTCCAACAAGGTCAACTTTGGTCCCTTGGTAGGGCTCATCCTGGCTTAATCACTCATGCGCCAGTCTCTTCTCTGCGTGCTCTGGGGTGAATTCTTTTCTTCCTACGCCAAATACATCCCGCCATTCACGTCCAAAACATGCCCGGTGATATACGCCGCTTCATCGCTCGCCAGAAACACAATCGCCGCCGCCACGTCCTGCGCCGAACCCATCCGCCCCAGCGGAATCCGCGTCTTCAATTCCTCTTTTACCTTGTCTCCAAGCACGTCCGTCATCGGCGTCTCGATAAAACCCGGCGCAACGGCGTTCACGGTAATATTCCGCGAAGCAATCTCGATCGCAATCGCCTTGGTCAAACCGATTAGGCCCGCTTTCGCCGCCACATAATTCGCTTGCCCGGCATTTCCCGTCTGCGCCACCACCGAAGCAAGATTGATGATGCGCCCCGCCCTTGCCTTCATCATCGTGGGCAACGCCTGCTGAATGCACAGGTGGGCACCGGTCAAATTCGTTCGCAGCACGGCTTCCCAATCCTCCACCTTCATCCGCACCGCCAGGCCGTCGCGCGCGATTGCCGCGTTGTTGACCAATATATCCAGCCGCCCGAATTTCTCGACCACCAGCTTGAATCCCGCCTTCACCTGCTCCGCGTCCGCCACATCCATTTTCACAGCCAGCGCTGTGCCGCCCGCCGCGGAAATCTCGCTGACCAGCGCCTTCAGTTTTTCCTCATTTCGCGCCGCCACCGCAACCTTCGCCCCCGCGGCCGCCAGTGCCATCGACGTCTCGCGCCCAATCCCCTGCGACGCTCCCGTCACCACCGCCACTTTGTCCTTCAAGCTAAACATCGCGCCGTCGTGCTTCTCCTTCTCGCCACTCACCACTCGTCACTCGCCACTTTTCCTTCACGCCGCGTCCGATGCCCGCGCTCCCGCAATCTTCTCGATCGTCGCCGCCAGACTCTTCTCATCCTCCACGTTAAGCGCCGCCACCGACCGCTCGATCTGCCGCAGCAGCCCCGTGAGCACGCGCCCGGGGCCTACCTCGACAAAGGTGTTCACGCCCTCATCAATTAACAGCCGCACCGACTCTCCCCACCGAATGGGCATCGAAACCTGCCGCACCAGCGCTTCCCGCGCTTCTTCGCCGCTCGTCGTCGTATCCGCATCGACGTTCGTCACCAGCGGCACTTGCAAGTCCGCGAACTGCGTCGCGCGCAAATCCTTTTCCAGCCGCTCCTGCGCAGGCATCATCAGCGACGAATGAAACGGCGCCGAGACCGCCAGGATCACCGCGCGCTTGGCCCCGAGCTGTGACGCAATCTCCACTGCGCGCTTCACCGCGCCTGCGTGGCCCGAAATCACCGTTTGCTCCGCCGAATTCAAATTTGCTGGCGCGCACACTTCGCCGTTCGCCGCGCGCTTGCAAGCATCCAGAACTACCGCCGGCGACAACCCCATAATCGCGGCCATCGCACCTGCGCCGGACGGCACCGCTTCCTGCATGTACATACCGCGCTTGCGCACCAGCTGCACCGCATCTGTGAATTTCAGGCTGCCTGCCGCCACCAGCGCCGAGTATTCGCCCAGGCTGTGCCCCGCCACGTAATCCGGCGCAATTCCCTTCTCCGCCAGCACTCGGTGCACTGCAACCGAGCACGTCAGGATCGCCGGCTGCGTGTTCGCCGTCAATTTCAGCTCCTCTTCCGTACCCTCAAAACACATCTTCGAAATGGAGAAGCCCAGCGCACTGTCCGCTTCGTCAAAAACCGCTCGTGCCGCGGGATATTTTTCCGCCAGCTCTTTTCCCATGCCGGGGTATTGCGAAGCCTGCCCCGGAAACATAAATGCGACTTTGCCCATCGTTCGTACCTCTGTTGCGCCGCCAGGCGACTGCTCCGCTTAACTGAAGTGCGCGGCCGCGGCGGATAGCTCCTGTTCGATTTTTTCGTTCATGCGCGCGCGTGCAAGTCCCGCGGCCACGCGAATCGCATTTTTCACCGCGTTCGCGTTCGAACGCCCGTGCCCGATCACGCACACCCCGCGCACCCCGAGGAGCGGCGCGCCGCCGTATTCCGTGTAATCAATCTTCTTCCTCACTCCCTTGAATACGCCTTGAGAAAGAAGTCCGGCGAACTGCGTGACCAGCGAACTCTTCAGCGACTTCCCCAGCAATCCGAATAGCTGAAATGCCAGCCCCTCGCAGATTTTCAGCACAATGTTTCCCACAAATCCATCGCAAACGATTACGTCCACGTCTCCGGTGAAAAGATCTCCGCCTTCGACGTTCCCCACATAATGCACCGCGCTTTTCTTCAGCCGGCTGTGCACTTCGCGGGTCAGTTCGTTTCCCTTGATCTCTTCTTCTCCGATCGAGAGCAACCCCACGCGCGGCCGCCGGCTCCCGAATGTCGCGCGGTAATAAATCTCTCCCATCACCGCAAACTGCACCAAATGCTCCGGCTTCGAATCCACGTTCGCGCCGACGTCCAGCAGCACGGAAACGCCGCCCTTCGCGTTCGGAAACGGCGCCGCCAGCGCCACCCGGTCCACTGACTCAAGCGTCCCCAGCAGAAATCTCGCCACGGTCATCACCGCGCCGGTGTTTCCGGCGCTTACCAAGCCGTCGGCCCTCGCTTCTCTCACCAGGCGCGCGGCCACGTGCACGGAGCTGTCCTTCTTTCGCCGGAACGCCTGCGCCGGATGGTCCTCCATGGTGATCACTTCGCTGGCCGGCACCACCTCGATCGGCAGGTTGGGTTCCGCATGCTTCGCCAGTTCGCTGCGCACTACATTGGTCTGGCCTACGAGCAAAATACGCACGCCAAACTCTCGCGCGGCCAGCACACTGCCTTCGACTTCGGGGCGGGGCGCATGGTCTCCGCCCATGGCGTCAACGGCGATGGTGATCATGGGATTTTGCCCGCAGGCTAAGAAGACAGACGAATCTTACGCTTTCGTCTCTACAACCGCACGGCCCTTGTAGTAACCGCAATGCGGGCAGGCTTGGTGCGGCTGCTTCATCTCATGGCAGTTCGGACACTCACCGAGCGCCGGCTTCGTCAGAAAGTCGTGTGCCCGGCGATTGCTCGTTCGCCTTTTCGAATGCCTTCGTTTTGGGTTAGGCATGACAATACTCCTCTGTCTCACCCTTAGCGGGCGGATTGTATGGGCTTTTCGCCCGGAAAACTATTGTTTTTTCAGCCAGTCCTGCTTGAGGCGCGCGAGTGGGGCCATGCGCGGGTCCGTCGCGTGGGTCTCACAGCGGCACTCTTCGTGGTTCAGGTTCGCCCCACAGCTCGGGCACAAACCCCGGCAGTCGCTCCGGCAAATCACCTTGAGCGGCAACGCCAGCAGCACTTGCTCCTTCAACACGTCCGCCAGGAAGAGTCCTTCTCCTTCGAAAAACCCTATCTCCGTGTCGTCGTCTTTCAGCCGGTCTTCCCTTGGCTTCAAATCCTTCACCACTGGCCGGTAAAACAAGTCAAATGCCCGGTTTACGTCTTCAATCACAGGCTCGAGGCACCGCGCGCACACCAACTCGATCTTCGTTTCCAGGCCGCCCGTGATGCGGATTTGCCCATCCAGCAGCTCCGCCGTCGCCGTCACTTCCAGCGGCTCAGTCTGCTTGATCTCCGCCGTATGATAATCAATGCTTCCCGGCGCGTAGCGCTTCCGGATGCGCAGTTTGCGGACGGCAAGATCCTTGACGTCAAGGAACATGTCTTGGGCGCCTCCGGCGCGTATGCTCATGCTTTCCCATTATTCAGTCGCCCGCCCCTCAAGTCAAGGAAACGCCCCCTTCCGATGCCTCAATTTGCCCTCATCTTGTCACTATTCGGCCACGTACTCAACGGTGCGCCCCGCCGCGCATTACGGGTGAATGAATATCTAGCGAAATCCTTCCCCTTCGAATTTGCAAAGTACTAAAAGCATGATTTCGTTGACAAGCGTATTACAAGCGTTAGACTTTCGGCCCATAAACGGCTGGACAAGTTTCGTTGCCTGAAGTTCCAGCCTGTGTTTCTCGTGGAGGTTCGGGTTATGCGTAGGTCTCCTTTCTCATTAGTCGTTGTGTGCGTTCTTATTTGTGGTGTGCTCCAACTGACTCCTGTCGGCGCGCAGGAACGCAAGGCCACGATCAAAGGCCTAGCGACCGATACGAACCACGATCCGTTGGTAGGCGCGAAAGTAGAGTTGCAGCCGCTGGGGCAAACCGCGGTGACGGACGCTCAGGGCGAGTTCAAGATTACCGACCTGGCGCCCGGTAGTTATACGGTCAACATTTCCTATGTCGGATTCTCATCGTTTTCCAAGCAGGTGACCCTAGCTGCAGGTGGTACGACAAACGTGGATGCCGAGCTCCAGATCGAGACAGTGAGCGAGCAGGTCATTGTTCGCGGCGAGCGCGAACGCGGCGAGATTGAGGCGCTCAATCGCGAACGGACCGCCGACAACATCGTCCAAGTGCTCCCCGCGGCAGTCATCACCAGCTTGCCGAATACCAATATCGCCGACGCCGTCGGCCGCATGCCCAGCGTTTCGCTCGAGCGCGACGAAGGCGAGGGCAAGTACGTTCAGATTCGCGGTACCGAGCCACGCCTCACCAACGTGACCCTGGATGGTGTACATCTCCCGTCGCCCGAAAGCGTGCGCAACGTCAAGCTGGACGCCATTCCTGCTGATCTGGTGGATTCGATTGAAGTCAACAAAACTCTCGCGCCTAGTCAGGAGGGCGATGCCATCGGCGGCTCCGTCAACCTGGTGACCAAGCGCGCGGGGGAGCAGCCCTTTTTAAGCATTTCAGGGAGGGGCGGCTATACTCCTGTTGGCTTAGGCGGCTACCTCAGTCAGTTCGGCGCCACTTATGGCATGCGTTTCGGTCAAGAGAAACGGCTGGGGGTGCTGATTGGTGGCAGTTACGATTACAACCAGCGAGGCACGGACGATATCGAACCTGTGCCGGGCACCAATGATTTTGGCGCTCCAGGGAATCCCAATATCAAACCGGTATTCTTTGGGATGGACGTGCGAGAATACACGTTTTATCGGCATCGGTGGGGGTTTGCCGGCAGCGGCGATTATAAACTGGGCGCAAATTCGCTTCTCTATCTTCGCGGGTTCTACTCTCAGTTCCAGGATAATGGTGAGGACTGGATCTACACGCCGAGCGTCAATTCCTTTCTCAGCCCGACTCTAACGGGCACCGACAGCCAAGTGGACTACACTCACGTAATTCGAAGGCCTGCGCAGCGGATTTTGAACTTCATCGCCGGCGCCAACCACAGCCTGGGAAAGACATTAGTCTCCTACGAGGTCGCACTCGGCCAAGGTCGACAGCTCGGGGGCTTCTTCAGCGCAAACTTCAGCGGGCCTTCCAATGTGCAGTTCACGGTCGACACGTCTAACCCGTTCACGCCGAAGTTTATTCAATTAAACGCGACCCCCTCTACCAACATGTTTGACCCCGCGAATTACCCTCTTGGCGGCCCCCACTTTCACTTTTTCAGAACGCTCTCGATGGCTACGCAGAATACCACTTTTGAGCGCGACCTCACCGGGTCTATTTCCGTTGCCCGGCAGTACACGCTTGGTTCTCATTTCGGTACTTGGGAGGTGGGCTTCAGGGTACGTAATGCGCACAAATCGCAAGATTTCCACGAACCCACTTTCAATACCAATCCTCCATTTAGTTCATTGGCGCCGGTGAGTTCCTTCGTACGAAGCACCGCAAATCCAAATCCAGGGTATTACTTCGGAAATTACAGGCTGCTGCCGCTTACCAACTTCAACAAGATTCTTTCTTATTTCAACGCCAACCGGGGCTTGTTCACGGAGGACACGAACTTCGAGCACCTGCTGGCAGACTCCAACAATTACCATACCACTGAAGGTATTTTCGCCGGCTACGTGCAAAACACCATTACCCTGGGCCGCTTCCGCATCCTAGGCGGCTTGCGCATTGAGGGAACTCAGGGATCGTTCCTAGGAACCATCGCAAATTTCGACACAAATGGAAATTTTCTCTCGGACACACCAGCGCCCGGCGAGCAGACTTACACGGATTTCTTGCCCAGCGTGCAAGTCCAATACAATATTAACTCAAGCACGAACATCCGGGCGGCTTACGGTAGGGGTATTTCGCGCCCCAATTTCTCGGATTTGCCGCCTTTCCAGTTGATAGACGCAAGCCGAACTCCTACTAGGATCAGTGCGGGTAATCCAAACCTCAAGACGACTCACGCCAACGACTATGATCTTCTATTTGAACACTACTTGAAAACTGTGGGTCTGATCGAAGGCGGATGGTTTTACAAAGATTTGACCGATCCTATTGTTTTTACCCAAACAACTCTCCCCTCCGGGGCGCAGCAAAGGCAGCCGGTTAATCTTGCTAGTGGGCACATTCAGGGCGTCGAGCTCGCGTGGCAGCAGCACCTCACGTTTCTTCCTGGCCTCCTGAATGGCATGGGGGTAGCGGCGAACTATAGCTACACGACATCAAGTACCAGCTTCCCATCTGGCAACGACCCAACAAATAATAATCTTCCCAATCGCACCGATGACCCACCACTTGTACGCCAGGCTCCTAACAACTGGAATTTTGATACGACGTACGATAAAGGCCCTATCTCTGCACGCATGGGTTTGTCACATAATGACCGGAGTATTTTCGCTTACAACTTCCAGAGCATTCCGGCCGGTGGAATAAGAGGTCCTAATGGAGACATATACTACTATCCCCATACCCAGGTGGACGCTCAGGTGAGCTATCGCGTCCCCCGCGTCCGCGGCCTTCACGCAATCGTTTCGATGCTAAACCTCACAAATGAAGTTTTTGGGTTCTACCAAGGAAGCGAGCAATTCCCAATCCAGCGTGAGTATTACAGCCGGACCATCTCCGCTGGCTTCGTCTGGACGCCATTCACCGAAGCGAAGTGACCCAGCGATTGACGGTCCCGTTGTTGTTTTCAACGATTTGTAGCTAGATTGCTTTTTCTCCAATCCGCGAGCCCGGATACTTACAAGACGCCGGCTCGCTTCGACTATAATTTCTTCACCCCGTCAGGCCTCGCGGCGTTCATTGCTGCTATGCTACGGCTTTGGAGAGTGATCTCGATGAAGCTCCGCCCCTATTTCCTTCTTGTTCTCGCCTTCTTCGCTGTCAGCCTCACTCTGGTTGTGCGTGCGGTTACTTCACCGGCTTCCCTCAGCATCGAAAATCCCACCTGTGAACTGGTCAGCCCCGGCGTCTACCGCCTCGATTACCAAGCTTCGCCCGGCGCAGGCCCTGTACAGGTATTCGCCAGTTCGCACCCTGACCGCATCGATTCCGAAAAGCCGCTTCTCACCATTCAGCGGACACCCGCACAAGTCTCGGTGCCGGAACGTTCCGGCCGGATCTACTTCCATCTGAAGCCCGCCTCCGGCCCTACCCGCGTCGTCTCCGTCCGCAGGCTCCCTCTCGAAGGCGCGAAGAACTTTCGCGATCTCGGCGGTTACCGAGCAGCCGATGGGCGTTACGTCCGCTGGGGCTTGGTCTACCGCTCGAATTATCTTGTGGATCTCACTGCCAAGGATTTTGCATATCTCAATGGCCTCGGTATCCGTCTGGTCTGCGACGTCCGCAGTGAAGGCGAGCGGGCACGCGCTCCCGATCACTGGGTTGGAACCGCACCGGAATTCTTCTCCGTCCCCATTGGTCCCAATCGCGACGGCACCTTAACTCCCGAGGAGCTCAAACAGCGGCTCGCGTCGTTGAACAGCGAAAGCAAGAATTCCACTCGCGGTTACGACAAGCTGGCGATTGATTTCGCCCCGCAGTTCGGCGACATTCTCCGCCGCCTCGCCGCCGGCGACCTGCCCGCCGTCGAGCACTGCAGCTCCGGCAAGGATCGCACCGGCATATTCAGCGCCATTCTCCTCACCGCGCTCGGCGTTCCTCGTGACACTGTCATCCAGGATTATTTGCTCACTGCACGGTACTTGCTCGCGCCGGACAGCATCGGTAAGACCACCGCCGATCTCCAGAAAATCCTCGGCCTTTCCGCACCTCCCGATGCCGCCACGGTGCAAGCCTTGATGACCACCAAGCCCGAGACTCTCGATGCCACATTTGATAGCCTTAACAAAACTTACGGCTCCTTCGATGCCTATCTCCAAAACGCATTAAAAATTTCCAATTCCGATTTGGAAGCGCTCCGGTCGCGCTTACTTGAGCTGTAGTCACACATAACCCGGCAAGTGCGCGCATTTCTCCGGCACGCCGCGCAAACGGCAGCACGATGTTCTCCAGCACGCCGCAACTCCTCACCCTCTGTGTCTTTATCGCCAGCAACCCGGTCTAGTACGGCATAGATCAGCGTACTAACCAACAGGTACTATTGCTGTTTTTCTGCGTGGTGTTACTCTTGTTCTCCCCCTTCTTGATCTAATTCTGCGCCAGCCCCCCTCCTTGGTGCCTCGAGGCATCTCATGAACTATTTTATCGATCGTTTTGTGCGGGAGGACCGTCGTTTTGCCACGCGGCACGCTTTCAAAACTCTTCTGCGCTTCCGCATCCGCAAGTCTTTCATCCCGGAACAAAAAGCCGAGACGCAAAATCTTTCCGAGCGCGGTGTCTTTTTCGCTACCAAATTCCCCTTGAGCGTCGGCACAGTCGTCGATCTGCTCTTGAAAATGCCGCAACAAATCACCGGCAGAAAAACCACCGAATGGCGCTGCATGGGTCATGTCGTCCGTGTCGTCGCAGGAACGTTCCCCGAGCAGAATTTGGGCGTGGGCGTTGAATTTGACTTTTATGAGATCAGCCGGGTCTAAACCGCCTCCCTCGACTGGAGGCAGTTCAGGCTTCGAGGGCCCGCTATGTTAACTGCGGCAGGAAAGGAAACTTTCAATGCAAAAACGTGCGCTTATTATCGAAGATGAACCAGGCACCTGCGAACTCATCGAAAAAGTCCTGGGCTCCACCGGCATGGAATTCTTGACGCTCACAAAGAGCCTTGAAGCGCCCGGCGTTCTGAACGAGGGAAAATTCTCTTTGGTGTTCCTCGACCAGCACATGGCCTCCCCGGATGGCCTTGATCTTACACGCCTGATGCGCGATTCCTCCTTGAACCACATGACCCCGATCATCATGATCAGCGACGACCAGCGCCCCGGCGCTTTGGCCAAAGGCTTTCAGGCCGGCGCCAGTTTTATCCTTTACAAACCGATTGATAAGGATCGCCTTCTCAAACTCGTTCGCGCCACGCAGGGGAACATGGAGCACGAGCGCCGCAAGATTCGTCGTGTCCCGTTGCGATCCAGAGTTTGTCTGCGGAATGGCCGGCAGGAAATCGAAGGCGAGACCCTTGATATCAGCATGGAGGGGCTCCTTGTTAAAGCTCCTCGGACTTTTCCCGTCGGCTCCTCCCTGGACGTCAGCTTGTATCTTTCTCGGGGTATGCAGCCTATAGTCGGCGCCGGCTCTGTCGTCCGCCTCGCTGCGGGAAACCAGATGGGCATCCATCTCGGCCGCTTGCCTTTCGCGGAAAGCCAGCGCCTCCAGGA
>Ga0307477_10000536_pt1 | contig 41275 bp, 46 predicted proteins | sample atmos_gasesECM2C_FD_203316 | JGI IMG/M metagenome (GOLD analysis project Ga0307477, IMG submission 203316) | Hardwood forest soil microbial communities from Morgan-Monroe State Forest, Indiana, United States - atmos_gasesECM2C_515 | ecosystem: Environmental > Terrestrial > Soil > Temperate... | reverse complement strand
ATTGGATCCTGAAGTCGATCGCGGATGCAGTGTGGCGGCTGCTTCTGCTGGTCATGGCAGCGCAAATGTTCACCGGGCCCAGCCGCCAACTGACGCGCCCAGAGAACGTGCAATGGTTCGGAAAAACCGTCATCGCGGCCCAACAGTGGATGGCAGGCGATTGGACCGAATTCCTGCGCCGGTTGCATTTCTACGGCGCGATGACGATCGCATGCCTTTTGATTCTTCATGTCGGCGGGGTCCTGAAGCACCTGATCGTCAATCGTGATCACGTGCTTCAGAGGATGCTCTGGCCTTTTGCGCCGAAAAGCGAAGCTGTGGCCGATCTGCGGCCGGCAAAGGAGCCCGGGCCGGCGCCAGCGCCCGCCCGCGGTTAAAAATCCGCTTTGGCGGAGACCGGAATGACCGGCTGCTGTCCAAGTCCGTTGGCCGAATTGTTCTCGGCGCAAATGATTTCCGTGGCGGGCTTGTTGTCCCGCCGGTAATCCGCCGTGCCTGACCATTCGGTCGTAAAATATTTCGGATCGTCCACCGTGAAGAGGCCTTGGAGCGTCTTCTTATCGGCGGAAAGCCGGTAACGCTCGACAACATGGATTTGATCGGAATGCGGCGTGCCGAACCGGTCCGTCTCGGTCTTGTCGTTCAATCCGATCGTGTCGATGACGAGAGTATCACTCTCAAAATGGCCGACCGATTCGCCGTACCAGGTTTTCGCGGGATTCTTTGAATGCGGCACATTCATATAAACATGCCGCACTTGGCTGTCGCGCCAGTAGAGGAGGGTGATTTCTTTTCCGGAGGGTGATTGGATCATCTGCATGTCGTCGCGCAGATTCAGCACTTCGGGCACGCCCGAAGGCCAACACAGCGTCTGATGCTCGACATGCGATTTGCCGGCGATCTCCTCGTCGGTAATGCGCTTTACCACCGCGCGCGCTTCCGGTTTGAGGATCGGATTGCTGTAATCGGCGATCCAAGGGGTGGCTTCCTGATCGGGCTGACCGGCGACGCCGGCAATATGGCCGTGATGCGGCCGCGCAGGATCCATCATCACGGGCCCCGGCCCGCTAGGCGGCGGATCATACATGCTCGCTGTGGCCCATTTGCGGGTCCACGGGCCCGAAAAATCAGACGCCGGTGCCTGGGCAGGCAGCAATTGCGGCCATGCCACGATGCAGAAGCAGACAATGCCCGTCAGCCTGTAATTCATGGACAATCCTCGTGCGTTCAATTGCCATCGACGGAAATGCCGGCCGGCTTGCCACCCGGGAAACGGGACGAACGTTCAGAGTCCGGCCGCAGTCCCCCATTCCCCGCGACTTTGCCGTTCGGCAGCGTTGCTGTCAGCAACCCGCCTCCGCGCGAGCCGTCTTTCAGCGGATGCATGGTGACGGTGACGGTGTCGCCCGGTTTGAGCGAATCGCGCGTCCAGCCGACCCGCTCCTGTTGCACGGGAGAGCCCAATTCGAGCATCCATTCCACCGGCTTTCCGCTCGCCTGATCTTGGACCATGACCCGCAACCAGCTATGGGGATTGCTCCATTCGAATTCCTTAACGACGCCGGTCATGGTAACGGTTTTTTCGGCATCGAACATGGCGAAGGAATGATGCGCCCATGCCGGCCCGGTCCATGCGAAGGCCGCAATAACCACAAGGATCGAAGATTTGAATCGCATTGGTGCACTCTCGCCGTCGGTTGCCTGATACTGTGCCAGTCCATAGCTTATAATCCCGCGCGACCTGACGCGACAAGCGATCCGCGCGGCAGTCGGCGGGGTCGCAGGAGGAAGATGACATGAAGGGCGGGGCCTTGATCGGTTTGACAATGCTTGCATCAGCGGCGTTCGCGGCGCCGGCCGAGGCCGCGTGGAAGACCTATATCAGCCATCCGCTCGGGTTTTCGTTCGACGCGCCGGGCGAGGTGAGGGCGGTGAAAGGCACCTATCGCGCCGGTGTCGCTGGAACAAATGACGCGATTGTGTATCGCTCGCTGGACAACAACATTCAGTACAGGGTCACCGTAGTGGATTTCAGCAATCGGCTCGGGGACGGCGCCGTGCTCATGGAAGAGGCGGCCTATATTTTGCAGGATGAAAAGCACGTGCTGATGAATGATTTCGGCCGCGTGGAACCTGGAAGGAACGCCGTGTACGGCCGCCGGCTGACCTTCGATCTGCCCAACAATGGCGGACGTGAAAACGCCGCCACCTATTTCACCAAAGGTCATCTGTACGTTCTAGAGGCGATCGTTCTTCCCGCGAACGGCGACTTCACTACGCCCGATGCGGGACGATTCCTGGATTCGCTGGCTTTCGATCTTTCGCATACGCAGCCGGGCGCGTCGGAATTGGTTATTCCAAAATAAAATCCCGGGATTCTGTCAGCTCTACGACGCGGGTTTTGGCGGCGCGCCGGCCGTGACGGAATCGATCGTGCACTGAAGTTGGTTCTGCGGGCCGTGAATGGTGATGCTTCTGGGACCCATGGATGGATCGCCCGGCAGGCTATAGCCTACGGTATCGCCATGTCGAATGCAGGCGTATTCGTCGCCGATGCCGGCGGTTCCCCGAAAACTTAGCGACTGCGCAAACCGGTCGAGGCTGACACATCGCTGAACCATATGCACCGTGTAATCTCTCCCCTGCCAGTCGGTCGCCTGAATCGTTTGGTTGTCGATGACCTTTGTCGATTTGACGCGATTAAGCTGGAGGCAGACATTTTGCGCCGGTGCGGGGACAGTCGTGAAGATGGTTGCGAGTGCCGCGGCGCCAGCGATGATTGATTTTGTTGCCATGGTTTGCTCCGTACGCACGCAAAATAATTGCTTTATTCTACCATGCGAGGGCCGAGCGGCAACACTTATACAGCGTCACCGGAATAGAGCGCCATGCCTCCTTTATCGAGCAATCTCCGAACGCCGGTAAAACCGGCGGTTTCCAAGGCGCGCGGCTGATCTTCGCGATTCAAATACAGGTCCGGATGTTTTTGACTGCCGGCCTCGGCGTAATGATCGCAGTAGAGCATAAGTCCGCCGTGGGGAAGCAGAGCGTGAGCCTGAGACAGGAATTTCACGAGGTGCCGTTTGTGCCGCAGCTCGTGTGCGGCTTGCATCGTAACCAGCGCGTCAAAGGGCTTGAGTCCTTCGCTCCACGTGGCGACGCGAAAATCGCGGCTGATAAAATCTACTTTCGAGGGATGGCGCGTCAGCCGTTCGCGAGCGAGCTGATGCATTGCCTGGGAGAAATCCAGCGCAGCGTAACTCGATACAAGACAATAAGAGAGGATTTGTTCCTCCAGATGCCCAGGTCCGGAACCCAGCTCCAAAACGGTGAACGGCCGGTCAAACTTGCGTTTGAGGGTGGAGACGAACGCGGCGAAAAATTCCGGCCGCCACGGACGTGCTTCAATTGTGTCGCGCTCCCATTGCCGCGCCTGTGCGAGATCATGGAAGTCGATTGGACTCGGTACGTCTTCGTCCGGCATTGGCAGATTGAGTTGAACGCACTCTGCCTATCGCGCAACCCGGCCCGGCAAATTCTTGGTGTCCGGCATCTTATCCGTCGCCACCGGCGGCTTGCCGCCTGCCGCGAGATAGGCCTTGTACCGCTTGTCGCTTTCGTTCAACCACGTGCCCCAGGGGCGCGGGTCCGCAACCTCCCAGGTAAAGCCGCCTTCGCCGACCAAGTGCTCGTCGAGAAAACCCTTGGCGTTCAAGAACACTTTGGGTGACGGCCCATTGGTATCCGTGCATGTGTTGTAGAGTGGTCTGTCTTCCGGCTTGGCCTTTTTGTTCAGCCTGAAATTGAGCTTCTGATACACGGGGCCCACGAACACGTCGGGGTCATAGATGGTTATTTCGCCCTGGATCGCGTCGCCAACCCGCTGGTATTTCTCGACCGTCTCGAGATTGTTGGTGAATTCTCCTCCCGGACCGCCTCTCCAGGCCTTGATCTGGTTGGTGTGTACAATGAGCGCATCGCCGTTCCAGAACCCGACGGATTCTCCATGCCATTTCGGAAATTGGAGGTCCTCAGCGGTATGCGGCGCGTCGATATAGATCCAGCGAACGTAATTCGTATCGTTTGCCGTCGAGCCCAGCGTGTATACGACCGTCGGCGTGACGACGAACTCCTGCGCATTGAGAGCGCTGAAGAAACCGCCGGGAAGACAAATGGCGCTCGGCGACCATGAACGGCCTTCGGCAGCAGCCTTCATCTCCTGAACGTAGTACTCCTGGTATTTCGGCTTGAGGAATTTGACCACATCGCTCGCCGGACCTTGGCCGCGACCCCCGCCGCCGCCCATCCAGATGCCACTCCAATCGGGAAGATCGGCCTTACCATGCTTGGTGCCGCCGTGCGCATCCTTGAGCCAAGCCTGATATTGCTCCGACGCGCTTTTGAACGGGTACGGACTGGCGAGATTCGTCGCGCCTGGTTTGCCAGTGCCCTCCGAGCCGTACAGCCGTGCGCCGCCGACCTGACCGTTGGTTTCATAGGGGACGATATTCAGCGCCATGCCGCCGAGCTGATTGGGCGTATTGTTCCGGTAATAGGCGGGATCGGCCCACAGCGCGCGGTCTTGATGAAAATCCTTGGTGTTGAAGATGGTAACTTGCGTGGCTGCAGTTTGCGCCGTTTGCGCAGGCACCGACAGCATGAGGCCGGCAAGCAGCGCGGCCAATGACGCCGTTATCGTTGCATGTGCGCCCATGATATTCCTCCCGAAATCTCGAAATATCGGACTGACCGCAAGCCGGTTTGAAACCGCCTGACTATTCGTAGGTATGTCCGTTGGCGGCGACGATGCTGGTATAACTGCCGCCCGGGCGGCCGTCTTTCAGTGGATGATAGTTGACCGTTACCTTGTCGCCGGGTTTGAAGCTCGTCATACGGATTCCGCGGCTGACCATTTGCGTGAGGTTGGACATCTCGAACCAGTATTTCACCAGCTGGCCATTTTTGCCTTCGACCGCGACGTCAAGCTCCCCATGGGGATTGACATAAGCGAAGGTCATCACGGTTCCCGTAATCGTGAGGAATTTGTCGTGATCGAACATCGCATGCGAATGGTGCGAGAAAGCCGGCGACACGCCTCCCAGCGCCATGGCACCCGCCAGCAAAACTGTCCATTTCAGGGTCTTCATTGACCATCCTCCGCACGTCTTCAGGCTCAATTCTCAGCCTATATCGGCAAAAGATATCGCAATTATGCCTGCCAAACCAGATCGCGGGCTGAGCCTCGTCAACTCGCCTTCTCGCAAAGGACCATCCACGGAATGCCAAACCGGTCGACAAGCATTCCGAAGCGCGCGGCAAAAATGTTTCCCCGATCGGCATGCGCACTGTGCCTTTTTCCGCCAAGGCATGAAATACCCGCTCTGCTTCCGCGGGCTTGGCGAGTTGGAGCGAGATAGAAAAGCCTTTTGGCTGCTCATAGCGGTCGGGCGGGGCATCCGAGGCCATTAACACCGTATCGCCGACGGCCAGGCGGGGGTGAAGGATCTTGCTGCGCCATTCGCCGGGAACGTGCTCCGCCGCCGGCGTGCCCTCGTGAGGCATCATCGTAAGAATTTTCCCACCGAAGCATTGCTCGTAAAATTTAAAGGCGGCTTCGCAATTTCCGTTGAAATTCAGATAGGCGTTTACTTGCATCGCAATCTCCTTCTCCAAGAAGATAGAACCGGCAGTCCCAATCCAGAGGCAAGGATCATGGAACGGCGGGCAATTCTCAAGAGTGCACACACGGTCTGTGCTATGTATCGGGAAACCGTAGGCGCGCAGGTGCCGTAATGTCACTGGAAGGCAAGAGGGATATGGGACGCGTTCCGTCGCGGAACGTATTCGGCGGTCCCCTCGAGAACTGCTCGACGAAGCCAATGACCGGCTTCTTCCGTAATGGCTGCTGTGACACCGGCCCCGAGGATCTCGGCAGCCACACGGTTTGCGTAGTTATGACGGACGCGTTTCTTAGTTTTTCTAAATCGCGCGGCAACGATCTCTCGACTCCGGTGCCGGCCTTCGGTTTCCCAGGATTGAAGGCCGGCGATCGCTGGTGCCTCTGCGCGCCGCGCTGGCAGGAGGCGTTCGAAGCAGGAAAAGCACCCCGCGTCGTACTGCTCGCCACGCATGAGGGCGCGCTGCACTATTGCGCGCTTGCCGATTTGAAACGCTACGCGATCGACCTCGCTTAGAGCGCGATCGGAAAAGTGAGAACGCAGCCGGCAAAAAACAATGGCGCACGTGGAGCTCACGCGCGCCATTGTCGACTAGTTTTTTTGCGACGGGATTACTTCCCGGTGTAGTTCACCACGATTTCGCCCGATGAGAGAACATGATTCCTCATCGCGCTGACCACTGCGCTTCGATCCGCGTTTGCGGGTTCGAGATTCAGTCTAGTGTTCAAGGCGAAGACTTCGAAATGATATGGATGGGTCTGGCCGGCAGGCGGCTTTGGTCCAATATACCCGGCTGAGCCGCGGACGTTCTTGCCTTGCTGCGCACCGTTTTCAAGTGTGGTGTCGGTCGGTACATTTTGCGGCAGGCTCGTCGTTGTCGATGGAATATTGAAGATGACCCAATGAACCACTGGATCGTGACGGTTGACGCCTGCGTCTTCGGCTAAAACGGCGTAGGACTGTGTACCGGGAGGACCTTTCGTCCAGCTCAGGCCCGGCGACATGTTATCGCCATTCTGGGTGAACTTGTCGTCGAGCTGCCCATTGAAGCTGAACACGCTCGAGGTCACCAAAAGTCTGGCACTTGCGCCTTGCGGAAGCGCAATCTTGTTTGCAAGCACCGGAGGACCATCGCCGGCCGGGGCTTGCCCCTGAGCATAGGCAGTCGCTGCGAAGAGCGCGGCGGCTGCTAATATTCCTGCACTCTTACTGATGACGTGTTTCATGGATATCGATTCCGTGCGTTGAGTTGCGCGCGCGGCTTATAACACGCGCCATCCGCTCGTCTGCCAGCGTCGAATGACGCAGTTCATCAAAGTTTCGTGTGACGTTACGTCGCGGCATGAGCAACGCCAAATGCAAATCGCGTCAAACCTGTGTCAGAAAGAGTCGTTCGTACACTTGCGATACGATTCGCCGTTTTGTCGCCTAATTTACGGCCGCATTTCGCTCGATGAATTAATAACCGCGTGCAAGCTGCGCGCATATTCCACTGCGCCGCGAATATCCATCGCGGGCGCCACCCGCGCAAATTCCTTGATAGCGAGCACCGCAGGTTGCGGGGAATTCAGAATCCGTCCACAAATGCGCTCCACAGCCAAATCAAGACGAATGGCCGGCGTCACCTCGCTAACGAGGCCCAGACGTTCGGCGCGCGTAGCATCGAGTTCGGCGGTCGAGTAGGCGATATACATCAGTTGCTTCGGGGTAACTTTGCCCAACAGTGCCGACATCGCGATTGTGGGCATGATGTTTTCGCCGAACTCCGGCATCTGAAAAACCGCGTTCTCCGCGGCGATCGTGATATCCGCACAGGTCGCGATCGCACATCCGAAGCCGAGCGCGCGCCCGCGAACCGCAGCAATGATGGGAAGCGGGGATTCGCGGAATGCCGCGTAACAATTAAACACCACGTCGCGGCCCCGCCGCACCACGAGCGCTTCCAATTTGGGGGCGGCGGCGCCTCGCGGCGCGATACGCCCGACACAAAAATCATCGCCCGAGGCCTTCAGCAGGACGAGGCGTGCGCGCGCAGCTGCGCCTTGAAGCAGCGTTGTCAATTGCGCAATGCCGGTGTCGTTCAGCCCATTACCGTGCTCCGGGCGGTTCAAAGTAATGGTCAAAAGGCTGCCGTCGCACTGGTCGAGAATATCTTCGCTCACCTCAAATCCCCTTATCTGCCATTGCTGCATCGAGCATTGCGGTCGACCAACTATGGTGGAATTCCATAATCGCGTCCACGATCCGCTCGCGAGCCTCTGGGCGCGAGGACGCCTTCCATTTCATTTTTGCCGGTTTGTACGACCATGGACCTGCTCAACCTCAAAGCGCTTCGGCTCGCGGTGCATCCATGGCAGCAGCAGCCCGACGGGGACGATCCATGCCGTGCCGGCTATTGCATAATAGAGCAGGGTGAGCAGAGGTCCCGCATCCGGCAGCACCGCTAGGCCGACGTGCATCGCGGCCAAGGCATAAAACGGGAGCCATAGAAGAAGACCGATTGTCGCAATCAGTTTCTTGATACGTGAAGAAAGCGCGTGCATGTGATGGGCGGCAGCGTTGATTGTATGGACGAAGGCCGGTCGTTTCGGTAGGGAAGGCCATATCTGCCTCGTCTTGAGAGTTCAAGCATGACTCTTGCCGCAATCTCGGTTCCAGGCACTGCGGCCGTCCGCACCGACCGTGCTGTCGGTCTGTGGCTGTTCGCGATCGCCGGTCTGATCGGCGTGATGGTCGTCGTTGGCGGACTGACGCGGCTCACCGGCTCGGGTCTATCCATTACCGAATGGCAGCCGGTCACTGGCGTCATTCCGCCGCTGAACCTGGGTGGATGGCAGGCGGAATTCGCAAAATATCAGGGTACGCCGCAATACGAGTTGCTTAATCGCGGCATGGGGCTGGCCGCATTCAAGACCATCTATTGGTGGGAATGGACGCATCGCATGTTGGGGCGTCTGCTCGGCGCGGTGTTCCTCGTGCCGTTTGTCGTGTTCCTTTGGGAAAGGCGGATCAGCGGCCCGATCGCGTTGAGGCTTCTGGTGATTTTCGTTCTCGGCGCCACCCAAGGCCTGCTTGGCTGGTGGATGGTGCAATCGGGTCTCGAAGGTGCCCGCGTCGCAGTGAGCCAATACCGTTTGGCCGCACATCTCGGTCTTGCCACTGTCCTATTCGGCTACGTCTTCTGGACCGCTCTCGAAATTTCCGGTGCGCGCGTCACGAGCCTGAATAAGACCCCGCGATTTCGCTCCTGGGCGATCGGACTCGTCGCACTGATATTCGTGCAAATCCTGCTCGGCGCCTTCATGGCGGGGCTCGATGCCGGCCGCGCTTTCGCGACTTGGCCAAGCTATGGCGGAGCTTTCCTTCCGCGCGGCCTGTACGACCTCTCTCCGTGGTGGATCAATCATTTTGAAAATCCGGCGCTGGTGCATTTCCAGCATCGTTCTGCCGGTTACTTGGTCGCGATCCTGGCCGTGCTGCTCTACCTAGCGCTGCGGCTCGCCGGCGCCGACCGGCCAGTGCGGCTCGCAGGCACACATGTGATAGTCCTGGTTGCGACTCAGATCGCGTTGGGCGTGTTCACGGTGATCAGCGCAGTCGCCCTGCCGCTCGCAGCTCTGCATCAGGTCTGCGCGCTTGCGCTGTTCGCCACCGCGCTGTGGTGGACCTACGCGCTTATTCCGCAGCCATGGCGCGGCGCTGCCCGATGAATGGGAAGGCCGGTGAAGGAACAAGCGCATAGGCGCCATCCCCCAAACCGGCTTGCACGACAAGCGCAGTCGCCCAGAGCGTCGGAAGCTCCGCCCCCGCAGCCGTGAAGAAAAATCCTTTGCGCACCAGCCAGAACTGCGCAGCGCCCGCGATCAGCGGCATCGTATAAAGTGCGACCCAGCGCGTGAAGATGCCCGGGATAAGACAGATCGCGCCGATGAATTCGCCGGACAGCACATAGACGATCACCCAATTGGGATAACCTGCTTGGATAAGGCCGTTCCACCAGCCTTCGAGGCCGTCCGGACGGATGTAGAATTTCCAATAGATGTGGGCGATCGCATAGAGGCCTAAGGCGATCCGCAGGACGAGCGCGGCATAAGGCGCGGTGCGCTGGTCGATGGCCATGGTTTGCTCCCGACTTTAGGTTGTCCCGAAGGATTGCAGTGAGTCTCCCGGCCGTCAATTGTCGCTCTGCATGGCGTGGTCGAGATCGGCGATCAGGTCTTTGGGATCTTCGATGCCCACGGAAAGGCGCACGACTTCGGGTCCAGCGCCGGCCTTGATCCGATCTTCGTCGGAAAGTTGCCGGTGCGTGGTGGAAGCAGGATGAATGATCAGACTTCTTGTGTCGCCGATATTCGCGAGATGGCTGAAAATGCGTACGCCATTCACCAGCTTCACGCCGGCATCGAAGCCGCCCTTGAGTCCGAAAGTGAACACCGAGCCTGCTCCCTTTGGACAATATTTCTTCTGCGCGGCATGAAGCGGGTGCGTTTCAAGCCCAGCGTAGTTCACCCATTCCACGCGCCGATCGGAACTAAGCCATTGCGCTATGGCAAGCGCATTGTCGCAATGGCGTCGCATCCGCAAGGGCAGGGTTTCGACCCCGGTCAGCACGAGAAACGCATTCTGCGGCGACAGGCATGGGCCAAGATCGCGCAGGGAAAGCGCGCGCGCCGCCACGCAGAAGGCGAAATCGCCGAAGGTCTCGTGGAAGCGTAAGCCGTGATAAGACGGATTTTCCTCGGTCAGTGTCTTGTACTTGCCGCTCTTCGCCCAATCGAAAGTACCCGCCTCCACGATGGCGCCGGCAAGGGAATTGCCATGGCCGCCGAGAAATTTTGTCGCCGAGTGGACCACAATGTGCGCGCCCCATTCGAACGGGCGTATCAGGTATGGCGTGGCCAGTGTATTGTCGACAATGAAAGGAACACCGGCCTGCTCGGCGACGCGCGCAATGCCTTCGAGGTCGCTGATGACACCGCCGGGATTAGCGATGCTCTCGCAAAAAATGGCGCGCGTCTTGCCGGTGACTGCGCGCGCGAAGCTGCCGGCGTCCGTGGAATCGGCCCAGCGCACATGCCAATCATATTTCCGGAACGCATGCGTGAATTGATTGACCGAACCGCCATAAAGCTGCCGAGCAGAGATGAACTCTGCGCCCGGTTCCATAAGCGTGTGAAAGACGACATGCTGCGCGGCATGACCGGACGCCGCCGCTAACCCGGCCGTACCGCCTTCCAAGGCCGCGATGCGTTCTTCCAGCACCGCAACCGTGGGATTCATGATCCGCGAATAGATGTTGCCGAAGACCTGCAGGTTGAACAGCGCGGCGGCTTGGTCGGCGTCTTCAAACACATAAGCCGAAGTCTGATAGATCGGCGTGATGCGCGCGCCGGTTGCGGGGTCGGGTTGCGCGCCGGCATGCACGGCCAAAGTGTCGAAGCCATATTCGGCCATGCGAATCTCCTTGATTCTATCCGCGTTTCAGCGATCCGCCTTGGCTGAAAGCGTAAGGCTTGCGATTGTCGATGATGCGGCGATTGACTCCGTACCAGCCGATTTCCCCCGACAGACGCCCGTATTCGATCTTGGGACAGCGGTTCATGATCACCGTCAGACCGGCGGCTTCCGCGCGCTTGGCTGCTTCTTCGTTGATGACGCCGAGCTGCATCCAAAGAATCTTTACGCCCAGACGGTCTTTGTTGGCGATCACCTCATCCGTAATCGGACCTGCCGCTTCCGAATTGCGGAAAATGTCGACCATATCGACCGGCGGTGGAAGATCTGCGACACGCGCATAGACTTTCTGCCCGAGGATCTCCTTGCCGATCTGCCCCGGATTCACCGGAATGATCTTGAAGCCCTTGTCCAGCAGATACTTCATTGCGAAATAAGACGGCCTGACCGCGTTCGCGGAAGCGCCGACCATGGCGATCGTCTTCACGCTTCGCAGGATGCGTGCAATCAGCGCGTCGGGATAATCGGGGTAGGACATCAGCTTTCAGGCCATTTGGGCCGGCGCTTGTCGAGAAACGCGCCGATGCCCTCGATTGCCTCGCGGTGAAGCATATTCTGCACCATCACTTCGCCGACATAATCATAAGCGTTGGAGAGACCAAGTTCGAGTTGGTGATGAAAGGCCTGTTTGCCCATTTTCAGTGTTGCCGTAGGTTTGGCGCCGATCGTGCGCGCAAGCGCTTCCGTCTCTTTTTCTAAATCGGCCGGAGCGACCACGCGATTGATGAGGCCGAGACGGAACGCCTCGGCAGCCGAAATGGCCTCGCCGGTGAGTAACATTTCCATAGCGAATTTGCGCGGCACCGCGCGTGACAGCGCGACCATCGGGGTGGAACAGAAAAGGCCGATATTGACGCCCGGCGTGGCGAACTGCGCGTTGCTGGACGCCACCGCGAGATCGCAAGATGCAGCCAACTGACATCCCGCTGCCGTTGCCATGCCCTGCACCTTGGCAATCACAGGTTTTGGATGGCGCACAATGGTCTGCATCAGATGGCTGCATTGCGCAAACAGCATGCGGTAATAGTCGAGTCCATGATCGGCATCGCCGCGCCGAGCGCTCATTTCCTTGAGATCGTGACCGGAGCTGAAGACCGAGCCATTGGCGGCAAGAATGATGACCTTGATCGCCGTTTCCTCTACTGCCTCGTCGAGCGAGAGCTGCAGCGCATGCATCAGCGATTCGGAAAGCGCATTGCGTGCCTCCGGCCGGTTCAACGTCAGTGTCAAAATTCCGTCTTTGCGGGCAATGAGAAGAGGGAAGGGTAGTGGGCTGGTTTGGCGGTTCATGGTCTATCTTTACCCTGCTTTCGTGCTCATGCTGCAAGATACTTAACAAGGTGCGGTACAATGATACCGCATTCAAGAAATCGCGTAGAATTGTGCCTTTTTAAACCTGTTTCAGCTTGACCGGGCGTCATGCTGCCGTTACATCCGCGCTTTCGATCGGGCTTTCAGGAGTAGCTATCGATGCAAACCTATTCGGCCAAAGCCTCCGAAATCCAGAAGAAATGGGTGGTGATCGACGCCGAAGGTCTGGTCGTTGGCCGTCTCGCTGCTATTGTGGCGACGCGTCTGCGAGGCAAGCATAAGCCGATGTACACGCCGCATCTCGACTGCGGCGACAACGTGATCGTGATAAACGCGGAAAAGGTGCTGCTGACGGGCAACAAGCCGCGCAATCAGGTCTATCACTGGCACACCGGATATATTGGCGGCATCAAGGAACGCACGCCGGGAGAATTCCTCACCGGCAAAACCCCCGAACGCGTGGTCGAGAACGCGGTCAAGCGGATGTTGCCGCGCGGGCCGTTGAGCAAGCATCAATTCGCGAATCTGCGCGTCTATGCCGGCCCAGATCATCCCCATGCGGCACAGCAACCCGAAGTCCTGGATATCGCCGCCATGAACCCGAAGAACACCAATTACCGCAAAGCGAAGGCAGGCTGAACCATGGCCGAAGGAGTTCGCGATTTTTCCGATCTGAAATCGACGCTGATCAAGGCGAAGCAGCCCGAACAGGCACAGCCTGAAGCGGAGGGCCGCCCGAAACTGGATCGCCAGGGGCGGGCCTACGCCACGGGCAAGCGCAAGAATGCCGTGGCGCGCGTGTGGCTGAAGCCCGGTCCAGGGCGCATCCGGATCAATGAAAAGGAAGAGAACGTCTATTTTGCGCGCCCGGTTTTGCGCATGATCCTGCGCCAACCTTTGGTGGCAGCGGGCCGGGACGGTCAATACGATATCATTTGCAAGGTCGCGGGCGGCGGATTGTCCGGCCAGGCCGGCGCGTTGCGTCACGGCATCTCCAAAGCCTTGATCGCCTATGAGCCCAATTTGCGTCCGGTCCTGAAGCAGGGTGGCTTCCTTACGCGCGATCCGCGCGTGGTCGAGCGCAAGAAATACGGCCGTCCCAAGGCCCGGCGCAGCTTCCAATTCTCGAAGCGCTAATCGTCTATTCTCGAAGACTAGGCTTACGCCGAGGCAGCTTTCGGATCCGGACCGTATCGGTTTCCGCCCTGGGTTCCCGGCAGCAGATAGAGATAAATCAGATAGGCGCAGAACGCGGCAAAGGTCAGGCCCAGAACCATGGTCAAGGGCCAAAACACAAAAAAGAAAGAGCCCATGAGGAACGCCGGGACGATGGGCAGCAGCAACCACCAGCCGCTTCTGCCGATGTCGTGCAAACGGCGAATCGTCACGCCGGCGGTGGGCAGACAAAGCCCAAGCAGCCACAGGGCGGACAGGATGCGAAAGCCGATGAAATCGACCAATATCGTGATCGCTAGATAGACCAGGACGTATTGCCAGAATTGGGCGCGCGTCGCGCGGCCATGAAAATCGAAATAATGTCTGGTCACCACGCGGCGGAAATTTGCAATCAGCTCTGCGTTCCCCACGGTCCAGCCCTTGTTGGCGCAGCCCGAAGCGAGCTAAGAGCGGGCAAGGATTTCTGTCAATCGGGCGTTCAGAGAAGCGAATGGCGATAAGGGTCTTCATCGACGGCGCGGCCGGGACGACCGGGCTTGAGATTGGCGAGCGCCTGCGCGGCCGCAGGGAGATCGATCTCGTCTCGCTCGACGAAAAGCGCCGCAAGGACGCGTCGGCGCGTGCAGACGCGTTGAACAATGCCGATGTGGCGATCTTATGTCTGCCGGATGGCTCCGCGCGCGAAGCCGTCATGCTAATTGAGAATCCCCGCGTGCGGGTCATCGATCCCAGCACCGCACACCGCGTCGAGGAAAGCTGGGTGTTCGGCTTCCCGGAGCTGGAGCCCAAACGCCGCGAAGAATTACGTCATGCCATGCGCGTGACCAATCCCGGCTGCTATTCGACCGGCTTTCTTGCCATCGTGCGGCCATTGGTGCGTCATGGCATCATTCCTCCCGACTGGCCGGTGACGTGTCATGCCGTGTCGGGGTATTCCGGCGGCGGGCGGAGCATGATTGTCGAATTCGAGGATAGGCAGGCGCCGGACTCCGGACACGAAACATTTCGCACTTATAGCTTGAATCTCGAACACAAGCATGTCGACGAGATGCAGCTCCACGCGGGTCTTGTTCATCGGCCGCTCTTCGCGCCGGCCGTCGGCCGTTTCTATCGCGGGATGCTGGTGGAAATTCCGCTCCAATTGTGGGCGTTGCCCGGCAATCCGAGCGTCGCATCAGTGCATGACGCGCTCGCGGATTCCTACCGCGGCGAGCGCCTAATCGAAGTGGCACCGCCTGAAATTGCGGCCCCCAAGAAAACTCTCGATGCGGAAGAACTGAAAAACACCGATCGGCTGAAGCTCTATGTTTTCGGCAATGAAGTCCGGCGGCAGGTGCGAATCGTGGCAGTACTCGACAATCTCGGCAAGGGTGCTGCGGGGGCTTGCGTCCAGAATCTCAATGCAATGATGGGCTGGCCGGAAGCCACAGGACTGATCTGCTAACACGATGGAAATTTATCTTCCCATCGCACAGACGTCGGTCAATTGGGCCACGATTCTCGGCATGGGAGCCGCAGTCGGATTTCTTGCCGGCATGCTCGGAGTCGGCGGCGGCTTTGTCATGACGCCCTTGTTGATTTTCTACGGCATTCCGCCGGCGATCGCGGTTGCGACCCAAGCAAGTCCGATTTCCGCGGCTTCATTGATCGGCGCGCTCTCTCAAGGAACCCGCCAAAGCGTTGACTATAAAATGGGCTTTGTCCTGCTGTGCGGCGGTCTCGCGGGATCCAGCCTCGGTGTTTATGTCTTCAATCTTTTGCAGCAATTGGGATTGCTCGATTTCGTCGTCGAGTTCGGCTACGTCGTGCTTTTGACCTCGGTCGGCGGCCTGATGTTGAAAGAAAGTGTACAGGTCATTCTCGCTGCCCGCAGGGGAGAACAAATCGCCGCACGCAAGCCCGGTCAACACAATTGGATACATAACCTGCCGTTCAAAATGCGCTTTCGCCGCTCGCGGCTCTATATCAGCGCTATTCCCGTGCTTGTCCTTGGGCTGGTGGTGGGTATCATGACCGCGATCCTCGGCACGGGCGGCGCTTTTCTACTTATTCCGGCGGAGATTTACCTGCTGCGGATGCGCACCGATCTCGCCATCGGATCATCGCAATTCCAGGTCTTCTTCGTCGCCGCGATGACCACGCTGTTGCACGCACTGACCGATCACACCGTCGATATCGTGCTGGCTTTCTTGCTGATTTTTGGCGGTGTTGTCGGCGCGCAATTCGGCATCCGCATCGCTTCGAGAATGCGCGGAGAGGAAACCCGCGCAGCGCTCGCATTGCTGATACTGGGCATCGCAATTCGGCTCTTGATCGGGTTTGCGCTTACGCCGGCCGATATCTATTCGGTCGTGCCCGAGCAATCCTGAGGCCATGGTGTGATGGCGGACCCCGTCGACTTGCGTTCCGACACAGTCACGCGCCCCTCGGCGGGAATGCGACGCGCCATGGCCGAAGCTGCAGTCGGGGACGATCAATATGGCGAAGACCCGACGGTTAATCTTTTGCAGGAACGAATCGCCGCGATGCTCGGTAAAGAAGCGGCGCTCTTTGTGCCGAGCGGCACGATGGCGAACCAGATCGCGCTCAAACTCCTGACACAGCCTGGCGACGACGTGATCCTTGGCCATGAAACTCACATGGTTTGGCACGAGTCGGGCGCGGGTGCGGCCAATGCGGGCGTGCAATTCACTCCGATCGGGAAGAATGGCTTGTTCACCGCGGCCGAGTTGTGCGCGAGCATAAAGCCGCCGGGCCACATGATCTTCCCGCCGACGACCCTTGTGGCGATCGAAAACACCCATAATCGTTGCGGCGGAGTTGTATTCCCGAAAGCTGACGTCATCGAGATTTGCCGTGCTGCTCGCGAACGCGGCGTTCGCAGCTATCTTGACGGCGCCCGCCTATTCAATGCAGCCGCGGCGTTGGGCGTACAAATCGGTCAACTTTCCGAACCTTTCGAAATGGTTTCGGTTTCCTTGTCGAAGGGCCTGGGCTGCCCTGTCGGCAGCGTCATAGCCGGACAAAGGGCGGACATTGCACGCGGCGTGCGGGTCAGGAGAATGTTCGGCGGCGCTATGCGCCAGTCGGGGATTCTTGCCGCGGCCGGGCTGTATGCGCTCGATCACAATTTGTCGCGGCTTGGCGAAGACCACGCGAATGCGAAGCTGATCGCAAGCGTACTCGCTGGCCTACGCGGCGTTCGGCTCGATCTGGCAACCGTCCAGAGCAACATCATCATCTTCGAGATGGAGGAGGGCGCCGCCGATGCTGTCGAAATCACGGCACGGGCAAAGAGATTCGGCGTCCTGCTTTCGGTTTTCGGACCACGGAAATTGCGCGCGGTGACGCATCTCGACGTAACCCGCGATGATTGCGTATCTGCGGCCGAGAACCTCGCCCGCGCCATCACCCCAAGCTAGCTCGCCATCTTGCGCGGCGATTTGGCCTGCTTATTCATGGTGCCGGCTTTCACCAGGACATAGGTGCCGGGCGCGTCGCCGATCACCTTCAACCGGCCGTCGCCGGGATTGCGCGCGGCAATCTTCTTGCCCGAGTGAAGCGACAGCCACGCGTCCCAGAACGGCCACCACGAGCCGGGATGCTCTGTGGCATCCACCTGCCATTGCTCCAACGTGGCGGGCAAAACGGCGTTCGTCCAAAACTGATATTTGCCCGCCGAGGGTGGATTGATCACGCCGGCGATGTGTCCGGACCCAGCCACCATGAATACAACCGGGCCGCCAAACAGTTTTGCTCCTTTGTACACCGACACTGCCGGCGCGATGTGATCCTCTTTGGCCGCCTGAAAGAATACCGGCGTTTTGACTTTCCCAATATCCAGCCTTTCGCCGCCCAATTCCATTTGCGCCTGGGCGAGCGCATTGTCGCGATAGCATTCGCGCAAATAGGCAAGGTGCAGCTTGAGCGGCATGCGCGTGGTGTCGGAATTCCAGTAAAGAAGATCGAACGGCACCGGCTCCTTGCCGAGAAGATAATTGTTCACCACAAACGACCAGATGAGATCGTTGGCGCGCAGCATGTTGAAGGTCATCGCCATTCTCGAGCCTTCAAGCACACCGCCGGCCGCGCGCATCTGTTTTTCCATGGACGCGAGCTGCTCGTCATCGACGAAGACCTGTAAATCGCCGGCTTGCGAAAAATCTACTTGTGCGGCCAGAAATGTCGCCGATTTGATGCGATCTTTGTGCTCGCAGCTTGCCGCGATATAAGCGAGCGTGGCGGCGAGCAGCGTGCCGGCAATACAATAACCGATCGTATTGACCCGTCGCGTGCCCGTCGCTTTTTCGACCGCATCCAGCGCGGCGAAAATGCCCTCGCGCATGTAATCCTCGAAACCTTTTTCGGCGAGCGCCGGACTGGGATTGACCCAGGAAACTACGAACACCGTGTAGCCACGCTCAACCGCCCATTTCACGAAGGAATTCCCGGGCTGCAGATCGAGGATGTAGAATTTGTTGATCCAGGGAGGGAAAATCAGCAGCGGCGTCTTGTAGACCAATTCCGTTGCGGGCGCATATTGAAGCAGCTCGAACAGCTGATTCCGGAATATCACTTTGCCCGGCGTAATTGCGACATCGCGGCCGATGACAAAAGTGTCCGTTGTCTGACGAATGGACAGTTCGCCCTCGCCACGCTCGAGGTCGGTGAGGAGGTTGTCGAGCCCCCGCACCAGGTTCTCGCCGTTGCTGCGCAGGGTTTCGCGCAAGACTTCAGGATTGCTCAGCACGAAATTCGTGGGCGCAATCGCATCGGCGAACTGCTTGGCATAAAACACCGCGCGCCCCTGAACCTTGGCGTCCATTCCGGGAATCCCGGCCACGGTTTTTTGCAGCCAATTCGCGGTCAAGAGATAGGACTGCTTGATAAAGTCGAAGACTTGGTTCTCCTGCCAATCGCTATCGCGGAATCGGCGGTCGCCGGGCGCCGGCGCCACGACCGGCGTGACGGCGCGGCCAAAGGCCCGTTCGGCCGAACGTTGCAGCAGCGTCAGATAATCGCGCCAAAGCTCGACCTGCGCGTTGAGCACGCGTCCGGGGTTTGCCGCCATATGCTTCAAAAGGGAAAAATAAGCCCCTGACACATTCAGTGGATCGAACGATTCCTGGCCTATGCGCTCGCTTTGGCGCTTCAGGAACTCGGAGATGAGATGCTGGCTCTTCGCCGCAACGCGCGCCAAATTGCGGCCGAACGCCTGCGGATCGGTGACGCGATAGGAGTTATCCGCTCCGGCTGGAGCCCGGACCTGCTCTGCTCGATCCTCGGTCTTAGCGCTTTTTCGCGATGTTTTTGCCATATGGTTCTTTTAGACAACTGGCGGCAAATTGCTGCGATGCAAGATATGGCCCCGAAGCGGCCCAAGGGGAAGGGCTACATCTCGGCCGCGGGTTGCGGCAAGGTTGGAACAGATCGGCGTGCCCGGTATATGCTGCATTGCGTAGCTGAGCTTTTGCCATGATTCGCAGGGGTTTGAGGTTAAGACGATGGCCATCGCTAATCTCGTCCGAAGCACGGTTTTCGTGCTTTCCGGCGTTACGCTCGGGGCCTGTACCCATCTGCCTATGGTTGGCGGCAAGCCCTTGCCGCCACTATCCCAAGAGGGCCCGGTAATGTATCGCGATCTCGCCGATATTCCGGAGGCACCGCCGACCTCGACGCCAGATTCGACGAGCGAGGCAACCAAAGCGTTGAACACAGACCGGTCGGAAACCGAAAAAGCCGCCGAGGATTTGGAAAAACAGCCTTTCTTCATGCCGGCTCCTGCAACGCCTGATCCAGGTTTCTGAACCCATGCAAAATGAATTCCATCGCATCAGCCGTCTGCCGCCTTACGTTTTCGAGCAGGTGAACAAGCTGAAGGCTGAAGCGCGCGCGCGCGGCGAGGACATCATCGATTTCGGCATGGGCAATCCGGACATGCCGACGCCGTCCCATATCGTCGAGAAGCTGATTGAGACAGCGCGCGACCCGCGCTCGAACCGCTATTCCGCTTCGCGCGGCATAAAAGGTTTACGGCGGGCGATGAGCGGCTATTATCAGCGGCGTTTCGGGGTGGCGTTGGACCCGGACAGCGAAATTATTGCCACACTCGGCTCCAAGGAGGGCTTTGCCAATATCGCGCAAGCGATCACGGCGCCGGGCGACGTCGTTCTCGTGCCCAATCCTGCCTATCCCATCCATGCCTTCGGATTCATCCTCGCGGGCGCCGCCATTCGCCACGTGCCCGCGCCGACTCCCGATGAGTTCTTGAGCCGTGCCGCGACGGCAATACGTCATTCGCAGCCTTCGCCGCTCGCCCTGGTAGTGAATTATCCCTCGAATCCGACGGCTCAAATGGCGAGCATCGATTTCTATCGCGAGGTCGTTGCGCTAGCCAAGAAACACGGAATGTGGGTCCTCTCCGATTGCGCGTACGCCGACACCTATTTCGATGACGCGAATCCGCCTCCTTCCATCCTGCAAGTTGAAGGCGCAAAGGATGTCTCGCTCGAATTCCAGTCGCTTTCCAAAACCTATGCCATGCCCGGCTGGCGCATGGGTTTCGCGGCAGGCAGTCGCACGCTGATCGCGGCTCTCGCGCGCATCAAATCCTATCTCGACTATGGCGCGTACACGCCCATTCAAGTCGCCGCTGCGGCAGCTCTCAACGGACCACAACAATGCGTGGATGAAATCCGCGCCATCTATCGCTCGCGCCGCGATGTTCTTGTGGAAAGCATGGCTCGCGCCGGCTGGGAAATTCCAAGTCCGCCCGCCACCATGTTCGCTTGGGCCCCGATACCGGAAGCTTTCCGCCATATTGGCTCGATGGAATTTGCCAAGAGCCTGCTCGTCGAAGCCAAAGTCGCCGTCTCTCCGGGCATTGGCTTTGGCGAATATGGCGAGGGCCATGTGCGCATTGCGCTGGTCGAAAACGAACAGCGCATCCGTCAGGCGGCACGCAATGTCCGCCGCTTCCTCAACGAAGCACGCCGCAATTTCAGGACCATGGAAGCCGCTAAATGAGCGGCGAGTTGCGGGTTGGGCTTGCAGGTCTGGGCACTGTCGGAGCAGGCGTAGCCCAGGTTCTCTCGGACCATGCGCGAAGCCTTTCCTGGCGGGCGGGGCGGGCAATCGCCATCACCGCAATCTCGGCGCGGGATAAAACCAAGGAGCGCGGTATCGATTTCGCTCGTATTTCCTTCGAGAAGGACGCGCTTGCTCTCGCCGAGCGCAAGGATGTCGATGCCGTCGTTGAACTGATCGGCGGCGAAGAAGGCATTGCCCGCGCTCTTGTCGAACAGTCTTTGCGCGCGGGAAAACATGTCGTCACCGCCAATAAGGCGCTGTTGGCGCGGCATGGGGCGGGGCTTGCCGAGCTGGCCGAACGCCACGGCGCCGCCTTGAAATTCGAAGCCGCGATCTGCGGCGGCATTCCGATCGTCAAAGCCCTGCGCGAATCGCTTATCGGCTATGGGATTTCTGCCGTCAGGGGAATCCTCAACGGAACCTGCAACTTCATTCTCACGCAGATGGAAGCGACGAGACGGTCTTTTGCCGAGGTCCTCGCTGAGGCGCAGCGGCTTGGTTATGCCGAAGCCGATCCGACGCTCGATATTGGCGGCGGCGATACGGCTCACAAGTTGACACTGCTGACGAGCCTCGCCTTCGGCACCGTTCCCGATCTCGAAGGTGTCGCCATGACCGGCATCGACAAGGTGACCCCGGCGGATATCGCCTTTGCCGGGGAGTTCGGTTATCGCCTGAAATTGCTCGGCGTGGCGCGGCGCACCGCCAACGGAATCGAGCAGCTTGTCCATCCCGCCATGGTGCGGGCGCGCACGCCGCTTGCCGATGTTGAATCGAGCTTCAATGCGGTATCGGCGGATGCCGGCGAGGCAGGTCCGTTCTTTTTCCAGGGCCGTGGTGCCGGCCGCGGACCCACGGCATCCGCAGTGGTTGCCGATCTCGTCGATGTGGCGCGCGGCGCCTTCGGCCCTGCTTTCGGGCGGCCGGCCACCGAACTTGCTCCCGCGCGGCGCGAACCGCCGGATGCGCGGAAGAGTGCTTACTATCTGCGGTTTCAAGCGCTGGACGTGCCCGGCGTGATGGCCGAAATCTCGCGGCACCTCGCCAATGAGCTGGTCTCCATTGAAAGCATGATCCAACGTGGTCGCGCGCCGGGTGAAGCCGTAGCCATCGTGATGATCACGCATGAAGCGCAGCACGTAGCCGTTGTTCGCGCCTTGAAGGCCATTGCAGCCTCGGACAAGATCGTTGAAGCGCCGTGCATGATTGCGATGGAAGCTGCATAAAGCTTCCTTTGGCTAGCATGCGGTGCGGTAAACTTATTCAGGAGCGAATCGCATGTCTCGACCTTTGGACCGCATTCTGGCGTTGGAAGCGGTGCGCGTGACCGAAGCCGCAGCGATGAGAGCGCATCTGCTGACCGGCCGGGGTGACGAGCACGCGGCCGATCAGGCGGCGGTGGAAGGCATGCGCTGGGCTTTCAATCTTCTGCCCATCGACGGGACAGTCGTCATCGGCGAGGGCGAGCGCGACGAGGCTCCGATGCTTTTCATCGGGGAGAAAGTCGGCGCCGGCGGTCTGAAGGTGGATATCGCACTCGATCCGCTCGAGGGCACCACACTCTGCGCGAAGGGGCTACCAAATGCCATTGCCGTCATGGCCATGGCGGAAGCCGGCACGCTGCTGAACGCGCCCGACGTCTACATGGATAAAATCGCCATCGGCCCCGGTTTTCCGGAAGGTATCATCGATCTCGATGCCGAGCCCGGCGACAACATCGGCGCGCTGGCAAAGGCCAAGGATGTCAAGCCCGAACAAATTTGTGCCCTGGTTCTCGATCGCCCGCGCCATGAGAAGCTCATCGCCTCGATCCGCAAAGCGGGGGCAGCAGTGCAGTTGATCACCGATGGCGATGTAGCGGGCGTCATCGCCACCACCGAGCCGGACACTACTGGAATCGATATCTATATCGGGCAGGGTGGCGCGCCCGAAGGCGTGCTTGCGGCAGCGGCGCTGCGCTGTGTCGGAGGGCAGCTCCAAACCAGACTGGTATTCCGCAACGACAATGAGCGCCACCGGGCTGAGCGGTTTGGGATCTGCGACTTCAAGCGCAAATACGATCTGACGGATTTGGCCTCCGGCGACGTGGTGTTCTCCGCCACCGGCGTGACCAACGGATCCATGCTCGAAGGCGTGCATGTCCACCGCACCTATGTGACGACGCATTCCGTCGTAATGCGTTCGGCGACTCGCACAGTGCGTTGGGTCAAGATGCGTCATCCGATCGACCATGCCGGTTGAGGCAATCGCGCCGGGTCTGCTCTCCTCCGATTCTTCCGGAAGCGGGCCCCGGGCGTTTGCGTTGGGTGTCGCTTGCTCGTTCGCGGGCCGCGCCTGGCATATGCGCAGCTTTGACGAAGGTGAAGCGCGGGGACTCGAACTGGCCGGATTGAGCACGGCCTTGGCGCAGATGCTGGTCTCGCGCGGCGTCACGAAGGATTCGGTTGAGCTTTACCTCGATCCTCGACTCAAATCCTTGCTGCCCGACCCCGAGCGGTTCGCCCACATGGAACGCGCCGCCGCGCGTTTTGCCGAGTGCGTCAAGGGCGGCGAAACCGTCGCCATTCTCGGGGATTACGACGTTGACGGCGCCTGCGCCGCCGCTCTGCTGCTGGGCTTCTTGCGGAAGCTGAATCGCGCGCCATTGCTGTACGTCCCCGACCGCTTGAGCGAAGGCTACGGTCCGTCGGTTGCCGCCATCCGCAGTCTGCACGAGCGCGGCGCTAAATTGCTCGTGACAGTGGATTGCGGAGCAGCCGCGCATGAAGCGCTGGAGGCAGCGCGAACCCTGGGCCTGGACGCAATCGTGCTCGATCATCACGCGGTCGATTGCAATCCGCCCGCATTTGCGCACGTGAATCCAAATGGTCCGGACGATCGCTCGGGCATCACCTATGTTTGCGCAGCGGGTTTGACGTTTTTGTTCCTGGTCGCTGTCATGCGCTGCTTGCGCCAGCAGGGCTGGTTTGCAGCTTCGCGCATGAACGAACCCGATCTTCGCGATGAGCTTGACATTGTGGCGCTCGCAACGATCGCCGATGTCACCCCGCTTACCGGCGTGAACCGGGCCTTCGTGCGCCAGGGCCTGCGCAAGCTCGATCGATTGGATCGTCCTGGGCTTGCATCATTGGCGCGTTTAACTTCCGCGGCGCCGCCCTTTTCCTCCTATCATCTCGGTTTCATTTTTGGCCCCCGTATCAACGCCGGAGGGCGGGTAGGGCGTTGCGATCTGGGCGCGCGGCTGTTGGCGTGTGACAATGCCGCCGAAGCCGATGCGTTGGCTGTCGAGCTTGACCGCCACAATCGGGAACGCCAGGCGATCGAGGCAGGCATTTTCGAAGCGGCCGATGCCATGGCTGCGGCGCAAGGCGACAGTCCCTTCCTGCTCGTGAGCGGGCAGGGCTGGCACGCAGGAGTGGTCGGAATCGTTGCGGGACGCTTGAAGGAACGCCATGCGAAGCCGGTTCTCGTTGCAGGATTTGACGGCGGCGAGCCTGAAGCGATCGGGCGCGGGTCAGCCCGCTCAGTGGCCGGAGTCAATCTTGGCGCGGTCATTCGGGCTGCCCGCGCCGAAGGCATTCTGGACGCCGGCGGCGGTCACGCCATGGCGGCCGGATTCACGATTCGCAAGACCAGGCTTGCGGATCTGGCCCAGTTTCTCAACCGCGAAATCGAGCCGCAGCGGTTGAAGATTACGATCGCAAGCGAACTCCTGCCGGATGCAATGGTCTCGGCGTCCGGCGCGACCGTGAAATTGCTCGATGAAATCGAGCGCGGCGGGCCATACGGCGCCGGGAATCCGGAACCGCTCTTCCTGATGCCTGACATGATGGTGGTTTACGCAGGCATTGTGGGCAGCAACCATGTCCGCCTGCGCTTGGTTGGCCGGGATGGACAAGGCATTGGCGCCATTGCGTTTCGAGCTGCGGGAACGCCGCTGGGCGAAAACCTGTTGAAAGCCCGCGGCCATCGCGCGCATTTCGCGGGCCGGCTTAAACGCGACGATTATGACGGTACGCCCAAAGTCCAGCTCCATGTCGAGGATGCGGCCGCAGCGGAGCCTTAGCGCCCCTTCTTGCCATCACCGGTTCCGGCGATTATGACGCCTTCCCCGGACGGATTGCATGCGCCCTTCGTCTATCGGTTAGGACTCAAGATTTTCAATCTTGCAAGAGGGGTTCGACTCCCCTAGGGCGCGCCAGCCTTCGCCAGGGCATGCCGATCGTGCCCACTTGGCCACGTGCGAGCCGCTGCACAAAAGTCGCCAACGAGCTTGCAACAATATCGGACCAGAACAAGGCATGGGTCTGATCTCCAATCGGAATCAAAACTAGTCCAGGCCCGCGCGCCGAAAGCCCTCCAAATAATGCTCCCGTTCGGGGCTCTCTTTGATCGGCATGTGATGGGCAATCCAGTCGAGCGAAATATTGGGCTGTGCGCGGCGAAGCTCCTGGAGTGCGGCAGTGGCGACGCCGGCTTGGCCAGCCATACCGGCGGCGGCGGTGAGCACGCGGTGCGCGCCGACGAAATCGGCGCGTCGCCGGATACCCTCGCATGCGAGCCGCATTGCCTCTTCGTAGTTGCGTCCGATGTACTCTGCGTATGAGGCGATGCCATAATAAATTGCCGAAAGCGGATCGCGCGGGCTCAATCGCAACGCGCGGCGCGCAGCCGAGCCACCTTCTGCCCAACGTCCACAATAACACAGCGCCAAGCCGTAGTAGCCCTGGGCTAGAGAGAAGCTTGGGTTCAGCTGCAACGCCCACTCGAACTCGGCGAGCGAATCGTCGAAGCGACGAGCGAACAAATGCACGCTACCTAACGCGAGATGGGCCCACGGGTCCTCGTTGTCGGCAAGGATCGACGCCAGTGCCGCACGTTCGGCGATAGGCACTACCCTCGCCACGTCCGCCCAGCCCATGTGAGCACTGAACATGTAACTGGCGGCCAGCACGCCCAGCGCATGGCCGTAGTTCGAATCAATGCTGGTTGCCTTTTCGAGCAGCGCCTGCGCCACCACGTTGTCCTGGCGCGTTACGCGCCAATAGTGCGATAGCGCACGCATCACCAGGTCCCAGGCGTCCATCCTGTCAGGCGGCTTGCGCCTGGCGCGGAAATTTTCCGCGGCGTAGATCTGCGGTTCGATCGCCGCAACGATGGCTTCGGTGATCTCATCCTGCACCGCGAACACGTCGGCGAGGTCACGGTCGTAACGCTCCGCCCAAATGTGGCTGCCGGTGGCTACGTCGTTGAGCTGCGCGGTTATGCGCACGCGCTCGCCGACTTTGCGCACGCTGCCTTCGACCACGTAGCCGACGCCGAGCTCGTCGGCGATTTGGTTCAAGTGGACTGCCTTGTCCTTGTAGATGAACGACGAATTACGCGCGATGACGAAGAACCAGCGCAGTTTCGACAGCGCAGTGATGATGTCCTCGCTGATGCCGTCGGAAAAATATTCCTGCGCCGGATCGTCGGTCATGTTGGTGAAGGACAGCACGGCGATGGCGGGCCGGTCCGGCAGCGGTAAAGCAGGGCGCGATGGCTCGCGGCTTTCATCCGCCGGATCGGCATGAGCCGGCGTACTGCTGATTGGCCTGCGCACATCGCCAACAAAGCGAAAGCCCTTGCGCGCGATCGTTCGGATCAGTTTCTGCTCATCGCCGCTGTCGCCGACCGCCTTGCGCGCGGCGTTGATGCGGCTGGTCAAAGTCGAGTCCGACACGATCCGGCCGCCCCAGATTGAAGCGAAGAGATCGTCCCTGCTGACGACGCGGTCGCGGTTCTCCACCAGGTAGACCAGGAGGTCGAACACTTGGGGTTCCACGGCAATAGCCTCGGAACCCCGGCGCAGCTCCCGCCGGTCAGTATCAAGCCGATGATCGGAAAAGACAAATTCCACGTCGCCGTCCTTGCTGCCGGCATGCGCGGCCGGCCTCAAGCAATAATCAAGCCCATCTCATGGGCAAATCAAGGACCACGCAAAGACTTTCGGCCGCACCTCCGGCACTCCGTTCGACCGCAAACCCGTGATCAAAAGGATCGGAGAAAACTATGACCCAGATTCACGCACTGGACAGCCGCGGCCAAGGCAATGTCATCGGACGGATTATCGCGTTCCTCTATGGTATCGTGGCCTACGTCGTGTTCTTCATTACTTTCCTCTACGCTATTGGCTTCGTCGAAGATTTGGTGGTGCCAAAGACCATCGACGGCGGAATGGCAGCGCCGCTGCTCCAGGCGCTGATCGTCAACCTCCTGCTGATGTCGATCTTCGCCGTCCAGCACAGTGTAATGGCCCGGCCGCAGTTCAAGCGCTGGTGGACCAAATTCGTGCCGGCAGCGGTCGAACGCGCCACCTACGTGTTGCTGGCCAGCCTTGCACTGGCGCTACTGATCTGGCAGTGGCGGCCGATGCCCGCTGTGGTGTGGCAGATCGCCGATCCGCAGCTTGCCGTAGCGGTGACCGGCTTGTCATTTCTCGGTTGGTTGATCGTGTTGACCAGCACCTTCCTGATCAACCATTTCGAGCTGTTCGGCTTGCACCAGGTGGCCAACAATCTCTCCGGCCGGCCGATGCCGGCGCCGCGCTTCCGCGCGCCACTGCTCTATAAGTTGGTACGGCACCCGATCTATCTCGGCTTCATCATCGCGTTCTGGTCGGCCCCCACTATGACGCAAGGGCATCTGCTGTTCGCCGCTGTGACCACGGCGTACATTCTGGTGGGCATCTGGCTCGAGGAGCGCGACTTGGTCGCCGTATTCGGCGACGACTACCGCCGTTACCGCGAACGCGTGTCGATGCTCCTGCCGTGGCGCAGGTCGGCCTGACGTGCGCGTGGCCGTTTACGGTGCAGCTTGCGGATGAAAATCTTGATCGGGATAGGCGTCGTTTTGCGGCACTTTGATCACGATAACCGCATGGTTTACCGCCTGATGGCACGCCGTGCAGGCTGAAGTCACCGCCGTATAGGCTACCATGCTCTTGGCCATGTCCTTGGCCTTGAAGGCATCGGCTAAATCGCGCAGCGGCTGGCCGATCATCATTTCGATCGTCGCCCCTGTGTCGAATTTGTTGTCGATGCGGGGCGCGGTTCGCGCGACCCGAGTGAACGCGTTGCGCAATTCATTTGCTTCATAGGCGAGATAGGCCCAGTTTTGCTCGTGTAAGGCCATGCCGATTTTAGTGTGGCGCGGTTGCACCCCGATATTCATCAGATCGGCAATGCTGGGACGGTAATCAGGCTGCGTTGTCCCGGCCGCGGGCGGGGCAGATGGCGCGGGGGGAGCGGGCTGTGCCGATGCAATCAACGGCACGGTGACGATCAAAACGGTTAAGCCCGCGCGCGGGAATGAAGAAATTTGCATTGCTCTTGTCCCCTCACTATCTCTTCAACGCAAAACTTAGGTCGGCTGTTTTGGGAAGGCAATGAGATGGCCGGTCGCGCAGCTCCTGGAATCACCCCCCCGACATGCTAACCTTTACCCCAGTCCGAGAAATTCGAAACGCGTTGTTTTCAACTTCGGTCCGTGCCTTCTGTCTGGCCGCTCTTTTGGGCTACGTGGCGTTTGGCTCGGGCCCGGCTCTGGGGCAAACGGATTCCGTCCCCGATAGGCCGCCGGTTGCCGCGCCGACCTCCAGAATCGAAGTGGACGCCATTCCCGTTGTGCTTTCGGATAGCCAGGAGGCCGACGAATTCGCCTCCGGTCTGTTGCAAGGCTTGGTCGCGGATGGCCGCGCGCAGGGCATTGCCGCAATCGCGATCAAAGACGACCACGTGATGCTATTAGAGAAGTTTGGCGCGATTGCTCCGGACACAAGGTTTGCCGCCGGTGCTCTTTCGAATGCCTTTTATGCCGTCGCGGTCATGCAGCTGGTGGAACATGGGCGCGCAAGCTTGGATGAAGATATCGGCAAAGCGCTTGGTGAAAATCGCCCGCGGGGCATAACGATCACGCAGGTGTTGACAGGCCAAGCCGGAAATCCGTCTCTACTGCCGCGAGCTGTCGAGAAAATCGCCGGCACCTCCTTTGCCGCCTATCTGGCGAAACAAATCGTCCAACCATTGGGGCTCTCGGCGACGAGTTTTCGCGGCGGCGAGATCGAAACCACGCTTGGAGATACCGGCCGCCTTGGCATGGCTCTGGTCAATCGCGGCGTGCTTCCAAGCGGGCGCATTCTCGAACCGGCAAGTGTCGTAACGCTGGAAACCACGCACTTCGCGATGCACCCGGCGCTGCCGGGATGGGCCTATGGTTTCGCGGAAATGCGCCGCTACGGTTGGCGCGCGCTGCAACAAGACGATGCAAAAGCCGGCTTCTCCGCGCGGCTGGTGATCGTTCCGGATGCCAAGCTCGCTTACGTCACGGCCGTCCGCGGTCGAAGCGACGCGGCGTTCTGGCGGACGCTGGACGACGGTCTGTTCGACAAATTACTGATGCGAAACTCAGCGGGTTTTTCCAATGCCGCTTCGAGCATGCCCGCCCCGGCCTTGGAGCCAGCCAGCGCGATAGCAGGAATTTACGAACTGAGCCACAATCCCGTAGGCGCATTTTCGACCCTTAAAACTGGTAATAACCGGCTTGAGGTTCGCGCCGGAGCCAACGGCTCGCTGATTTTCTCGGGCGCCGAAAACGCGACGCTGACGCTGCGGCCCGGCCTTTATTGGGCAACCGCAGACGGCAATCTTAATGCTGTCGTCCACGACGGCGATTTGCTGCTGAGCACGGGTCTTTATCGGCCGATCATCTGGTACAAACGTCCGGCTACCTATGCTTTGCTTGCACTGTTGATGGCGGTTGCAACGATCGGCATCGCGCTCTTGCGGCAAACCAACCCAGCCGTCATGTTCGGGGATCGCATCGACACCGCCTCTCATCAGGACAAAAACGCATGACTAGAATATTTCCGGCCTTTCTCGACGACGACGATCCCGAAAGGGAAAAAAAAGAAAACGAAGGCATGAAGCCGGATCTGCCGATGGCGCCGGTGCAGATGGCGCTGTTCAAATCGCGCACGGTCTTGATCTTCGGCGAAATCGACATGAAAGTGGCGGAACGCGTCTGCGGCCAGTTGCTCGCCTATGCCGCGGAAGGCAGCGGCGACATCCGCGTCATCATCAACTCCCCGGGCGGCCATGTGGAATCGGGCGATACCATCCACGACATGATCCGGTTCTGCGGCCCGCGGGTGAAAATGATCGGCACCGGGTGGGTGGCCAGCGCTGGCGCGCATATTTTCCTCGGCGCCGAGAAGCAAAACCGCTTCTGCTTGCCGAATACGCGTTTTCTGCTGCATCAGCCGCTGGGCGGCGTAACAGGCCAAGCCTCGGATATCACCATCGAAGCCGAGGAAATCATCAAGATGCGCGAGCGGATTAACCGTATCATTGCTCGCGAGACTGGTCAGCCCTACGAAAAAATCGTCGACGATACCGACCGCAATTTCTGGATCGGGGCGGACGCCGCGGTCGCCTATGGGTTGGTTGCTCGCGTGGTATCGCGAACGGACGAAGTTTAGCGTTCTGACGCCGCGAGCGCATTCAGCACGGCATCGATCGGCAGCAGCACGCAAGCGTAACGATTGCGGTAAGTCGCGGCGCCGGTGAGCGCGGCATAATCCTCAAAAGGCGGCGGCGGCGCTTCGCCTTTCTGCAGCATAGTGGCCACTTGCCCGCGCAGGCTTCGTACGGCCGCTTCGTCTGCGCTTTCCACATGAGCACCCAGGATCGATGCGGATGCTTGCGCCAAAACGCAGGCATGGGTTTGGTGAGCGATCGCCGTAATACGCCCATGACCGTCCAGCCGCAGAGTGACGGAGACGCGATCGCCGCACGCCGGATTGTAAGCAGTGCCTTCAGCGTCCGATGGATCAAGCCTGCCCGCACCCACGGCATTGGCGGCGAGGCGCAACAATTCCTTGGCATAAAGCGGATCGCTCATGGCCGTGCGCCTAGCGCGCGCAAGGCGGCAAGCGCCTCCGGCGTGTCGATATCGCGCAGCACGCCGGCATCGCTCTCGATTTCGCACAGCTGTTCCTGATGTTTGAACAGCAGGTCTTTCGCGCCGGAATCTCCGGTGAGCGCAGCGATTTCAGGGAAAAATTCCTTCGCCCACAGAACCGGGTTGCCACGTTTGCCGCCGTGCATCGCGATGCATATGGCGCGGCCATCTGCCGGTGAAAAGGCAGCAATCATCCGATTGAAGAGTTGAGCACGGATTTCCGGCATGTCGCCCAGCAAGATCAATGCCCCATCGGCGCTGGAGGGCAGTGCTGCGATGCCGGTTTTCACCGAAGTAGAAAGCCCTTCGCGGAAATCGGGATTATGCGCGAACTGCACATCCAGACCTCTCAGCGCGGCTTCGATCTTCGCGGCCTGGTGTCCAGTGACGACGACTATCGGCCGCGCTTCGCTGCTTAATGCCGCTTCCACCGTCCAGCGCAGCAGTGGTTTCCCGTGCCACTCCTCGAGCAATTTGTTCGCGCCCATTCGCGACGACAGACCTGCTGCCAATACCACTGCGCCGATTCGCGGTGCGCGCAAAGGCGCATGCTCCGCATCGCGCGGCTGCGGACGGCTGGGGATTTCCTGCAGCAATCCACCTACGCCCATGCGCATAATGTCCGCGCTTGTCACGGGAACGCCGGCGAACAAACGCAGCAGCACGAAATCGAAGCCATTCACTTTGGGCGAGCGCGCGCAGCTAGGAAGACCGACGGCCGGCTTTCCGTCCAATTGGCCGAGCAGCAGCAGGTTGCCGGGATCGACCGGCATGCCGAAATGGCAAATCTCGCCTCCCGCTTCCGTGATCGCCGCTGGAATGACGTCGCGCCGGTCGGTGATCGCCGAAGCGCCAAATACGAAAAAAATATCCGGTCCCGTGCTTTGCGCTTCGCGCAGCGCATCGGTTACGGCTTCGGTCCGGTGTGCAGCCCGGCGCTCGAAGACGATGGCGCCACCAAGCGGAGCAAGCCGCGCTTCGAGTGCCGAACGATTTTTATCGAGCAAGGACGATTTTTGGCCGGGTAGGGAAGTCGAAATCAGCGCCGCCCGCAACGCCTTGAATGGCGCAACGCGAATTGGAGCTTTGTCTGCGGCACAGGCCGCAGCCTCAACTGCGGAAGCAGGCGCGGCATAGGGAATCACCTTCACCGTTGCCACCATTTCGCCCGGTGCAACCGTCGCGTAAGGTGCAAGGGTTGCGACGGTGATCGATTCGTCGATTCCATTGACCGCATCGATGCCGGAAGCGTTGAGGACGACAATTCCTGATTTCTCGGCATAAAGATTGGCGCGGCCGGTAAAGGCGGCGCCGAGTCTGACCCCATCTCCTGCCAGAGCTTTTGCGACGCGGCTTGCCGCTTCATCCTCGGGTACGTCGCTTGACTCAAGACGCGCCGCGGTCACCCGCTCGACACCAGTCTCGGCCAAGGCTGCCAAATCGGCTTTTGCCAGGAGACGGCCTTTCTTGAACAGGCGGCCGCCCGCGCGAATACTGTGCACGAGAATAGCGCCCTCAGCTTCGCCGAGTGGAAAAGTCCCAAAACGCATAAGTCAAATTAGGTAGCAAATGCCTCCGGAGCAACGGTGACGGGCGGCGGCGCATCGCCCCTGCTGCGCGTCTTCTCGCGCGGCAGGCGCAAGGACGCGCGCAAACCCACAACGGTGCTTCCATTGCGCCGGTTCTCCAGCACCACATCGCCGCCATGTTCCCGGGCAATCGAACGGGTCAGAGTGAGGCCAAGGCCCGAGCCTCCGGTCGCATTGTTCCGCGATTCCTCGAGACGTACGAACGGCTCGAAGACTTCCTCCAGCCGGTCTTCGGGAATACCCGGACCGCTGTCGTCCACTGTCGCGACGAAAAAGTCCGGCTCCGTTTTCAGCGTGACTCGAGCCGAGCCGCCATAACGGACGGCATTCTCGATCAGGTTTCGCATGGCGCGGCGGATTTCGTTGGGACGGCAACTGGACGGCGCCAAACCCTGAATATCGACTGTCACAGGAAGATTAAGCTCGATTAGATCGTCGCACACGCTCTCGATGAGCGTCGCGAGGTCGACGCGGCGTTTTTCTTCGCCGGGCCCGGAACGCGCGGCCGATAACACCGCTTCGGTCAAAGATTGCAGTTCGTCGAGATTGCGGGTGAGGCGATCGCGGACTTCCTCGTCTTCCACGAATTCTGCGGTGATACGCATGGCTGCTAAAGGCGTGCGCAAATCGTGTCCAACGGCGGAGAGGAGCTGCCGATGGCTGTCCAGCGTGCGCGTGACGCGGTCGCTCATCTCGTTGAACGCCTTGGCCGCGTGCCTAATGTCTTCCGGTCCCCTGTCGGGGAGTCGCGGCGCCGTGCGGCCACGCGCTACTTCGTCGGCGGCGTAGGCCAGAGCCAAGAGTGGCCGGGAGACGCGGCCTGCGAGCCACGCCGCGGCAGCGCCGGTCAGGATGGTGCCGATGGCTGCTGCGATGAGAATAGCCGGAGCGGGAGACGGAGTCGGTGGGCGGACAAAGCGCGCAGTCAACCAGCCGTCGCCATTGGGAAAGGGCTGGGTGATTTCGAATGCGGCTCCATCATTGTCCAGCGCGGGGCCGGCGGGCACCGTCAGACGCACGCGCGCAGGCCCAAGCCTGGCCGTACGTTCTCCGGCTACGAGATCGGTGATGATTTGTTGTTCTTCTTGGCTCAGCCGGTGATCGGCAAAAGGTGGCGCGGGCAAAATCGAATAGCGAAAAAGATTTCCGCTCAGGGTCTCCACTGCCTGCTCGCGCCGTTGCGGGTCGCGAATGCTGATGACGTAGCGGAACACCGCGGCAATGCGGTCCACCGCGGCCGTGATGCGTGCGGTTTGCAATTCGCCCTCGCGGCCGATTTCCACGATGGCCACAACCGCAAGGTTGGAAAAGATCACCGCCGCCGTGACCACGGCGACGAATTGAGACCTGAGCGTCGAGAAAGCGCGCATCAGAAAATCTCCACGTCCGAGGTGAACATATAACCGCCGCCCCATACGGTTTTAATGTAGCGGGGATTTTTCGGATCCTGCTCGATCTTGCGGCGAAGCCGGCTGACTTGGTTGTCGATGGAACGATCGAAGACTTCGGCATCGCGGCCTTTGGTAAGGTCGAGAAGCTGCTCGCGGGAAAGCGCCACCTTCGGGCGTTCGAGGAAAGCCATCAGCAGCTTGAATTCGCCGCTGGAAAGCGGAAGCGCCAAGCCTTCTGGTCCGACGATCTCGCGTTGCGCGGCGTTGAAGGTCCATTCGCCGAAACGATAGCGCTCGGCGGTCGGCCCGCGCAGCCGCGGCGGCAACGTGTTGGTGCGGCGAAGCACGGCACTGACGCGCGCCAAAAGCTCGCGTGGATTGAAGGGCTTTGCGACGTAATCGTCCGCTCCAACTTCGAGCCCGACGATGCGATCCAGTTCGTCACCGCGGGCCGTCAGCATAATCACGGGAATGCCGGAGTTCTCGCGGATCGAGCGGCACAACGACAGCCCATCTTCGCCCGGCATCATGATGTCGAGGATGACGAGATCGATCCCCGAGGTGCGCATCAAACGCCGCGCCGCCTGCGCGCCATCCGCCGCAGTCGCGCGATAGCCGCTCTCTTTCAAATAGCGGACCAGCGGCTCGCGGATGTCGCGAGCATCGTCGACAACCAGGATATGCGGCTGTACGCCGCTTTCAGTCACCGGTTTTGCCTTTTGTGGGTTGCTGCTTAACATCCTCAATCGTCCATCGCGCGCAAAGCTCGAAGCTGTCGCAAAATATGTCATTCGCCGGAAAACGGCAAAGAGCGATGCCTTTCCGGGCTATTTCAAGAAAAATTTGGCACTATCTTGCGGTTTTCTTATGGCCGTTCGAGTTCACGGCCATCGCACGTGAACCCCTTGCCGGGCGGCCCCCCAATACCCAACCGCCCGGCTTTTTTTAGCCTTTTCGCAATTGCGCGGTCATTTGGCCGAGAATTGCGATGGCGATTTCGGCCGGCGAACGTGCGCCGATATCGAGGCCGATGGGCCCGTTGATCCGGGCCAGTTCGGCGCCGGAAAAGCCTTGCGCCTTCAGCCGTTCGAGACGGCGCGCATGGGTCGTCTTCGAACCAAGTGCGCCAATATAGAAGGCGTCGGACTTAAGCGCGGCGGCGAGCGCGGGGTCATCGAGCTTAGGATCATGCGTCAGCGCGACAATGGCGCTGCGCGCGCCCAATGGCACGGAGTTGAGCGCCTCATCCGGCCAGGCATGGGAAAGGGCGATTCCCGGAAAGCGCTCTGCCGTCGCAAAGGCGGTGCGCGGATCGATGATCCGAACCGCGTAATCGGCAAGAGAGGCCATTCGCGCCAGCGGTTGGGCAATATGCACCGCGCCGATGATCGCAAGGTCGAGCGGTGGATTGAAAACCGTCAAGAACCAGCTTTTCCCGTCGATTTCCACGCTCGCGCTTTGGTCGCGCCGCGCCTGCGCGCGGGCGGCATCGGCGAGCGCATCGCCGCTGCGCTCCTCGGGAAAAAGCACGCGGTTTTCCCCGCTCTTGAGATCGGTCGCGAGCACGACGGCACGCTTCTCATCGCGAGCGCGCTTCACCTCCGCAACGGCGTTCCGCCCGGCCGTCTCGAGAACCGGCGATACATGGATTTCAATCGTACCGCCGCAGGCGAGGCCGACCGCCCAGGCATCTTCATCGCTGACGCCGAATTGCAGATTACGGTCCTTGCCATCGCCGAGCGCGGCCTGCGCTTCGGCAATCACCGAGCCTTCGACACAGCCGCCCGATACGGATCCGCTAAAGGCTCCATCATCACGCACAGCCATTTGGCTGCCGGCCGGACGGGGGGCCGAACCCCAGGTGCGCGTGACAGTCGCCAGAGCCACTTTGCGTTTGCCCAGCAGCCATTCATCGGCGGAAGCGAGTGCGTCGGAAGGCCCAGTGTTCATCGCTTGACTATAGCATTGCCGCGGCAACCGCGCGCCTAGCCATCACATTGACGAGGTGGGCGCGGTACTCGGCTGAGGCGAAAAGGTCGGAATTCAACCCATCGGCTGCAACGGCGATTTGCGCAAGGGCTTCCGGCCTGAAGTCGCGTACAAGTGCTGCCTCCATCTCCGGGACGCGGAAGACGCAGGGCGCCGCGCCCGTCACCGCGACGCGGACGCCATCTGTGTGCACGGCCACAAACACTCCCACCATCGCGTAGCGCGAAGCGGGATTGGGAAATTTGGCGTAGCCCGCGCGACGCGGTACGGGGAAGACCACTTCGGTGACAATCTCACCCGCTTCCAAAGCGGTTTCGAACATGCCGGTGAAGAATACATCGGCAGCTATGGTTCGCTGCGTTGTCTTCGCCGTCGCGCCTAGCGCCAGCAAGCCGGCCGGATAATCCGCAGCCGGATCATTATTGGCGATCGAGCCGCCAAGCGTTCCTTTATGACGCACAGCGGGATCGCCGATCAGGCCGGCAAGAGCGGCGAGGGCGGGAATCGCGTTGCGCACTTCAGCCGAGGCGGCGACTTCCGCGTGAGGCGTGGCTGCGCCGATCGTAAGCCTATCGCCGGCGCGCCGGATGAAAGAAAGCGAGGAAATCCTGCCAATGTCGATCAGCTCTGCCGGGCTCGCCAGTCTTTGCTTCATTGTTGGAATCAAGGTTTGGCCGCCGGCGAGGTAGCGCGCATCCGATGATTGCTGGAATAGCGCTTCGGCTTCGGCCAAAGTTTCGGGCCGCAAATAGCGGAATAACGATGTGTACATCGAATTACCGAGCCTCGGCTGCGGCGCGGATGGCCTTGATGATGTTGAGATAGCCGGTGCAGCGGCAAATATTGCCCTCGAGCTCGTGACGGATGGTCGTCTCATCGAGCTGTTTGTGTCGCGCCAGCATATCGACCGCGGTCATGATCATGCCCGGCGTGCAGAATCCGCATTGCAGCCCGTGATGCTCCTGAAATGCCGCCTGGACCGGATGCAGCCGGCCGTCTTGACCGAGTCCTTCGATGGTGAGGACGGCGTCTCCGTTCGCTTGCACCGCAAACATCGTGCAGGATTTCACGGCGCGTCCGTTCACATGCACAACGCACGCCCCGCATTGGCTGGTGTCACAGCCGACATGGGTTCCGGTCAGGTGCAGGTGGTCGCGCAAAAAATGCACAAGCAGTGTGCGGTCCTCGACGTCGCCCTTTACCGGTGCGCCATTTACGGTTAGCGACAGTGCCGTCATGCGTCCTCCGCTAATTGCTTTAGATGACTAATTGGCCCGCGCGCGGCCGTCCAGAGCTAAAGGACGATCGAGAAAACGATCAGCAAAATCGCGATGATTCCGATCAGCCCGGCGACCCAGATCTGGGGCGCGAGCCCTTCGTCGCGAGGATTGATACCGGCTTGCACTGCGCGTGCGGCGGCCCGCGGCGATGTTGCGGTTTTTCCCTTCATCAGACTCGCGAATTTGCCGAAGAACTCGTCGGCCAAGGATTTCACGGCGCCGTCGATCAGCCTTTGTCCGACCTGGGCAAGCCGTCCGCCGATTGCGGCTGTGGCCTCATATTCGAGGATCGTGCCGGCGTCCGCCGCGGAAAGGCGCACCTCGGATTGGCCGCGCGCAAAACCAGCAGCGCCGCCTTGACCCTCGCCCTTCAAGATCATGGCATGGGCGACTCCGGGCGGCGGCAGCAGCTCCTCGATCTCCACTTTGCCCTGAAAGCGCGCCTTCACCGGGCCGATCTTTAGTGTTGTCGCCGCTTGGAATTCGCGATCGGAAAGTTGTTCGACCTTCTCGCAGCCTGGGATGGAAGCAGCTAATACGGCGGGATCGTGCAGTGCCGCCCAAACCTTCTCCGGGCTCGCGGGAATGGTGTATTTGCCTTTGAATTCCATGGGATGGCTTAATCCAACGCTAGCCGCGCTTAATCGCGGCGGGAAAAGTAAAATCTCGCTCTTACGGGGCGAATCGCGGCTTCTCGCAGCGTCATATTTGTGTTAATTTTCTTTTAATTGTCTTGGGGGATGGGGCAAGGCCGTGAGCACAGATACAATTATAACGTCTTCACCGGAAAATGGTGAAGCGGTCGTTCAGGTCGCGGGGAAAATCAAGTGGTTCGATACCGTCAAGGGCTACGGCTTCATCAAGCCGTCCGACGGTGTACATGGGGACATTCTTCTCCATCAATCCTGCGTGCGGCAATCGGGATTCAAGCTCGCGCAAGAGGGCGCCCGCGTTCTTTGCGAGGCGGTGCAGCGGCCGAAGGGCTTTCAGGCGGTCAAGGTCCTGGAGCTTGACAACAGCACGGCTACTCCGGTCGCCGATGCGAGTCGCGAACCGCGCCACATGACGGCGCCCGAAGGGCCGGCGTTTGAGGCGACGGTGAAATGGTTCAACCGCGGCAAGGGTTATGGCTTCGTTTCGCGCGACCCCAATTCGCCCGACGTGTTCGTCCACATGGAGACGCTGCGGCGTTCGGGCATTCGGGAGCTGTTTCCCGGCCAGAGGGTCAAGGTTCGCGCGGGCGACGGGCCAAAGGGACAGCTCGCGGCCGAAATCGTCGTCCTCGACGCGTAATTTGGTCTCATTTCCTTTCGGCGTCCCGGGCGCTAGCGTTGCACCATGCGTTACCTTTTCGCTTTCCTGATCGCTTTTGGGCTGACCGCATCGGCTTTTGCCGAGGAAATCACGGCACCGCAGCCGACTCTGCCTTTGGCGTCGCTCATCATCGAGACTGCAAAAGGTCCAGTGCGGTTCACCGTGGAAATGGCGACGACGGGGTCGCAGCAGGAACGCGGGTTGATGTTCCGCAAGTCGGTGGCGCCCAACGCCGGCATGCTATTCGATTTCGGCGATGAGCAGGAAGAAGCCTTCTGGATGAAGAACACGCTCATTCCGCTCGACATGCTGTTCATCAAGGCGAATGGGACGATTGCGCGGATTGCCGCAAACGCCAAGCCGCTTTCCGAGGACGCCATTCCTTCTTATGAGCCGGTGCGCGCGGTGGTCGAAATCGCCGGCGGTCGCGCGGCGCAATTGGGTTTGAAGCCGGGCGACACAGTGCGGCAAGCCATCTTCGGCAACATGGGCCGGTAACCTACACTTTGCCTTCCCCCCGCGAAGCGAAGAGAAATCGCCGGAGGCGATTTCCGCCCGAGGGGCGCGAAGCGCCGGAAGGGGGGCTCACCTTGAACCCCGCTCTTTCCGCCTGTATCTCCTCTCCCGGCCGGGGCGTGGCGCAGCCTGGTAGCGCATCTGCTTTGGGAGCAGAGGGTCGCGTGTTCGAATCACGCCGCCCCGACCAGCCTTCGCCGTTCGGGCTTCGGCTGGCAAGCCAGCCATAGGAGGTTCTGATGCTAGCGCGGATTTATCAACCGGCCCGAAACGCCATGCAATCGGGCAAGGCGCACACCAAGAAATGGGTGCTGGAATATGAGCCCGAACGGCCGCAGGAAATCGAACCACTGATGGGCTGGACCGCCTCCTCGGACATGCGCCAACAGGTGAGTCTCGATTTCGACACCCTGGAAGAAGCGCTGGCCTATGCGAAGAAAAACAACATTCCCTATCAAGTCTTCGAGTCGCATAAGACTTCGGCGAAGGCGAAATCCTATTCCGACAATTTCCGTTTCGACCGTAAAGTGCCATGGACGCATTGAGCGGAAGTCAGAATGCAGAACACGGAAGCCGGAGAATTTGCTATTCCGATCCCCGTATTCTGTCTTCTGATACGGACCCCGTAGCTCAGCCCGGATAGAGCAACAGCCTTCTAAGCTGTGGGTCGCTGGTTCGAATCCAGCCGGGGTCGCCACTTGAAAAAGGGCGCATGCCGAAAAACGGGCTGTTGAAGCGATACAAGTGATACTCCGTTCGGTTTGCTGATGTTTTCCGGCTGGCAAGTGATATTCGGTATCGGTTCACGCAACACCGGTTGCGGGGTCCTTCGACGTGCTATGTCGAATACGGGTCGAATACGGTGACAGGAGTAACGATCCCCATAGCAAGTTTGACCGGGGTTCGTGTTCCTGTCACCCTATTCTGCCCGGGCATACGGTCCGCTTTGGAGGCGGTGGTGCGGCGGCAGGTGTGGATATTGACTGCTATCCTTGGCGTCTTCGTTGCCGCGGCAGCGGCGGGCCAGACGCGCGAAGAAAACGCCATGCGCTGCGCGGGCCCAGCCGCCAATCCCGATCTCGCCATCGGCGCTTGCACGGCGCTCATCCAATCGGGACAAGAAACACCGGCCGGCCTTTCCGTCTTTTTTTTCTCCCGCGCCACCGCTTACGACAGGCAACAGCAATATGACCGCGCCATCGCCGATTACGGCCAAGCCATCCGGCTCGCCCCCGATCGTGCGGCTAAGTCTTTCAATGCGCGCGGCTTCGATTATCTCCGCCAAGGCGACAGCGGCCGCGCCATCGCCGATTTCGATCAGGCGATCCGGCTTGATCCGAATCTTGCCGAGGCGTTCTATCGCCGCGGCGCCGCCTACAGCGACGCGCGCCAAAACGATCGCGCATTCGAGGATTTCGATCGGACGACCCGGCTCGACCCGAACAATGCGTTCGCCTTCAATGCCCGCGGCTTCTTGTACAGTTTGAAAGGCGACACCGAGCACGCCATCGCCGATTACGACCAGGCCCTCCGGCTCGATCCGAATTATGCCCTGGCCTTCAACAATCGCGGCATCGCCTACAGTCTCAAAGGCGACGCCGACCGCGCCATTGCCGACTACGATCGGGCCATCCGGCTCGATCCGAATTATGCTTTGCCCTTCAACAATCGCGGCATTGCCTATTTAAGCAAGCACGATTGCCTGCACGCCATGCAGGATTTCGCCAAAGCGGCGCAGCTCAATCCCAATTCCGCCGTTCCGGCCGCCGCGGCCCCCTGCGCTTCGCCCGCAAAGCCCTGATTGCTTCATCATTCCGTCGTTTCCGGCGCAAGTGTTTTGCGCAAAACAGGTTGGCGGCGGAGGCGCGCACCGCGAAAAATCCGGTTGTCCAAATTAAACTTTATCGGCGATGCCCCCTTCCGTCCGGCGTCGCCCACGGGCTCCGCCGGACACCTTCCCCCACGCTTTGCCGGGGGAAGGGCATGCTGCGAAAAACGTATGCTGAAGTGTCCAAGTGTTCGGAAGCTCGATTTTATCGATGTTATTTGCACGTTGCTGAAGTGTACGCGGAAGTGTACGGACAGCGGCGGAAGTGTACGCGGCGCGCTCTTTTACCGGTAAAAAAATTGCGCCCGGAAGCGTTGTCGGCGCCGGGCGCAATTTTGATCAAGGCTGAAACACCTATCTCCATCCCCGGGGATGCGCAACCAAGTGTTTTGCGCAAAACACTTGCTGCTGAGTCAGTCGCGACAATCCGTTCGGCAAAATCGCGCTGTGTTTTAAACTACCCCCACCCGAAATTTGCTCCGCAAATTTCGTTTCCGGGCGGCGACAGCTCCGCTGTCGCAAACTCGCCCTTCAACCCCACAAGGTGGAGGTAGGTTCGAGTTCGACGCTGAAACGAAGTGCGCCCGGACGCGGTGTCGGC
>Ga0307477_10000535_pt1 | contig 41321 bp, 37 predicted proteins | sample atmos_gasesECM2C_FD_203316 | JGI IMG/M metagenome (GOLD analysis project Ga0307477, IMG submission 203316) | Hardwood forest soil microbial communities from Morgan-Monroe State Forest, Indiana, United States - atmos_gasesECM2C_515 | ecosystem: Environmental > Terrestrial > Soil > Temperate... | reverse complement strand
ACGAATTTCCCGCCGATAAAGGCCTGATTCCTGAGGGTGAGGCGGCGAGCCTCAGCCCGCCAATCGATTGCCAGATTCATTTTTGCCTCGCAAAGCTGTCGGCATCATAACGAATAAGGGGCTGGGGGAGGGCCCAAAATGCCTAACCAGGTTTCCCACGAAGCGTGGCGAGAAGCACGGGCGCCCCGCGCCTCGCGGAACCGGCAATGAGGAAAGTGAAAAAAACGCCGTCCAATGTCGAGCTTCGCCTGCTACGACACTGCCCCTATTCGGGCGGCGGAGCTAGTTTTCCAACTACTGACTCCAGCACGGTAGTGCAGCGGATAAGGTCGCCGAGGAGTTTTTCGTCAACCTCTGAATACCCTTCATACTCAACCAGGTTTCGACTGCTATGGCACTTCGCAAGCACCCGCCAAATCTCCGGTCCTAAACCGGCCGTGCTCGCCAGGGCTTGAAATACCAAGTACCTGCCATTGGGCCGATACCCCTTTAGGCGTAGAGCAGCAAGCGCAAACCCGTGCGCTGCATTATAGGCCAGATCGAATCGACTTTCGGGTGACAGCACCTGATCGCGTGCGTCAGCCAGGCGCCTCTTGGCCGACGTTACCAAGCCGACGAATTCCGAGCGTTTGCATTCCTCAGCTTTGAGTTTACCGACATTTACCAGGTTTTTGAGGTTTTCGTCGCTCATGCCGGAAGATCATCTTCCGATCCGAAGATGAAAATTTTCGGTTGGCTACGAACACCCAGAATAAAAGGATTCTTTTGACGTAGTTTTCGTTCAAACTCTTCGGGAGAAACGACCGTTGGATTTATGGGGCGGCTCAAAACCGTTTCCGCATTCTGTAGCGCCGCGAACAGTTCAGAGTAGTTCAGGTCATCGCTCAAGACCATCAGATCAATATCACTTCGCGCAGTGTCGGTCTTCTTTGCGACTGATCCGTACACAAACGCTACTTTGATTTTCGTTGCCTGCGGCTCTAACGCCTGCCTAAGGGGTTCACTCAAACCGACTGTCTTAAGAATCAGGCTGTGCAGTTCGGGGAAGATGGGTGAATTGCGATTGGCGCGATAGTGTTTGCGATTTCCTGACCGTTCGACAGAGACCAGTCCGCTGCGTTCAAGGCGCAAGAGTTCCCGTTCAACTGCACCTGAACCTGAGTCCACTTTTCTGACAATCTCGGAGATGTAGAAGCTGGAATCGGGATGCCCAAAGATGAGCCCGAGCACGCGCTGGCGCACGTTAGGAAAAAGGGCACTCGAAAGACTTACTTGGCTCAAAACTGTCGGCCCCATTTTGGGTTCGATACGCCCCAAAATGGGGAGGATGAGCGATTAAGTCAAGCCCCATTTTGGGTACGATATTGCCCAAATTGGGTGCATTCTTGTCCAGTAATTTCGCAATTCTTATAGGTTCAGCGGCTTCGGAACTGCACAACTGGAAGTCAGATTTTACAGATATTTTTTGCACGTTGCTGAAGTGTACGCAGAACTGTACGCGAATTGCAGAAGTGTACGGAGCATGTTCAGCAATGTTCTTGCCGGCCCGGCAACTCGATAGAAAACTTGTCGTCATGTCTGCACGTCTGCACGAAAGCTATATTTTATCGGCCTTTTTGCACGTTGCGGGGTTGCACGCGAGGCTGCACAGTTGCACGGAGGCCGTTTGCGCAGCTTCGACTCGACCAAGGAGACTGCCTTTTTCGCAACTGCCACGCCAAGCGCCACATTGCGGTCAAAGCCCCTTTGACGTTCCGAGCTGGCGAGTTCCGCGGTGTCGTATCCGCTCATGGGAGGCCTCCGGAGGTCCTGAAAAAGCCGGCGCCCGGTAGCTCTTTCAGCTCCGGGCGCAATTTCGATCAAGGCTGAAACACCTACTTCCATCCCTGGGGATGAGCAAGCGTGTGTTTTGCGCAAAACACTTCGCCGAAGCTCATGCCGGGCCCTGCGCGCGCCGAATTTTTCTCCCGGAAATGCTGGCGTCCGGCAGCGTTCTCAGCTCCGGGCGCAATTTTCAATAATTGCTGAAACACCTATCTCCATCCCCGGGGATGAACAAGCATGTGTTTTGCGCAAAACAGTTTGCCGAAGCCCATGCCGGGCCCTGAGCGCGCCGAATTTTTCTCCCGGAAATGCCGGGCGTCCGGCAGCGTTCTCAGCTCCGGGCGCAGTTCTCAACTATTGCCGAAACACCTATCTCCGTCCCCGGGGATGACCGACCAAAAATGCACCCTTCGCGGCTGCGCAGCTCCGGCTCGACCAAGGAGACTGCCTTTTAGACGTGTGCGCCAATCGACCAGCTTTGTGTTATGATTTCCACCATGCAAAGTCGCGAGGTAGTCGATCGGTTAAAGAAAAGCCGGGCCGCACTTCAAGCGCGCGGTGTTCGCTCGCTTGCGATCTTCGGCTCGACTGCGCGCAACGAAGCGCGACCCGACAGCGACGTTGATGTCGTGGTGGAGCTCGATGCCACACGACGTTTGAGCTTGACCGAGCTTTCGGACATCAAGTTTTATCTCACCGATTTGCTTGGCGTGCGCGTCGATCTGGCGCTCAGAAATCGGTTGCGGCCCGGCTATCGAGCGGCAATAGAGAGGGACCTGATCTCGGTCTTCTGAATGGTTCAGCGACGCTCCCCGCGAGAACGCTTGCTCGACATCGACAATGCGATCTCGAAAATTGACTTGTTCCTCACCGGAAAGGACATGGGCGCCTTTTCGAAAGATCCGATGCTCCACGACGCAATCGTTCAAAATCTAAGCGTGATTTCCGAAGCGAGCCGGTTTCTGCCGGATGAGGTGAAACTTCGCGAACCGGGCATACCGTGGCGCAACGTGGCCGATATCGGAAATTGGCTCCGCCATGGCTATGATGTCCTCGATGACGAAATTCTGTGGGAGACGATCAAGCGCGATTTGCCGGCATTGAAGGTAGCAGTCGGTCGTTTGCTGGCGGCCAGTTAGACGACGACACAGAAATCGTCTCTGGCCCCGATTTACCTTCACGTTGCAGGGTTGCACGCTGCTCCGTGGACCTGCACGCCTTCGAATAACTTAATTTAGGAAACGGTGCCGTGATGCAGCGGCGTATTTGCAAGAGCTTATGATTTTCGGACGAATTTCAGCCGCCGTTCGTTGCGTAGGCCCTCAGAGCCTTCGACTTTCTTGCTGTGATAGGCGGCTTCAATCACTTGATCATCAGTCAATTTGAGCTTTGCAGCAAGTTGGGAAACCGAAAGGGAATCGTCGTTTGGCGCGATCTTGCGCGCCAATTCTTCTTCAACGGCGATCATTCGCTTATGACGGGCTACGCGATAAGAACCATACCCATACGCGGCTACCCCGGCTGTGATTATCGTCGCTAAATCGGCGATGGTATCCAAGCGGTCCATTTCGCCCTAGTTTGAATTTCCATCAAATGCTTCGTCGATAGCCGCTTCGCAAGCCTTCACCGCATCAGCTTCTGTGCCTTTGACGGAACCATGCAGCGGACTCCCATTCACGTAGTCCTTCTTTGGATAAGCATCCCAAGTCCATTCTGTCCCATCGGTGGAATGGATGACATATTCGATGTTGCGGTGTGTCTTTTTCATGTTGAAGTTGTCGCCACCAATTTTTCGCGCAGGGGCTAAAGGTGAGCGCGAGGAAAATTCCTCGCGCGCCTCCCTCGAAGCTATCCCGCGATCTTAGGCATCATATCGCTGAGCGCATGCTGCATCTCGGCTTTGGAAACAGCACGTCCGTAAACGTATGCATTCCACGCCTTGATAATCATCGCGTTACGAACGTTCTCGTGCATGCGGTTGTTGCTTGCGCTGCTCACGCGTACAAGCTCGCTTTGCAAATAGCGTGACGGTGCGCGAGCCTTCTTCGCACGGCCACTCGCCCATTCTTCATAGAAAGCATCGGCTTTTCGCGCATCTTTCTCGGCGAACAGATAGTGAAGGGCGGCAAGTGGGCCAACCGGATGGTGGCTGGTTTTCCGAACCGCCAGCGCTGCATCGACAGACTGTTCGATACGATCCGCATCGAATTTCTCACGATATGCTGTTAGCAATTCCTCATTCGAGAATTGCGCGCCACGATTGCCGGGGTCATCGCTTGTCAAAATCAGGAGCCAGCGTACTGTCACCGAAACGTGGTTGGCATGACGCACGCCCTGAATCGAAAATACGTCCGCACCGTTGCGATTCTTGCCGATGTCCATGCGCGCGAACAGGCGCGGATCAATACCAAACACGACATGCGTTTTCAGGGCGCGATTGGCCCGCACGGTCGCGGCTAAGCGATTCTGCCCGTCCTTGAGAAAGCCATCGGAGCCAAATTTGATTGTATCACCTGTGAGGCCCCACAAGCCTGCGTTAAGATCATTTGCGTAAAGCTTGATCTTCGCTGGCTTTCTGGGACGGTTCTTGTCGTTCAATTCCGTTAAAACGTATTCCGCCAGCTTGGGAGAAAATTCGATCACCCTGCTATTCTCGGGTGGGCTCTTGATAAGTTCGGAAAGAATCGCGATTTGATCGCGCAGCGGCATTCCCGGCTTAATTTTCCGATCTGGTTTCGCATTCGGCGCGTTTGCTCGAAGCGTCGTCACATTTTCAGAAGTCATTGTCGCGTCCTTTCGATTGCGATTTGGTTTGTACCGCAGCGTCCTTGCGATTGCTTTGGCTAAATCTCTTTATACGCATTATGATTTCACGGCAATCGAATTTCATATAAGTCTTGTAAGACATTGAAATCATGTACGTTATATGTGAAAAATCGCAAATAAAATCACATTTTTTCTCACCTTTTGTCCACAGTTTTTGATCGAAAAAAGTTTGGCATGAGAGCCCGGTGCCCACCGCCCAAATTCGTATATTGCTTCGTATAGGTGCCGCTTTTATGTGTACCGGCACGCGAGCTAATTTGCTAAGATCATTGTGCAATTCGGAAATTTTGTACTCACCCGAAACGTCCTTCCGCTTCAGCCAGCTTTTTTCTACGAGTCGGTGTATGGCGAGCTAGGAAACTCGACGGTGGGTGTTATTGGGGCGACCGATCCGTTTGGCACAATCGCGCGTCTGGAATACGCCCGCCTGCGCGGCCGAAGCCGCTACGGCGCGGCGAAGGCCCAAAAACGCGCGTCATGCTGAGGAGCCCGGCCGTCTTTCGAGGCTCGCTTCGCGAGCGCCTCAGGATGACGGCCGGGCCTCGAAGCACGCGTTTTCGTTTCGGGGCTGCGACAACTCCGCTGATGCCGACCGCACTCGACCCACAAGGGGAGGCGGGTTTCGGAAAACTATTTAATTTTGCCCTCTTTGAATTCCACGTGCTTGCGCACTTTTGGATCGTATTTCTTGACCGACATTTTTTCGGTCATGGTGCGGGTGTTCTTTTTCGTCACATAGAAAAAGCCGGTATTGGCCTCGCTGTTGAGCCGGATTTTCACGGTGGTTGGCTTGGCCATGGCAATTCCTCGGTGCAAAAATACGAAGGGCGGCTAACCTAGCCAGCCGCCCTTCGCTGTCAAGACGTAGAACTGCGGGTTAGCCGCCGTTCGCTGCGCCGCGTGGCGGCAGATTCTGCACCAATGGGGGCTGCGGGCCGACTACGGCCTCGAGCGCTGCCTGCGCACATTCCTCGTCCACATTGGAGCCGCCGACGCCGATGGCGCCGAGGAACTGACCCTCTGCGACGATCGGCAGGCCGCCCTTATTGGCGAACTCGCCGTTCCAGAATCCCGCGCGGAATTCGCTGGCGCGTCCTTGCAGCACATTGTTCATCACGATGTGCGTCGATGCACGCGTGACCAGCGCCGTTTTCGCCTTGAGGATCGCGGTCGAAGTGTTGAGCTTGCCCTGACCATCCATGCGCTCGAAATAGATCATCTCGCCGAACGGATCCATGATGGCGACGGAAACCGCTACATTTTTCTGTCTGGCGTAGGCGATGCACGCGGCCGACATTTTCTTGGCGGAGTCGATGGACAGCGCGTATTTCTCGAGAATCTTCTGTGCCGGAGCGCCATGGATAACCAGGCTATCCAGAGATGCGGCGAACGCGCCGCCGGCAAAGACGGCCAGAGCCGTCGCTGCCGCTACCAATCCTGTACGAAATCTATGCATGGGTGCCTCCCGCAATTGCCGATGGAGAGGGGATAATGCGCTCTCTCCTCCAAACGTTCAATCGGCGGGGGGCCGGCAATAGCCGCCGCGCCTCGGCGAAACCGAGGCGCGGACGGAAGTTTCAAACTCGAAACCTATTTCAGCGTCACCAGATATGCGAGCACGTCGGCTTCGTCCTTGGGATCGGAAAAGCCCGGAAAGCCCATCTTCGTTCCCGGCACGACCTTCTGCGGGCCCATGAGATAGGTCTGCAGCTCGGCAACAGTCCAAGTCTTGTTCGCCTTCATCATTGCCGGCGAATACATATAGCCGGCAATGGTCGCCGACTTGCGGCCCACGACGCCAAACAGGTTGGGGCCGATCTTGTTTCCCGCGCCCTTTTCCGCCGTGTGGCAGACGGCGCAATTGTCCATGAACACATCTTTGCCTGCGCCCGCGTTGCCGGCTTGAGCCGCCTGCGCTGCTCCGGTCGCAAGCATGAGACCGGTTGCTGCGATGCTTGCCGTCAGGACCCGCATCGCCGATGTTGAAATCCGAGCCACGAAAACTCCCTCGATTATGTTTCCCTATGACCGCACGGTCATACTTAAGCATTACCATAAATCCAGGGCGGGATGGCAAATCGAAGGCGCTTCGCTTTGCCCCTCGCACAGCAAAACCGGCTGCGACTTTCGCGCGCACCCGAGGGGAAAGTCAGCGCCGCCGTCGCCCCCTGGATAGAACCGGCGGCTCGTCATCGGCCAGATCGAAGCGCAGACCGCCTGTCAAAGGCGTGGCTTCGGCCAAACGCACGCGGATCATATCGCCCAGACGGTAGATCGCGCCGCTGCGCTCGCCGGTCAGCGCATGGCGCTTCTCGTCGTGCCGGAAGAAATCGCCGCCCAATGAGCGCATCGGCAGGAGGCCGTCGGCGCCGGTTTCTCGCAGCCGTATGAACAGACCGAACCGCGTCACGCCCGAGATGCGGCCGTCGAAGACGGCTCCCACGCGGTCCTGCATGAAGGCGGCGACATAGCGATCGACGGAATCGCGCTCGGCCGCCATCGCGCGGCGCTCCGTCATTGAGATGTGGTCGGCCGTTTCCTTTAGCCGCGCGGCCTCGGCATCCGAAAGCCCGTCATCGCCCAGTTTAAGCGCACGGATGAGCGCCCGGTGAACGACGAGATCCGCATAGCGCCGAATGGGCGAGGTGAAATGCGCGTAGCGTTGAAGATTGAGTCCGAAATGGCCGATATTCTCGGGAGCATAGATCGCCTGCGCCTGAGTGCGCAGCACGACATCGTTCATCACTTCTTCATGCGGCGTGCCTTTGACGCGCGCGAGAATGCGATTGAAAGTTGCCGGCTTGATCACCTGGCCTTTGGCAAAGGGAATACCGATGGTCTTGAGGTAATCGGCGAAGGCGTAAAGCTTTTCCGTTCCAGGCTCTTCATGCACGCGATAGATCAGCGGCCGGCGCGCCTTTTCCAAGGTTTCGGCCGCTGCGACATTGGCCATGATCATGAACTCTTCGATCAGGCGCATCGATTCCAGCCGCTCGCGAAAGGCGATCGAGGCGATTTTGTCATCCTCGCCGAACACGATCCGCCGTTCGGGCAAGTCGAGATCGAGGGGCGAGCGTTCATTGCGTTCGATGACCAGCGCGCGATACGCGTTCCACAGCGGCTGCATAATTTTTTTCTGCAACGGCGATAATTTCCGGTCGGGCTTGCCGTCGAATGCGCGTTGCGCCTCGCTGTAAGTCAGCCGCGCCGCAGAGCGCATCAGTCCGCGCAAGAACTCATGTCCGCGTTTGCGTCCGTGCGAGTCGAACACCATCCGCACCGCCAGGCAGGCGCGTTCCTCGTTTTCCCGCAGCGAGCACAAATCGGCCGATAGGGCTTCGGGAAGCATGGGCACCACGCGATCCGGGAAATAGACCGAATTGCCGCGCTTGGCCGCTTCGCGATCGAGCGCCGATTCGCGGCCGACGTAATGCGCGACATCGGCAATGGCGACGATGACGATATGGCCGCCTTTGTTTGCGGCATCGGCGTCCGGTGCGGCCCAGACGGCATCGTCATGGTCGCGTGCGTCTTCCGGATCGATGGTGACGAGCGGAATTTTCCTCAAATCGGTGCGCCCGGCGAGTCCGACCGGTTTGGCCTGCTCGGCTTCGGCGATTGCTTCGCGGGGAAATTCGGCCGGAATCCCATGCGCGTGAATCGCGATCAGGCTGACCGCCTTGGGCTCGTGCATCGAACCCAACCGCTCGACGATGCGGGCACGCGGGCCGCCCAAGCCGTGGCGGGAACTGGGTTCTACGACGACGAGCTCGCCGTCCCGGCCGCCGGCGAGGTCCGTCCGGTCGATAACGAAAGCATAGCGCGTCTTGCGATCGATCGGCTCGACGCGCGCGAGTTGCCCGGGCGCTATCCTCAGAACGCCGAGAGCCCGATGGGCGCTTGCACCCAGCCGCTTAATGATGCGGGCTTCGTATGGGCTGAATCCATCATGGCTGCGCGCGATCCGGGCGAGCACCCGTTCGCCTCTGCCGGGCGCCGAACTTTCGTCGCGACCGGGAAGGATGAGAACCGAGGGGGCAAGGGTGTCGCCTGTCCATTCGACCGGCCGCCCGAGCGGTTCGCCGTCCGGGTCTTCGCCGAAGATTTCCAGCACCGCGACTTCGGGAAGCCCGCCGGAAGGCACGAAGCTCTTTTTGCGGCCGCGCTCGATCAAACCCTCATCGCTCAGTTCCGCAAGAACCTGCTTCAGCACCTGTCGCGCTTGACCTTTGACCCGCAAGGCTCGCGCGAGATCACGTTTGGTGTCGCCGGGATGCGCAGCCAAATGTTCGAGAATCGTCTCTCGGGAAACGATCGGCTGCTTGTCCTGTCGAGTCGGTCTGGCCACGGCTTGCCCAATCGTAATGTAGTAAAACGCCTATTTTTACACTTCGCGCGCAAACGGCCTTTGCCGCACCGGAATAATTGCTTATACGGTGCCTCGGGTGGTAAATCTTCATTCTGCAAGCAGCAATCCTATCTTAGGGAAGGAACGGGGCATGAGCACGGCGCATCGGTCGTACTTGAGCATGTTGGCGGCTAGCCTGCTGGGCACCGCAATGTTTATCGCGGCTCCCGCTACGGTGAGCGCGCAACCGGCAGCCAATACGGCCGTCTCGGTAAAAGCCGACGAGATCGGCGGAGTCGTGACCGGCGCCAAAGGTCCGGAAGCCGGCGTTTGGGTTGTCGCGGAGACGCGCGATTTGCCGACCAAATATGTCAAAATCGTCGTCACCGACGATTCCGGCCGCTATTTGATCCCTGGGCTTCCCAAAGCGAACTACGATGTTTTCGTTCGCGGTTACGGTCTCATCGATTCGCCCCGCACAAAGACCGCGCCCGGCAAGACAGTGAATCTGAAATCGGTTGCGGCGCCCAACGAAGCCGCCGCCGCTCAATATTATCCCGCGATTTTCTGGTACTCGATGGTCAAGGTGCCGGACGCAAACCTGTTCCCCGGCACCGGCCCAGGCGGCAACGGCATGCCCGTGAGCCTGAAGGATCAGGGCATGTGGCTGCGCTACATGAAGACGGACAGCTGCAATTCCTGCCACCAGATCGGCGACAAGGCGACTCGCGAACTCGAGCCGCAACTCGGCCACTTCGAAACGTCAGCCGCCGCATGGGAACGCCGCCTGCAATCCGGTCAGGCGAGCGCGTTGATGATGAACGGCATTGGCAATTTCGACACGGCTCGCGCGCTGGCCAATCTCGGCGACTGGACCGACCGCGTGAAGAACGGCGAACTTCCCTTCGCGAAGCCGTCGCGCCCCACCGGAATGGAGCGCAATGTCGTCGTCACGGAATGGGATTGGAACACGCCGACGGGCTATCTTCATGACGAGATTTCAACCGATCGCCGCAATCCGACGGTCAATGCCCATGGCCTGATCTACGGCTCGCCCGAGGAAAGCTCGGACTTTGTTCCCTGGCTCGACCCGGTCGACAACAAGTCCGGCCTGATCAAGTCCGAATGGCGCGATCCGAAGACGCCGACGACGAAGACCTCGCCGCAATATGCGGAATCGCCGTATTGGGGGTCCGATGCAGTGTGGGACAGCCATACTGTCATCCACAATCCGTGGATGGACGAGAAAGGCCGTCTTTGGCTGACGGCGCGTATTCGTCCGGCAACCCAAGAACCGGCCTTCTGCAAGGCGGGTTCGAATCATCCCTCCGCAAAGGCCTTCCCGCTGAACCGTTCGGGACGCCAGCTCGAGGTTTACGATCCGCAGACCAAGAAGGCGACGCCGATCGATCTGTGCTTCGGGACGCACCATCTGCAGCTCGACAAGAACGGCGTGATGTGGTTCTCGAGCGGCAATTCGAATGACGAGGTCGTCGGCTGGTTCGACACCAAGAAGTGGGATGCGACGCATGACGAGGCGGCGAGCCAAGGCTGGGCGCCCTTCGTGGTCGACACCAACGGCAACGGCAAGCTCGACGACTATGTCGGGCTGAAGGATCCGGTCGATCCGAAGAAGGACAAGCATGTCCAGGTCGGTTTCTATGGCGCATCTCCGAGTCCGGCGGACGGCACCGTCTGGGCGTCCTATCTCGGCTTCCCGGGCGGGGTTGCGCGCTTCGATCCCAAGACAAAGCTGACGGAGTTCTATGAGGTTCCGTACAAGGACCCGAAGAACCCGCATTCCGGCTTCTCCCCCCGCGGCATGGACATCGACAGCAATGGCGTTGTCTGGGCAGCGCTCGCGAGCGGCCATATGGCGAGCTTTGACCGTCACCTCTGCAAAGGTCCTTTGAATGGTCCCATCGCAGCGACCGGCAAAGCCTGTCCGGAGGGCTGGAAGCTGTATGGGATCCCCGGCCCGCAGTTTAAGGGCGTGGCGGTCGCAGACGGCAGCGCCGAAGCGCCGTATTATGACTGGGTTGACCAGTTCGATACGCTCGGCCTCGGCAAGAACGTCCCAATCGCGACCGGCAATGAATCGGATGCGCTGTTCGCGCTCGTCGATGCCAAATGGGTGACCATGCGCGTGCCTTATCCCATGGGCTATTTCGCCAAGGGCATGGATGGCCGTATCGACGATCCAAACGCCGGCTGGAAGGGCAAGGGTGTGTTTTCCACCTATTCCGGCCGCTCGGCGCCGCACATTGAAGGCGGCAAGGGCCAGCAGAGCAAGGTTGTGCATTTCCAGGTTCGGCCGAATCCTTTGGCCGATTAAGCCGGTTGCTTAATGACTCGCAAAAAGGGCGGGTTCCCAGTTTAGGACCCGCCCTTTGTTTTTAAGAATTCACCGAAGCAGTCTCGTTCTCCCGCTGCGAATGGGATATAAACCGCTTCGGCCAAACGCCTTGAAGTTAAATCTTAACGCCATGAGGAAGGGACACATGAGGACCAGAACTGCCAGCATCGGTATGCTGAGTGCGAGCTTCGCGGCTCTACTATGCGCCGCCTCGGTAAATTCGGCGGTCGCCCAACCGGCTGCCGGCCAGCAAGTGCGCGTAGAAGCCAATAACATTGGCGGCGTAGTGACGGGCGCAAAAGGCCCCGAAGCCGGCGTCTGGGTGATCGCGGAGACCAAAGATCTCCCAACCAAATATGTGAAGATCGTGGTGACTGACGATCAGGGCCGCTATCTGATCCCCGATCTTCCCAAAGCGAATTATGACATCTGGGTCCGCGGTTATGGCCTGGTCGATTCACCGAAGGTGAAATCGCAACCCGGCAAGACGGTAGCCCTCAACGCCGTTCCGGCGCCGAGCCGCGCTGCGGCGGCGGAATATTATCCCGCGCAATATTGGTATTCGATGGTCAAAGTTCCTGCGGCCAATTTGTTCCCGGGCAGCGGACCGACCGGCAACGGGATGTCGCAGCAAATGACCGATCAAGGCGTGTGGTTCCGTAATTTGAAGACGGACGGCTGCGTCGCGTGTCACCAATTGGGCGATAAGGCGACCCGCACCGTTCCCGCGGCGCTCGGACATTTCAATACGGGCGCCGAGGCCTGGGAACGCCGGCTGCAATCCGGACAGGCCAGCGGCCCGATGATGGGCGCCGTCGGCCGCTTCGATACGCAGCGCGCTCTGGCTGCGTTTGGCGATTGGACTGATCGTGTCGCCAAAGGCGAACTGCCGAAAATGGACCCGCCGCGTCCAGCCGGAATCGAACGCAATGTCGTCATCACCGAATGGGATTGGAACACGCCGCAAGCGTATCTGCATGACGAGATCGCCACGGACCGGCGTAACCCGACGGTCAATCAGCACGGCATCATCTACGGCGCGACCGAGGCGAGTTCGGATTACATTCCGTGGCTCGACCCCGTCGATAACAAATCCGGCCTTCTGAAAACGGAATTCCGCGATCCGAAGACGCCGACGACCAAAACCGATCCCATCTACGGCGCCTCCGCATACTGGGGTAATGAGGCGATCTGGGACAGCCACACGGTCACGCATAATCCGATGTATGACGAGCAGGGCCGGCTGTGGTTGACGGCACGCATTCGCCCGCAAGCAAATCCTGCCTTCTGCAAAGCGGGTTCGGCGCATCCTTCCGCTGTGGTGTTCCCGATGAACCGCTCGGGCCGTCAGACTGAAGTGTATGATCCGAAAACGCACAAGATCACGACCATCGATCTGTGCTTCCAAACGCATCATCTTCAGTTCGATAAGAATGATGTGCTCTGGTTCAGCTCGGGCGGAAACAGCGACGTCATCGGCTGGCTCGACGTGAAGAAATGGGATCAGACCCATGACGAGCAAGCGAGCCAGGGTTGGGCGCCGTTCATTCTCGACACCAACGGCAACGGCAAACGCGACGCCGGTTGGGTTGACCCGAAGGGAAAGCTCGATCCCAATAAGGACATGCGGGTCACCACCGGCCTCTACAGTGTCAGTCCAAATCCCGCAGACGGCTCGATTTGGGGCACGGTGTTGGGATTCCCGGGCGGCCTCGTGCGCTTCGATCCCAAGACGCAGTTGAGCGAGTATTATGAAGTGCCTTGGAAGAATGCCAAAACCAAGGAAGCCGGCTTCTCGCCGCGTGGCGCCGATATCACCAGCGATGGCGTGGTGTGGACGGTGCTGGCCAGTGGTGATTTGGCGAGCTTCGACAGACGCCTGTGCAAAGGCCCGCTGAAGGGCCCGGCTTTAGCCGATCCGCAGAATCTCTGTCCGGAAGGCTGGAAGGTCAATCACATGCCGGGGCCAACCTTTGAAGGCTTCGCGCAGGGTACGCCCGGCGCCGGCACCGAAGCGCCCTATTACGATTGGGTCGACCAGTACGATACGCTGGGCTTGGGCAAGAACACTCCCATCGCCACCGGCAACGAGTCTGATTCGCTGTCGGCTCTCAACAACGGCAAGTGGGTTGTCATGCGCGTGCCTTATCCTTTGGGCTATTTCGCCAAAGGTATGGACGGCCGTATCGACGACGCGAATGCCGGATGGAAGGGCAAGGGATTGTTCTCCACCTTCTCCGATCGCGCGGCCACTCATATCGAGGGCGGCAAAGGTCAGGAAAGCAAGGTCGTCCACTTCCAGCTTCGTCCCAATCCGTTGGCCAGTTAGGGCGGATTGAGTTCAGTTGAAGCGAAGGCGGGTTCCGCAATAGTGGAATCCGCCTTTGTTTTTGAGTAACCTGTGTCCGCTTTTGCCGTTTGACGCGGCGTCCCGCGCGAGAATCGATTTCACCGAAAAAACCCATAGGGAGCGAATATGAGGACCAAGAGAACAGTGTGTCTCGGTATGTTGAGCGCCAGCTTTGTGGCTCTGCTATGTGCGGCCTCCGCGAACGGCGCGGCGGCGCAGCCGGCCGCGGCAACGCAGGTGCGCATCAATGCCGACGATATCGGCGGCGTGGTCACCGGCACGAAAGGTCCGGAGGCCGGCGTGTGGGTTATCGCCGAGACGCGGGACCTTCCGACCAAATACGTCAAGATCGTCGCGACCGACGATTCCGGTCGGTTCGTGATTCCCGATCTTCCGAAAGCGACCTATGACGTTTGGGTGCGCGGCTATGGTCTGGTGGATTCACCTAGGACAAAGGCTCAGCCGGGAAAACTTATCGAGCTGAAATCGGTGCAGGCGCCGACCCGCGCCGCCGCCGCGCAATATTACCCGGGTGCCTATTGGTATTCGATGCTGAAGATTCCCGACGCGAAGCTGTTCCCCGGCACTGGGCCTCAAGGCAACGGCATGTCGCAATTACTGAAGGACCAAGGTCAATGGCTGCGCGTGGTGAAGACCGATGGTTGTGGTCACTGCCACCAGCTTGGCGATCTTGCGACGCGCACCATTCCGCAGCAGATCGGTCATTTCAACACCAGCGCGGAAGCCTGGGAGCGCCGCCTGCAATCCGGCCAGGCGGGCCGCAATATGATGGAAGAAATCGGCAAGTTCGACGTGCCGCGTCAATTGGCGCTGCTCGGCGATTGGACCGATCGCGTCGCCAAAGGCGAGCTGCCGAAAATGGATCCGCCGCGCCCGACCGGCATGGAGCGCAACATGGTGGTGACGGAATGGGATTGGGCAACGCAGACCATGTATCTGCACGACACCATATCGACCGACAAGCGCAACCCGACGGTGAACGCGCATGGTCTGATCTATGGTGCGCCGGAAGCGAGTTCGGACGACGTTCCCTGGCTCGATCCGGTGGACAACAAATCGGGCGTCATCAAGTCTGAATTTCGCGATCCCAAAACGCCGACCACCAAGACCGACCTGATCCTGGCGCCGTCGCCCTATTGGGGCAACGAGCCGATCTGGGATTCCCATACCATCATCCATAATCCCATGTTCGACGAAAAAGGCCGCGTGTGGATGACCGCGCGCATCCGGCCGAACAATGCCGAACCGGCTTTCTGCAAGCAGGGTTCCGATCAGCCCTCGGCGCAAATCTACCCGAAGAATACGTCCAACCGGCAGGTCGAAGTTTACGATCCGAAGACGCGGAAGATCGATATGATCGATCTCTGTTTCAACACGCACCATCTGCAGTTCGATAAGAATGAAGTGCTGTGGTTCAGCGCCGGCGGCAGTTACGACGTGGTCGGCTGGCTCGACGTCAACAAATGGGAAGCCACCCATGATGATAAGATGAGCCAAGGTTGGGCGCCTTTCGTGCTCGACACCAACGGTAATGGAAAACGCGATCTCGGCTGGACCGAACCTGGAAAGCCGAAAGAAGCGGACAAGGACATGCGCATCGTCGCCGGCTTCTACGGCGTGTCGCCCAATCCGCAGGACGGCACGATCTGGGGCGGCATTACGGGATTCCCCGGTGGCGTGCTGCGCTACGATCCGAAGACGCAGCTCAGCGAGTTTTACGAATTCCCCTACAAGAATCCGAAGGCGCCGGTGTCGGGATTCAGCCCGCGCGGCTCCGACATCGACAGCAACGGCGTGTTCTGGGCGGTGCTGGCGAGCGGTCATCTGGCGAGCTTCGACCGCAGGCTGTGCAAGGGCCCGCTGAAAGGCCCGGCTTTGGCCGACCCGCAGAATCTGTGTCCGGAAGGCTTCAAGCTTTACGAGATGCCTGGGCCGGAATTCGAAGGCCTGCCCAAAGGCACGGCCGGCGCGTCAGCCGAAGCGCCTTATTATGTTTGGGTCGACCAGCACAATGTGCTCGGCCTCGGTGAGAACGTTCCCATCGCGACCGGCAACAATTCGGATTCGCTCAATGCGCTGGTGAACGGTAAATGGGTCGTCATCCGGATTCCGTATCCGATGAGCTTCTTCGCCAAGAATCTCGACGGGCGCATCGACGACACGAACACCGGTTGGAAGGGCAAAGGCCTGTGGTCGCAATATTCCGGCCGCTCGCAGCCGCATCTCGAAGGCGGTAAAGGCCAGCAGAGCAAGGTGGTGCACGTCCAGTACCGGCCCGATCCGCTGGCTCACTAATACTTGGCAGTTCGGATAGAAAAACCGGGCGGGGAGTGATCTCACTCTCCGCCCGTTTCGTATCTCCTGCTATGATCTGCTCAACGGCACCAACGGGAGCGGACCATGCGCACTGTCACCACAGCCCTTTTCGCAACCGCACTGTCCGCCACCGCCGCTATCGCAGCGCCGCCCAATTTCGCGACGACCGCGAGCACCGGCTGGTTCGCCTATTCCCGGACATTCCTTCCGCCGCCGAGCGGCCCCGGTCCGGTGATGCAGGACCCGAAATATCCCCTAGTCACGAACGATGATTTCCGCGCCACCGGCCGGCAGCCCACCTATCCCATCGGCGATCCGACAAATCCCATCCTGCAGCCCTGGGCCGCCGATGCGATCCGCAAGATCAATGCCGAGACCCTCTCGGGAAAGCCGATCATCTCCCAACACGCGGAGTGCCGTCCGATCGGCGTCACCTATTTCCTGCTCGAGCCGATGACGCGGCCCATGTTCATCATCCAGGGGAAGAATGAAGTGGTGATGATCCTGGAAAGCTTCGGCGACGTCCGCCACATTCACCTTGCGGACAAGCACACCGCCAATCTGAAACCATCCTGGTACGGAGATTCTATCGGTCATTACGAAGGCGACACGCTGGTGGTGGACACCATTGGCTTCAACGACAAAACCCATATCGACGGATTCCACACGCCCCATACGACGCAGCTCCACACAGTCGAGCGTTTTCATCTCGTTGACGGCGGCAGGGAGTTGCAGGTTGATCTGCATGTCGAAGATCCTGGCGCCTTCACGACGCCGTGGAACGCGGTGCAGCGCTATCGCCAATATGAATTGGTGGCGAGAAACGCGAAGGCAGCCGGGGTGCAGCTTGCGGCACTTGCCACTCCCGAGGACGGACCGCTGAGCGAAGCTGTCTGTGCCGATAGCCCGATCTCGCTGCAATTCATCCGCGGCGCTTCCATCCCCACAGCCAAAACCCCGGATTTCTGAAGACACCACCACAGCAGAGCGTGGCGAGTGTGGCCGAAAGGGGGGCGATCGAGTCCGGAACCTGCTACAATCGCATTATCGCAATTCACGGAAATCAACGAACCCATGACTCGCGCATCGCTCGCTCTCTCCGCTTCATACGTGGCGCTCGTCTGCGCCGCCGTCCCCAACAGTGCCATTGCCCAGCCCGCCAACGACATCCGTGGCGTCGTCACGGGAGCGCGCGGTCCCGAAGCCGGAGTCTGGGTGATTGCGGAAACCCGCGATCTTCCGACCAAATATGTGAAGATCGTAGTCACCGATAATGCCGGCAATTATCTTCTTCCCGATCTGCCGAACGCGAAATACGACATTTGGGTTCGCGGCTACGGCCTGGTGGATTCACCCAGGGCGAAATCAACGCCGGGCAGCACGCTGAACCTGAAAGCGGTCGCCGCGCCCAATGAAGCCGCGGCCGCGCAATATTATCCGGCGGTCTATTGGTGGTCGATGCTGAAGATTCCCAATGCCAGACTGTTTCCCGGAACGGGGATCGCGGGCAACGGCATGCCGGTGACTCTGCGAGATCAAGGACTTTGGCTGCGTTATCTCAAAACCGACGGCTGCAACTCTTGCCACCAGCTCGGCGACAGAGCGACGCGCGAGCTCGAACCGCAATTGGGCCGCTTTCCATCATCCGCTGCCGCGTGGGAGCGGCGCATCCAATCCGGTCAGCCGGGCGCCTTGATGGTGGAAGCGATCGGCGATCTCGATCCGTCGCGCGCGCTGGAGAATTTCGGCGATTGGACCGACCGCATCGCGAAAGGCGAGCTTCCCTTCGCCAAGCCGCCGCGGCCATCCGGCGTCGAGCGCAATGTCGTTCTCACTCTGTGGGATTGGTCGACGCCAACCTCCTACATGCACGATCTAACCTCGACCGATAAACGCAATCCGGCGTTGAATGCCAACGGCATCATTTACGGCTCGCCGGAATTAAGCTCCGACTATGTTGCCTGGCTTGATCCCGCGCGCAACAAAACCGGCTTGATCAAAACCACATGGCGCGATCCCAAAACACCGACAACCAAGTCTGCGCCGATCTATGCGCCCTCACCCTATTGGGCGAGCGAACCGGTATGGGATAGCCATAGCATCAATCATAATCCCATGATGGACAATAAAGGGCGCATCTGGCTCACTTCGCGCATCCGTCCCGACGCCAATCCAGCCTTCTGCAGGAAAGGTTCGCTTCATCCGTCTGCGGAGAATTTCCCGCTCGACAGTTCGCGGCGGCAATTGCAAATGTACGATCCCACGAGCCGGAAGATCACCACATTCGATCTTTGCTTCACCACGCACCACCTGAATTTCGACAACAACGGCACCATCTGGTTTTCCAGCGGCAGCAACACCGATCCAGTGATCGGCTGGTTCGACACCAGGAAATGGGACGAAACCCACGACGAGCAGGCGAGCCAGGGCTGGGCGCCGTTCATCATTGACGTCAACGGCAATGGCAAGGCGGATGCCTATGTCGAACCGAACCAGCCGGTCGATGCGAAAAAAGACAAGCGCGTGCTCCAGGGGCTTTATTCGGTATCGGCCAATCCAGTCGACGGAACGATCTGGGCGGTCGTCTTGGGCTTTCCCGGAACGGCGCTGCGCTTCGATCCTAAAACCAAGCTCACGGAAATCTACGAAGTGCCGTGGAACGATCCGAAAAATCCGGACTCCGGATTCAGTCCGCGTGGCGCAGATGTGACCAGCGATGGCGTGCTTTGGGCAGTGCTGGCGAGCGGCCATCTGGCCAGTTTCGATCGAGGGCTCTGCAAAGGACCACTGACCGGTCCCGTTGCGGCCGCCGGCAAAGCCTGTCCGGAGGGCTGGAAGCTCTACACGATTCCGGGGCCGCAATTTAAAGGCGTGGCGATGAAAGGCGGCAGCGCCGAAGCGCCTTATTACGATTGGGTCGATCAGTACGATACACTCGGCCTAGGCAAGGACGTGCCGATTGCCACAGGAAATCTTTCGGACGCGATGTTTGCCCTGGTCGACGGCAAATGGCTGACCATGCGCGTGCCTTATCCCATGGGATTCTTCGCCAAGGGGATGGACGGGCGAATCGACGATCCGAAAGGCGGCTGGAAGGGCAGGGGCATTTACGCCACCTACTCGGGAAGCGCGAGCAGCCATATCGAGGGCGGCAAGGGCCAATCGCCAAAAGTCGTGCATTTTCAGCTCCGTCCCGACCCTTTGGCGAGGTGAAGAGCACGTCATAGGGGCCAAATTAACCCCCTTTTGGGCAGTTACGGATGGGTGTATATTTGCGCCACGTTGCTTCTATGATCGGCTGAAAGAGGGCTCTCCATGAAATCCGTTACTCTCTCTGCAATTGCATTGTGTGCTGCGGTCGCTGGTTTTTCGGGCGCCGACGCGCAAATCCGCACGCAACCGGCCGGCAAACTGTTCTTTGAAGGCGACATCGTTCGTCACGCCCTCATGGGCCAGCAAGGGCCGTTCTGCGTTCTGCAGAATCAGTACAGACGCGGGGAAGCCGTCGCATGGCGCATTCGCGTTTTGAATCCCAATGGCACCGTTGCGGATAACAAGGCGCTCAAAGGCGTTGAAGTGGAATTGGGCAATGGCCAAAAGCTCCCGGCGCGTTTCGGCGGCCATGGCATGCCTCCGACCGATTTTTTCTGGTCGCTGAACTGGGTCATTCCTGGTGACTTTCCGACCGGATCCTTGGGTTACAAGGTGCACGCGACGATGGGCGATGGAAGCGTAGTGACATGGGAACCGTTCACGCGGGACACTACGCAGCTCATGGTCGTTCCGGGTGACCTGCCGGCAAAGACATAGACCGGGCGTTACGAACCTACGGAGAAATTCCATGACGATCCGCACCGGACCGCTCGCCGGTCTGGCTTGCGCGCTGTTCGCGCTGACTCTTGGCTTTCAACAACCAGCCGCTGCGGCGTCAGCCTCAGGGTTCGGCCCTGAGGTGAAGGTGGGCGAGCCGCGCAACGGCTATGTCGGCAGCCTCGATATCGTGCCGGCGCACGGGAAAGCCGGCGCGCCGTTCACGGTGGTTGGCACAAAGCTTCCCCCCAATCAGGAATTCCAGTTGATCTGGCGCACTGTCAATGGCCGCTGGAAAGTCACCGAGTCGCAATACAAGGGCCGCGAATATTTGCCGGCCGCTTATCAGATCGCCAAACTCAAGAGCGACGCGGCGGGACGCATAAACGCGAGCTTCGTCACACCGGAAGATTTTGGTTTCCAGCATGACGTTGTGCTGCAGCAGGGCGACCGCTTGATGACGCAGGCGGGCTATTCGGTCGACATGAGCGTCGACATCTCGCCCAAAAGCGGCCCCCTGGGCACACCGATCACCGTGACCGTGAAAGGCATTGGCTGGCGCACGCTCTACAATTCCTGGGACCTGATGTACGACAATAATTTCACCGGCTGGATGTCGGCAGTGACGACCCACGGTTCCGCGACATTCACCATTCCCGCGACCGGTCAAACCGGCGATCACGTCATCGAAGTGCTGCACGGGGATTTCACATTCCCCTATCTCAATCCGCAGCAGAATCCGGTTCCCGATCGTCCGCGCTGGACGATCAATTTCAAAATAACGCCGGGCGCCCCGGTGCTTCCCGCTCCGCCCGAACAGCAGGTCCAGAAAATTGTGCGGGCGCTGCCTTCCACGGGCGAACTTGTTTCCATGCCGCATTTCTCTGCCGTGGGTGACCCAATCAAGGTCGATGGAGGCGGACTGGAGCCGGGCAAAACCTACACGCTCAATTGGACGCACGTCGCCGGAAGCCGGGTAAGCGGCCAGGGCTGGGAAGAATCTTCTAATCCTGTCGCGCAGGCCAAGGCGGATGCAACCGGCCGCGTCGAATTCAGTTTCAAGACGCCCGACGATCTTGGCGGTACGCATGGCCTATGGCTTCAGGCAGGAGCCGGGAAAAAAACCGGGACTCACCTGATCAAGACAACTGCCTACCCGCTCGATGTTTCTCGCGGTCCTGCCGGCACGAAGTTCACATTGCATCTCAAAGGCGTGGGATGGACTGAAACCGCCAACATCATGCATATCGTCTATGACAATTCGTACAAAGGCTATGCCTGTGCCTTCAACAGCCAGGGCGATATACAGATTTTCATGCCGGCGACCGGTGCGCCGGGTTGGCACTTCATCGACGTGTATCCTGGAATTTATAAGGGCACGGAGACGGAGCCGAACAATTTCCGCATTCCGCAGCTCACCTATGCGCAAGACCATCCGGGCGAGGATTTACAGGCATTCCACTTCGCCTTCGAGGTCACCTCGGCCGGAGCCGTGAAACAGGCGCAGTTGCGATAGTATCGTTATAGCCTGTTCGGTTTTGATGGAATCGCAGACTCAAAATTCCGCCTCCCCTTGTGGGGAGGCACGCGAATTCGCGGGTGGGGGGGCGACGCGCTCACCCCCACCCGAAATTTGCTCCGCAAATTTCGACCTCCCCACAAGGGGGAGGTGGGGTTGTGGTTCCACTTAAAACCAAACGCGCTCTACGCTGTGCTGCCTGATTTGGCAGTTTTCCTCGCGCGCGACTTGCCTTCGGGCGCCGATTTTTTTGCTGCCCGCTTTTTCTTAGCCGGTCCCTTTTCCGCGCGCGCGGCAAGCAGCGCCACCGCGTCCTCCAATGTCACCGAAGCGGGATCGGAATCCCTGGGCAGAGTGGCATTGAGTTTGCCGTCGGTCACATAAGGCCCATAACGCCCTTTCATCACCTTGATGCCGGCGCCGGATTGGGGATGCGCACCTAAATCCTTGAACGCTTGGCTTGCGCGCGGCCCACGACCGCCGCGCTGTTTGCGTTCCGCGAGCAAGCTCACCGCGCGATTAATCCCGACGCTGAATACCTCTTCGGGAGAATCCAGCGACGCATAGGATCCGTCATGCGCAACATAGGGACCGAAACGGCCAAATCCGGCATTGATCGGTTTGCCGCTCTCGGGATGAATGCCGACTTCGCGCGGCAGCGCCAAAAGCCGCAACGCCTTTTCCAAGTCGATGGATTCGACCGCGAATCCTTTCGGAATGCCGGCGCGCTGCGGCTTCTCGCCATTGCCCAATTGCACATAAGGCCCGAATCGGCCGGCCTTCAGCGAGATTTCTTCGCCGGTCTTAGGATCGGCCCCAAGCACGCGCGGCTCAGTTGCGCCATTTTCATCGCCGCGGCCTAACTGCCGCGTATAGCGGCACTCCGGATAGTTCGAACAGCCGATGAAGGCGCCAAAGCGTCCGAGCTTCAAATTCAGTCTGCCTGTGCCGCAAGACGGGCATAGGCGCGGGTCACCGCCATCGCTGCGCTCGGGAAACATATGCGGCCCGAGAATCTCGTCCAGCGCGCCGATCACATCGGCGAACTTCAAGCCCTTCGTCTCTTCCGTGGCGGCATGAAATGTTTTCCAGAAATCCCGCAGCAATTGTTTCCACGAGAGTTCGCCCGCGGAGACCTCGTCCAGTTTCTCTTCGAGGTCGGCGGTAAAATCATATTCGACATAGCGCTTGAAGAAGCTGGTGAGGAACGCAGTAACAATGCGGCCTTTATCCTCCGGCACAAAGCGGTTGCGCTCCATGCGCACATAGGCGCGGTCGCGCAGCACCGAAAGTATGCTGGCATAAGTCGAGGGCCGTCCGATGCCGAGCTCTTCGAGCTTCTTCACCAGGGTCGCTTCGGAATAACGCGGGGGCGGCTCGGTGAAGTGCTGCTCGTCGCGCACCGCAAGAAGAGATAGCGCGTCGCCCCGGACGAGCTTGGGCAGGCGCCCATTCTCGCTTTCGCTGTCGTCGTCGCGGCTTTCCTGATAGAGCTTCAGGAAGCCATCGAACGTCGTCACGGTACCGGTTGCCCTCAGACGCGCGCGGCCATCGGCTGAAGCGACATCCACGGTGGTCCGCTCCTGTTCGGCCGATTCCATCTGACTGGCCAGCGCGCGTTTCCAGATCAACTCATAGAGTCGCGCCTCATCCGAATGGAGATGGCGCGACACGGCTTCGGGCAGCCTAGAAAAGCTGGTTGGGCGGATCGCTTCATGGGCTTCTTGCGCATTCTTCACGCGCGACGAATAGGCGCGCGGGCGTTCGGGTACGTAGCGCTCGCCATGCAGCTCGGCAATCACGCGGCGGCTTTCCGCCACCGCTTCCCCGGCCATCGTCACGCCATCGGTGCGCATATAGGTGATCAGGCCGACCGTCTCGCCGCCGAGATTGACGCCCTCATAAAGCGTCTGCGCGATCTTCATCGTACGCGCGGCGGCAAAACCGAGCTTGCGCGAGGCTTCCTGCTGCAGGGTCGAGGTGATGAAAGGCGGCCAGGGATGCCGCTTGACCGGCTTGCTCTCCACTTCGGCGACGGAGAAGCGGCCGGATTGGATTGCGTCAACCGCGCGTTTGGCCTCGCCGGCATGGCCGAGCGAGAGCTTGTCCAGCTTCTTGCCGTCCAGCTCCGTGAGGCGTGCGGTAAAATTGCCCGCTGCAGCCGCGAAATCGGCCTCGACGCTCCAATATTCCTGAGGCTTGAAGCTTTCGATTTCGATTTCGCGGTCGCAGACGAGTCGGAGCGCTACCGACTGAACCCGCCCGGCCGAACGCGCCCCCGGCAGCTTCCGCCACAAGACCGGCGATAGCGTGAAGCCGACGAGGTAATCCAGCGCCCGCCGCGCCAGATAGGCATCTACCAGCTCCTCATTGATCGCGCGCGGATGGGCGATCGCGTCGAGCACAGCCGACTTGGTGACGGCATTGAATACCACGCGCTGCACTTCGGCCTTGCCCAGGGCGCGCCGCTGTTTGAGCGCCTCCAGCACATGCCAGGAGATCGCTTCGCCTTCACGGTCTGGGTCGGTGGCGAGGATTAGCCGGTCGGCGGATTTGACGGCATCGGCGATTTCCTTCAGCCGCTTCTGCGCCTTTGGGTCTACCTCCCAAACCATTTTGAAATCGGCGTCGGGATCGACGGAACCCTCTTTGGCCGGCAGATCCCGCACGTGGCCATAGCTCGCCAGAACGCGGTAATTCCGGCCAAGATATTTGTTAATCGTTTTCGCCTTGGCCGGCGATTCCACGACAACGACACTCAAAGGTTCTGGCATATGCCCCGGGTTTTAAATAACGCTGCCGCGTTTCCGGGGTCTCAAACGGTCATCCGGCGCGCGGCGGGGGCGGACACTGAGCGAATGACCGGAGTTCTGTCAATGTTGGTAGCGCAACCCTTGGTTGTAACTCCATGTGAAAACTCCACTATGGAGAGAGATGCGCCCGCTTCTACCGCCAAGCAATGCGATTTCCGGGGTGCCGTTGCGCCCGCCCAGCCAGCTCGAGCTCCAAAAGCACCGTGAGAACCGCTTCGGCCGGCGCCCCGCTTTGCCGGATCAATTCATCGACTTCCACGGGAGCGGCGCCAAGTTTTTCCTCCACGCTCAAACGCACCCGATCGGCTTCGCGTTCGATCAAGGATTGTTCCTCCGGCGGAAGCTGAACTTCGAACTCCGAAGGCTCGCGAAAACCGCGCCCGAGGATGGGGGAAAGGACTGTCAGCACGTCGTCTGCCGATTCAGTTAATGTCGCGCCGTCACGGATGAGACGGTTGGCGCCTTTGGCTCGTGGATCGAGCGGCGAGCCGGGCACGGCAAAAACCTCGCGCCCTTGCTCCAGCGCATAATTCGCAGTGATCAGAGAGCCGGAGCGCTCTGCCGCTTCGACCACGACCACCCCACGCGCCAGCCCCGAGATCAGGCGGTTGCGCCGCGGGAAGTGGCGGGAAAGCGGCGCCATGCCGAGCGGCATCTCGGAAACGATCGCGCCCCGTTTGCGAATTTCGTCGTAAAGCGAACGATTTTCGGGCGGGTATACGATGTCAATACCCCCAGCCATCACCGCGACGGTACCGGTCCCAAGCGTTGCCTGATGCGCCGCATGATCGATTCCGCGCGCGAGCCCCGAGGCAATCACGAGGCCCGCTGCACCGAGATCGGCGGCAAGCCGCGCGGCAAATTTGATGCCGAGCCCCGAAGCGTTTCGCGCACCGACGACGGCGACCATTTCGCGTTTGAGCAGCCTGAGATCGCCCAGCACGGCGAGTAGCGGAGGCGGCGGATCGAGTGTCGCCAAGCCTGCGGGAAATTCCAGTTCGGAGCAGGCGATCAGGCGTCCGCCAATTTGCGCCAGAGCGGCGATTTCCGCCTGTGCGTCGGCTTCGCTTGGCATGTGTAAGTCTCGTGCTCCGCCACGGTGCGCGAGACGCGGTGCCGCATCCAGTGCCTCTCGGACATCGGAAAAGCGCGCAATCAGGTGCGCAAAAGTTGCGGGGCCGATCGTCTCGGTGCGCGCCAGACGCACCCACGCGCGCCGTTCAGTATCACTGAGCGTCTTTCGGCCTGTCATGACGCGCCGATCTTCGGTTCCTCGCCCCTCCTTAGCCGCGCGATGTTGGCACGATGCGTCCAGAAGATGAGGACTGCCAGCACCAGCGCGAGAAGCGCGAATAGGGTGGTGCCGAGATAATAGAAAAAGACCGGTGTCGCCGCTGTCGAGATTAGCGCGGCCAGGGACGAGAAGCGGAACGACCGTGCCGCCACAAGCCAGCTCAGGCAAGTGAGGAACGCAATCGGCCAGGCCAAACCGGCGGTCACACCGATAAAAGTGGCCATGCCCTTGCCGCCTTTGAAGCCCAGCCACACGGGAAAGACATGGCCGAGGAACGCGCCCAATCCGGCCAGCACCGGAAACAATTGTATGCCGAAATAATCGCCGGCCACTGTGACCGCTATATATCCCTTGGCCGCATCGGCCAGCAGAGTTGCTGCGGCCGTCCATTTTTTCCCCGTGCGCAGGACATTGGTCGCTCCGATATTGCCGGAACCGATCTTGCGGATATCGCCAGCCCCAGCCAGCCACGCGAAAATCAGGCCGAAAGGAATTGAGCCCAGGAGATACGCCAAAAAAAACGTGACCAGAAGATAGGGCCACGCAGTCTGCCACGGCACCAGCGCGAGCGTTTCTAACATCTCATGCGCCGGCGGTTTTGCGGCGGCGTTTGGGAAGCGAATAGCCCGCCGCTTCCGCCCCAGCGGCATTTGAGAAGAATACGACATCGCGTTCGCGCCGTAGAGCCTCCTCAAGGCGCGACACATCTGTGTCGTAATGCCTGGATTTCTTATTGCCGACGACAAAATCAGCGATATCAGTCTCGCAATAGAAGCATCTCAGGCGGTGCACATCGACCAGCTGGAAGCGGTTGCGCGCATATTTGCCGTCGAGAGGATCGTGGACGATACAATTCTTGTTGGCGCAGCCTATTCCGACATTGCTCGGCTGATCATAGATCAGATGCTCTTCGGCGCGGAAACCTCCCGGATATTTTTGCAGCGTTCGATCGCGGTTGAGCCCAAGCACTAGGGCGACCAGCGCCATGCGGATAGGAACGCCGAACGCCGCCTGACGGAAATAGGCGGCGCGGCGATCGCTATCGAGCGCGATATCGAGCTCGCCCACGCGCGGCAGCGGATGCAGGAGGCTCGTCTTGGAAAACTTCTTGTCCTTGAGGAATCGCTGGTCGATGGTTGGATAATCCTGGCTGCTTTCGTCCCAGCGCTCCTTCTGGAATCGCGTGACGTACATCGCGTCGATGTTCTTGCGCAGCTTGATCTCGACATCGGAAATCAACGAGAGCTGATGCGGCTTGTCGGCGGTCATGTAGAGCACGTCGACTGAGGCATTGTCTTTCTCATAATGCGCGCGAGGCACGGCATAGCAATTCAGCTCGTGCCTCAGCCGCCAATCGACATGCTCGGGCAATTCCATACCCTTGGCAGGCATCAGCATGATGTTGGCGCCGAACCGCGCCAGCGCATAAACAAAAGAATGGATAGTCCGGCTCCCCTTCAGATCGCCGGAAATTGCGATGTTGAGGTGCTTGAGATTTTTTCCCTCTTGCAACAGCGTGAAGAGATCGCAAAGAGTCTGCGTCGGATGCTCATGTGCGCCGTCGCCCGCATTCACCACCGGCACGCTGGCATAGGTGGCGGCGAGCTTTGCCGCGCCATCCCGCGGGTGCCGGATAACCAGAACGTCGGCATAATTGGAGGCTACGCGCACCGTATCGGCGAGACTCTCGCCTTTTGCCGCCGAACTCGTGGCCGGATCGGCGCTGCTGATCGACTTTCCGCCCAAACGGAGCATGGCGCTTTCGAAGGACAGCCGCGTGCGCGTGCTCGGTTCATAAAACAGGGTCGCGAGAATGCAGCCGGCCCCATCGGCGATGCTCCTTGAAATGCGATGGGGAAGTTGAGGGTCGCGCAATTCGCGCAAATACTTCGCCGCTTCCGAAAATATCGTTTCAATCTCATCCACGGTGAGATCGTTGATCGACGTGACGTGGCGAAGGTCTTGCATCAAAGCGGCCTTATAGGCGGCCAGCGCGCATCGCGCAAAGCATTCCCCTGTAAACCAGCGGCAAAACCTGTAAATTTCCCGAAGTTCGGAGATGCCTTTGGCCGCGACAAAAAGTCCTGCACCGACGCGAGGCGTAAGGCCTTGCAAATTCTGCGAGATCGTTGCCGGCCGGGAACAAAGCTTTTCCGTCTATGCCGATGATTTCGCGGTCGCCTTCCTGGATCACCGGCCGTTGATCCTTGGCCATGTGCTGCTGATCCCTCGGGCGCATTACCAGGCGCTCGCCGATACTCCCGATGAAGTCATGGCCGCGCTCGCGGTCCGCGCCAAGCGAATTTCGAGCGCGCTTATGCGGGGCTTAGACGCGGAAGGAAGTTTCATTGCCCTCAACAATGTGGTGAGCCAAAGCCTCCCGCACATCCATTTCCATATCGTGCCTCGGCGGAGCGGCGACGGGCTCTTTTCCGCGAGGCTGATCTGGAAGAGGGCCTCCTATCGCAACGATGCCCAACGCGAGGCTATTGCGACAAAGATCCGCGCGGCCCTCGCCACTGCTTCCTAAGATCGCAGATTTCGCAATCTATCCAGTGCCCCTTGCAGAATGTAAGCTGCTGCCATCTTGTCGATGACCGCGCCGCGCAGACGACGCGAGGCGTCGGCCGAAAGCAGGGTTCGCGTGACCGCGGCGGTTGACAGCCGCTCGTCGACCAACACAATTGGGCAATCCGAAACCGCGGCAAAATTCCGGGCAAAGGACCGCGCCGATTGCGCCGACGGGCCTTCGGAGCCGTCCATGTTGAGCGGAAGCCCGACGATCATTCCGCCGACGCCGTGTTGAGCGATCATCGAGACAAGGATAGCGGCGTCAGACGTGAACTTGCCTCGCTTCAACGTCTTGAAGGGCGTTGCCGCGGTCAATAGGGTATCGGACAGGGCGAGCCCGATGGTCTTCTCGCCCAAATCCAATCCCAGGAGTCGCTTTCCTGGCGTAAGCAGATGCTCAAGCTCGTCCAGGCTTATGATGCTCATCGCTTGCCAGATTCGGACCCGATTGATAGCAACAGGGGCAACGAAAACCACCACTCCTATCCGAGGCCACCATGTCCGTCGATAGAGAGACCGTCCGGCGCATTGCCGGGCTTGCGCGGATTGCAGTGGACGAGGAACAGGCCGCTGCCATGGAGGTGGAGCTGAACGCGCTGCTTGCCTGGGTCGAACAACTTCAGGAGGTGAATGTCGAGGGCATTCCGCCCATGACCAGCGTGGTCGAGCAAAAGCTTAAAATGCGCGAGGATATTGTGACGGACGGCTTTTACGCCGCCGACCTGATGAAGAACGCACCCTCCTCCGAAAACGGCTTTTTCATTGTTCCCAAAGTCGTCGAGTGATGGCGCAGCCCTCCGACCCGACGCAGTTTACGCTTGCCGAGGCGCGCGAGGCGCTTGCCGCGAAGGCCATTTCGGCGCGCGAGCTCGCCCAGATTCATGTCGAGGCTATTGCCGCAGCACGTTCACTCAATGCCTTCATAACGGAAACGCCCGATCAAGCATTGGCATCCGCCGAGCAGTCGGATCGCCGCATTGCGGCGGGCGAAGCTCGCCCGCTTGAAGGCATTCCGCTCGCGATCAAGGACCTTTTTTGCACTGAGCGTGTCCGCACCACAGCCGCCAGCCGAATCCTCGACAATTTCATACCGACGTATGAATCGACCGTGACGCACAATCTGTGGAACGCGGGCGCGGTGCTCCTGGGAAAAACCAATCTCGACGAATTTGCGATGGGTTCTTCCACCGAGACATCCTATTTCGGAGCGGTGACCAATCCGTGGCGCGCGCGCGGGCGCAATGACGATCTGGTGCCTGGCGGCTCATCTGGCGGTTCGGCAACCGCGGTTGCGGCGCGCCTTGCGCTCGCGGCCATTGGAACCGATACCGGCGGCTCCATAAGACAGCCGGCGGCCATGACCGGCATCGTAGGCATGAAGCCAACCTATGGACGATGTTCGCGCTGGGGCATTGTCGCATATGCTTCATCGTTGGATCAGGCGGGGCCGATGGCGCGCACAGTGCGCGACGCGGCAATCATGCTTCGGGTCATGGCAAGCCACGATCCGAAGGATTCCACCAGCGTTGACGCGCCCGTCCCTGATTACGAGGCAGCGCTTGAAGCGGGCGTTTCAGGCATGCGCGTTGGGATTCCGAAGGAATACCGTGTGGATGGCGCTGCGCCGGAAATCGATGAGCTCTGGATAAAGGGCATCGAATGGCTCAAATCGCAGGGCGCGGAGATCATTGAGGTCAGCCTGCCGCATACCAAATATGCGCTCCCGGCCTATTACATCGTTGCCCCCGCGGAAGCCTCTTCGAATTTGGCGCGCTACGATGGCGTGCGTTATGGCCATCGGGCATCGGGTGCCGACGATCTCATCGGGCTTTACGAAAGAACTCGAGCGGAGGGTTTCGGCCGCGAAGTCAAGCGCCGGATCATGATCGGAACTTATGTGCTCTCTGCCGGCTATTACGACGCTTATTACTTGCGCGCGCAAAAAGTACGCACGCTGATAGCGCGTGATTTCAATCAGGCGTTTGAGCGTTGCGACGTATTGCTCACACCCGCCACACCCTGCGCTGCATTCGCCATCGGGGAAAAAACCGCCGATCCGGTATCGATGTACCTGAACGATGTGTTTACGGTGACGGTCAATCTTGCGGGGCTGCCGGCCATTTGCGTTCCTGCGGGGCTTTCGCATGATGGCTTGCCCTTAGGCCTGCAGATCATCGGGAAAGTCTTCGACGAAGCAACCGTGTTGCGCGCCGGCCGTGCGATCGAACGGGCGGCCGACTTCCAAGCCCTGCCCAAAGCCTGGTGGAGAACGGCATGAGCATGTCTCCGCGCACCAAACTGATCGAAGGCGCCACAGGCGCGTGGGAAGTAGTGGTCGGGCTGGAGGTTCACGCCCAGGTTTCCTCGAAGGCAAAGCTCTTTTCCGGCGCCGCAACCGAATTCGGCGCCGAGCCTAATTCGCAGGTCAGCCTTGTCGATGCCGCCATGCCAGGCATGCTCCCCGTGATCAACCGGTATTGCGTCGAGCAGGCCGTACGGACCGGACTGGGATTGAAAGCAAAGATCAATCTTCATTCGGTTTTCGACCGGAAGAATTATTTCTATCCCGATCTCCCCGCAGGTTATCAGATTTCCCAATACAAGCAGCCGGTTGTCGGAGAAGGCGAAATCCATCTTGATCTCGCCAACGGCGAGACGGTATGCGTGGGAATCGAGCGGCTGCATCTGGAGCAGGACGCGGGCAAAAGCCTGCACGACCAGCATCCGGACTTTACCTATATCGATCTCAATCGCGCCGGCGTCGCGCTGATGGAAATCGTCAGCCGTCCCGATATGCGCTCCTCGGAGGAGGCGGCTGCTTTCCTGCGCAAGCTGCGCGCAATCCTGCGCTATCTCGGCACCTGTGACGGCAATATGGAGGCCGGATCAATGCGTGCCGACGTAAATGTTTCGATCCGGAGGCCTGGCGCTGCGTTCGGCACGCGCTGCGAGATAAAGAATGTCAACTCGATGCGGTTCGTTGCCGAGGCCGTGGAGTTCGAAGCCCGCCGCCAGATCGACGTCCTGGAGGCAGGTGGAACGATCCGCCAGGAAACGCGGCTGTTTGATTCGAAAACCGGCGAAACGCGCCCCATGCGTTCCAAGGAAGAATCGCCCGACTACCGCTATTTTCCGGATCCGGATTTGTTGCCGCTAAGACTCGATCGGGCGTGGGTGGACGAGATCGCTCGCGGCCTCCCCGAATTACCGGACGAAAAGAAAGCGCGCTTTATGCAAGCCGGACTTTCAACCTATGACGCGTCCGTTCTCGTGGCCGAGCGTGAAGCGGCCGACTATTTCGAAGCGATGCTTGGCGAAGGCGCCGAGCCGAAAGCCGCGGCAAACTGGCTGAACAACGAATATTTCGGCCGGCTGAACAAGGCCGGCTTGACGATCGCAATCGGTCCGGTTTCCGCCAAAGCGAACGCCGAAATCGTAAAAATGGTCTCCGAGAACGTCATTTCCAGCAAAATCGCCAAAGAGGTCTTGGACATCGAATGGAACGAGCGCACCGGCGAGCCGCGACTGCAAATTGTCGAGCTCCGCGGGATGAAGCAGCTGACCGATACTGATGCGCTCGAAGCGGCAATCGAAGCGGTGATCGCGGCCAATCCGGCCAAGGCCGAAGAGGTGAAAGCAAAACCGAAAGCGGTGGCCTGGTTCGTGGGACAGGTGATGAAGGCAACCGCGGGGAAGGCAAATCCGCAGGCGGTGAATGAGATTTTGCGCCGGCGATTCGACCTGCCCGAATAGGGGTGATTCGCCCATTCTGTCCATTTTTACCGTTTCGGGCCGTTGTCAACCCCTTTGGCGGAATTTTCATCCGTAAGCGGACGAAGCGCTAAAACGCAATAATTTATTGGGTTTTGCGATTTTGCCGTTGACAGGCTTTCCGGCCGCAGGGGGCCGGTATTGCTTCGTTAACCTAACCTCCGCATATTTCCGTACGTTTTTGGGAGGTGCATGTCGCGCCGACCGAACTCTAGAGGGAGTCGTTTCAATGCCGATGACTGCAAAGAGAAAGCCTGCTCGCAGGAAGGCCGCCAAGAAGCGGACGACAGTTCGCAAGGCCGCGGCGAGAAAGCCGGCGCGCAAGACAGCGAGAAAGACTGCTCGCAAAACCAAAAAGAAGACCTCGAAGCGGAAAGTAGCCAAAAAAGCAACGCGGAAGCCGGCTCGCAAAGCGAGAAAACCGGCCAAGCGGCGCTCGGCGAAAAAAGCCGCCGCCCCTGCAGCGCCGATGATGTAAGGCGCCCTTCGGGTGATTGGGCAAAGGCCGCGGCTTCTCCTTGGAGGGCCGCGGCCTGTCCGCCCGATAAATACCCGCTGATCTCCGAATTTGCTGCCGAGGACTGACTGGGCTAAAGCAGCCCGTTCTTTCCAATAGGGGCAGCCATGCCGAAAAGCCGTTCCAAAGCAACGCGACCCCATTCGCGTTCCAAGGCAAAAACCCGCGTAAAAACCGCAAAAAGAACCACCGGACGAACGGCTTCGAAGCGCCCGGCAAGATCGCCGGCGCGCCAAAGCAAACCGCAAGCTCCCATCGAACTCTATTTTTGGCCAACTTCGAACGGCATCAAAATCAGCATCATGCTGGAAGAGTGCGGTCTTCCCTATGAGCTGAAACCCGTGAACATTAACCGCGGCGAACAGTTCGATCCTCATTTTCTCGCGATCTCGCCAAATAACCGAATCCCCGCCATCGTCGACCCGGATGGGCCCAGCGGTCGGCCGATTTCGATCTTCGAGTCGGGTGCAATCTTGCAATATCTCGGCCGTAAAAGCGGCAAGCTGTATCCCAAGGACGAACGCGGCCGCGTTGAGGTTGACGAATGGCTGTTCTGGCAGGTCGGCGGATTAGGGCCGATGGCCGGGCAGGCGCATCATTTCCGCGGCTATGCGGCGGAAAAAATCCCCTACGCCATCGACCGCTACACCAATGAGGTGAATCGGCTTTATGGCGTGATGAACACTCGGTTATCGGATCGCGATTACCTCGCCGGCCAATATTCCATTGCCGATATCGCTTGCTGGGGCTGGTCGCGCAGCTGGAAACTGCAAGGCCAGAACATTGATGATTTTCCGAATTTCAAAACATGGTTCGAGCGCGTGGGCGCCCGTCCGGGCGTACAGCGGGGCGCTCAGGTCGGGGCCTATCTGCGTGATCCCAACTACAATATCGGCCAAGATCCGGCGGCGGTAAAAATCCTGTTCGGTCAGCGCGCTCGAGGCTAACGCGTTGCTGCGGCGGACTTCGCGCTCAGGGGCTGCGTAACCGGCAAGCCCGCGGTGCGGGGCCGGTAAAGGTCGTCAACAATTCCCAATTTCCGATCGGAATTGCTCAACCGATTGCGATAGACCTCGAGGTTCTCCAGCACGCGCTGAACGTAATTGCGGGTTTCGGGGTATGGAATGGATTCGATCCAGTCGATCGGGTCGATCTGCGGATCGCGCGGGTCTCCATAGATTTCCACCCATCGTTCAACATTGGCCGGGCCGGCATTGTAGGTGGCGATGGCCAGGATATAGGAGCCATCCCAACGTGCGAGGTATTCGTTGAGCGTGGCCATGCCAAGCTGGATGTTATACGAGGGGTTGGTCGTCAATTCGTTCAGCCGATAGGGAAGGCCGCTCATATTGGCTGCGCGTTTCGCCGATGCCGGCATCAATTGCATTAGCCCGCGCGCTCCGGCGCCGCTCACCACGGTAGGATCGAATTCGCTTTCCTGCCGCGCTATGCCGAGGACGAGCGCAGCCTCCGGCGCATCGGCAACCTGCGGCAGCGCCATCACCGGATGAAGATAATTCACCAGATTGTAGCCGCTGTAGCTGGCGGTCTTGGCTACGCGCACACTCATCGCCTTGTCGCCGATATCGGCCATCACTTGCGCAAGGAGTTGCAGGCGTTCCGGATTTGCCGGCTCGGCGGCGATGCTATTTGCGAACTGGCGCATCGTGTTGCGGTCGCCGAATTCCGCCAATAGATGGATGGCCTGGACGCGATCGTCAGTTTCGAAAGCGGCGCGAGCGGCGGGGGTAGGTTGCGCGCTGACCGATGTCATGTGCAGAACCGGGCTTTCCGCGACCTTCGCCAGCGCGAGCTGTCCATAGAAGGTCGCCGGGTACTCCGCAGCCTTGCGGTATTCCGCAGCCGCCGTTTCTGTCTGATTCATCGCTTCGGCGGCTCGGCCCATCCAATAATGCGCGCGCGCAACGCTGATCGGATAGGTCACGCCTTTCGCCAAACGCTCGAAATGCGCGGTGGCGAGCTCGGGCTTGTGCAGGAACCGCAGCGTGATCCACCCCGCCAGGAATTCCGCATCCATGAAGCTTGCCCCGTTAGTCGACTCGAGCACGGGCGTCGAAGCCAGGCGATAGGCTAGATCGAATTCGCCGGCCTTCAGCGCATCGCGCGCCATGACCTGACGCTCGGCCGACCAGCGCTCGGGCATCACCAGAAGGTCTTTGTTCGTCGGGGCTTTTTCCATCACCACCCAGGCATCCTCGTCGCTGCCGCGCCTTCTTAGCGCGCGAGCGGCATCGAAAAGGAATTCCGGGTCGGCCTGATCGGAGGGCGGGAGCGATGCGAGGATCGCGTTGACGTTTGCGGGATTGGCTTTGAGCTTCAAGCGGGCATCGGCCAACCGTTGCGTTTCCCCATCGACCCGCGCCATTTGCCGCTTCGCGCCGCCAATGTCTTCATGCGCAAGCAGCCGGTTGAGTCTGGCCTTTTGTTCGGCAGGGCCGAGGATGTCGCCATATTTGGCCAGGATGTCGTTTTCATCGAAAGGCGAAAACGTGAATTCGATCCACCCTTTCCGGATAAGCGCCGCGCCTTCGCGCCGCCCGGACTGCATCAGCGCATCGCCGAGGCGAATCATGCCCGTCCCGGAGAGGGGAGTACGATTGCCATACCAGGCGATGACGTCTTTCGGATCGAGATCGGGCATTGTCTTTTCCGCCCGGATCATCAAGGCATCGTGCCGAGGCCAATTCGGGTGAGCATTCAGGAAAGCAACGATGCTTTCGAACATGGCGCCGCTCGTCTCATCGAGCAGGTAGCGCCATTCGATGATCAGCCGCCCAACCGGATTGCTGGCCTGGCCGGCCAAATCCAAGGCCCGGTCCCAGTCCCGGCTTGCCGCAGCGGCAAAAGCTTGCTGCAGAATGGCGTGGTCGGCGGGGCTCGCGATTGAAACATCCGGATGGATGTTGCCCGCTACCGGCGCGCTATCGGGAATAGGGGCCATCGTACGCACCCCGGGCATGCCCGGAGCATCGAATACCGCGCCGGATTCCGGCGCCTGTTGGGGCGCCGGAGCAGCTTGCGTCTGTGCATCAACCGCGGCTGGCGAAACCGGCACCGGAGCCGATTGCGACTGCGCCAGCATCACGGACCGAACAGGAGCAGCATGATGGTTGGAGGTCTTAGAACCGTCTGCCGAACGGGCAAGCACAATCGAGACGGACGGAACAGCGATGATCGCGAACGCGACCAGTGACGGAAGCATGCGCCTCGTTGCCGTCGGTAAATGGCGCCGCAAATCCATCGCCTGGGGTCTTTTCGCTCTCGCGGTTGAATCTGGAACGGGGAGAATAACACGCTACGCGAAGTTGACTACGGTGTTCCCGATTTTGTGAATCGGTTCCAGCGAAATCTTTGCGCCCCCGCTTCCGGCGGACTATGGTCTGACAAAGCCACTTGGGAACTGAGGATGACCGATATCGCTGGCCGCGTCCGGGGCTCGATTACTGCCCTGATCACCCCCTTCAAAAGCGGAGAGTTGGACGAACAGGCGCTTATCCGAATCATAGAATGGCAAATCGCTGAAGGGACCAATGGCCTGGTTCCAGTCGGTACCACGGGGGAATCTCCTACCCTCAGCCATGAAGAACATAGGCGAGTGGTGGAACTTACGGTCCAGACCGCGCGCGGCCGCGTCCCGGTAATTGCAGGGGCTGGCTCCAATTCGACCCGCGAGGCGATCGAACTCACCCAGCATGCCAAGGACGTGGGCGCCGATGCGGCCCTTTCGGTCGCTCCTTATTACAACAAGCCCACCCAGGAAGGACTCTACCGCCACTTTGCCAGCATCGCCGAAGCGGTGGACCTGCCCATCATCCTCTACAACATCCCAGGCCGCAGCATTGTGGAGATTGCGGTCGAAACGATGGCCCGGCTGGCCAAAATTTCGAACATCGTCGGGGTGAAGGATGCAACGGCGAATCTGGCGCGCGCAAGCCGGGACCGAGGGGCGCTTGCCCAATCCTTCATCCGTCTATCCGGCGACGATGGTACTGCGCTGGGCTTTATGGCGCACGGCGGACAAGGATGCATTTCGGTCACTTCGAATATTGCGCCAAGGCTTTGCGCCGAGTTCCAGAAAGCGTGTTTGGCGGGCGATTACCGCAAGGCTCTCGGTTACCAGGATCGGCTCATGATCTTGCATGACGCGCTATTTTGCGAGGCGAGCCCTGCGCCGACCAAATACGCGGCTTCCCTGCTCGGGCTTTGCGAGTCCGAAGTGCGGCTTCCGATCGTGCCGTTGAGCGAGCACGGCAGGGAACACGTGCGCGACGTCCTGGAAAAACTACGGTTGGCCGAAAAATAAACCGCCGATGGCGAAGAAAAAGGAATCCGATCAACGCGTCGTCGCCGACAACCGCAAAGCGCGACATCTGTATTTTATCGAATCCAGTCTGGAAGCCGGTTTGATGCTGATGGGCAGTGAAGTAAAGAGCTTGCGCAGCGGCAAGGCCAATATCGGCGAATCCTATGCGCACGCGAAGGACGGCGAGATCTTCCTCGTCAATGCCTATATTCCCGAATATACGATGGCGAACCGCTTCAACCATGAGCCACGCCGCACGCGCAAGCTTCTGGTGCGTAAGTCCGAGGCTAGGCGCCTTGCCGCCGCGGTTCAGCGCGAAGGCATGACGCTGGTACCGCTGAAGGTCTACTTCAATCCCAAAGGCGTTGCCAAAATCGAGCTTGGCCTTGCGAAAGGCAAGAAGCTGCACGACAAGCGCGAAACCGAGAAGGCGCGTGACTGGGCTCGTGACAAAGCACGCCTCATCCGCGCAAAAGGCTGATCGCCGCTATGACTGGCGAGAAGTCCGAAAAGCCCGGCTTGATTGGCCAGATCAAGGAAAAGCTAATCCATTCCAAGGAGGAATGGGCAAAGGAGGGCCGGCTCTTGACCGGGCGGCTCGATACCGGCCGCGTCAACCGGCTTCCCCCCGGTCAGAAAGAAGTGAAGAACTGGCCTGTCCTGGACCTCGGCGTGCAGCCAAATCTGCGACCCGCCGACTGGCGGCTGGAGATCGGAGGGTTGGTCGAGAATCCGATCATCTGGACGCTCGAACAGCTCATGGCGCAGCCGCAGGAGGATTTCGTTTCGGACATCCACTGCGTCACCCAGTGGAGCCGTTACGACAATCATTGGCGGGGCGTTTCAGCGCGTCATCTTGCGAATTTGGTGCGACCCAAGCCGGGAGCGCGCCACGTGCTCTTCCGCTCTTATGACGGCTACACCACCAACGTGAAGCGCGAGGTTTTCGAGGCGCCCAACGTGCTGCTCGCCCATTCCTGGGAGGGAAAGCCGCTCGCCCGCGAGCATGGCGGCCCGGTGCGGGTCGTCATTCCCGATTGGTATTTCTGGAAGAGCCCGAAATGGGTGACCCGGATAGAATTCGTAGCCGAAGACCGTCCCGGCTTCTGGGAAGTGCGCGGTTACCACAACGAAGGCGATCCGTGGAAGGAAGAGCGCTATGGTTGATCGATTTCGTTGCGGGGATGAGTGATGGGGTTTGCTTCTTACTTTGAGGATATCCAAAGAGCCCGAGATGAACTGGTTCAATTGTCCTCTGAGATAGAGCGGGCATCCATTTCAGACGGCTCTGCGCAAGAACGTCTCGCGCCAATCCATCGGGCTTGTAGCTCTTTGTACAAAACAATGACCCGCCTTCTTGAAGTCGCAACCGATCCGAATTTCGAACTTGCAGTAAGGTACTTCCTTGAAAAGGAGAAGGTCGGAGACGAAAAGTTGAGGGCGGACGACATCAGGCGAGAACTGAAAGAGTTAGAACTTAAGCAGGCTCGGAAAGATCAGGAGTTTAAAACCCATGAGGAGCACCTATTCCGAAAAATAGGGGCGCTGGAAGTGAAACTGAAAACTTGCCAGGAAAAAACTCGGGCGCTTCAAGATGATTTGAAGAAGTTAGGAAATCCCGCCCAAATGTATGGTAGCCGAGTAGTGCCATTGCGGCATAAACGTAAATAGCGAAAATGTCTGAGCAGATTTGGAATAAATTTCTGACTGAGCGCGACAAAGAAGTCTTCGCGGCTGCCGGTTATGGCGCGCGCGCCGGTTTCGGCAAACGTCCCGCGTTGCTCGTCATCGATGTGAGCTACGCATTCTGCGGCGACAGGCCCGAGCCGATCCTGGAATCGATCAAGCGTTGGCGAAATTCCTGCGGCGAAGAGAGTTGGGTTGCGATTGCCCGCATCAAGCGGCTGATCGACAGAGCACACCTCAAGGGGCTGCCGGTGATCTACACGACCGGCGTGCGGCGTGCAGACAATTGGGATTCCGGCGGTTGGGCGCGCAAGAATTCGCGCAATAGCGAGGCGCCGAAAAGCGCGAGCAATCGCAATGGCTACGACATCGTCGATGAAATAGCGCCTAGCCCAAAAGATCTGGTGATTTACAAATCAAAGCCGTCGGGATTCTTCGGTACGCCCATGACCGGCTATCTCACCCAGCTTCATTGCGACAGTGTGGTCGTAACGGGAACCACGACCTCAGGCTGCGTCCGCGCGACCGTGCTCGATGCCTTCAGCCACAATTACCGCGTCGCGATGGTCGAAGATGGCTGCTTCGACCGCAGCCAAGCCAGCCACGCCATAACGCTTTGCGACATGAACGCGAAATATGCCGATGTCGTGAAAACGGAGGAGGTGCTTGCCTATTTCGACACGCTCAAGGAAGGCTTGTTCGAGCTGCCATCCGGTATCCCCGCTTCATAATTTCGCGGCTTCTTTTGCTGCGGCCATAACCGCGTCGAACATGGCTTCGGTGAGCACGCCGGTACTGGTGTTGTAACGCGAGCAATGATAGCTCGCGAGAACTTCCAGCTTTCTTCCATCCTGGGCTTGGACTCGATTGCGCGCCCCATGGGCGAATTCGTAATCCTTTTTTCTGAGCGCCAGCAACGAAACCACACTGTGATGCGCGACCCGGCCGAGCGCCAATATCGCATGCAAATTCGGCATGGCCGCTATCTCGGCTATGAGGAATTGCCGGCAGGTCTGGATTTCCGAAGGCAAAGGTTTGTTTTCGGGTGGCACGCAACGGACGGCATTGCTGATGCGCACGCCCAAAAGTTCGAATCCGTCGTTAGCGCGCTCTTGATATGAGCCCCGGGCAAGCCCATGGCGCGCCAGTGAGCCATAAAGAAGATCGCCGGCGTAATCGCCCGTGAAAGGCCGTCCGGTGCGGTTTGCGCCCTTCAAGCCCGGCGCCAGGCCGACAATCAGAAGGCGAGCGTCCAGGCTTCCGAAGCTTGGCACCGGATTGTTGAAGAAGTCCGAAAAATCGTGCCGGTTTCGCCGGCGGAACTCGCACAGCCGTGGACACAAAGGACAGTCGCGGGGAGGCTCGATACTCCCCTCTACCCCTAATGGAGACGGCGCGTCGGGTGAGCGGGAGCCTTTGCTTGTCAATCAAAGGCCTTAGACGGCTTCGTAATGGGCCGGGGCCTGCGGCTGATTTTGCCGTCCGCCCTCGCGCATGATCATCGGCTTCAGTTCTTCCAGCTCGATGAAATTATCGGCCTGGCGGCGAAGCTCGTCGGCGACCATCGGCGGCTGCGTGCGGATAGTCGAACAGACCGAAACCCGACGGCCCCTGCGCTGCACGGCTTCTACCAATTTGCGGAAATCTCCGTCGCCGGAAAAAATCACGACGTGATCCACACGCTCAGACATCTCCATGACGTCGATGGCAAGTTCTATGTCCATATTTCCTTTGACCCGGCGGCGTCCTTGGGCGTCGGTGTATTCCTTGAGCGGCTTGGTCACCACTGTAAACCCGTTATAATCGAGCCAATCGATCAGTGGTCTTAAAGGAGAGAATTCTTGCTCCTCGGCCAAGGCGGTATAATAGAAGGCGCGTACCAGCAGCCCCTTACGCGCGAAAAGCTCGAGCAAGCGTTTGTAGTCGATATCGAATTGCAGCCCTTTTGCTGCGCCGTACAGATTGGCGCCATCGACGAAAAGCGCAATTTTCTCTTGGGGATAGAACAGCATCTTATGACCTCCCTTAAAATCGCTTAGGCAATCGCAATCGAACCGGCCCTAATTGGCCGGGTTTGCCTCTGGCAAAGAAACGGGAAAGGCGCCCGTGATCCTGATAGGGCTAGGAGCCAATCTTCCTTCCCCGGCCGGCATGCCGGCCGAAACGCTAAAAGCTGCGCTTCGCGAACTTGCCGGTCGAGGCATAACGGTTGAAAGCCGATCCGGTTTCTATCGGAGCGCGGCGTGGCCGAACCCGAGCGATCCGCCTTTCGTCAACGCTGTGGCGACCGTCGTTACCTGCCGGCCACCCGCAGCCCTTTTGGCCGAGTTGCATAAAGTGGAAGCTCGCTTCGGGCGCAGGCGTGGAGCACCAAATGCCCCACGAACCCTTGATCTCGATATTCTCGACTATGATGGACGCATCGAGGAGGGACCACCGCAACTTCCGCATCCAAGGATGGCTAGCCGGCCCTTTGTTCTTTTGCCCTTGCGCGACGTGGCTCCGAATTGGCGCCATCCCGTGAGCGGATTCTCGATTGAGAAACTTATCGCAGCGCTGCCTGCCGCGGATCTTGCGCGCTTGCCGGAAGTTTGAGCGCATCGACGCCAGCTCTCCGGACTGCTAGTTTGCTCCCAATCGCTGAGAGGGATCACAAATGGTCAGGAAGTCCTTGTTCACCGCTGTCGCGCTGACTGCCGCGTTGTCCGCGCCGTCGCCCTTTGCGGCCGAGAATAATTATGTGCCGACCCGCACCATTCTCCAGCAAACGGACGTCCCAGGGAGCAATTACACGGTCATTCTCGCGCTCACCGACATCGCACCCAAAATGACTGCCGCGCGCCATACCCATCCTGGCGTAGAAATTTCCTACGTACTCGCGGGCGAGGGCGACTTCATTATCGAGGGCAAGGGAACCATGCATGTGAAAGCCGGCCAGAGCTTCCGCCTCGAAGCCGGGGTTAAGCATAGCGTGG